>Ga0307374_10002974_pt1 | contig 29458 bp, 29 predicted proteins | sample OX3MG_FD_202532 | JGI IMG/M metagenome (GOLD analysis project Ga0307374, IMG submission 202532) | Soil microbial communities from Risofladan, Vaasa, Finland - OX-3 | ecosystem: Environmental > Terrestrial > Soil > Coastal area > Acid sulfate soil | place: Finland: Risofladan, Vaasa | collected... | reverse complement strand
GTAGGCGGCGGACCGGGCGCGGCCCCGCGCCTCAGATCGGCGGGCGGTCGGGATCGGCGCGGAGCGGCGGCAGCGCCTGGGGCGGCGCCTGGTCCGGGGCGGGGGCCTGCGGCGCCGGCGCGGCCGAATTGCCGCCATCGAGCAGATTGCCGATCACGTCAGAGGAAGGCGGGGCCAGCACGCCGCCGGGAATCGCCTGGACCTGCAGCCTCGGCAGGGCGGCGGTCATGAAGCTCCTCCAGATCTCCGCCGGCGCGGCGCCGCCGGTGACGCGCCGCATCGGGGTGTTGTCGTCGCGCCCTACCCAGACCGCGGCCACGAAGCCGCCGGTGAAGCCGACGAACCAGGCGTCGCGGTAGTCGCTGGTGGTGCCGGTCTTGCCGGCGAGGTCGTAGCCGCCGATCCTGGCCCGCCCGCCGGTGCCCGACGCCACCACCTGGCGCAGCATCTGCGTCATCTCCGGCAGCGCCGGCGACCCGATCACCTGGACCGGCGGGCGGGCGCCCAGACTGTGGTCGTAGAGCACCTTGCCGCTGGCGGTGCGGATCCGCTCGATGCCGTAGGCGTGCACCCGGTAGCCGCCGTTGGCGAAGGGATCATAGGCCTGGGCCATCTCCAGCGGCGTCACCTCGACGGCGCCGAGCGCCATCGAAGGATCGGTCTGGATCGGCGAGGTGATGCCGAGCCGATGCGCCGTCGCCGCGACATTGACGGTGCCGACCTCGTTGGCGAGGCGCGCCGCCACGGTGTTGATGGACTGGGCGAGCGCCGTCTCCAGGGTGATCGGCCCCAGGTACTTGCCGTCGTAGTTGCGCGGCTGCCAATTGCCGATGGTGATCGGCTCGTCCACCACCGGCTCGCCCGGCGTATGGCCCGCCTCCATGGCGGTGAGATAGACGAACGGCTTGAACGCCGAGCCGGCCTGACGCTGCGCCTCGCTGGCGCGATCGAACTGGCTGTCGGCGTAGGAGGCGCCGCCGACATAGGCGCGGATGCGCCCTTCGCCGTCGAGGGCGACGAGCGCCGCCTGCTGGACGCCCTGGCCGGCGTGGGCGGCCACGCCCTCCCGCACCGCCTGTTCGGCGGCGACCTGGATCGGCAGGTCGAGCGTGGTCTCCACCACCAGATCCTCGGTGGGCTCGTGCCCGAGCAAGGTGCGCACCTGGGCGTCGAGCCAGTCGGTAAAGTACTGGGCGCGCTGGCTGGCCAGGGTCGCCGAGACATGCACCGGCTGGGCGAAGGCCGCGGCGCGCTCGGCCGGGGTGATCGCGCCGGTCTCGACCATGGCGTTCAGCACCTCGGTGGCGCGCCTGGCGGCCCGCTGGCTGTTGGCGGCCGGATTGTAGCGGGACGGCCCCTTCATGGTGGCGGCGAGCAGCGCCGCCTCGCCCAGGGTGAGCTGCGCGGCCGGCTTGTCGAAATAGCGCTGGGCGGCCGCCTCGATCCCATAGGCGCCGCCGCCGAAGTTCACCCGGTTGAGATAGAGCGCCAGGATCTGCTTCTTGGTGAACTTGGTCTCCAGCCACACCGCCAGGATCAGCTCCTGGGCCTTGCGCCGGATGCTCTGGGTCGGCGTCAGGAAGAGATCGCGGGCGAGCTGCTGGGTGATGGTCGAGCCGCCCTGCAGCGGCTGGCCGGGGTGGGTGAGGTTGTGGAACTCGGCCCGCGCCATGCCCCAGGGATTGAAGCCGAAATGATGGTAGAATTGCCGATCCTCGATGGCGATGAAGGCGGCGGGCACGTAGGGCGGCAACTGGTCGATGTCGACCGGCGGCGATTCCTCGCTGCCGCGCACCGCCACCAGGGCGCCGGAGCGATCGAGATAGGAGATCGAGGGCTGGCGCTTGACCGCATAGAGCTTGGAGGTGTCGGGCAGGTCGGTGGCGAACACCGCCAGGAAGGCGACGATGAAGATCGCACCCCAGACCCCCAGGACCAGGGTCCAGTAGAAGAGCGCCTGGAGCGGCGTGCGTCGGGCGCGGGGCGCGCCGGGGCTTCTCGCCATCTTGGTCCGTCGTTCCGCTGCGCCTGGGCGCCGAGTGCGCCTGCCCCACGCTGCTCTTAGCCCAACCGCGACAGGGGCTCCAGGCGATTAGCGGATGCGGGGTTGGTCGAGGGCGTCAAAATCGACCGCGCCCTGGCCCAGCCTCTCGGCCGCGCGCAGCGTCGGCCGGTCGAGCGTCGCGAGCACGGGGCACCCCATGCGCCTTGAAGCGGCGATGTGCACGGCGTCTACCACCCTGACGGAACCGTTCTCGATGCGCATCAGTCGCCTCGCCCTGGCGAAATCGGTAGCGGCGAGGTCGATCTGCTCGGCCGCGAGGGCGCGGTCGAGCAGCTTCGGCAGGTGGTTCCTGGCCCCGGCGACGGAGTAGCTGGGCATGAAGACAACATAGCCATTTGTATGACCATTGTCGATCCGCGCGACTCCCGTCCAGGCGACCCCGTTCAACCTACATCCATCCTACTCTGAACGCTAATATGCCAACCAAGTGAAGACCCTGAAGGTGTTGTTGTCGGCGGCATTGCGGCCAAGGCCATCATAGTTGCGGCCGGCGCCGTCGAACTTCGCGTAGGCCGTGTACTGCACGCCCACGCGCATATTGAACCGCGGCCCCAGCGGCGACCCGGCGCCGCCGAACGGCGTGCCGTCGACCTGAACGGTCACGCCGGAGCTATCCGGCTTGAACGTCCGGTTGCCGGAATAGATGGTGGAATTACCCGTGCCGAAGGTATCGAACACCGCAACCGTAGCGCCGATCTCGTTGTGCCAGTAATATGACCCATCGGCGCGAAGATCGGTGATAGAGTTGCTGGCGCACCCGACGTTTTGCCCCGCCAGGGCACAGGTCGCGCTCAAGCGCTGTCGCTCGTGCAGAATGCGCCCGTTGGCAGTCAGCACGTCGCCGTTCTTGAAGGTTCTTATGTATGAGCCATCCAGCCCGAGGTCAGTGTAATGATCGGTGAACCCCGTCGTACGGTCGAGACCCGGAAAAATGTTGGTCTCCATGCCGAACGCACCGATCTCCAGCGTGCCGGCGGCGACGGACTTTTGCAACGCGACGCGGCCATAAGGGGCGAGGCCGTTTATGTCGCCTGGGTCCAGGGGATCGACGCCTAAACGCGTGAGCGCCGTCGGTCCAGGCGAGCCATAGGCGCCGGCTTCGATATAGACCTCTGATTTGATCCAGGCGTAGCCGGTGACTCCCAGTGTGGTCTGGGCCAAAGCGCCGTTCAGCAGCGGCGAGGCCGAGGGCGACGGCGCCAAAGCCGAGGTCGTGTAAGGATAGCCCCATGCGGGAAGGGTGTTCCAAGCGTCCTGGACAGTCGGTGAATTGTTGATGCTGGCCCCCAGTACCGCGTCCGCGCCTCTGATGCGAACGGTCGTGACGGCACGCACGTCTAGATTGTCCCAATGGAACGCGTTGGCGACGCCGTCATAGGTAGTCTGGATGAAGGCCCCCAGATGCTGGCCAAACCCGCCCGCGAAGAAAAGACTGACCTGATCGAGGGCGAAGTTGTCGTTGCTCGAAAACCCGACCGGTGGCGGCAAACTCTTGCTAGAGCGAATGTAGGAGGCTACCGCCATGGCGGACAACGGCAAATTGAAGGCGTTGGTGCGAATAGTGTAGCCCTTGAGCTTGAACTCACGTCCGAAGGGCGTGAGTTGCGGCCCGAAGCCCCCCACGTGGCAGCCTTGGCACGGTTCTCCAGTTTGGACGGCGAACGCCGGTAAGGCGGCGGCCCTGCTCGCCGTGAATCCCGTTATGACCAGCGCCAAGAGGCAGCCCGCAAGGATCTGCCAGATCATTGACGTCATCACCGTATCCGCCCGCCCCATAGGATCGGCCTACGACTTGGGCTTGGGGGCGTAGAGACTGCACCAGCCTGCCGGGCTGATGACGCCCTCTACGAGTTTGCATGAGGATGGCGGGTCCCATTGGGTGCAATTGTCGCAGCGATCGTCCCCGTGGGGAGTGTTCTGGTAGTTTGCGAGCTTCTGAGAAACCTTGGACTGGGCTGCAGCGGTTGAGCCAGCCATCCCTGCCGCCAGGAACGCGCCTCCGCCCGCGGCCACGGCTGCACCGTGCAAAAGTTTGCGGCGTGACAGGTCCAGGGCGTGCCGGTTTTCGGGGAGGGTCATGGAGTTATTCCTACGCCGTTCTAACTTCGCCATAATGGAGGATTTAGCTTACGGCAAAGGAGGATTTAGCTTGCGGCAAACGAGAACAGACCAGGGGCCTGCCTCTTGAACCGCTGCCTCAACGTTGAGCTCATGAAATTGATCCAGGTTCGGAGGCGGTTATTTCATTTCGTTTCGCGGACGCGTGTCGGGGATTACCCCGCTCTTTCGGACCGCTCGAACCCTCCAGCCGGCGCCGGATGTCGCGGCGCTTTTTCTCGTGAACTGTCACCAGCACGCACCCCCGCAAGTTAGCTATCTCGACGGCATTGTCGAGCGCGGCCGGCCTCTGTCATAGACCGGCCGTGACCGATCTGGACCAGGCCCGCGACCTGCTGCGCCGAGTCTTCGGCCATGCCGAATTCCGCGGACTGCAGCAAGGCGTGATCGGCGAGGCGCTGGCGGGACGCAGCGCGCTGGCGGTGCTGCCTACCGGCGGCGGCAAGAGCCTGTGCTACCAGATCCCCGCCCTGATGCGCCCGGGCCTCGGCCTCGTAGTCTCGCCGCTGATCGCGCTGATGAGCGACCAGGTGGAGGCGCTGAAGCAGGCCGGCGTCGCCGCGGCGCGGCTGGACTCCAACCTCGCGCCCGGGGAGCGCGAGGCGACCTGGCGCCGCCTCGAAGCGGGCGGCCTCGACCTGCTCTACGTGGCCCCCGAAGGCCTGATGAGCGGATCGATGCTGGAGCGCCTGCGCGACCGCGATCTGGCGCTGATCGCCATCGACGAGGCGCACTGCGTCAGCCAGTGGGGCCATGACTTCAGGCCGGACTACCGGGCGCTGGGGCGCCTGGCGGACCTGTTTCCGGCCGTGCCGCGCCTGGCCCTCACCGCCACCGCCGATGCGCGCACCCGCGCCGACATCCGCGCCCAGCTGAAATTGGCGGACGCCCGCGAGTTCGTCGCCAGCTTCGCCAGGCCAGAGCTGGCGCTCAGCGCCGAGCGCAAGGGGCGCGCCGGACGCGTCGCCGCCCTGGTCAAGGCGCGCGCCGGCCGCTCCGGCATCGTCTACGTCGGCACGCGCAAGGAGACCGAGAGCCTGGCCGTCGAGCTGGCGGCCGAGGGCGCGGCCGCCAAGGCCTATCACGCGGGCCTGGATCGCCAGGTCCGGGCCGAGCGGCTCGCCTGGTTCCTCTCCGAGGACGGCGCCGTCATGGTCGCGACCATCGCCTTCGGCATGGGCATCGACAAGCCCGACGTGCGCTTCGTCATCCACGCCGACCCGCCGGACTCCATCGAGGCCTATTGGCAGGAGGTCGGACGCGGCGGTCGCGATGGGCGACCGGCCGAGGGGATCTGCCTCTACGGCGCCGCCGACCTCAGCTGGTCGCTGCGCCGGATCGCCGGGCGCGGTCTGCCGGACGAGGTGCGTGCGGTGCAGACCCGCAAGCTGCGCCAGTTCTACGCCATGCTCGAAGGCCTCGCCTGCCGGGCCGCCGCGGTGAGGCGCTATTTCGGCGAAGCCGAGGCCAAGCCGTGCGGCGTCTGCGACCTCTGCCTTGCGCCGCCGCGGGGCGTCGACTCCACCGAGGCGGCGCAGAAGGCGCTCTCGGCGGTGCACCGGCTTGCGGGGCGCCTCGGCCGCGGGCGGATCGTCGATCACCTCACCGGCAAGACCAAGGACGCGAGCGCGTTCGAAACCTCCCTCTCCACCTTCGGCGTCGGCCGCGATGTCGCTGCGACCGCGTGGCGCGCGCTGATCGATCAGCTGCTGTTCGAGGGCCTGCTGGCCGAGGACCCCAACGATGGCCGCCCGCTGATCGGCCTCGGCGACGCCGCCGAGGTGGGCAAGGTCTATCGCGGCGAACGGCGCGTGACCACGCGCGCGCCGGTCCGGGCTGACGAGCCGCGCGACGCGCGACGCGCCCGCGCCGACATCGCCGCGGCGCCGCACGACGCCAGCGTCTTCGAGGCCCTGCGAGCCTGGCGCCGCGACGAGGCGCGCCGCCAGTCCGTGCCGCCTTACGTGATCTTCTCCGACCGCACCCTGGCGGAGCTCTCCAGAGAGCGGCCGACCACGCCCGAAGCCCTGGCCCGCATCAGCGGCGTCGGTCAGGTCAAGCTCGGACGCTACGGGGCGGCGGTGATCGCGGTGCTGGCCCCGTACGCCGGCGCCGAGCTGGCGCGCCGCGAGGACCGATACCGAAAGGCCTGACGACTCACGCCAGCCCTCGCCGCGCCAGCGCCGAACGGGGTGTCGGCCGTCGGCTCACACGTCCACCTCGGCGTCGAGGGCGTTGTCCTGGATGAACTCGCGACGCGGCTCGACGAGGTCGCCCATCAGGCGGGTGAACATGTCGTCGGCGTCGTCGGCGTGGGCGACCTTGACCTGCAGCAGGGTGCGGGCGGTGGAATCGAGGGTGGTCTCCCAGAGCTGCTCGGGGTTCATCTCGCCCAGGCCCTTGTAGCGCTGGATGGTGAGCCCGCGCCGGCCGGCCTCGAACACCGCCGCCACCAGGTCGAGCGGCCCGCGCACCGTCTGCGCCCGGTCGCGCCGCCGGAAGGTCGCCGCGCCGGCGAAGGTCTCCGAGAGCTTGGTGGCGCGCTCGGCCAGACGCCGTGCGTCGGCCGAATGGGTGAGCAGTTCGTCCAGCACGATACGTTCGGTGACGCCGCGCCGGACGCGCGAGAACTGATAACCGCTCTCGCCGCGCTCACCCGTCCACGCCCCGTCGCCCTCCTCCGCATAGAGGTCGAGGCGGCGCGCCGCCTCGGCCATGTCGTCCGAACCGCCGAGAAGCCCGGCCAGGGCGGCCTGTTCGACGGCGAAGCCCGGCGCGCGCGCCGCCAGCCGCTCGATGGCGGACTTGGCGGCGCGGCAGGTCTGCACCAGCGCTTCCAGGTCGCGCCCGGTCATGCGCTCGCCCCCGGCCAGATCGAGTTCGGCGCCCTCCAGCCCCTCCTCGATCAGGAAGGCCTCGTACTGGGGATCGTCCTTCAGGTAGCGCGACTGGCGGCCCTTGGTCGCCTTATAGAGCGGCGGCTGGGCGATATAGAGATAGCCGCGCTCGATCACCTGCGGCATCTGCCGATAGAAGAAGGTGAGCAGCAGGGTGCGGATGTGGGCGCCATCGACGTCGGCGTCCGTCATCACGATGATGCGGTGGTAGCGGATCTTCGCGATGTCGAAGTCGTCGCGTCCGATGCCGGCGCCCAGCGCCGTGATCAAGGTCCCGATCTGCTCGCTTCCCAGCATCTTGTCGAAGCGCGCGCGCTCGACGTTGAGAATCTTGCCGCGCAACGGCAACACCGCCTGGTTCTCGCGGTTGCGCGCCTGCTTGGCCGATCCGCCGGCCGAGTCGCCTTCGACCAGGAAGATCTCCGACTTGGCGGGGTCGCGCTCCTGGCAGTCGGCGAGCTTGCCGGGCAGCGAGGAGATGTCGAGGGCGCTCTTGCGGCGGGTGAGTTCGCGCGCCTTGCGCGCCGCCTCGCGCGCCGCGGCGGCCTCGGCGATCTTCTGCACGATCGCCCGCGCCTCGGCCGGATGCTCCTCGAACCAGCTCGCCAGGCCATCGCCCACCAGGCCCTCCACCGCCGGCCGCACCTCCGAGGACACCAGCTTGTCCTTGGTCTGCGACGAGAACTTCGGGTCGGGAACCTTGACCGAGAGCACGCAGGTGAGCCCTTCGCGCGCGTCCTCGCCCGAGAGCGTCACCTTCTCGCGCTTGGTGACGCCGGAGCTTTCCGAATAGCCGGTGATCACCCGGGTGAGCGCGCTGCGGAAGGCCGCCAGGTGCGTGCCGCCGTCGCGCTGTGGAATGTTGTTGGTGAAGCACAGCACGTTCTCGTGGTAGCCGTCGTTCCACCAGAGCGCGAGTTCGAGGTCGACCTTCTCGCGCTGGCCGCGGACCACGATCGGCGTCTTGACAATAGGCGTCTTGGCCTTGTCGAGATGGCGCACGAAGGCCTCGACGCCGCCGTCGTAGCGCATGGTCTCCTCGAACGGCTCGGTGTCGCGCAGATCCCTGAAGACGATGGAGACGCCGGAGTTCAGGAACGCCAGCTCGCGCAGGCGGTGCTCCAGCGTCTTGCGGTCGAACTCGATCGCCGAGAAGGTCTCGGTCGAGGGCAGAAAGCTCACCTCGGTGCCGGTGAGGAACTCGCCATCGGCGCGCTTGGGCGCGGCTCCGGTGACCGCCAGCGGCGCGACCGGGTCGCCGTGGCTGAAGCGCATCTGGTGCTTGAGCCCGCCGCGGTAGACGGTGAGGACCAGCCATTCGGACAGGGCGTTCACCACCGAGACTCCGACACCGTGCAGGCCGCCCGAGACCTTGTAGGAATTCTGGTCGAACTTCCCGCCGGCGTGCAGCTGGGTCATGATGACCTCGGCCGCCGAGACGCCTTCGCCCTCGTGGATGTCGGTGGGAACGCCGCGTCCGTCGTCGGTGACCGTCGCCGAGCCGTCGGCGTTCAGGATCACCTCGACCCGCGTCGCCCAGCCGCCCAGGGCCTCGTCGATGGAGTTGTCCAGCACCTCGTAGACCATGTGGTGCAGGCCCGAGCCGTCGTCGGTGTCGCCGATGTACATGCCAGGACGCTTGCGCACCGCGTCGAGGCCCTTGAGGACCTTGATGGAATCCGCGCCGTATTCCGCCGCCGCGGCGTCGTTCTGTTCGTCGGTCATTCACGCGTCCAGCGGGACGAGGCGCGAGGCGTCCACCTGAACGCCGAGGGCTCGTCCCTTGAAAGGGTCGAAGAGGGTCTCGTCCGTGCCGGTGAGGATGGCCTGCAGACCGAGCGCCTCGATTTCTTCAGCGAGAGCGGCGCGCCGCAGTCCGTCCAGATGCGCGGCCACCTCGTCCAGCAACAATATAGGATTCGGTTGCGATTTTGCACGCGAAAGCCGCGCCGCCTGGGCCAGAACCAGGTTGAGAATCAGGGCCTTCTGTTCGCCCGTGGAGCATTCCGCCGCCGGACGGTCGCGGGGCCGGTGAATCACCTCCAGATCGGTGCGGTGCGGCCCGGCGAGAGAACGCCCGGCGGCGGCGTCGCGGGCGCGTCCGGCGGCCAGGGCGGCGGCGAGGGCGCCCTCCAGCTCGGCCAGATCGCGCCCCTGCCGCGCCATCTGGGCGATCTCGCCGGCGAGGCTGAGCGAAGCCTGGGGAAACGGGCGGTCGGCCCTTGAGTCGATCTCGGCCTGCAGGGCCTCCAGAGCGAAGGCGCGCGCCTCGGCCAGGCGCGCGCCGGACGCGGCCATACGCTGCTCCAGCGCGGCGAGCCACCCCGCATCGGCGCCGGGCTCGGCCAGCAGCCGCGACCGCTCGCGCATGGCCCGTTCGTAGACGGCGGCATGGACGGCGTGGATCGGCTCGGCGGCGAACACCAGCCGATCGAAGAACCGCCGCCGCTCGGCCGCGCCTTCCAGGAACAGCCGGTCCTGCGCCGGCGTCAACCAGATCGGCCGGACATGGTCGGCCAGCCGGCCTGGCGGCAGGGCCTCGCCGTCGATGCGCACCGTCCGCCGCGCCGCGCCGGCCATATCGACGCCGGAGCCGATGCGCCGGGTCGCCTCGTCCGTCTCGACTTCGGCGCTCACGGCCCAGGCCCGGCCCCCCGGTTCGCCCGGCAGGCGCCGCCCGAGTTCGGCGAGCGGCGCGCCGCGCATGCCGCGACCGGGCGAGAGCAGGCTGAGCGCCTCCAGGAGATTGGTCTTCCCGGCGCCGTTCGGCCCGAACAGAAAGGCGCTGCGGCCAAGGAGCGCCAGCTCGGCCCGCCGGTAGGAGCGGAAGTCGGTGAGCGTCAGCGTCTGAACGGCGGAGCGCACGTCCTAGTCCGGAGACGAAGAGGGGGCGATGCTCACCGCCCGGCGTCGAGCGCGAGCCGAGAGGTCGGTGCGGCCGAGCTGGGTGCGCTGCATGCCTCAGACGAGGCTCGCCCGTCCCAGCTGAACAGGGAGCGAAGCACCCGACGCTCAGGCCCGCTGCGGCATCAGCACGTACTGCACGCCGGCGTCGGTGGGGTCGAGGACCAGGGCGGGGTCGAGCACGGTGACGCCGCTGTCGTGATCGGAGAAGCGGAACTCGACGATCTCGCCGCCGATCTGCGCCGTCACGTCGATGAGGAAGCGGGCGTTGAAGCCGATCTCGAAGGGCCGGCCATCGTAGTCCACCTCGAGTTCCTCCACCGCCTGGCCGGCGTCCATGTTGCGCACGGTGAGCGTCATGCGGCCGGTCTCGACGGAAAGCCTCACGCCGCGACTGCGTTCGGTGGAGATGGTGGCGACGCGATCGACGGCGGCGCCGAAGAGCGCCTTGTCCACCGTCATCACCCGCTTGTTTTCGCGCGGGATCACCCGGTCGTAAGGCGGGAAGGCGCCGTCGATCACCTTGGAGGTCATCGCCGCGCGGTCGAAGTTGAAACGGACCTTCTGGGCGCTGACGCCCATGACGATGCTCTCGCCGGCGTCGTCGAGCAGGCGCCGCACCTCGCCGATGGTCTTGCGCGGGATGATGACGCCGGGCGCGCCGGCATAGCCCTCCGGCGCCGGCATCTCGGCCAGCGCCATGCGATGGCTGTCCGTCGCCACCGCCCGCAGCTTCTGCACCCCCTCCTCGACCACCAGATGCAGATAGAGGCCGTTCAGATAATAGCGGGTCTCCTCGGTGGAGATGGCGAATCGGGTCTTGTCGATCAGCCGGATGAGGTCGCCGGTGTCGAGGCCGATCGGCGCCGAAAGGCCATCCGACGACATCACCGGAAAGTCGCCGGCGGGCAGGATCGGCAGGTTGAAGCGCGAGCGGCCGGCCTGGACCTGCAGGCGCGGATCCTCGCCCGTATAGCTCAGCGAGACATCGGCGCCCTCGGGGAGCTTGCGGACGATCTCGTAGAGGGTGTGGGCCGGCGCGGTGATCTGGCCGGGGCTCTCGATGCGCGCCGGGCACTCATCGGTGATCTCCATGTCGAGATCGGTGGCCGAGAGCGCGACCGCGCCCTGGCCGGCGCTGACGAGCACGTTGGAGAGGATCGGGATGGTGTTGCGCCGCTCCACCACGCTCTGCACGTGCCCCAGCGCCTTCATCAGCGCCGCCCGCTCGATGGTCAGCTTCATCCAGGTCCAATCCCGCTAGTGCGGCGCGGCCCCGCGCCCCCCGCCGCTCGATGTGGACGGCGGAGATTAGAGGAAACCGCGCGGCGAGGAAGAGCCTAGAGCGAGGCTCGGGCCTGTCCTTCATTCAGGCCTTGGTGTCCACCGACGCGCCCGGATCGGCGTCCTCGGCCGTGGCGTAGGGGTTCTGGGCGGTCGGCTCGACGGCCTGCGCGGCGGGCCCGCCGCGCGCGGCGACGATCACGAGCGCGGGACGCAGCAGCCGTCCGAACAGCTCGTAGCCAGGCTGGATCACCTGAACGACGCCGCCGCCGCCGACGTCCTCGGCGGGCTGCTCCTGCATCGCCTGGTGCTGATGCGGATCGAACCTGGCGCCCCTGGGCGGGTCGATCTGCTTCAGGCCATTGCGCTCGAAGGCGGCCATCAGCTCCTTCTCGGTCATCTCGAGACCGACGGCGAGGTTCTTGACCAGGGGGTCGCCGGCGTCCTTGGGGGCGTGCAGCATGGCGCGCTGCAGATTGTCGGCCACGCCCAGAAGGTCGCGGGCGAACTTCTGGATGGCGTAGGCGCGCGCGTCGTTGGCCTCGCGCTCGGTGCGGCGCCGGGTGTTCTCGGCGTCGGCGGCGACGCGCAGCACCTGGTCCTTCAGCTTGGCGTTCTCGGCCCGCAACGCCTCCAGCTCGTCGGCGGCGACGCCGGCCCGCGTCGCTTCGGGTTCTGCATCCTGGCCGTCCAGCGGCGTCTCTTCGCTCATGCGTCCTGCTTGCATTCATCCGTCCATGATCCGCCCCAGCGCCCGCGCCGTGTAGTCGACGAGCGGGATCACCCGGGCGTAGTTCAGCCGGGCCGGGCCGATCACCCCGATCGCGCCCAGCACCTTCTGGCGACCCGACATATAGGGAGCGGCGATGACGGCGGAACCCGAAAGCGAGAACAGCCGCGTCTCCGAGCCGATGAAGATGCGCACCCCTTCGGCGTCGCGCACCAGATCGAGCAGCGAGATCAGCTGCTCCTTCTGCTCGAGATCGTCGAACAGCATGCGCACGCGCTCGAGATCGGCCAGGGTCTCCGGATCGCCGAGCAGGTTGGCCCGGCCGCGGACGATGAGCGCCCGGCCCACGTCCTCGCCGCCGCCCCAGGCCGCCAGCCCGTCCTCGACCAGACGGGCGCCCGCCACGTCGAGCTCGCGCCGCGCGCGCTCCAGGTCGCGGCCGACCTCCACCCTGGCCTCGGCGAGGGTGCGCCCGCGCAGGCGCGCGCTGAGGAAATTGGAGGCTTCCTGGAGGGCCGCGGGGGTGACCCCGGCCGGACGGCGCATCAGCCGGTTCTCTACCTGGCCATCGTCGAAGACCATGATCACCAGCGCCTGATCGGAGCTCAGGGCGACGATCTCGACGTGCTTGACCCCCGCCTCGCGCGACGGCGCCACCACGACGCCGGCGCCCCCGGCGAGGCCGGAAAGGATCGCGCCCGCCTCGTTCAGCGCGTCGTCGAGGGAGCGTCCGTGCGCCGAGAGCCTGGCCTCGATGCTGCGCTGCTCCTCCTCGGCCAGATCGCCCACCTCGAGCAGTCCGTCGACGAAGAGGCGCAGGCCCAGATGCGTCGGAAAGCGTCCGGCGCTGACGTGGGGCGCGTTCAGCAGCCCCAGTTCGGTGAGATCCTGCATGGTGTTGCGGATCGACGCCGGCGACAGCGCCACCCCGGCGCGCGAAATGGTGCGCGAGCCCACCGGGTCGCCGGTCTCGAGGTAGGTCTCGACGATGCGGCGGAAGATGTCGCGGGCGCGCGAATCCAGCTCCGCCAGGCTGGCGCCCTTCGCGATGGAACTGCCGAAGATCGGGTTGGTCATGGACGCGTCCGTTCCGATTTAGGATAAGCGCCGGCCGGTGGGGCGCAAGCGGGGCGAGGTCGGCAATGGCGACGAGACCATCGGGACGGGCGGCGGACGAACTGCGCGCCGTGGCGCTGGAGACGGCGGTGAACCGCTATGCCGAGGGCTCGTGCCTGGTCTCGTTCGGCCACACGCGCGTCCTCGTCACCGCCAGCCTCGGCGAGAGCGTGCCGCCGTTCCTGCGCGGGCGCGGCCAGGGCTGGGTCACCGCCGAGTACGGCATGCTTCCCCGGGCCACCCATACGCGCGGTCGCCGCGAGGCCGCGGAGGGCCGCCAGTCCGGGCGCAGCCAGGAGATCCAGCGCCTGATCGGCCGGTCCTTGCGCGCGGTGACCAACCTCAAGGCGCTGGGCGAGCGCCAGATCATCCTCGACTGCGACGTCATCCAGGCCGACGGCGGCACGCGCACCGCCGCGATCACCGGGGCCTGGGTGGCTCTCAGGCTCGCCACCCGCTGGCTGAAGGACGAAGGGGTCATCGCCGCCGACCCGATCCTCGACCACGTCGCCGCCGTCTCCTGCGGGGTGCATCGCGACGCGCCCGTTCTCGATCTCGATTACGAGGAGGACAGCGCCGCCGAGGCCGACGCCAACTTCGTCCTCACCGGCGCCGGCGACATCGTCGAGATCCAGGCCACCGGCGAGCGCCGCGGCTTCACCCGGCCCGAGTTCGAGGCGCTTTTCGGCCTGGCGCAGGCCGGCATCGCCGAGCTGATCGGCCTGCAGCAGCGGGCGGTGGCGTGAGGCGGCGGAGCGGCGGTAGTGTCTCGGCTCGACATTCCCCGCCGCTGGGGAGACGAAGGCCCGTCGAATGATCCGCGCCGCCTGCCACTGCGGAGCCGTCCGCTTCGAGGTTGCCGAACCCCCGGAATGGGTGCTCGACTGCAACTGCACGCTCTGTCGCAAGTACGGCGGCCTCTGGACCTATTTCCACGGCCCTGAGGGGCAGGCGAAGCTGCTGGCGACGCCAGACCCGGCCGCGACCGAGGCCTATGCGTGGCAGGACGGCGACATCGCCTACCGCCGGTGCAGAACCTGCGGCTGCATCACCCACTACGAGTCGGCGAAGGCAGACCCGCCTGTCATCGTGGCTCTCAACTGCCGAATGATGGCCGGGCTCGATCCCGCGAAGGTTCGTATCCGTCGCATCGACAACAGCCATTGCGGCTTCTTCTGGACCCGGCCCGACGAGCCCGTGATCCCCGGTCGCCATCCGCCGATGCCCCCGCCCCGTCTCCAGGACTGGCGTTAGGTCCCGCAGGCGCTCCGGCGCCCGACCGGGCTAGCGCGGTGAACGCCGGCCGCGGAATCGTCCAGATCGAGACGTCGCCGCCATTGAAGGCGCCTTTTCTCATTGTGATTGCACAGCTAGTCTTTTCGCCATGTGGCGAAGATGGATCGTCCTTTCACTCGTGCTCGCGGGATTGGCTGCCCCCGGCGGGCCGGCCTTTGCGGCCTGCGTGCTTGGCAAGGTCGGAGAGCTGGCGGTGACCATGGCCGGCCTCACGCCCACCATCTCGGCCAAGATCGACGGTCGTCCGTTGAAAATGGTCGTCGACACCGGCGCCTTCTTCAGCATGCTGACGCCGCAGGCCGCCGTCCGGCTCGGCCTGAAGGTGGTGCCGACGCCCGCCGACATGGGCGATTACATCGAGGGCCTCGGCGGCCCCCAGCGCGTCGGCGTCGCCACCGCCAAGAGCTTCACCCTGATGGGCGACTCCTTTCACGATGCTGATTTCACCGTCGGCGCCCCTCAGCTCGGCGGCTGGACCGACGGACTGCTGGGCGAGAACATCCTGGGCTACGCCGACGTCGAACTCGACCTCGCCAACGGCGTGATCCGCCTCTTCAAGCCGGAGGGCTGCAACGACGACGTGGACCTCGCCTATTGGGCGCCCGCCGGCGGCTATTCGAGCATCCGCATCCAGCCGGCGACGGCGCCGATGTACGAGATCGTCGGCCACGTGCAGGTCAACGGCCACGACATGCGGGCGGTCTTCGACACCGGCGCGGGCCGCTCGTACATCACCCGCCGCGCCGCCCGCGAGGCCGGCGTGACGACGCAGAGCCCGGGCGTGCGCGCCGGCGGCGTCGGCGGCGGCATCGGCCGGCGCCCGTTCGAGACCTGGATCGCGCCGTTCCGCAGCTTCCGGATCGGCGACGAGAAGGTCGAGAATACCGAACTGCGCATCGGCGGCGCCAGCATCGCCGACGCCGACATGCTGATCGGCGCCGACTTCTTCCTGTCGCACCGCGTCTACATCTCCAACAGCCAGCATCGGCTGTATTTCTCCTATCTCGGCGGGCCGGTGTTCAGGTTGTCGCCCGCTCCCGGCGCCGCGCCCATGCCCGCGCCGCCGCCGGCTGCGGCGTCCGCGACACCCATTCCAGGCGCGCCGGACGACGCGCCCATGACCGCGGGCGCCTTCGGCCGCCGCGGCGCGGCCTTCGCCGCGCGCCGCGACTATGCCGACGCCATCGCCGATTTCACCCGCGCCGCGGCCATGGCGCCGGCGGATCCGCGGTTCCTCTACCAGCGGGCGCTTGCCCGGTTCGCCGAGCATCAGCCGGCGCTCGCCCGGTCCGATCTCGACGCGGCGCTGACGCTGAAGCCGCATTACGCCGACGCCCTGATGGCGCGCGCCGACCTGCGGCTGGCGGCCCACGACGGCGCTGGCGCCCGCGCCGATTTCGACGCCGCCGAGCGGCTCGATCCGACGCTGCGTCTGCGCGCGGCCGAGACCTATCTGGCGCAGGGCGATTTCGAACCCGCCATCGTCGAGTTCGACGCCTGGATCGCCGCCAATCCCAAGGGCGCCCTCTCGCCGGCGGCGTTCAACGGACGTTGCTGGGCGCGGGCGCTCTGGGGCCACGACCTGAACGCGGCGCTGGCCGACTGCGACGAGGCGTTGCGGCTGGGTCCGCACGTCTCCAGCTTCCTCGACAGCCGCGGCCTGGTGAATCTGCGGCTGAGGCGCTTCGACGACGCCATCGCCGATTACGACCGATCCCTGCGACTCCAGCCCAAGAACCCCTGGTCGCTCTACGGCCGCGGCCTCGCCAGGCTCGAGGATGGCCAGAAGGCCGCGGGCGAGGCCGATCTGGTCGCCGCCGAGGCGCTCGACCCGAAGCTGGCCGGCAAGGCCAGGCAGTACGGCCTCGCGCCCTGACCCTTCAGCCCGCCGCCTGGGCCTGGGCGATGAGGGCGTCGTCGATCTCGCGCGCCCGGACGGCGGCCGGGCGCGCCTGCAGGCGCTCGCTATAGCGCTGCAGCGTCGGCCTGGGCTCGATGACGCCGAACTGCATGCCCCAGCCGACGTGCGCGCCGAAAAAGACGTCGGCGGCGCTGAACCGGTCGCCGAGAATGTAGTCGCGTCCGGCGATGGCGCTCTCGAGCCCCGTCATCAAGTCCGCGAGGTCGCCCCAGCCGAGCATGCGCCTGTGCTCGGGCTTGACCTCGGCGCCGAGCGCGCGCGCCGCCATCGCCCCCTCCACGGGGCCGGCGGCGAAGAACATCCAGCGAAAGTAGGCGCCGCGCCGCGCATCGCCGGGGGGCGGCGCCAGGCCGGCCTGCGGGAAGGCGTCGGCGAGATAGGCGCAGATGGCGCCGGTCTCGGTCACCACTACCTCGCCGTGCCGGATCGCCGGGACCTTGCCCATGGGGTTGATCGCCAGATAGGCCGGCGCCTTCATCGTCGCCGCGTCGAGAATCTCGGCCCGGTATGGCCGGCCCAGCTCCTCCAGCATCCAGCGCACGATCCGGCCGCGGGACATGGGCATGGTGTAGAAAACGATCTCGTCCGACATGGTGGGGTCCTTCCTGCTCTCGTCGAGCCCCGCGTCTGGGGCGAGGCCCGGTTACGCCATCACGCTGTCAGCGTACCGTCAGCAGCGCCGGGGTTCACTCCTCCATCTCCGGTCCGTCGTCGTCGGGCGGCCCCGGCTCGAAGGCGACCAGATCGCCGGGCTGGCAGTTCAGCTCGCGGCAGAGCGCGTCGAGGGTAGAGAAGCGGATGGCGCGCGCCTTGCCCGTCTTCAGGATCGAGAGATTGGCGATGGTCACGCCGACCCGGTCGGCGAGTTCGGTGAGCGACATGCGCCTGGCCAACAGCACGCGGTCGAGGTGGACGCGGATCGGCACCTGCCCCCTGCCCGCCTAGATGGTCAGTTCGGAATCGCGACGCAGCCGCGCGCCCTCGCGGAACACCTCGGCGAGCACGATCACCACCAGCACCGCGAACCACGCGGTGAGATTGACGCCGTCGCCCGCGAACGGGCGCTCATGCAGGATGAACCGGTCGATGGCGCCGAAGAGGTAGCGGTCGATCTCCAGCAGCGCCAGCACCAGGCCGACGACGCGCAACCGGCGCACGTTGTCGGGGTGGAACGGATCGCCCGCGGTCATGGTGCCGAACACCCGCCGCAGCCGCTGCACGATGACGAGGACGCCGATCAGGTAGAGTTCCGCCCCCGCCAGCATCAGGGCGGCGACCGGGCCGGGTCCATGGCCCATGACCCGCACTTCGGCGGCGATCGGCGCCGGCAGGATGGCGGTGTCGAAGCTGACCAGCAGCAGTCCCAGAATGCCCACGGCGAACAAGACCGCGAACACCCAAAGGACGTAGTTGAAGACGTCGAGAATGACCTTCAGGAAGCTCGAGACCGAGCCTGGCCCCAGCGCGCGAAACATCGAGACCTCCAGACGCGAATTCGCCTCCCTTCCCGTCACGGGAAGGGAGGCGAACATGCCTCCAAGCTGCGGGCGGCGATAGCCTTGCCCATCAGATGTGGTTGGTCAGCATGGCGAGCGCGACCAGCGGCAGTCCGGCGACCACCAGAACATTGATCAGCGTCAGCGCCGCGCGGTCCATCAGACCCAGAACCTTGATCATCTCTTCATCCCTCGTCGTTGTGCGTTGCAGCACGAAATGCGGCTCCCGCCGCGCCTCCAGGGACCGTCACCGGTCATCTGTTGCGCTTATCAATAAGGGATCATCGATTGTCGATCAATCATCACATCGATAAACGATATTAAATTATTGCAATGCATTAATTCTGGGTCAGGACGGGCGCGACCAGCCCTGCCGCGTCTTCATGGCGCCATCGCGGCCAGCCGGAGTCGCCGCAGATTCCGCCGTGGCTACGCTTTGAGGAACGGCCGCGAACCGCTAAGGGCTGACGATGGGCGGCTCCCCGGGCGCCGACGCCTAGGAATATGTGATGACGTTGCACGAAGCGCCGCACGCCGTCGGCGAACTGCTCGAAGCCAGCGAGCTGGCGCACGTGCTCGAAGGCGATCGCTTCAAGCAGATCGTGGATCGCGCGCCGGTCGCGATCGCGGTGGCCGAAATTCGTCCAGAGGAGCGCATCGTCTACTGCAACGATGAGTTCGAGCGCCTGACCGGCCAGCCCAGGCGCGCGCTCCTCGGCGGCGGATGGGACCGGCTGCCAGGCAGAAGCGCGGCTGCGGCGCGCCCCCTGAGCCAGGCGGTCGTCGAGCAGCGGGACTATCTTGGCTGCTACGCCATTCCCCGCGCCGGCGCGCCCCTGACGGTGGATGCCTGGACCAGCGTCATCGAGGACGGCGCAGCGCCGGTGTTTCGCCTGGTCGCGCTGGTGGAGGCGACGGCGCGATCCGACTCCATCCTGGAAAAGCTGGAGGAGCAGGTCCGCGAAAAGGACATGCAGCTGCGCGAGCTGCAGCATCGCGTGAAGAACAATCTGCAGATGATCACCGCGCTGATCCGCGCCGAGGTGCAGGGCGTCTCGGATCGATCGACCGGAGAGGGGTTCGAGCGCCTCGCCGGGCGCGTCGAGGCCCTCGGCGTACTCTACCGCTCCCTGAGCGAATCCGCGTCCGACGGCGCCGTCGAGTTGGGCGCCTATCTGACTCAGGTCGCCTCCGCCGTGATGCGCGCCCACGCCACCGAAGGCATCCACCTCGATCTTCAGGTCGACAACTGGCCGGTCTCGATCGACACCGCCATGCCGCTGGGCCTCGTGGTCAACGAGCTGATGACCAATTCGCTCAAGCACGCATTTCCTGACGGGCGCCGCGGCGCGATCTCGCTGCACAGCGCCAGCGGGCCTGCAGGCTGCAAGGTGCTGGTGGCGGACGATGGCGTCGGGTTGCCGCAGGGCGTCACGTGGCCGAAGCCCGGAAAGCTCTCGTCGATGATCGTCCGCTCGCTGCTGCAGAACGCCAAGGCGCGCATCGACATCCGGTCGGCGCCCGGCGAAGGGACGCGGGTGACCTTTGAGTTCGATCCCGGGGCCGCGGCCCGGCCCTCCTGAGCCGCTCCGGTCGCCGGGCTTGCAGGGGCGCGGCGCAGGCTCCACTCATCGGTCCATGGCTCTTCACCTCGTTTCCGGCGCGCGCATCGTCGCGGCGACCCACAACCCCGGCAAGGCGCGCGAACTGGCCGCCATCCTTCAGGGACGCTTCGAGATCGTCTCGGCCGCGTCCCTCGCCCTGCCCGAGCCGGAGGAGACCGACTCGACCTTTGCCGGTAACGCCCTGATCAAGGCGCGGGCGGCGGCCAACGCCGCGAGGCTCGTCGCGCTCGCCGACGACTCGGGGCTCTCGGTCGCCGCCCTCGGCGGCGCGCCGGGCGTGCATTCGGCGCGCTGGGCAGGTCCGGCCAGGGATTTCGGCCACGCCATGGCCCTGGTGGAGCAGCGGCTCGGCGAGACCGAGAGCGACGATGCCCGCGCCTGGTTCACCTGCGCCCTCGCACTCGCCTGGCCGGACGGGCCTGCGGTGGTCACCGAGGGGCGCATCGACGGGACGCTGCGCTTTCCAGCGCGGGGCGAGCGCGGGTTCGGCTACGATCCGATCTTCGTGCCCGAAGGCGGCGCCTTCAGCTTCGGCGAGATGGACCCGGCCGAGAAGGACCGGATCAGCCATCGCGCCCGCGCCTTCGCCCAGCTCAAGGCCGCCGTCCTTGACTGAACCTGCCGCGCCGCTCGGCCTATATGTCCACTGGCCCTATTGCGCGCGCATCTGCCCCTATTGCGACTTCAACGTGGTGCGCGATCGCGGCCGGCGGATGGAGGCCGCGGCGCTGGCGGACGCGATCTGCGCCGATCTCGCCTGCCAGGCGGCGCACGTGGGGCCGCGAAGGCTGGACTCGATCTTCCTGGGCGGCGGCACGCCGTCGCTGATGGCGCCCGAGGCGGTCGAGCGGATCATCGCCGCCGCCCGCGCCGCCTTCGAGCCCGCGGCGGACCTGGAGGTGACGCTAGAGGCCAATCCCACCGACGCCGAGACGGCCAGGTTCGCCGCCCTGGCCGCGGCCGGGGTGAACCGGCTGTCGCTCGGCGTCCAGTCCCTGGAGGACGAGGCGCTGGTCTTCCTCGGGCGCAACCATGACGCCGCGACGGCGCGCCGGGCGGCGGCGACGGCGAGCCGCGTCTTTGCGCGCCTTTCGATCGACCTCATCTACGCCCGCCCCGGCCAGACGCCGGCGTGCTGGCGCGACGAACTGAACCGCGCCCTCGACCTCGGCGCCGAGCACGTTTCGGCCTACCAGCTCACCGTCGAACCTGGCGTCGCTTTCGAGCGCCAGGTCCGGCGCGGGCTCTGGGCGCCGCCCGACCCGGAGACCGCCCGGGCGCTCTACGAGACCACCAGCGAGGTCCTCGGCGCGGCCGGGCTCGACCTCTACGAGGTCTCCAACCACGCCCGGTCGGCGGCGGCGCGCTCGCGCCACAACCTGATCTATTGGCGTGGCGGCGACTATCTCGGCGTCGGCCCCGGCGCGCACGGCCGCATCACCGATCCCGGCGGCATGCGCTGGGCGAGCCTCGCGCCGGCGACGATCGCCGGCTATGTCGCCCGCGTCGCCGAGACCGGCTGCGGCGTCGACAGCCTCGAGCCGCTGTCGGCGCGCGAGGCGGCGCTGGAATGCCTGCTGATGGGCCTGCGCACCTGCGAGGGCGTGGCGCGCGCGGCGATCGCGGCGCTGGACATCGACCCGGCCAGGCTGGAGCCGCTGGTGGCGGCGGGGCTCCTGGAAGCCTCCACCGAGCGCCTCGTCGCCCGCGCCGAGGGCCGCCTCGTCCTCGACCGCCTCGTGCTCGAACTCGCCGAGGCGGCGCGGGCGCGCTAAAGCAAACGCCGCCGATCCACGGAAGGAGCCGCGACCTGGCCCCGCGACCGCCGCCGCCCACCCTCGCCCAGACGCCGCTGGCGAGCGGACTCTATCTGGTGGCGACGCCGATCGGAAACCTGCGCGACATCACCTTGCGCGCCCTGGACGTGCTCGCCGGCGCCGACCTCGTGCTCGCCGAGGACACCCGCGTCACCGGCAAGCTGCTTGCGGTCTACGGGATCTCGGCGCGGCTGGAGCGCTACGACGAGCATGCGGCCCAGCGCGCGACGCCGAAACTGCTGGCGCGCCTGGCCGAGGGCGCACGCCTGGCGCTCGCCTCCGACGCGGGCACGCCGCTGGTTTCCGACCCGGGTCTGCGCCTGGTGCGCGCGGCCCTGGCGCAGGGCTCGGCCGTCTTCCCGGTCCCGGGCGCCTCGGCGGTGCTGGCGGCCGTGGCCGCCGCCGGCCTGCCGACCGACCGGTTCCTCTTCGCCGGCTTTGCGCCGCCGAGGTCGGCCGCGCGGCGCACCTTTCTCGCCGATCTGAAGGCCGTGCCGGCGACGCTCGTCTTCTTCGAGGGCGTCTCGCGGCTCGCCGCCTCGCTGGCCGACATGGCCGAGGTGCTCGGGCCGCGGCCGGCGGTGATCGCCCGCGAACTCACCAAGCTGCACGAGACCTGGGTGCGCGGCGCGCTCGACGCCCTCGCGGCCGACCCGGCGCTTGATCATCCCAAGGGCGAGGTCGCCATCGTGGTGGGACCGCCTCTGCGGACCGAAGCAGAGCCGGCGGACGCGGCGGCGGCGCTCGCCGAAGCGCTCGGCCGGCTCTCGCCCGCCGAGGCCGCGCGCGAAGTCGCAGGCGCGCTCGGCCTGCCGCGGCGCGAACTCTATCGCCAGGCGCTGGCGCTGAAGGGGCGGTGATGGCGAGGGATCGCAGCCTGACCGGGCTTCGGGCGCGGCGCGCCGGCCGCCGCGCCGAACTGGTCTGCGCGCTCTGGCTGATGGCCAAGGGCTATCGCATTCTCGGCCTGCGCCTGAAGACGCCGCAGGGCGAGATCGATGTCCTGGCGCGCAAGGGGATGGTGCTGGCGGTGGTGGAGGTGAAGCTGCGCGGCACCATCGAGACGGCGCTCGAGGCCGTCGGCCAGCGCCAGCGTCAGCGGCTGCGGCGCGCCGGCGAGAGCTTCGCCGCGCGCCGGCCGGGCCTCGGGGGCGCGGCGATCCGCCTCGACCTGATGGCCCTCGCCCCCGGCCGCCTGCCTTGTCATATTCCCGACGCATGGTGTGGGGACTAGCCGCGGTGGCCGATGACGCGCGATGACGCCGAGCGCTTCCTGGTCGAAGCCGGGCGGACCACCGACGGCGGTTTTCCGCTGTTCGAGGCGGCGGTGGCGTGCGCCGTGCACGAGGATCCGGCGCGCGATCCGGCGCGCGCCCGCGAGCTTGCCAGCGAGGCCGCGGCGCGGCTGAAGGCGAGGCTGACCCGCGAGTCGCCCGAGGAGGCGCTGGCCGAGACCATGGCCGGCGACCTGCGCCTGGCCGGCGATCTCATCACCTACGATCACCCGGACAACGCCGACGTGATCGCCGTCTCGGAGCGGCGCAAGGGCATGCCGGTGGCGCTGGGGGTCTTCTATCTCGACGCGGCGCGGCGCTGCGGCCTCGACATCTGCGGCGTCGACTTTCCGGGGCATTTCCTGCTGCGCATCGAGACCCAGGAAGGGCCGCTGGCGCTCGATCCGTTCAGCGAGGGACGCGTGGTGATGCCCTCGGAACTGACGCGCCGGGCGCTGCATGCCGGCCTGACCCCCGACGTCGCCGACCGGCTCGAGGCGTTGATGGCGCCGGCGAGCGACCGGGCGGTGCTGATCCGGCTGCAGAACAACATCTTCGCCCGGGCGGTCTCGGCCCGCGACTACGCCAGAGCCGAGCGCTCGGCGCTGCGCCGGGCGCTGCTCGACCCCAAGGACCATCGCCCCTGGATCGACGTCGCCGCCGCCCGCGAGGGCCAGGGCGCGCTCGCCGGCGCCCTGCAGGCCCTCGCGCAGGCCCAGAGCCTCGACGGCGGCGCGGCCATCGCCGCGCGGGCCGCGCGCGAGCGGGTGCGGCTCAAGCTCAACTGAAGCCGAGCATTTCCGGCTTGCCGGCCTCGGCCTCGGCCGTGACAAGCAATGCAGGAAAAGCGCCAACTACGTTCACGTCCGGAGCCCGCCCATGCCCCTGCAGGTCGCCGTGCAGATGGACCCGATCGAGAGGGTCAACATCGAGACCGACACCACCTTTCTCCTGATGCTGGAGGCCCAGACCCGCGGCCATGGCCTGTTCATCTACGCCGCCGACAAGCTGGCGCTGGAGGATGGACGGGTGCTGGCGCGGGGCCGCGCCGCCAATCTTCGCGCCGTCCGGGGCGACCACCACAGCCTGGGCAAGCTCGAGGTGCGCGACCTCTCGCAATTCGACGTCGTGCTGATGCGCCAGGATCCGCCGTTCGACATGGCCTATCTCACCGCGACCTATTTCCTCGAGACCCTGCACCCGGCCACCCTGGTGGTGAACAATCCCGCCGAGGTCCGGAACGCGCCCGAGAAGCTGCTGGTCACCGCCTTTCCGGGCCTCCAGCCTCCCACCCTGGTCACCGCCGATCCGCAGGCGCTGCAGGATTTCCATGCCCGTCACGGCGACATGGTGCTGAAGCCGCTCTACGGCGGCGCCGGCTCCGGCGTCGTGCGGCTGCGGGCGGACGACCCCAACCTGGACGCCCTCATCGAACTGCACGCCATGATCGGGCGCGAGCCGGTGATCGCCCAGAAGTTCATCCCGGCCATTGCGGCGGGCGACAAGCGCATCCTCCTGGTCGACGGCGAGCCGGTGGGGGCGATCAACCGCGTGCCGGGAAAAGGCCAGGTGCGCTCCAATCTGGCGCGCGGCGGTCGCGCCGAACCGGTCGAGCTGACGGCGCGCGACCGCGAGATCTGCGACACCATCGCCCTCGAACTGAAGGATCGCGGCCTGCTCTTTGTCGGCATCGACGTGATCGGCGACTATCTGACCGAGATCAACGTCACCTCGCCCACCGGCGCCCAGCAACTGAAGCGCTTCGGCGGTCCCGACTGCGCCGTCGTGCTCTGGGACCGCATCGAAGCCGTCCGCGGCATCGTCTGAACCGGGCCCGTCCCGGAACCCTTGGAGACGCCCATGAGCCAAGCACCCGTCGTCGCCAGCCACGGTCTCGTGCACCTTGGCGCCCGCGACATCCCTGCGCCCGCGCACGCCAGCGAGGCCGCGCGTGCGGTGCTCGCCGCGCCGCGGCCCGCCGCCGGCGCTCTGCCGCCGCTCGCCGACAAGGCGGCCTGGCGCCGGCTGGTGGCCCAGCGCAACGCGGCGAGCGCCGTGGCGTCGGCGCCCATCGCGGCCCGGCTGAAGGCCGACGTCGAGACCCGCGTCATCGGCGGCGTCCCCGTCCACGTCGGAACGCCGCGCGGCGAGCGGCTGCTCGGAGGAGACAAGATCGTCCTCGACATCCATGGCGGCGCGCTCATCTTTGGCGGCGGCGAGGCCAACGTAGCCTTCGACGCCAAGGCGATCGCCCTGCGCACCGGCGCCGTCACCTACGCCCTGGACTACCGCGTACCGCCGGACGGGCCCTACCCGGCCGCCCTCGACGACTGCGTGGCGGTCTACCGCGGCCTGCTCGCCGAACGGCCCGCGCACCAGATCGTGGTCTGCGGCACCTCCGCGGGGGGCAATCTCGCCGCGGCGCTGCTGCTGCGCGCCCTGGCCGAGGGCCTGCCCGCGCCGGCGGGCGCGCTCCTGATGACGCCGGAACTCGATCTCACCGAGAGCGGCGACAGCTTCAACACGCTGATGGGGCTGGACGTGGTGCTGCAGAGCCGACTCACCGCGATGAACCTCGCCTACGCCGCCGGCGCCGACCTCGCCCACCCCTATCTTTCACCGCTGCTGGGCAATGTCGCGGGCTTTCCGCCCACCTTCCTCCAGGCCGGCACGCGCGACATCTTCCTCTCCAACGCCGTGCTGATGCACCGCAAACTTCGGCGCGCCGGCGTGCGCGCCGAACTGCACGTCTGGGAAGGGATGCCGCACGGCGGCTTCGGCGGTCTCGCGCCCGAGGATCGCGAGGTCAGCGCCGAGATGCAGGCCTTCATCGCTTCGCTCTGAGCGGGGTCAGCCGACGCTCGCCTCGAGATCGCGCAGCAGCCCGGGCCGCCCCCCATGGCCGTCGCCCTGCCGCGTCAGCCACGACCACATGATCAGCCGATGATAGAGGGTGTGGAGCCACAGCGCCCCCTGCGGGTCCGGATGATCGATGGCGCCGTAGCCCGCCAGCAGCGGCGCCTGAATGCGCGGATCTTCATGGGTGCAACAGAACAGCGCCTTGGCGAGGTCGAAGAGCGGGTCGGCGGCGCGGGCGTTGCCGAAGTCCACGAGGCCGGTGAGGGCGAGCGCGCCGGATGCGTCCCGCGCCGCCAGCAGATTGCCTGGCTGGAAGTCGTCGTGCGCGAAGACCGGGCCGGCGCTCGCGGCCGCCAGCGGCAGGCGCGGTCGCAGCGCACGCTCGAGCCGCCGCGCCAGCGCCGCATCGCCGCCGTGCGCCGCGAACTGCCGGAACGCATCCTCGAATGCCTCGTCCATGTAGTCAGCGTTGGTCACCTGGGGCGAAGCGACACCATCGGCAAGCACATAGCCGTAGGCCGGCATCGGCAGGCCGTGCAGCCGTTTCAGCCACGCACCCATCTGGCGGTAGAGCCCCACGACGCCCGGTTCGGCCATCATCGCGCGCACCGGCTGGCCGGCGAGCCAGGTCGTCAGGGCATACCGGTGCGGCAGCAGACGGCGGCTCTCGTCCAGCCGCAGCCAGCGCGGCGTCGGCAGATCGACGCCTTCGGCGAGCCAGCCGGCGACCAGCGCCTCCTTGGCGGGCGCCCACTGCGGCTCGTCGCGGTAGATCTTCACGACGATCGGATCGGCGCCGCGAGCAAGATCGATGCGGTAGACCTCGGTGCTTCCGCCGTGCAGCCGGCGGACCGCCTGCGGCCGAAGCGATCCGTCCAGCGCGGCGACAATCGACCGCGCCGTGCCGAGGTCGAGATCGAACGTCATCCGGCGAATGGGCTTTCCGTTCTGCACGCGCCGAGCATCCCGCATGCGCGCCGCGACCGCACAACTACGGCAGAGCTTCAAGCACGGCGGTTAGGTCACTGAATCGCCACATACTCTATTAATGTTCTATTTTTGTTCTTGATCCGGCCCGCGGCATATGGTCGTATGTGGATAAGTCGGTGGGCAATGAGGGGCATCGGGTGGCGGGGCGCGTGACCACGGTGGCGTTCGAGGGAGTCGAGGCTCGCCGCGTCGAGGTCGAGGTCCAGCTGACCGGCGGGACGGTGGCCTTCGCCGTGGTCGGCCTGCCGGACAAGGCCGTGGCCGAAAGCAAGGAGCGGGTGCGGGCCGCCTTCGCCGGCCTGGGGCTCGCCCTGCCCGGCAGGCGCATCGTCGCCAACCTCTCGCCCGCGGATCTGCCCAAGGAGGGCAGCCACTACGACCTGCCGATTGCGCTCGCCCTGATGCTGGTGATGGGCATTCTGCCCGCCGACGCCCTCGACGAATGGGCGGCGATCGGCGAACTCAATCTCGACGGCCAGATCGCCCCGGTGGCCGGCGCCCTGCCCGCGGCGATGGCGGCGGGCGCCTGGGGCCTCGGCCTCATCTGCCCCGAAGCCTGCGGGCCGGAGGCGGCCTGGGCGGGCGAGACCCAGGTGCTGGCGCCGCGCTCGCTGATCGCCATCGTCAACCACTTCCGCGGAACCCAGGTGATGGGCCAGCCGAAGCCCGGCCCGATGCTCGACGGCGCGCGCGTGCCCGACCTGAAGGACGTCAAGGGCCAGGAACAGGCCAAGCGCGCCCTGGAGATCGCCGCGGCCGGCGGCCACAACCTCCTCTAGGTAAGGTTCAGTCGTTATCAGCAGCCTTTGCCGTTATTGGTGTGCCCGGTCCTCGCTCTGACTCCTAATCCACAGTGTTACTGAGGTTTATACCCCGCAGGACGATTTATGGGCGTTCCGTGTGGGGATGCGGTGGGGCGAAAAAGTTCCCTTCAGTCCAGCTCTGTGCTATACATTCCCCACCAATTCCCCACCGAGATTTCGGCTCAGAGCGTAGAAAATGGCGGAAACGAAACGGCCAATCGGTCGCCCCAGGCGATACGCCAAGTTCGAGGAATTCGAGGCGTCGCTTCCGAAGCTGATGACCAAGCGCCCGGCTTATTGCGATGGCGTCGGCATCTTCAACGGGGCGACCAGCGCAACGGTTTGGCTCAAGGTCAGGTTGCCGCGCGGCGGGGTCTATAGGGGCCGCTCGATACCAGCCGGCGGGGCGGTTGAGCACAAGCTTGGCAAGCGAACGTCATGGGACTGGCCCCAACTGATCGCCGAGCGAGATCGCCTACAAGGGCTTGCGGACCGTGGGGAGCCGTTGGAGGTGGCGGAGGTCGAGACGTTCGCCAAGTACGCCGCAGCTTGGCTTGAGCGGAAAAAGCCCGTCCTGAAGGGCTACTGGGTCGCTCATGGCCATGTCGTCTCGGCGCTCAATCCGACCTTTGGCAAGAAGGCCTTGAACATCATCACCGTAGCGGACGTGAACCGCTGGATCGGACAACAGAGCGGCAAGCTAAAGCCGGGCACGGTCCAACGGCGATTGAGCACCTTCAACGCCATAGTGAATGACGCGGTCCGCAGCGGGATCATTGATCGGAACCCTAGCCAAAGGGCCGACAGGATCAAAGGGATCGAGCCAAGGCAGCGTTTCGTGACCACCGAAGAATGGCAGGTCATCCTGGACACCGCGGATAAGATCGAGCGGGAGCATGCGGTGGAGAAGGAACGCCGACCCGGCCGGATCGTGGGGTGGCTGCGCCACTACGTCGTTTGGGCCTTGGAGTCCGGCATGCGGCGGGCGGAAATTCACAACCTCACCTGGGAGCGGATACGGAGGGTCGATGACGAAACGACGGTAGTCGAAGTCGTGAACACCAAGACCGGCAAACCCCGTTTCGTCACATGCACGGATGAGATGGTCGATATCCTCGCGTCCCTCCGGAAGTTGGACCGGGCAGAAGGCGACAACCGCTTGTTTCCGGTGTCGCTGTCCACGCTCAAGAGGTCCCTGACGGCCTTGTGGAAGGCGACCGGCCTCCGAGACGTTCGGTTGCACGACCTACGCCGGACGCACGCTACGATCCTCATTCAGCACCGTATCGATCCCAGGACGGTGGCAGGCAGGCTCGGCCACTCCGGGACCACCATGCTAGCGAGGCACTATGCCGTTGATCTCGGGGACATAGAGGCGGCCAGGACGTTCAGCGCCCGACTTGCCAAGGCCGAGAGTGGCAAGAAGGTAGAGGGAGCGGTCGACGCCAATGGAGAGCATGCGACGGCTGGTGCTCCCGGATAACAGCTATAACAACAAAAACTGTCAGGTCCGTGTGAGGTCTTTTGTCGGGTCCGGCGAAGCGGGCGTGATAGTCAGTCCCTCTGTCCGGGGCGATGGGTTAGGGGCGAGCTAGGGTCGAGCCGAACGCCTTGACCTTAGCCAGACTGGGGCGTCATATTCCGCCTACGGCGTTACCCTCGTTTTTCTTGCCCACGCCGGGGCTCCTTTCACTTCCCAAAATCACAGCGGAAAGCCGGCCGAAGTCTCCTTCGCGCCGGGACGAAAGGAGTACGACCGATGGAACCTGCGTTCTATACGGACAGGGACGTTGCTCGGCGTTTGAATGTCTCCCCAGAGTGGGTGCGCCGGCAGCGCTTTAACCGGGCGCACGGCCTGGACCATATCTTCGACTTGGTACCCCACCATATCGGCGGCTGCGTCCGATACGTTGCCGACGAGGTGGAGGCCTGGATCGGCGCACACATCGAGCAGGGGCGTCAGAAAGGCATGGACAATCATGCCTTGGCTTGAGCAGGGCGCGGGGGATACGTCCGCCACGTTGCTAGTCGATTGGTGGCGTCGTCAGCCCGATACCGTCATCGTCGAGACCCCTGAGGCCGATTGTGGCCACGCCGAGGGCGGAGCGGACACCCCTAGAGGTACTTGGTTCGACGAGTCGGTCGATCTACGCGATCCGGAGAGGGAAGCCCTAACTGAAGCGGCTCTGGCGCTCGTCGCCGCCGTCGAGACCCGCACCCGCAAACGACGACCGATCGATGAGAGCAACCATCGGACCCTCGT
>Ga0307374_10002973_pt1 | contig 29464 bp, 32 predicted proteins | sample OX3MG_FD_202532 | JGI IMG/M metagenome (GOLD analysis project Ga0307374, IMG submission 202532) | Soil microbial communities from Risofladan, Vaasa, Finland - OX-3 | ecosystem: Environmental > Terrestrial > Soil > Coastal area > Acid sulfate soil | place: Finland: Risofladan, Vaasa | collected... | reverse complement strand
ACCTCAGGGCCGTCCGCTAGTAGCTGAACTTCCAGCTCTCGAGCCGGGACGACATCTCCGTCTCCAGGTCGAGGTGGCCCTGGCCCGAGTGAAGGTCAAGTATCACCACGTGATGAGGCGTCAGCGCAATTCGCCGCCCGTCGGCGAAACGCGCCGCCTCGACGGAGTTGCCCCACTGGATGGACTGCGAGTCGGGGACGGGGTTGAGGTTGGCGGTCTCCCAGGCGGACAGGGTCGCTGAGTCTCCGCGATCGAAGGTCGAGACGATCATGAAGGCGAAAAGACCGGCGTCGGGCGAGCAGACCGGGGCGCCACCGCCTGGCGTCGGAGACGCGCACGGGATGTCGGTGATGTCGAAGGTGAGGTCCAGCTCGGCCGGCGCCGGGCTCTGGCTGCCCTGGGATCTCAGCTGGTACCGCCACGTGCCCGGGTAGCAGAAGCCCCAGCCGGCCTGCAGATCTTCGAAGCCATGGTCTCCGCCTGCGCACTTGAGGTCGCTGCCGATCTGCGCTACGCTCGGCACCGGGTGAGAGTTCGGCCCGGTTTGGCACCCGGCCAGGACGACCACCGCGGCGACGGCGGCGAGGAGTTTCGGGGGGATCGTCATCGGCATCAGGCGACTAATTGTGCGCGACCGGGTAGCGGGCCCAGTGCATGCGTTGTGACTGTCGAATCCAAAACGTCGCCCTGAGCGATCAATCGGCTTGGAGGAGTTCCACAATGGCCACAAGTAAAAGTCCCGAGCACGCGCCCGAGGAAAGGCTGGAGGCCGACAGGCGGCAGCTCGAGCGCCTGGCAGCCAAGTGCGGCGAGGAAGGGGGCCTTCACCGGCCGCTGAACGACGGCGTCGGCGGCGTGATCACCGGCATCCCCGAGGACACCGACCTCGCCCAGGCCATGTCGGACCGCGAGACCACCGACCTGCTGGTCCAGCTGCTTGACCAGAACCGCGAGCAGGTCGAGCGCGCGCTCGAGAGGCTGCGCGAGGGCGCGTACGGGATCTGCGAAGGCTGCGGCCGCCGCATCCCCGAAACCCGGCTGGAGTATCAGCCGGCCGCCACGCGCTGTGTCGAGTGCCAGGCCCACTGGGATAGGCTCAACGGCCGCACCGCGTAATTAGTTGCGCCATCCGCGCTTCCCAGCGCGGGAGCGGGTCAGGCGCGCTTGGCCGGTCGGCGCAGGAGGGCGGCCGCGCCCAGCGCGAGGCCGGCCACGATCATCACCGATCCGATCCAGAACCAATGGATGTCGCCGGTCATGAAACTGCCCGGGATGTAGCCCAGGCCCTGGCCGGCAAACACCGCGCCCGCCAGCAGGACCAGCGCACCGACCACCACGAGTCCGATTCTCACGCCGGGTTAGTACTCAAAGGGGTTACTGGATACCGCCGTAGACGACCGATTTCTCCTCCGTGTACTGGAGGTACGCCTCGACTCCGTGCTCCTTGCCGAAGCCCGACTGCTTCGTGCCGCCGAAGGGGAGCTCGTCGTGGGCGATCACCAGCGCGTTGACCCACGTGTAGCCCGCCTCCAGCTCCATCACGGCCCGGTGCGCCGCGGCCATGTTGGCGGTCCAGATCGACGAGCCGAGGCCGAACTGGGTGTCGTTGGCAAGCCGGAGCGCCTCGTCGAGGTCCTTCACCCTGCGCACAGGCAGCGCCGGTCCGAACACCTCCTCCGTCCAGACGCGCGCGCCGTCAGGCACGTCCTCCAGGATCGTCGGCTCGATGAACCAGCCCTTGTCGTAATCGGATCCCGTCGGCCTGCCGCCACCAAAGACGACCTTCGCCCCCCGGTCGATCGCGTCCTTGACCTGCGCCTCGACCTCGGCGCGCTGCACCTCGGTGTGCATCGGCCCCATCCGGCTGTCCTTGTCGAGACCGTTGCCCGGCTTCAGCTTCGAGGCGCGCGCGACCAGCTTCTCCATCAGGGCGTCGTAGATGCCTTCCTGCACGTAGAGGCGCTTGGTGGACAAGCACTGCTGGCCGCAGTTGAAGAAGCGGCCGACCGAGATGGCGCGGGCGGCGCCCTCCGCGTCGGCGTCGTCCAGGACGATGCAGGGGTCGCTGCCCCCAAGCTCGAGCGTGACTTTCTTCAGCTGCTCGGCTGCCTTGGCCATGACGCGCTTACCGGTCGGCGTGGACCCGGTCAGGGCGATCTTGCGGATGAGCGGGTGCTCGACGATGGCCTCGCCCGTCGCCTGGCCGAGGACCACGTTGACCACGCCCTCCGGCAGGCCGCCCTCGATCAAAGCCTCGATGCAGGCGAGCGTCGAGAGAGGCGTGCTGCTGGCCGGCTTGAGCACCACCGTGTTGCCCGCGGCGATGGCCGGCGCGACCTTGTTGGCGGCCAGCGTCAAAGGGAAGTTCCAGGGCACGATGGCGCCGCACACGCCGATGGGCTTGCGGATGACAAGGCCGTACGTGGTGAGGTCCGGGAGCCGGACGTACTGGCCGTGGATCTTGTCCGCCAGGTCTGCGAACCAACCGATGTTCTCGCCGAAACGCCGGGCCTCGAGGCGCGACTCGAGCAGCGTCTTGCCCTGCTCCTTGGTGAGGATGACCGCGATCTCGTCGATCTTCTTGAGCATATGGTCGGCGGCCTTGTGGAGGATCTCGCGACGCTGGTTGGAGGGAAGCTTCGACCACGTTCCAAACGCCCTCGCGGCGGCCTGTGCGGCCCTGTCGACGTCGGCCGGGCCGCCCGACGGGACCTCGTCGACGACTTCGCCGGTGGCCGGGTTGCGGACCTCATACGTCTTGCCGGACGCGGCCTTGGTCCTGTCGCCTTCGATGATCATCGTCGCCATTCGTGGGCACCCCTCTTCGGTTATTTGGTCAGTGCTTCAATTATCGGCGTCGGCAGAACCCGGGGTTAGGAGGGCTGTGGGATGTCAGTGAGGCTGGAGAAAGAAGGCGGCGTCGGGGTGATCGTCCTGGATCGGCCGCCGGCCAACAGCTACGACTACGAGTTCCTGCGCTCTTTTGCCTCCGCGATCGACGATGCGCGCGTGGACCTGAGCATCAAGTCGGCGATCGTGGTGACGAGCGCCTCCGAGAAGTTCTTCTCCGCCGGTGCGGACATCGGCGCGTTTGCCGCGGGCAGCCCGCGTTCGCGATTCATGACAGCCCTGATGGCGCACGAGGCATTTCGGAAGATGGAGAACACGCCACTCGTCTTCATCGCCGCCATCGCCGGCCACTGCCTTGGTGGAGGCCTGGAGCTTGCGCTTGCGTGCGACCTGCGCTTCGCGGCCGAAGGCACCTATCAGATCGGCCTCCCCGAGGTGAACCTGGGACTGTTCCCCGGATCAGGCGGGACGCAGCGGCTGCCTCGGCTGGTCGGCCTTTCGAAGGGGCTGGACATGATCGCCAACGCGACCACCCTCAACCCGGCCGAGGCGAAGGACGCCGGCATCGTCGACCGGCTGTTTCCGGATGCGGGGGCGTGCCGCGCGGGCGCCCTCGAATATGCGGCCAGGCTCGCGGCGGGACCGGGCGTGGCGATCGGCCACGCCAAGCTCGCCATCCAGCAGGGCTACGGCGGCCCGCTCGACCTCGGGCTCGCGATCGAGCGCGAGGCGATCGGCCGGGTGTTTGTCTCCGACGACGCCGAGGAAGGCATCACGGCGTTCCAAGAGAAGCGCAAGCCCGAGTTCAAGAGTCGCTGAGCCCGATGCAGCTCCAGCCACTCTCCACCGTGCGCTTCAGTCATCCCGCTGATTGGGAGGTCGAGCTCACCGGGCCGGCAAGCAAGATGGACGTCGAGCTCGTGATCGACCTCAGCGAGCTGGTCTGGGAGGCGCCCGCCGGCTAAGGCTCGACGTGGTAGGCTGCGCCGCGCAGAGATTCTCCCTTGAAAACTGGGGTCCCCGTGAGCTCACGGCGAAGCCTCAGAGCTCAGGGGGCTTGAGGAGGTGGCGTTCGAATGGCTGAGCTTGCAATGACCGATTCCCGGCCGTCGGCCGCCTCCGGAGCCGTCAACTAGACCCATCCTCCGCGGGGCGGACCGACATCGCCCATTCGTGACTCACCGGAGGATTCGACTTGCCTCGCGACATTTCCTCCCAGCTCGTCTTCCTGGGCTGGGACTCCTACTTCGACGAAAGGTTCAAGGCGACGGCCCGCGAGGGGGAGGTCCCGGCGCGGGTGGTGGCCGACTTCGGAGCGGAATACCTGGTGCACGACGGGACGTCCCCGCGGCGAGCTGCCGGTCGGCGCGCCGACCCCGCGGTCGGAGACTGGGTGAGGCTCGAGAACGACCTCATCACCGGGATCGTGCAACGGCGAACCGCCTTTTCTCGACGCGCCGCCGGCGCCGAGACCAGGGAGCAGGTTCTGGCCGCCAACGTCGACCTGGCGATGGTCGTCGCCGCTGCGACCGACGTCAACGCCCGGCGGATCGAGCGATACCTCACCATCGCCTGGCAGAGCGGCGCCATGCCGCTGGTGCTGCTCACCAAGGCCGACGTGGCGGGCTCGCGGGAAAGGCTGCGGGAAGAGCTCGAGGCCGTCTCCATGGGCACACCGGTCATCGTCACCAGCAGCGTGACGGGCGAAGGGATCGCCGAGATCACGCGCGGCCTCCTGCCGGCGCGAACCGGAGTCCTGTTGGGCCCGTCGGGCGCCGGCAAGTCGAGCCTGATCAACCGGATCGTCGGGTCAGACATCATGCGAACCCGCACGATTCACCGCTCGGGCGAGGGGCGCCACATGACCAGTCACCGCCAGCTGGTGCAGCTGCCTGGAGGCGGCATGATCATCGACACGCCGGGCCTGCGCGAAGCGCAGCTCTGGGAGGGCGAGGATGCGTTGGGCGGCCTGTTCGAGGACATCGAACAGACCTCCCTGCAATGCCGCTTTCCCGACTGCGCCCACCTGTCCGAGCCTGGGTGCGCGGTCAAGGCAGCGCTTGATGCGGGATCGCTCGACGCCGGACGACTCCACAGCTACCGCAAGCTGCAGCGCGAGCTCCGGGCGGCTGCGGCGCGGAGCGACGCTCGCCTGCGTCAGGACGAGCGTCGCAAGTGGAAACAGATCGCGGTCGCGAACAAAGCGCGCGAACGCTACTTGCGGTGAATGCCGTTCCAGAACGGGATGTGGCCTTTGGAGATGCGGTCGACGGCCTTGTCCGCCTGCGCCTGGGTGATGACCTTGTGGTCCACCAGGGCCTCGAGACGCGGCCTCGCGCTGGCGATGAGCCTGGTCTCGAACTGCTCCTCGGTCATGCCCTTGCCCTTGGCGAGGTCCGATACCTTCTGGCCGGTGCGAAGGTCCTGGCGCAACGTCTTGGGAGAGATCCCCAGGACGTCCGCCTCCGACTCGAGAACGGCCCGAAACATCGCACGGCGGTCGGCGCGCTGGTCGGGCACCGACTGGGTCGAACCGGCCACCGGCGTCGGCTTGGGCGTCGGGCTCGCTGCCTGCGCCATGCCTCCGGCGAGGCCCAGGCTCAAAAGGGCGGCCGCGCAGGCGGCGCCCGCGGTCTTGACGGCGATTGCGGCAAACGGGGTCATTCGGTCCTCACCTCAAACGTGGTTTTGACCTGATCAGGTCTTGGCCCAGGATGAGACGGCGATGTCAGAGCGTCGTTGCTAGCTCGTCAGTCTTTTGTAACGGCGGACGCCGTGGTCCAGAATCCGTCGGGATCGAATTGCCGGATCGCGGCGAGCTCGGATGAGGTCGGCGCTGAGGTCTCGCTCACATCGTCCGCGACCTTCAAGTCCCAACCCGTCTGGGCGCGGACCTCGTCGATGCTGTGCCCCGGGTGGACCGAAACCAGCATGGCCTCTCCACCGTGCTCTGGGAAGCGAAGCACGCACAGGGTGGTGATGACCGCGACCGGACCTCCACCGAGCAGCCCATTGCGCTTGCGCCAGCCGGGAGTTCCGTCCCCGTAGCCGGGCGAGGTGACGAAGGAGACGCGCTCCACCAGCCGCCTCCGCTCGTGGCTCATGAGGGTGACCCACCGGCGGCTGAGGATCGCAATGTCGGCGCCTCCGCCACTCCCGGGGAGCTTCACGGTTGGCCGCCGCGGCGAGCCGACGTAGGAGGTGTTGAGGTTCCCGAACCTGTCCACCTCCGCCCCGCCGATGAACCCGAGGTCGACGCGCCCCTGGGCCATTAGCCCCATGACGTTGGACATGCGCGTGGCCCACAGTGCCCCGACGACGTTGGGAGGATCGCCCATGGTGCCGAGAAAGGCTGCCGCTGGCTGGTCGCGCATGAGGCCCACCTCGAAAAGTCCACGCGCCGTCGGCGCGTGCGAATTCCGCGCCACCGCATAGGCAAGGATCGGGAGGCGCATGCCGACGAAGACGAGGTCGCCGTCGCGGATCTCGCGAGAGGCCACCGCGACCATCATCTCTTGCGGCGTGTAGCTATTCGTCACCGTAGTCCGCGGGAGCCGACAGCCGGTGGTTGGTGACGCGCAGCGCGTTCGAATCGAGCCTCGTCATGTAGGTCGCGCGGTCGGCGACGTCGAGGACCCACGTGTTCAGCCACGTTTCGAAGCCGGCCGCCGAACGCGATTGCTCCGCGTAGCTCCGGTAGAAGGAATGGTCGCGCTTGAAGTGGCCCTGCACCGGTGATGGGTGAGCGCCCCCCGGCTCGTGCACGACGGCGAGCACCTTGGTCTCGGGGAAAAGGATCCGGTTCGGGTCGCTCAGCGTGACCTCCGGCTCGACCAGCTCCTCGCAGCTGATGATCACCGCATCGGCTGCGAGCCCCGCCTCCTCCGTGATCCCGAGCGGCCCCCACGCGTGGGCCCTGCCCTCTGCGTCGGCCCGCTGCACGTGGACGATCGCCACGTCAGGATGCACGGCGTCGACCTCCACGACTTCGCCCGCGCGCCGGAGTCCGGGGTGGTTGGCGAGGATGTCGCTGCCGAGGAGCGTTCGGGTGGGAAGGCTGGGCACGTTCCAGGCGGCGGCCCACAACGCCAGCGCGATCGAGAAATTGGTGTGATCCCGCACCTCGACGTCCCGAGGCACGCCCTGCTCGCAAGCCCGCCTGTAGCAGTGCCCGAGACCCTCGGACACGTTCCCGACCCACGCGGCCGTGACCCTGCGCACGCATCCAGCGCCGATGAGCTGGTCGAACAGCGCGTCTGAGATCGGACCGACGAGCTCGAGGTCGCGACGACGCTGGCGGATCATCTCGTGGCCGGCGGCAAACGGGATCAGCGGCTCCAGGGCCGTCCCCATCGCGACGGTGCAGCCGTCCGGGACTAACTGGCGGATGGCATTGGCCATCGTCATCAGCTTTCCGGCCATGGCGCCCCGCGTTCTACCGACCGATGGATTCCATGTAGCCGCGGTAATTCCGCTCGAGCTCGGTCATGGAGTCGCCACCGAACTTCTCCAGGAAGGCATCCGCCAGCGTCAGCGCCACCATCGATTCGCCGATCACCCCCGCGGCCGGCACGACGACCACGTCGCTCCGCTCGTAGTGCGCCTCCACCTTCTCTTTTGTCTTCAGGTCGATCGAGCGCATCGGCTTCTTCATGGTTGAGATCGGCTTGATCGCCACGCGCAGGTCGATCGGCTCACCGTTGCTCATTCCGCCGGTGAGGCCGCCGGCGCGGTTGGTGAGATGGTGAAAGCGGCCATTCGTGTACTCGATCTCGTCGTGGAAATCCGACCCGCGCCGAGCCGCCCCGTCGAAACCGGCACCGAACTCGACGGCCTTGATCGCATTGATCGAGAGCACCGCCTGCGCCAGCCGACCGTCGAGCTTGCGGTCCCAGTGGACGTAGCTCCCGAGGCCCGGCGGAACGCCGCGGGCGATGATCCGGAACGTCCCGCCAAGCGTGTCCCCAAGCTCGCTGACCTGGTCGATCAGGGCGACCATCCGAGCGGAAGCGGCAGCGTCCGGACAGCGCACGGGGGAGGACTCGATCTGCTCGACGGTCACCGTGTCCACATCGCACCCTTCGTAGCCGATGTCGACGGTGCCGATCGACTGCGTGAAGCTGAAGATGTCCACGCCGAAATGGGCGAGGAGCTTGCGGGCCACTCCGCCGGCTGCGACCCGCGTCGCGGTTTCACGCGCCGACGAGCGTTCGAGCACGTTGCGGATGTCCTGGTGACCGTACTTCAGCGCACCGGCGAGATCGGCATGGCCGGGCCGCAGCCTCGTCACCGGCTTGGGGGCGAAGCCTTCCTTCGAGACCGACATCTCGGCCGTCCAGTTCGCGTGGTCCTTGTTCTCGAGCACGAGGGTGACCGGGCTGCCGATCGTGACGCCGCCGCGCACACCGCTGGCGATGCGCGCGACGTCGGTCTCGATCTTCTGCCGGCCGCCGCGGCCGTGCCCCCCCTGGCGCCGGGCCAGGTCTTTCCGCAGGTCCTCCTCCGAGAATTCGAGGCCGGCGGGCAACCCCTCGATCACGACGGTCAGCTGGGGACCATGCGACTCCCCCGCGGTCAACCACCTGAGCACTAGAGAGTCCCGCCCCTGATGCTCTGAGCACCTTCGCGATCTGGACGGCCGGGCGCCAGGCCGCCCCACGCAATCGAGCGAGTCCAGGGGGTCGTCGACCCTGGCGCTGAATCCTGCGTCAGGGGCCCCCGCGCTTCCTCCTCGTGCATGGCGGATGCACTCGTCGGCGCGCCACCCCTTCCTTGGCTCCGGCCGTCAATCTCGCGAATCTGCTTCAGAGCGCAGGGGCGTGACACTCAGGCGATGATAGAGCCCGGTGCCAACAGCCCTCCAGGTGGCGATGGTGGACGTCGGCGGCACTCTGTGGCCGAACTCGTGGCCTTTTCGCGAGACGGACGCGGATGGCCGCCGGCTGAGAATCGCGGCCGCGATGCCTCATCTGGAGACGGGGAGGGTCGACGCACTGGTCGCCGACCTCGTCCGCAGCAGCCGTGCCGGAGACCAGGCTCGAACCCTGACCACGGAGGCTCGGATGCCGGTGTCGGCCGAGGAGCTGATCGAGGGCTCGCTCGCCCGGCAAGGCCTCCCACCCGACGCCGCCACCGTGGTCCGCATCCGGCGAGCCATGGCCCTTCCGGTGGCCGACCGCATGAAGCCGCTCCCCGGCGCCATCGAGCTGCTTCGGGCCATCCACGAGCTGGGCATGCGCACCGTCATCGCCAGCAACACCTACTGGCGCGATGCGGAGAGCTACTGGGAGGACTTCAGGCTCCTCGGCATGGCCGAGCACGTCGACGCGGTGGTGACATCCGTCGACGCCGGCCACCTCAAACCTCACCCCGCGGTGTTCGAGAAGGCGCTGCGCTGGAGCGGCGCGCCGGCCGATCGCTGCGTGGTGATCGGCAACCGCGAGGAGAACGACATCGAACCGGCCCTCGCGCTGGGCATGTGGGCGATCCTGGTTCATCCGGACGACCCACCGCCCCTGTCCACGCGCGCCAATGTGGTCGCGCCCGACCTGTGGGTCTGCGCGAAAGCATTGAAAGCTATGCTCGACAGCGCATGAAGGGCGAAATGACCCGTGACGTCGAGCGCGTGGTCGTCGCCCTCGACGTCAACGGCGAGCGTGCCGAGCTCCTCGTGCCGGTGCACAAGACGCTGCTCGAGGTCCTGCGCGAGGACATGCGGCTCACCGGCACCAAGCACGGTTGCGAGCTCGGGGAATGCGGGACTTGCACGGTGCTGGTCGACGGCCGGCCCGAGCTGAGCTGCCTGCTCCTGCCGGTTCAGATCGAGGGGTGCGCGATCACCACCGTGGAGGGGATGTCGCGCGGCTCGCAGCTGCATCCGCTCCAGCAGGCCTTCGCGGAGCTCGGCGCAGCGCAGTGCGGCTATTGCACGCCTGGAATCCTACTCTCGGCCAGGTCGCTCCTCGAATCCACCCCCCGACCGTCGCGAGACGAGATTCGCGAAGCGCTCGCGGGCAACCTCTGCCGGTGCACCGGCTACGCCAAGATCCTGGACGCGATCGAGCTCGCGGCGGACCGCATGAATTGACCGGGTTTTCGGTGGTTGGAAAGCCGCTGCCGAAGGTTGACGCGGCGGCCAAGGTCACGGGCCGCGCGATCTACGCCGACGACATGCTTCTTCCCCGCACTCTTCACTGCCGGATCCTGCGCAGCCCGCACCCGCACGCGCGCATCCTGGCCATCGACACCTCGGCCGCGAGGCGCATGCCTGGCGTGCAGGCGGTGATCACCGGCCACGACCTGCCCGTGAAGTTCGGCATCCTCCCGGTCACGCAGGACGAGCGCGCCCTCGAGCACGAGAAGGTGCGATACGTCGGCGACCCGATCGCAGCCGTCGCCGCCGTCGACGAGGAGACCGCTGCAGCTGCTTGCGACGCGATCGCGGTGGAGTACGAGGTCCTCGAGCCGGTCATGTCGATCGAGGAAGCCCTGGCCGAGCCCAAGGGCGAGCGCATCCAGGACTACGGCGGCCCGAACAACATCCACAAGCTGGTCGCGCTAGAGTTCGGCGACGTCGAGGCGGGGTTCGCCCGCGCCGACCACGTGCGCGAGGACGTCTTCTTCTTCCAGGGCAACACGCACCTTCCGATGGAGCAGCACAGCGCCATCGCGACCTACGTCGACGGAAGGGTCACGCTGTGGTCGTCGACGCAGGTCGTGCATTACGTGCATCGGGCGCTGGCCAAGGTGCTCGAGCTTCCCATGAACCGCATCCGTGTCATCGGCGCCTCGCACGGCGGCGGCTTCGGCGGCAAGACGGACCCCTTCGCGCACGAGATCATCGTCTGCAAGCTCGCGATGTTGACCGGGCGCCCCGTCAAGTGCACGCTGATGCGAGAGGAGGTCTTCTACGCGCACCGTGGCCGCCACCCGGTCCTCATGTGGGTCCGCACCGGCGCCACCAGGGACGGCCGTATCACCGCGATGCATTTCCGCACCGCGCTCGACGGCGGCGCATACGGGTCGTATGGAGTGGCGTCCACCTTCTACACGGGCACGCTGCAGACCGTGACCTACGACATCCCCGCGTACCGTTTCGAGGGCTGCCGGGTGTTCACCAACAAGCCGCCATGCGGTCCCAAACGGGGCCACGGTACGCCGCAGCCGCGCTTCGCGCTCGAGCTGCACCTCGAAAAGATCGCCCACGACCTCGGCCTCGACCCCGCGGCGATGAAGCGCAGCAACTTCGTCAAACCGATGACCCGGGCCGTCAACTGGCTTCGCATCACCTCGTGCGGTCTGGACGAATGCGCGGAGCGGGTGATCGAAGCGTCCGGCTATCGCAATCGGACCAGGCGCCGCGGGCACGGGATGGGGTTCGCCATCTCGAGCTACCTGTCCGGGGCTGGCACGGCCATCTACTGGAACGACATGCCGCATTCCGAGGTGCAGATCAAAGTCGACCGTGGAGGAGTCACCGTCTACTGCGGTGCGATGGACATCGGCCAGGGATCCGACACCGTGCTTGCGACCATCGTCGCGGAAGAGCTTGGCCTTCAGCCGGCCGACATCCGACTCGTCACCGCCGACACCGACACCACGCCGATCGACCTGGGCTCTTACTCGTCCCGCGTGACATTCATGGCCGGCAACGCGGCCATCCAGGCGGCGAGGAGAATGCGCGGTCTGCTGGTCGAAGCCGCCGTAGCCAAGATGGGCCGCGCCGCTTCAGAGGTGGAGGTCGGTGCGGGACGCATCGGCGATTTCAGCTTCGAGGAGGCCAGCGTGCTGGCAGAAGCCCGCTTCGGCACGCTGACCAGCGCCGGCAGCTACACGCCGCCGAAGATCGCGGGGCCGTACAAGGGCGCCGGTGTCGGGCCGAGCCCTGCCTACAGCTACTCGGCCTGCGTGGTCGAGCTCGATGCGGATGCGCGCAGCGGCCTCATCGCGGTCAACAAGATCTGGGTCGCCCACGACGTCGGCCGAGCCATCAACCCGTTGCTCGTCGAGGGCCAGATCGAAGGCGGCGTGTACATGGGCCTCGGCGAGGCGCTCATGGAAGAGCAGGCGTTTCGCAAAGGCCTGCACAAGTGGCCTTCGATGCTCGAGTACAAGTCGCCGACGTTCCTGGACATGCCCGAGGTCGAGACCTTCATCGTGGAAACGGTCGACCCCGAGGGCCCGTACGGCGCCAAGGAGGCAGGCCAGGGTCCGCTGCTCCCGGTCCCCCCTGCTGTGTGCGCCGCCGTCTACGACGCACTTGGCGTCTGGATCGACGAGGTCCCCGTGACCCCCGAGAAGATCGTCGAGGCGCTGCGGCGAAAAGAGAAGGGCGAGCCCGCGCGCTTTGGGCCGGCGCGCTATCCGGCCATCCCCTATCCGCCCGTCATCAAAGTCGAGCCTCCCCCGAAGGACCTGGACCGTGCTTCGACTGCCTCGATTTAGGTACCTGCGGCCGAAGACCGCGCGTGAGGCCTCGGCCATGGCGGCGGACCTGGGCCCGCGGGCGATGTTCGTCGCCGGCGGCACCGACCTGTTCCCGAAGCTCAAGCGCCGGCAGTTCGACATCGAAACGCTCATCGGACTCGACTTTCTGTCGCGCGAGGTCCGTGATGCACCGGGCGAATGCCATGTCGGGGCCGGAGTGACGCTGGCGTCGGCCGCTCGAGACCAGCATCTCTCGGCAGGTTTCGCGGGCTATGCGGAGGCGGCGGGACTGGTGTCGTCTCCACCGCTTCGAAATGCCGGCACGGTGGGCGGCAACCTGTGCGTCGACACGCGCTGCAACTACTACGACATGACCTACGAGTGGAGGAAGGCCGCGGGATTCTGCATGAAGAAGGACGGTGACATCTGCCTCGTCGCGCCGAGCAGCCCACGTTGCTGGGCCGTTTCTTCCTCCGATACCGCTCCGATGGCGATCGCCCTCGACGGCATGGTGACGCTGTGCGGGCCCGCCGGCGAGCGCGAGATCCCGGTCGATCAGCTGTATCAGGACGACGGGATGCAGTACCTGGCGAAGCAGCCACATGAGGTCGTGACCGGGCTGCGCTTGCGCGCCGAAACTGGCACCCGCAGCGCCTACGTGAAGCTACGGCGGCGGGGCTCGATCGATTTCCCAATCGCGGGCGCTGCGGTCGCCATCCGGCTGGACGGGGACAGGGTAAGCGCATGCCGCATCGTCCTCTCCGCAGTGGCGTCTCACCCTCTCGAGGCGCGCGCCGCTGAAGAGTTCCTGAAGGGAAGGCGAGCCGACGCCGATGCGATCCGCGAAACTGCTGAAATCGCCGCCAAACCCGCGAAACCGCTCGACAACGCCGATCTCAGCCACTTCTGGCGCAAGCGCATGGTCAGGGTGGTCGTGGAGCAGGCGCTCGAACGCGCAACGACCAAAGACAAGGGCTCGGCGGTTAGTCTTCTAGGTCGAGACCCAGAATGAAATTTATATCCAGGGCGCAATCGGGGCAGGGCATGGTCGAGTACGCGCTCATCCTGGCCCTGGTCGCGCTCATCGTGATCGTGGCGCTGATCGCCACCGGCCACCAGCTGATCAACACGTTCTCGAACATCACTGCGACGATGTGCAACTACCACGTCGGCTGCTGATCGCGCCAGCACAACTGGTCCCGCACCCGCGCAACGCTTAGGCTGAGCCGTGATGTTTCTCATGCGTCGCGAGTCCGGACAGGGCATGGTCGAGTTCGCGCTTATCCTCGCCCTGGTCGCCCTGATCGTGATCGTGGCGCTGATCGCCACCGGCGGCCAGGTCAAGAACCTCTACTCGGACATCGTCGTGACGATGTGCGCTTATCACGCGGGTTGTTGAGTACAAGAGGGACCCTTCCAGTTCCTCCCGCGGCGTGGCCGCGGGGGGCCCCAGCGGTAGCGCCCAACGGCCGGCTCCTCGCCCCGAATCGCCTAATCCGCTGACCGGGCCGGGTTCGCGCCGCTGAGCTCCTTCCGGGATCAGGGGTTGGGCATCGACGCGGCGGCGGCGATCGCGGCACGCTCAGCATTGGCGCGGATAAGACCGAAGTCCCGCCGGGCCAGCGCCTCGGCCCCGAAGAGGGCCCCGGTCAACCCGATCGCTTTGACCCCAAGCCGCAGGTATGGGCCGATATCCTCGATCTGCACGCCGCCCGACACCCAGAACGGCACTCCGCTCATGGGCCCGTTGAGAGCCTCGATGTAGTCAGGACCTCCGACGGGTGTGATCGGGAACACCTTGACGACCGCGGCGCCGGCCAGGCGTGCCTGGTAGATCTCGGTAGGGGTCAGGGCGCCGAGGACGCAGAGGATGTCCTCACGGCGACAAGCTTCGGCGACCTCTGGCAGGACGACCGGTGTGACGACAAATGACGCTCCGGCCTCCTTGGCCTCGGTCACGGCGCCGGGATCCCACACGGTGCCGACACCCACCGGGTAGCGCCCACCGGTGGTGGCGATCAGGCCGCGGATCAGCTCGAAGCACGACGGGACGGTCTTGGTGATCTCGATCGTGCGCACCCCGCCCTCGACCGCCGCCAGGCACGCCTGAAAACCGGCGTCAGCGTTCTCGGTGCGCAGCACGCCGCATAGACGGTTGGGAAAGACCTCGGCGATGCTCCGCACGGCCGCAGGAATTATGCCTTGAACGGGGGATCGACCCCACGCTGGTTCCCCGCGTAAGTACACTGGTACATACGTATGACCGGGGCGACCGCGACTGAGAGCACGCGAGACCAGATCATCCACGCAGCGGCGGAGTCGCTCCTGGAAAACGGCTACTCGGGGACGAGCGTGAGGGCGATCGCCACCAAGGCCGGCGTTGCCATCGGCAACCTCCAGTACTGGTTTCCCACCAAGTCGGAGCTGCTGGTCGAAGCCTGGCGTTACCTGACCGCCCGCTCGGTAGAGGAGCTCCGGCGCACGCTGAACCAGCTCACCGACCCGCTCGAGGTCCTCGAGGTCGGCGTGGAGTCGTTGTGGGACTCGCTTCGCCGGCTCGGCGACGTCCAGCTGGCCGCGTTCGACCTGCTGGTGCAGGCCCCGCGAACAGAACGCCTGCGCGCTTACCTGCCCGAGCTGTTCACCCGCTACCGCGAGGTGATCCAGGAGCAGCTCGACCGCCTGGAGGAGGACGGCCGCGTCCGCCTCACGGTGCCGCGCGAGGTCCTCGTGCCGCTTGTCCTCAACACGGTGCTGGGGTTCGGCCTCTACTACGTGGTCACGCGCGACGACGAGTCCTGCCTGCGCGCCCTTTCCGCGTTCAGCCAGCTGGCGGCCACCCTGGTCGAGCCGGTGCCATGAGCACGCAGGTCATCGACCGAGAGCTGGAGCGGCTGGAGGGCCTGTGGGCCGACGGGCTCGGGGACGCGTATCGCTCCTACCTCGGGGCGGTGGGAGACTACGAGCCGGTGGCGCAGCAGAAGCTTGCGCTCGCGGCGGCCCTGGTCGAGGTCGGCGTACGGCTGCAGAGCCTGGGCGGTCTCGCCGCTCCGCCGCCCACCCTCCTGATGGGCGATCTCTGCCTCGCGCGTTCTTCGCGGCTGCTGGCCGACGCGGCGCCCCAGCAGGTCCAGATCGCGTTCGCGTCGGCGATCGAGGTCCTCGCATCAGCCGCAGCCGCCGGCGAGGCCGCGCCCGTCGCCCGCGAGATGCTCCTTCAGGCGCTCGAGTCCGGACGATGACCGGCCGGCGGATGCGCTTCGAGACCAGCCAGGCAACGCAGTTCATCGACATCACCGGCCGCCTGCGCGAAGAGGTCGAGAGAGCCGGCCTTCGAGACGGGCGCATTCACGTCCAGTCGCTGCACACGACGGTCGGGCTTGCCGTCAACGAGAACGAGCCGCTCCTGCTCCGCGATTTCGAGACGATGCTCGAGCGGATCGCGCCGCAGGGGGCCGGCTACGAGCACGACGACTTCGCCCGGCGCATCGACATCGCGGTCGACGAGCCGGTGAACGGCCACGCCCACTGCCGGCAGATGCTCCTGACCGCGTTCGCCACCCTGCTCGTCGAGCATGGTGAGCTGGTGCTCGGACGCTGGCAGTCGGTGTTCGCGGTCGAGCTCGACGGCCCACGCCACCGGCAGCTGGCGATCCAGCTCGAAGGTGAGTTCGCCGAGACCCAGTCGCAGCACCGGCAGGGGGGGTCGGAGACCCTGGTCGAGCTCGAGCTGCTCCGCCAGCTCATGGTCGATCCCGAACCGGTGGCGGCGCCGATGCGCCGGCTCGTCGAAGCGGGCGGCAAGCGGCTGCGACCTCGGCTTGTGCAGCTCACCGCCGGGATCGGTCCACGCCAGGATCCGCTCCGGGCCGCGGGCCTCGCAGCTGCGGTCGAGCTCCTGCACAACGCCACTCTCGTCCACGACGACTACGTGGACGAGAGCTCGCACCGCCGCGGGCGGCCCACCGTGGCCGCCGCCGAGGGGCCCGAGCGCGCGATCGCGGTCGGCGACTACTACTTCGCCAAGGCGACGCGGCTGATCGCCGAGATCGGCAACCGCAAGGTCACGTCAACGATCGCCGAGGCGCTCGAGGCGATATGCGCCTCGCAGATCGACGACGTGGCCCTGCGCGGCGCGTTTCCCGGGGACCACGATTCGTACCTGCGGGTCGTGCGCGGCAAGACGGCCGCTCTCTTTGCCGCCGCCTGCGCTTCGGGCGCTCAGCTGTCAGAGGCCCGCCCTGAGGTGGTCGAGGCCCTGCGCCGGTATGGCGACTTGGTCGGGATCGCATTCCAGATGGCCGACGACATGGTCGACTTCAGCCCCAGCTCCGGCAAACCGGTCGCTCTCGACATCCGCCAGCGCGTGGTTTCCCTTCCTCTAATCTATGCGGCGGAGGACCGGATGGTCGGACCCGAGGTGCGCCGGCTGCTGGCCGGATCGCTCGGCGACGACGAGGTTGGTCGGGTGGCCGAGCTCGTCACGTCAAGCGATGCGCTGCGCAAGGTGCGCAAGGAGGCAGAGTCGCTGGTCGAAGATGCGATCCACGCGCTCGAGACGGTCGAGCTGGACGGCTTGCGCCCGACGCTGATCAGCCTTGCCCGCTCTGCGGTGGACCGAATCTCGTAACGCCTTTCGAGCGGAGGCCGGTGAGGATCCCCACGGTGCCCAGCGACAAGCCGGTGTAACGCACGTCCGACCACCCCGCGGCCAACGCCATGTCGCCGAGCTCGCCGGGCGTACGGTACGAATCCACGGTGTCGCTGAGGTACCGGTAGGCCTTCGGCTGGCCTGAGAGCGCGCCGCCGACCACGGGCAGCACCGTGCGTAGGTAGAGGCGATAAGCCGACCCGATCACCCCTCGGGGAGGCCGGACGAACTCGAGCACGACGGCTGTGCCCCCGGCTCTGAGGACGCGAAGCATCTCGCGCAGGCCGCGCACCGGGTCCGCGAGGTTGCGCAGCCCGAAAGCGATCGTGCTCGCGTCGAAGCTGCCTTCGTCGAAGGGCAGGTTGAGGGCATCCCCCTCCAGGAACTCGAGCCCGGGGTGGTCGCGGCGAGCGACGTCCAGCATCTGGGCGCTGAAGTCGAGGCCCACCACCCGGCCTTTCGGTCCGGCGGTGCGGGCCAGCTCCGCGGTCAGCTTGCCGGAGCCGCAGGCGACGTCGAGCGCCGACCCTCCAGCTGCGATGCCCGTGGCCCGCGCCGCGCGCCTGCGCCAGCCGGCATCCGTCCCTGCCGACAGCACGGTGTTGACCCTGTCATAACGCCGCGCGATGCGGTCGAACATCGATCGCACCGCTTCCGGATCCCGTTCGCCGATGTGGGTTAGATCCTCTGCCAGATCGAGGCGATGCCCTGGCCGACTCCGATGCACATGGTCGCCAGCCCGTATTCCGCGTCGCGGTGGGCCATCTCCCGCACCAGCGTGCTCACCAGCCGGGCGCCGCTGCTGCCCAGCGGATGCCCGAGCGCGATTGCACCGCCATTCACGTTCACCTTCCCCTCGTCGAGACCGAGCAAGCGCATGCATGCAAGCGACTGGGAGGCGAAGGCCTCGTTGAGCTCGACGAGATCGATGTCGGATGGATGCAGCCCCGCTTGTTCGAGCGCCTTCGACGACGCGGGCGCGGGGCCGATGCCCATGTAGTCAGGATGCACGCCGGCAGGCGCCGCGGAGACCAGACGGGCAAGAGGTTTCAACCCGCGCGCCTTGGCCATTGGCGCCGACATGAGGACCAGCGCCGTCGCCCCGTCGTTGAGCGGCGACGAGTTTCCTGCGGTCACGGAACCGTTTTCGGCGAACGCAGGCCGCAGCTTGGCGAGCGCCTCGAGCGAGGTGTCCACCCGTGGGCCTTCATCGACAGTCACTTGAATCGTCTCGCCTTTGCGTTGCGGGACCATGACGGGGACGATCTCCTCGGCAAGCCGGCCCGACTTCTGTGCCGCGATGGCGCGCTGGTGGCTGCGCAATGCAAAGGCATCCTGGTCTGCCCGCGAGACCTCATACATCGTGGCCACGCGCTCGGCGGTCTCCCCCATCTGGAGAGTCCCGTACATCTCGGCCATCTTCGGGTTGACCAGCCGCCAGCCGAGCGCAGTGTCATAGGCCGTCTGCGGCCCGCGAGGAAATGCTCCGTCGGGCTTCGGCATCACCCACGGTGCGCGGGTCATGCTCTCGACCCCGCCGGCGATCATTACGTCGGCGGCACCCGTCTGGATCTCGCGCGCGGCTGCGATGGTCGCCTGCATTCCGGAACCGCAGAGGCGATTGACTGTCTGGCCCGGTACCTCGACCGGAAAGCCCGCCAGGAGCAGCGCCATGCGCGCAACGTTGCGATTGTCCTCGCCGGCCTGGTTGGCGCATCCGAGAATGACGTCGCTCACCTCGCCAGGCTTGAGGTGGGCACGCTCGCAGACCTCTTTGAGGACGATCGCCGCCAGGTCGTCGGCGCGCATGTCCTTGAGCTGGCCACCGTAGCGGCCTATCGGCGTGCGCGCGGTCGCCACGATGACTGCTTCCCGGAGCTCTGTCACTTTTTCGCGCGCTTGGCGATGAAGGCCTGCACGCCTTCGGCGAACTCCTGGCTCCCGGCCTGCACCTCCTGCAGGTACGATTCGAACTCGAGCGCGTCCTCGTAGTTCGACTCGAGCGCGTGGTTGACCGCCCGCTTGGCCGCGGCCATCGCCTGCCTGGGCTGGGAGACGAGGTGGTGGGCGAGGTCACGCACCTCGTCGTCGAGGCGGTCCACCGGCACCAGCCGGTTGATCACGCCCAGGCGGTGCGCGTCCACCGCCTGGAGCGGCTTGCCGCTGAAGAACATCTCGTAGGCGACCCCGGTGCCGGCCAGGCGCGGCAGCAGCCAGCTCACACCGCCGTCGGGTGCGAGGCCGATGTTCACGAACGCCTCGAGGATGTAAGCCTCGGGGACGGCGATGCGGATGTCGCATGCAAGCGCATAGCTGGCGCCGATCCCGACCGCAGGGCCGTTCATCGCGGCGATGACCGGCTTCGGCATGGTGCGAAGGCGGCTCAGCATCGGCATGTACTCGTTGCGCAGAACGTTGCCGACGTCCTCGGGCGTCCGCATCCCGCCGCCGCCCACCATCTCGGTCACGTCGGCTCCGGAGCAGAATGCGCGGCCCGAACCCGTGAGCACCACCACGCGGACCGAGTCGTCGCGCTCGGCTTGCTTGATCGCATCTCCAAGCTGCCGGCGTGTGATCGCACCGATTGCGTTCATCTTCTCGGGACGGTTGAGGCGGATCCAGCCGACTCCACCGTCGATCTCTACCTTGACGTGCTGCTCGACCTCAGTTGCCATATCCGACGATCACCGTCCTTTGAACACCCCTTTGCGCTTCTCGAGAAACGCATGCATCCCCTCTTTCTGGTCTTCCGTGGAGAAAAGGAAGTAGAAGCTCTTGCGCTCGGCGGCCAGGCCCTCGGCCAGCGGCGACTCGAAAGCCTTCAGGACCGCCTCCTTGGCCATTCGCAGCGCCAGGGGCGGCTTCTCCGCGAGCTGGCGCGCCATGCGCTTGGCGAGCTCGACCGTCATCTCGGCCGGTACGACCTTGTTGACCAGCCCGAGCTCGTACGCACGGCGGGCTGTCACGGGCGCCCCCGAGAGCATCGCCTCCATGGCCGCGTACTTGCCCGCTGTCCTCGGCCAGCGCTGCGTGCCGCCCGCCCCCGGGATGATCCCCAGGTTCACCTCGGGCTGGCCCAGACGGGCCGTGTCGCCGGCGATGATCACGTCGCACATCAGGGCGAGCTCGCAGCCGCCGCCGAGCGCGTACCCGTTCACCGCTGCGACCAGGGGCTTGCTGAAGGCCGCTATGCCCGCCCAGCGCCCGGTCTGATCTCGGCGCAGCTGCTCGACGGCGGTGCGGTCCGCCATGTCGCCGATGTCAGCCCCGGCGGCGAAGACTCGCGGGCCGCCTGTCAGCACCACCGCCCGCACGGTCTCGTCGGCGTCCAGCTCGCCCAGCGCGACGTTCACCTCGCGGATCAGTTCTGGGCTCAACGCGTTGAGGACCTTCGGTCGGTTGAGCGTCACGGTCGCGATCGGGGGTTCGATCTCGACCTGGATGTGCTCGTAACCCATCGAGGCTATCATCGACCAAATGGGTTCGGGGCCGCTAAGAGACTCGTTCGGGAGGGTCGCGGACGATCTCAGGATCTCGATCACGGACCGCTGCAACTTCCGCTGCATCTACTGCATGCCGGCGGAAGGCCTGAAGTGGCTGAAACGCGACGACATCCTGCGGTTCGAGGAGATCGTGCGCCTGGCGCGCATCTTCGTCGACCGCTACGGCGTGCGCACCATCCGGATCACCGGTGGCGAACCGCTGGTACGGGTCAAGGTCGAGGAGCTGATCGGGATGATCAACGAGCTCGACCCCACGCTCGACATTACGATGACCACCAACGGCGTGCTCCTGCGCGATAAGGCGCAAGCGCTGAAGCAGGCCGGGCTGAAGCGCATCAACATCTCGCTCGACACGCTGAGCATGGAGCGCTTCCACGAGATCGCCCGGAGCGACCAGTTCAGTCGCACGATGGACGGCATCGAGGCCGCCAAAGAGGCGGGCCTGTGGCCGATCAAACTCAACATGGTCGTCATGAAGGGCCACAACGACGACGAGGTCGTCGACTTCGCGCGCCTCGCGCGCGACAAAGGCTACGAGGTGCGGTTCATCGAGTTCATGCCGCTCGACGGCGACAACATCTGGACCAACGAGCAGGTCGTACCGAGCCTGCGCATCCAGGAGCAGATCGAAGACCTTTTCCCGTTGGTCCCGGTCAACGACCCGAGGCCGGGCCCCGCGACCAAGTTCAAGTTCGCCGACGGCGCGCCGGGCGGGATCGGCTTCATCTCATCGGTCAGCCAGGCGTTCTGCACGTCGTGCAACCGCATCCGGCTGACCGCCGAAGGTGGCCTGCGCACATGCCTTTTCTCCCTGCACGAGACTCCTCTGCGCGACCTGATGCGATCGGGGGTCTCCGACGACCACCTCGGCCGCGTGATCGAGACCGCGGTTTGGCGTAAGGAGGAGGGCCACCTCATCAATCAGCCGGGCTTCGTCAAGCCGGGCAAATCGATGTCACAAATCGGTGGTTAGATTGGCTCCTGCACCTCCCCATCCGGCCGGCCGCTTCGCGGCGGGCCGACTTCCCCGCTAGCGGGGAAGTCGGTGCAGCGCCCTGAAGAAGCTCAGCGGCCTTACACGGTCACCGAGCTCGCCAACGAGATCCGTCGAGAGCTGCGCCCGCTGACCGCCCTCCTGCTCAAAGGCGAGGTCAGCGGCATGAAGCGCGGCGCCACCGGCCATTTCAACTTCTCGATCCAGGATGGAGTCAGCCGCCTCGACGCGGTCCTGTTCGCCGACGAGGCACGACGCGTCACCACCCTGCCGGAGGACGGGCAGGTGTTCGTGTTTCGCGGGCGCGTCGATTTCTTCGGGAAGACGGGCCGGCTGAGCTTCATCGTCGACCAGGTCGAGTTCGACGACGTCGGCAGGCTCCGCGCGCGCCTGGAGGAGCTCAAGCGCCGCCTCGAAGCGGAGGGCGCCTTCGCCGCGGGCCGCAAACGACGACTTCCCTTCCTGCCTCGTGCCGTGGCCCTTCTCACCTCGCCGACCGGTGCCGTGATCCACGACCTCCAGGAGACGATCTGGGAGCGATACCCGAACATGGGCGTCGTCGTGTACCCGGTCCAGGTGCAGGGAGCCGCAGCCCCGATGAGCGTGGCCCGCGCCCTTCGTCGCTGCAACCAGGAGAACCTCGCCGACGTGATCGTGCTCGCGCGCGGCGGCGGCAGCTTCGAGGAGATGTACGCGTTCAACACTGAGGTGGTGGCGCGCGCGATTCTTGAGTCGCGCCTGCCCGTGGTCACCGCGCTCGGACACACATCGGACCGCACGGTGGCGGACCTGGTCGGCGATGCGGAATGCCGGACCCCGACCGAGGCGGGGGCTCGCGTCGTGCCCAAGAAGTCGGACCTCCTGGCCCAACTACGCGAGCGGGGCCGCCGGGTCGACCGGGAGATCGCCCAGCGCATGACACGAGAGGCCGAGCGTCTGACCGTCAAGAGGCAGCGCATGTCGCAGCTGCTGCCAGTCCTGGTGCGCCAGCGGATCGACCGTCTGGCCAGGGCCGGGATGGAGCTCGCCCGCCTGAGCCCCCTCGCGCAGGTCGCGCGTCGGGAGGAATCGCTGCGCGAGCGCGGCAGGCGCCTCGACGGCGCAGCCCGGGCCCGCCTCCTGCGCAGCCGCAGCGCGCTCGCCTCTCGCCGCGCGCCCGACAGGCTGGAACGGGCGCTCACGGAACGGTTCGCCGCAGTCGGGCGCGGACTCGATCACCGCCGCCAGCGGCTGGTCGCTCTAAGCCCGGACGCAGTCCTGTCCCGCGGCTACAGCATCACGCAGGACGCTGAGTCCGGCGCCGTGCTGAGGTCGGCCGCCGGCACCGCGGTCAGCCGAAAGCTGCGAATCAGGCTTGGTTCGGGCCGGCTGGGTGCACGCGTCGAGGAGGTCGAGCCGTGAGCCAGGGCCAGGACCTGACCTACGAGCAGGCGCTCGAGAAGCTGGACGAGAAGCTGAAGCTTCTCGAGGACGGCGACCTGTCTCTCGAAGACGCTTTGAAAGCCGTCGACGAAGCGCGCATCTACCTCAAGGTCTGCACGGAGAGGCTCGAAGCGGCGCGCAAGAGGATCGAGGTCAGGGCCGAGCCGGATACGGCGGAGTAGCTACTCCATCGGGGCGCCTGCCGCCCCACCGCGGATGGTCTCCGGGTGAGGCAGCGCCGCCTCGAGCTGTTCGTCCATGGCGCGCAGGCGCTGGCTCAGGTTCTTGACGAACTCGAGCAGCACCTCAGGGTGCTCGTGCACGATCGCCTGCATCCGGTCGCGCCGCAGCACGCGAACCGTCGTGTCAACGTCGGCCTGCGCGGACGCGGACCTGGGCTGATCGTCGAACACCGACATCTCCCCCACCACCTTCCCGACGCCCATCTTCGCCAGCGTCACCTCGTGGCCCTCGTGGTCGAGGTGGATGCGGATCTCGCCATCCAGCACCACGTAGAGCTCGGCGCCTACGTCGCCTTTGCGAAAGATCGGCTCGCCCTTCGCGTACCGCCGGGTCACCATGAGGCGGTCGATGCTCGCAAGCTGCTCCAGCGAGAGCGTGCTGAACAGTGGCACCCGCTTCAGTGCGATGAGTTCTTTCATGTGTTCATCGAGCCCGTTCAACGCCGCCTGGGCGGTTTCCCGGACCCATCTGTCGGAATGGTTCGCGAGCGTTTCGAGCTCGGCCCGAGACAGCGGTCGCGCTGCCACCGAGTCGAACGACTCCGGCTCCAGCAGCTGCGCTAGCGGTCCGGCGAGCCAGCCCGGGCCGAAGTTTAGCAATGTTTCCAGCGCCTCGACCCTCGTGCTCGACAACTCCGACCTGAGGCCACGCTCCACCGTCGCGAACCCCCGTTTTCCATGCAGAGCCCGCATCGCCGCAAGGCCCGACTCGGCAGCATTCGTGACGTGGTCGTCAAGGCCGATGCGCAGCAGGGCGTAGCCGGCCGCCTCGTCGCCGTCCATCCGGGTCGCGGCCCCGGCCACGCGCGCGGACAGGCGCGCGAGATGGACCGCGCCACCGAGCTGTTCCTCGAGGTGGGCGCGCGCTCTCTGAAACAGCTCAGGCCGCCCGCTGCGCACCAGCGCCTCGACCGTCGCGACCGAGGTCTCGTCGCGCGCGATGAGAAGGGGCAGCGTCAGCAGCAGGGCGTCGGGTGCCTGTGCGGCCATCGCCTCCGCAGCGAGCCGGCGGACGTCGCGGTCGCCGCTCGCGAGACCCTCCGCGAGCACCTCCGCATAGGCCTGCGCGTGCTCGGGGGGAGGCGTCCAGCGCACCGCCTGTCGCAGGGCTTCGCGCCTGACCTCGATGTCGACATCGCGGAGGCACCCGATCAGGGCCGCGGCAACGTCCGCGACCTCGCCTTTCATCTTGGCGAAGCTGCGCACAGCCTCCATGCGAACGCGCGGCGAGGGATCGCCAAACGCCACACGGACGGTGTCCTGGCCACCGGCCAGGGCTGCCGCCCAGACGGCGGCTGCACGTTCGTCCTGGTCGTCCGAACGCCAGAGCTCGTGCATCACCTCGTCTGAAGGCCGCCACCGCTCTTTTCGCGCCAGGCCGGCGACCACCGCCGCCGCCCGGACCCAGCCGTCGGGGTCGAGCCTGGCCGCTTCCAGCTGCTCGACGGCGATCCCGTCCGGCGGCGCCATCTGGTAAGCGAGCCGGCGGACCACCGGGTCGCCCGACGCGAGGAGCTCGGGCAGCATGGCCGTGAATGCATCCGGCGACGCTTTGCCCAGGGCAGCCGCCGCAAACTGCCTCGCCTTGTCGTCCGTGCCCCTGATGTATCCCTGCAGCTCCGCTACCTGCACCGGGTTGGGACGTCCAAGGGCCTGGGTGAAGTCGGCCAGGCTCAAGGCATGGGTGCGCAGGCGCTGGTAGATGGCGTCGACGTACAGGCCGCGCACGCGGAAGGCGCCGACGATGAAGAACACCGCCGTGACCATCCCGATCAGGGCCAGGACCTCGACGCTGGCGATGATCGCGCGCTGCGCCAGCAGCAGCACGACGCCGCTCACCACGGCGGCGGTCGGGAGCACGGCGTTCTCGAGCAGGAACTTGAGCCTGGGCCCGACCTGCGCGGGAAGAGCCGCTCCCAGCACGCTCTGAGCCGGATCGTCGAGGCCGGTCTGGAGGCCGTTTCTCACGATGAACAGGAAGAGCGCCGTGCCGAGCATCGGATTGACTGCCACGGCGGTGAATCCGACCAGTGTGAACAGCGGCAGGAGCGTGATCGCGTTTTTGACGCCGAGCTTCCCCAGCACCCACGGCGTGACCACAAGGCTCACCACGAGCTGGACGACGTAGCTCGCCAGCCAGGCGTTGCCGATGAGGATCGTCAGCGCCTGCAGGTTGTTGTGGGTCGCGCCGACGAACACCACTGCGACCAGGTAGTCCCCGACCCGGCCGGCGACCTGCATGACGAGAGCCAGCAACACGAGCGCGAGGACCAGCCGGTTGCGGGTCGCGTAGCTGAAGGCTCCTGTCAGGGCGGCGATCATCCCATGCCGGTTGCGCTCCGCCTCGTGTTCGGCCAGGAACTCGTCCACCTCGTCGACAAAGGCGGGCCGGAACAGCGTTCGCTCCAGGCCGACCGACATCATGGCCGTAACCGCAGATCCGAAGGACCACACGAAGATCAGCGGTTCTGTGGCGTAGACGGCGACCAGCGTCGTCGTCAAGCCGGCCAGGATGTACCCGATGCTCGAGCCGGCCGCGATGACCGGAAAGACGCGCTTCCCTTCCAGCAGGTTGAAGTGCTGGCTGACGAAGCTCCAGAAATGCAGCATCACGAGCTCGAAGGCGACCGAGTAGACGACATAGGCGGCGAAGGCGACGGTGGCGTCCTCGCGCACGGCGTACGCGATGTAGACGCCGACCGCTGCGACGGCGTTGGCGATCAGAGTGATGCGGAATGCCCGGCCCACGCCGAAGCGTCTCGTGACCGCCCCCTGGAGCACGACCATGGGCCAGACGGCGACCGCCAGGATGATGAAGAACAGCGGGTACGCCTGCGGGCCAGCCTTGTTGAGAAAGATCGATTGCGCGGCATTGAACGCGGTGTACATGGCCCACCCGAGGACGATCGCGAACCCTGCGACCTGCAGCGTTCGGTTCAGCTCGGTGCGCCTCACGTGGAGGACTTTGGCGAGCAGGGGCGACATCGCCTCCTGCCGCAGGTATGACGGCGGCTTCATGTCGAGCATCGTCCTAGGTCTGCTGGACGCTGGCGATCCTCTCCAGTGCCGCGATCCGCTCCTCGATCGGCGGGTGCGTGTCGAAAAGGTGATTAAAGGCCCTGCCGTGATGCTCGGTGGGGTTGTCGATCATCATCGCCGCCACCGCGTGATTGAACTTCTGAGTCGGCTTGTCGTTCTGCGCGATCTTCTTGAGCGCGCTGATGAGGCCTGCCGGGTTGCGCGTGAGCTCCACACCGCTGACGTCGGCCAGCGACTCGCGCTGGCGCGACAGCCCGAGCTGCATCAGGGGCCCTACCAGGAAGGCGATCAGGGTGAAGATGATTCCGATCGCGAAGACGACCAGCACCGCCCGGTCGTCACGGCTGCGGATGCGCCAGGCTCCGTTCCAGTACATGCTCGCGATCAGCGCTGCCAGCCCGATCATGGTCGTGACCACGAGCAGCAGGCGGACGTCGAAATTCTTGATGTGGCTCATCTCGTGCGCGAGCACGCCTTCCAGCTCCTCGCGGTTCATCATCTGGAGTAGCCCGGAGGTGACGGTCACCGCGGCGTGGTTCGGGTCGCGACCGGTGGCAAAGGCGTTCGGGCTGGGGTCGTTGATGATGAACACCTTCGGCATCGGCAGGCCGTCACCGATCGCCAGCGTCTGGACGATGTTGTAGAGCTGCTGGTACTGGCGCGGATCGGCCTCCTGGGCGCCCACCGCAGACAGGACCGTCGCCGAACCGAAGTAGTAGGAGAACAAGGCCGCGGCCACTCCCAGCAGGGCGAGGATGACGGCGCCCGTGACCGCGCCGCTCGACCCGTACGCTAGCTCGCCGATGATCAGTCCCGCAATCACCCATACGGCGAGGAAACAGATGATCACGATGACGCTGTTTCTCTTGTTGCGCGCGATCTGGTGGTACATGCGCTATCCCGCTCGACGGTTGGGCTTTTTGATCGTGTCCCTCAGACGATCTGCGGCGTAGCTGCCCCAGATCTGCGCCCACACGAGGCCGTTGCCGAACGCGGACACGTCCTCTGAGTGGTGCTTGTAGTGGTAGGTCCACATCGCGCGGTGACGCTCGTACTGGAGCTGTCGCAGGCGCTCAGGGGTCGCTTGCGGTAGATGGTGCGTCGCGCTCGCGGTCGGCAGGTAGAACACCTTCCAACCGCCCAGCTTCAGGCGGTAGCAGAGGTCGAGGTCTTCACCGGACATGAAGTAGCGCGGGTCGAAGAATCCCACGCGATCGAGGGCGGCCCTCCTGAGCATGAGGCAGGCGCCAGTTCCGGAGTCCATCTCGTGGACGTCGGACTCGGGAAGGTGGCCCATGTTGTAGCGGCCGAAACGCGGGCTCTGCGGGAACAGCCGGTCGAGCCCCACCGTCCGGTAGAACAGGGTCCTCGGAAGCGGAAATGAGCGCCGGGCGTCCGGGTCGAGGCGTCCGTCGGCAAGCAGCACGCGCGGTCCGACGGCGCCGGCGTCGGGCCGAGTGAGCAGGAAGTCGGCCATCCTCCCGACGCTCTGCGCGTCGACCGTGACGTCGGTGCTGAGCAGGAGGACGAAGCGCCCCTGGCAGCGTTCGAGGCCGACGTTGGCGGCCCGGCCGTAGCCCAGGTTCTTGGGCTGGACCAGCACGGTTGCCTGCGGGAACTCATCGGTCACGGCGGCGGCCGACCCGTCCGACGAGTCGTTGTCCACCACAACGGCCTCCACGGGCACGTCGGCGCTCGAGAAGAAGGCGTGCAGGCTCTGCAGGAGCCTGTCCTTGGCGTTGTAGCTGACGACCAGGGCTGAGACGATCGGCTTGGCGGGTTCGGGCATCCGATACGAATTATCCCGCCCGGAAGCGCTCGACGCGTCGCGCCACTAGAATCCCGGGGAAGTGGAGACCGGCGCGCGACTGGGTCTCGGTCACCGCCTGGCCCAGCTGCCGCGGAACCGCCTGGTCCGGCAGAACCTCGTCTTGTTCGTCGGCGGCCTGGTCGCGGGGATCGGCGGTTTCGTATACCACGCGATCGCCGGACGCGTGCTCGGCCCGGCCGTTTACGGCCAGGTCGCCTTCCTCATAGCGTTGTACGCGGTGGGCACCGCGCCCGCATTGATCCTGGTCGTGGTCCTGGCTCGCTACACGGCCACGCTGGTCGCGCGCGCCGACGCGGGGGTGCGTTCGCTGCTCGGCCGGACGGTGCGGCTCATCGCCATCCCATGCCTCGCGGCAGTCCTGCTCACGGCTCTGTTCGCCAGGCCGGTGGCGGCGTTCGAGCATCTTGGATCCCCAATCCCGGTCCTGATCCTGGGCTTCTCGATCGCCCTGATCTGGCAGGTGGCGATCCCGCGCGGCATCCTGCAAGGCCTGCAGAGGTTCCCCGCCCTCTCGCTCAACCTGTCGCTCGAGCTGATCGTGAGGACGACGCTCGTCTTCCTTCTGCTCAGGGCGGGCTACGCGGTCTCCGGGGCCATGGCGGCCGTGTTTGCGGGGCTTGCGGTCTGCTTCTTTCTGGGCCTGTTCTCGCTGCGCGACCATTTCCGCAGATCGGGCACCCGGGTCCGCCTGCGCGTCATGGCCGGTTTCTCGCTGACTGCTGCGGTCGGCATCATCGGCATCCAGATCCTCTACAACCAGGACGTCATCCTGGCCGAGCACTACCTGAGCAGCCACGACGGAGGCATATACGGCGGCCTGAACAAGATCGGCACGATCCTCTACTTCCTGACCCTCAGCGTGAGCCAGGTCCTGTTCCCCCGCGTGGTCGAGGCGGTCGCCAAGGATCAGCATCCCGGCCGCCTGCTGCTGGCCTCGGCCGGGATCCTGACGGCGCTCGGGGCCGGCGCGCTGATCGTTTTCGCCCTGGTCCCCGGATTGGTGGTCGGCGTGCTGTTCGGACCCAGCTTCAGCGACGCCACCCCATATGTGCTCCCGGTCGGAGTGATCGGGCTCGCCTTGTCCCTGGACAACCTGCTGGTCCAGTTCTTCATGGCGGTGCACGACCGCGTCTTCATGCCGATACTCGCCCTGGCCGTTTTGGTCGAGGGGGTGCTCATCTTTCTGTTCCACGCGCACGTGGGCCAGGTGGTCGCGGACGTCCTCACCGCCCTGCTGGGCCTGCTGGCGCTGCTGAGCGTGCGCTGCTACCTGTTGTTGCCCAGGCTCCACGCCGACAGCGTGGCCGAGCCGGCGCTGGACTGACTCCGCCGGCGGTGTTCTAGAACAAATAAGCCCCGAGGACCTTGCGGCCCGCAGGGCTTATTAAAACGCTCGGCAACGACCTACTCTCCCATCGGGTTACCCCGACAGTACCATCGGCGCTGGAGGGCTTAACTACCGTGTTCGGAATGGGAACGGGTGTCTCCCCTCCGCCATGGTCACCG
>Ga0307374_10002971_pt1 | contig 29468 bp, 28 predicted proteins | sample OX3MG_FD_202532 | JGI IMG/M metagenome (GOLD analysis project Ga0307374, IMG submission 202532) | Soil microbial communities from Risofladan, Vaasa, Finland - OX-3 | ecosystem: Environmental > Terrestrial > Soil > Coastal area > Acid sulfate soil | place: Finland: Risofladan, Vaasa | collected... | reverse complement strand
CATGGCGATGAACGCCGACAGCGCCTCCACCAGCCGCGCCGCCTGCGCCGCCGGCAGCCCGAGCGCCGTCGGTCCCGCGATGGCCATCGAGAATCCCGGCGGATAGTGCGTCAGCGACGACGTGCTGTCGGCCGAATTCCACGGCGCCATCGGCACCCGGAACCCGTGGCCCGACACCAGCGATTCCGCCGCGCCGAGATACGACGCCGACGCCGGTTCAAACCCCGGACCGGCCGGCTCCGTGATGAAGAGCACTCCGGAAAACGCGACGCTCGCCATCACCAGCGCCACCAGGCGCACGGCAAACAGCGAGCTTCGCCAAATCGTCGTCGCGTCGCGGCTGAGACCCAGAAGCAGCTTCACGGGGCGAAACATACGACGATCGCGGCGATTCTGGCGAACGCTCGCTCTTGTGGTTTCGGTATTTCTTCGGTATGCATACACCCCTGCTCACCGTCGCCCATGGCCCAACAACTGTCGCTGTTTCCCGATGGCCTCACGCGCCGGCGCGCGCTCCCCGTCATCGGCGAGCAGAAGGACATCCGCTACCACGCCACGCGGGCCCGCGAGATTCTCAACGGCCCCGGCACCACCGGACTCGACGGGTTCTGGTCCATCAACCCGTACGTCGGATGCGCATTCGGCTGCGCGTACTGCTATGCGCGCTACGCGCATCGCTACGCCCTCGAGCGGGCGTTGGCCGCCGACCCCGGCGACGAGGCGCTGCACGAGACGGCGCGGACGCTCCCGCCCTGGCTCGCCTTCGAGCGCGCCATCCTCGTCAAGCGCAACGCGGCCGACGTGCTGCAGCGCACGCTCTGGTACGGCGCCGATCGCTATCGCGATCTTGCGCGCGGGCACCGCATCGTCATCGGGACGGCCACCGATCCCTATCAGCCCGCGGAGCGGCGCTTCCGCATCACGCGCGGATTGCTCGAGGTGCTGGCCCACCACGCCGATCTCCACGTGGTGATCATCACCAAGAGCCCGCTCGTCACCCGCGACACCGATCTCCTGGCGCGGCTCGCGCGCCGGTCGTCGGTCGAGGTCCACGTGTCGCTGATCACGGTCGATCGCGAACTGGCGCGCCGCATCGAGCCGCGCGCGCCCACGCCCGAGGCTCGGCTGCGCGCCGTCGCCCGCCTGCACGCGGCGGGGGTGCGCGTGCGCGTGAACGCGATGCCGGTGCTGCCGGGCATCACCGACGATCCCGCGCAACTCGAGGCGCTGGTGGCGCGCGTGGCCGCGGCGGGCGCCGACGCGATGGTCGTCGGTTCGCTCTCCCTCCACGCCACGGCGCGCCAGCGCTACCTGCCCTTCATCGCGCGTGAATTTCCCGCCCTCGCCGCGCGCTACCGCGCCACCTTCGCGCGCGGCCACGCCATGGGGCCGAGGTATCGCCGCGGGCTGGCCGCGTGCGCACGGGAGTTGTGTGCCCGGTATGGGCTGACGTTCGGGAACGACGAGACCGCCGAGGCGGCGGATCAGACGCCGTCGCGCGCCGCGCGCCGCTCCCAGTACCCCGCGTCGGAGATCAGCACCTCGAGCGCGCGCCCCTCGGCGCCCTGCTCCGACGCGTAATCGGCGATGTGGATGCCCGACGTCTTCACCACCGTGCCGTCGGCCTCTTCGAGCGTGAGCCCCAGCGCGTCGCGCGACCGGTGGTACCGCTCCAGCTTGGTCTCGTCCACCACCCCGCCGCCGCGCCGCGGCACCGCCTCGGCGAACAGGCGGAACACGGGCTCCACCAACTCGTAGCCGATGCCGGGGCGAAAGTGGCCGTGCGCCCGGCCATCCCCCGGCGACGCGTCCTCGAGTTCCGAATACCCGATCACCACGCCCGCCAGGCGCACCACGTGGCGCATGCGCGTGGACGACGCGCGCAGATCCGTGGCGCTCACGCTTTGCCGGGCCCCTTGGCGATGAGCGTGTCGGGTTTGGGCCGCGTGATCCGGAACGTGAACTGCTGCTCCACGAGTTGGCGCACCTTGCGGTTGCCGAGCTTGGCGGCGCGGAAGCGCATGTACGGGAGCGCCTCGCGCACGGCCTGCGAGAACCCGGGGTTGGTGGCGCTGACGATCACCAGCGACGCCGTATCGGCGAAGCCCGACGTGTCCACGATGTACTCGGTGGACACCGTCCCCTGGATGTTCTTGGCGAGCAGGTCCGGCGGATACGCCGGCGACGCGCTGTCGGGATACCGGGTGGCCGTCGAATCCACTTCCAGCACCGACAGCACGGAGTCGTCGCCCTTGGCGGCGTTCGTCACCGGGACCGAGATCGGCGCGTCCCCGGTGCCTGCCTTGGCCACCCGCGCCGCCACGGACGGCCCCTTGTTGAGAGGGGTCGGATCGAACCCCATGTTGCCCGTGGCCGGAAGCGCGATGAAGCGCAGGACCTCGGATGGGCCGTTCCGGGCAATGCGTTGGTCGGGCGGCGGAAGAAACTGCACGCGGCTGGCGATCGCCTCGCGAAGCGCTTCGGGAGCGCCCGCAGTACCGGCCACGGCGGCGCTGATGAGCAGCGCGTGCACCACCGTGCTCAGCACCACGCTGGTGCCGACAGCCGGTGGCTTGGCATAGGCGTTCATCCAGAGGCGCATCATGTGACCTCCCGCGCTGCGTGGCCGGCGACCCCGGCTCCCCTTGGTACTCTATCGTTCCCGGTGTGGACGATCAAGTAAGGGATTAGCCAACCCTTGCCCGGGCCGGCCGGCCCACACGGCTATACCGTTGGTGTCACGCGAGGTAGCGATCCCGGAGGATGCCGACATGGTGCAGTTCGTGGCCGGCCGCGATGTAGGCCAGCGCCCGGGCCGTCACCGGAACCGCGTTCGCCGATCCGGCGCGCCGCGAGTCCTGGGCGCCCATCGCGCCGAACAGCGCCAGCGTCGCGGCCCGCACCGCCTGGAATTCCGCCACGAGATCGGCCAGCGACCGGCGGTCCGCCTGCGCGGCCGCCACGTACGCATCCTGATCGAATCCGGCCAGCGGCGTCGCGTCGCCACGGGAGATGCGGAGCGCACGATAGGTGAAGATCCGCTCGGTGTCCGTGATGTGGCCCACCACTTCCTTCACGCTCCACTTGCCGGGCGCGTAGCGCGAGCCCGCTTTCGCTTCGCTGAGCCCGCCGAGCAGTTCCGTCACGGCGCGGCCCTGGTGCGCCAGCACGTCGACGATGTCGCCGTCGGGCACGCCGCCCACGTACGTGGCGTAGAACGGCGCGTACTCGTCGGCGGCGGGGCGTTCGATGGCGCTCATGCTGGGATCTCCCTGTCATGGATGGTTTGCGCGGCGGCGGGGTCCGGTGCCGGCGCGCGCGGTTCGCCTGGCTGCAAAGTAATGACAAGGAGGTGGTTGTCATCGCGCCTCGGGCGCCGCAGTTTCCCCGGCGAGCCGAACCCGAGGATCTGATGCGCGACCACGAGCACGCCCCCGACGATCACCAGCCACTCTCCCGCCGCGAGTTCATCGGCGCCTCGGCGCTGGCCGGTATGGCCGCGGTGGTCCACCGCGACTTGCGCCAGGCGTCGGCGCTGGTGCCTGCCGCGGCGGCAGCGCATGCACCGCCCCCACTCGAGGAACTGTCGATCGACGACGTGCAGGACGGACTGCGCTCGGGGCGGTTCACGTCGCGCGCGCTCACCGAGCGGTATCTGGAGCGCATCGCCGCCATGGATCGCACGGGCCCATCGCTGCACGCGGTGCTCGAGACCAATCCCGACGCGCTCGCCATCGCCGACGCGCTGGACGCCGAACGCCGCGCGAAGGGGCCGCGCGGGCCGCTCCACGGCGTGCCCATCCTGGTCAAGGACAACCTGGCGACCGCCGACCGGATGATGACCACCGCCGGATCGCTGGCCCTGATCGGCGCCACGGTGCCCCGCGACTCGCACGTGATCGAGCGCCTGCGCGCCGCCGGCGCGATCGTCCTCGGCAAGACCAATCTCAGCGAGTGGGCCAACTTCCGGTCCACCCACTCGTCCAGCGGGTGGACGGGGCGCGGCGGGCAGTGCCGCAATCCGTACGCCCTCGACCGCTCGCCGTCGGGATCGAGCTCCGGCACCGGCGCCGCGGTCGCGTCCAACTACTGCACGGTGGGCATCGGCACCGAGACCGACGGCTCGATCCTCGCGCCGTCGTCCGCCAACTCGCTCGTCGGAATCAAGCCCACCGTCGGACTGGTGAGCCGGGCCGGCATCATCCCCATCTCGCACAATCAGGACACCGCGGGCCCGATGGCCCGGAGCGTGCGCGACGCGGCCATCCTGCTCGGCGCCATCGCCGGCGCCGACCCGCGCGATCCCGCCACGGCCACCAACCGCGGCCACGTCGAGGCGGACTACACCAGGTTTCTCTCGGCGGGCGGCCTCAAGGGCGCGCGCATCGGCGTGGCCCGCGAGCGCTACATGGGGTACAGCCCGGCCACGGACGCGCTGGTCGAGGCGGCCATCGCCCAGATGAAGAGCGCCGGCGCGATCGTCATCGACCCCGCCAACCTCGCCACCGCCGGCCAGTACGGCGATTCGGAATGGGACGTCCTGGCCTACGATTTCAAGGCCGACGTCAACGCCTATCTCGCCGGCCTCGGGCCGTCGTCGCCGGCCAGGACGCTCGCCGACCTCATCGCCTTCAACGAGGCCAACCACGAGCGCGAGATGAAATACTTCGGGCAGGAGACCTTTCTCACCGCGCAGAAGAAGGGCCCGCCCGACGCCGAGTACGCCAAGGCGCTGGCCAAGAACCACCGCATGGCCCGCACCGACGGCATCGACGCGACGATGAACAAGTTCCGGCTCGACGCGCTGATCGCGCCCACGTCGGGCCCGGCGCCGCTCATCGACCTCGTGAAGGGCGACCCGGGCGGCGGCGGATCCAGCACCACGCCCGCCGCGGTGGCGGGGTATCCGAGCATCACGGTGCCGTGCGGCTACGTGTTCGGCGTGCCGGTGGGGCTCTCGTTCTTCGGCCGCGCCTATAGCGAGCCCGTGCTCCTGCGGATCGCCTATGCGTACGAACAGACCACGAAAGCGCGCGTGGCCCCGCGATACTTGCCCACGGCCGATCTCGATTGATCACGCGGCGCCACTAGGTTCACGCGACCGTTCGCAGTATTCTTCATCGACTTCGCGAAGACGTGATCACGGACATGGCCAGACAACGGGCGAACCCAGCGAAGAAGCGCGGCGCCAAGCGGGGCCGGCCCCCGAAAGGCGCCGAATCCGCCTACTACGTGCAACCCGGCAAGCGCGGCGCCGTCGTCGTGCTCCGCAAGGCGTGCGGCAACCGGGCCACGCCCAAGGTGTGCGGCGTGATGCCCAGCCGCGGCCACGCCAAGGCCCTGGTCGATCAGCTCGAGCGCGCCGAAACCGCGGTGAACGACCTGTTCTACGAGGCCACCGACGACGGCATCGAGGCGCTGGAGGCCGTGCTCGCCGCGTGCCGCGACGCCGTACTCAAGAAGATGCCGGTATCGGCCGCGCGCACCGAGGAGTTGCGGGGATCGGACCAATCGGGAGCACTGCCCGACACGCCGCCAGGATGACGCCGGCGGCGCGCGGCGCCGGCGGCCCTAGCTCTGCGACGACGGCGGGCGGCCCGACCGCGTCGGCCGCTCCCCCGGAGGCACCGGAGGCGGGGCGAACCCCGTGAAGTGTCCCGTGTGGTGCCAGGTGGCCGTGTCGGTGGGGAGCCCCGGATCGGCGTCGGACACCCGCACGATCTCGCCCAGCCGCGACACGTCGATGCTCTCCGATCCGTCGGCGGCGCGCGGATTGTAGATGTTGGCGAACCGCGCGCCGACCACGATCTCGTCCGCCTTGTACGAGGTGCGCGCGTGCACGGTCTGCGCGAACGTCTCGTCGATGCCGCTGAGCAGGATGAGCAGTTCGGCGTCGCAGGCCCGCAGGTCCTCCTGGGAGAGCCCGAACAGCGGGCTCGACGCGTCGATCGGGTGAACCACCGTCCAGCTCAGCGGAAAGAACACCACGTGCGTGCGTTCCAGTCTGAGCTGATCGTAGGCCCGCAGGCGCATGCCCCCACGCTCCGTGATGCGCGAGAAGAGCACCTTCACGTCGAGCTCGATCAGTTGGCTCGACCGTCCGTTGACGAGGCGGAACATGAATCCCGTGCCGCCGCGATAGGGCGCGACCACCGCGAGGTCACTGAAGATGATCCGCGCCGTGGGACGCGCGAACCGCGAGAACAGCACGCCGGTGGACAGCGCGAAGCCGAGCAGGCCGACGATCGTCTCCCCCGTGACGAGGACGTTGGCCGGCACGCCCACGGGCACGACGTTGCCGTAGCCGATCGTGGCGAAGGTGTGCACGCTGAAGAAGAACGCGCGCGCGAAGTTCCCGCCCATCGTGGCCGCGGCGGCGCCGCCCAGCGCGCCCGGCCCGCAGGCCATGAACGCCGCCGCGAACAGCAGGTTCACGAACAGGTAGCCGCCCACGAGCAACCCGATGAACCGCGGCCACGACAGGCTGAGCAGGGCGTGGTACAGACTGAGCGACGCCAGGCTGGGCAGGCCGCCGCGCTTGACGTTGAACGACCCGTCGCGGTTGAGCAGCCGCTGGGCGTGCTCCTGCCCCACGACAGTGCCGAATCCGAGATCCTTCGGCTCCTCCGCCGGGTTCGCCGGCCCGCCCACTTCGGCCGGCGTCACGTCGCGCGCCCCTCCGTGGGGGTCATGGCTCGCGCGCGCCGCCGGCCGCCTCGCGCGAGGCGGCGAGACTCGAGTCCACGCGGGCGCGGATGGCCTTGAGCTCGGCGTCCATCTTGAGCCGCGGCACCCCGTTCACCATCCAGTCGGGCGCCGGCGCGCCCTTGAGGTAATGGTCGAAGAACTGCGCCATGCGCATGGCGTAGTCGCGCTGGTTCACCGGCTTGGCCAGTCCGTGGTTCTCGCCCACGTACGTGAGGAGGATGACGTTCTTGCCCGCGTTGCGCAGATCGTTGTACCAGGTGATGCCCTGGTTGAAGTCCACGGCGCCGTCCTTGTCGTCCGAGAGGATCATCAGCGGCGTCGTCACGTTCTTGGTGTGGAAGGCCGGCGAGTTGCGCACGTAGGCGTCCCAGTTGTCCAGGAAGCTGCCCTTGAACCGGCCCTGGCTGGATTCGAAGATCTGGGCGTCGCCGATGCCGGCGTTCCAGTACACCGACCCATACATGCTCACCATGTCGGTGAGCGGGGCGCCGGCGATCGCCGCCGCGAAGATGTGCGTCTGCGTCACCAGAAACGCCGTCTGGTAGCCGCCCCATGAGTGCCCGTGCAATCCCACGCGCGCCGGATCGACGATGCCGGTGGCGATCGCCGCTTCCACCGCCGGGACCACGCACCACACCGCCGACATCCCGGGATCGTTCACGCGGTACACGATGTCCGGTTCGAGCACCGCGTAGCCCCGGCTGGTGTACACGCTGACATCCGGCGCCCGCGTATCGCTGGGCACCGTGTAGTTGTGCATCCCCTGCGACTCCTTCTCGTAGATCTCCACGAGGAGCGGGTACTTCTTGCCCGGCGTGTAGTGCGCCGGCAGGACCAGCGTGCCCTGCAGCTTGTCGCCCTTGGCGCTGGTGTAGTCGATGAGCCGCGTGCCGCTGGTCCACGCGAACTCCTTCTGCTGCGGATCGGCGTCGGTGAGCCGCGTACCCCCCGAGAACGACGCATTGGCCAGGTACCAGTCGGGGTAGTCGCGCGCCGTGGACCGCGAGTAGAGCACCACGGCGGCGTCCTTGGCCTTGAGGAAGTTGAACGCCGCGTCGTCCCACATGAGACGCACCGCCCCGCCCTTCTCGCCATCCACGCGCGACAGGCCGGCCTTCTTGGTCCATTCGCCGTAGGTCTGGAAGTACAACGGCGCGGACAGATCGATGCTCTTCTCGTCGGCGGCCACGAGCGCGCGGCGCTGATAGCGGATCTGGTCCCTGCGCCCGTCGCCCGTGAGGTTCACCGCGGGCGCCCCGGTGGCCGACACCTTCCACACGTCCCACCCGTCGGAGAGCAGCACCCAGGCGCCGTCCGACGACCAGCCCACCACCGGCTCGGGCGGCTGCACGAGGTTGTAGTGGTCGTCCTCCACATTGGCAAAGGTCACCGGCAAGCCGGCGGTGAGATTGCGCTCCTCGCCGGTGGCCATGTCGATGAGGTGCCAGTTGGCGTCCATCCCCCAGTACAGCAGGTGCGACCCGTCGGATGAGGGAACGACGCGCGTGATGACCTTCCGCACCGGACGGCGTTCGGCCCCCGTGCGCAGATCGATCGTGTAGATGTCCACGAACGCGCGCCCGGTGATGCTCTCGTCGCGCTGGTACGGCGCGTTGCCCATCGCGTAGGCAAAGCGATCGTGCGGGGCGATCGAGACGTCGCGCAGCGAATCGTTGGCCAGCCGGATCACCCGGTTGTCGGCCAGCCGGTACTCGGCCAGGTAGCTGTAGCGCTTGTCCTGCTGCTCCTGCACGATCTGCTGCGACTGGAGGCGCGGATCCTTCCAGTGCCACATGATGAGGGACGGAAGATCCTCGTCCGACGGCGCGCCCGTCTTGGGCTGATTCACGGTGCCGCCCATGCCCGGCGCGCCGGGCTTGATGAGCGACTGCATGTCGTTGCCCCGCCCGGCGCCGCGCGGCAGCGGCTTGGGCGCGTCGCGCAGGCCGAAGTACAGCGTGCGCAGGTCCTCCGACCAGGTGGGACCGCGGTCGGGACTGATCGCCAGCCCGGTCGGCGCGTCGGCGCGGCCGGCCAGATCGAGGTCGGTCTGCGTCGGGCCGCCGGGCCCGAAGCCCGTGAACGCCACCACGCTCACCGCCGTGTCGCGCGCCGCGCTGTCGGGCACGAGGCGCAGCGCCGCGAGCGCGAGGCCGCTGTCGGCCCACGCCAGCCGGCGGTAGATGGCGCGGTCGCCGTCGAGCGCGCGCACGACGCTGGTGCGCAGATCGCGGAGCTGGATGCCGTCGCCCGTGCGGTCACGCGTCTCGATGGTGTACGCCAGATACGTGCCCGTCTTGTCGAACCCGAAGTCGCTCACGTTGCCGATGTTCACGATCTCGCCCGACGACAGGTTGTAGAGCAGCAGATCCGAGGCGTCGATGCGCGCCGGCGCCGCGCCGTCTGCCGCGCCGCCGCGCCCGCCGCCCGCCGCTTCGGCCGCGCCGGCCGCCGCCTCCGGGGCATCGGTGTACAGCGCGATCCATTCGGGGTGGTCGCCCGCGAACGCGTAGCGGCGAATGCGCGGGAACCGCTGCTCCTTGCCCGTGGCCAGGTTCACCAGCGCCGCCTGCGATTCGGCGGGGCGGTGCGTTGCCCGCAGACGTTCCGCTTCACGCGTCGTGGGGGCAACCGCGAACAGCGCCCATCGGGAATCGCCGGAGATCGTGATTGCCGCCGGCCCGCCGCCGCGGCCGAAGCCCGCGGCCGCCACCACGCCCACCGGGAATCGGTGCTCGGTGTCGCCGGTCGTGGACCGGATCACCACCGAGGCGTCGCCGTCGTTGGGCACGAGCTGGTATGCCAGCCAGCGGCCGTCGGGCGAGACCGCCTGGCCGCGAATGGATTTCCACGCCCGCAGATCGGCGATGGACATCTGCGCGGTGCCCGGCGCGGGCGGCTGCTGCGCGACCGCCCGCTCCGGCGCCGCCGCCAGGGCGGCGACGGCCAGCACTGCGACGACGAGAGTTGGTGAACGGCGACTCATGTTCCCGCTCCATGCTGGAGAATCGAAGGGCGATCGGCCCGCGCGAATGTATCACCCGGTCGCGGGGGTTTCCATCGGCAAGCGGTTGCGAATGGGCGCCGGCGACGCGCGTCACATGCGGAACAGATAGCTCAGCTTCACGAAGAAGGCGTCGGCCTGCCGGAATCGGGTGTCGGTGAGCTGCCCCACCTGCAGCGCGTCGGGAACCGACGTACTCCCGTAGCCCGCGTAGAACACGGTGCCCGGCGACGGCTGGTAGGCGAGCAGCCAGTCCACGCGGAAGTTGTTGAGCCGGTACGCCCCCAACGGCGTGTAGGTGCCGTCCGGGTTGCGCACGAGCAGCGCGCCACCGGTGCGCGACTCATCCACCAGCGTCAGGCGGTTGGTGGTGGTGTACTGTCCCACGAGGCGGAGAAACAGGGGCCGCGCCAACTGGTACTCCGTCTCGATTCGCGTGATGCGCGTCGCGTTCTCCCAGCTGTGGTCGGAGGCGCGCCCGTACGCCTGCAGCGTGAACGACGGCGTGATCCGCAGCTTGCCCGTGGGCCGCACCAGTCCGCTCGCGGTCACCAGCTGGATGCGCGACGACGCCCACTCGTCGAAGTCCTCGTCCTGCCCCCAAACGTACATCAGGTTGCCGCTGAACCATTGCCAGCCCGGCGAGTTGAGCGTCACCACCCAATCGCGATTCGGCAGGCGCGGCGTGCCCGTGAACGCCACCGTGTCGCCGCCCTGTTGCGGCGGCCGGGCCACGTAGACGTGCTGGTACAGCTGGGGATCGTAGCCGAACGTCTCGAGCAGGAGCGCGGCGCCCACCGACCACCCGCCGCGCAGCGCGAGGTTGCCATTGAGGTGGAACTTCTTCTCGATGGCGTCGCGCCCGTGGAACAGATAGTCGTACTTCCAGGTGAGGTCGTAGATCGGATTGAAGGTGAAGCTCTCCACCGCGCCGCCGGGCGCGCCGAACCAGGTGAACCGTTCGTTGACGTCGAAGTCGGCGATGCCCCCGCGGCCGATGAACCCGGCGCCGGCCACGAACGCGGTGTCCAGCCCCTTGAACGAGTAGCTCGCGCCGTACCGGCGGCCGTTGCGACGCAGCGTCGCGCCCCAGAGCGGGGCCGTGCTGATGCCCGTGGCGCTGACGGTGCGGCTGGCCGCCGCCTGGAAGTTGGCCGTGTACAGCGTGCCCAGCACCACGCGGCCGTCGACGTCGGCCACGCGGTTGGAGTACTGCACGTCTTCCTTGTCGGTGTACGTGACGCCCACCTGCGACGCCGTGCCCAGATCGCGCTGCACGCGCAGGATGTTGAACAGCGGATTGTGGCCGCCGCGGCCCGTGAGCGGATCGTACGCCAGCGACGTCGTGCGGTCGTCGAGCGCCGAGAGGAACGCGATCGTCGTGCCCGACACCTTGCCGGTGAGCTTGGCCGCGAACGTGGGCTGCTGGATGCGCCGCGTGTACACCAGATTGCTGGGCGTCGTGAAGCCGTCCATGCCGTCGAGAAAGAACGGCCGCTTCTCCGCGAAGTAGAGCGCCTGGCGTGGATCGAACACCGCCTGGGCGGCATCCGATTCGACCTGCGAGAAGTCGGGCTTGATCGTGGCATTGAGGGTGAGGTCGGCGGTGACCCCCCACCGCGCGTTGCCGCCCAGTTGGGGCGCGCCGGCGTCGTACCGCCAGCGGGACGACGGATCGGCCGGGTTGGCGGGCGCCCCCGACGCGCGCTGCGTGAACTCGGGGTTGAGATCCACCACGAGCCCCCGCTCGAGGCCGTGCAGCCCGTCGAGCGTGCCCTCCTGCGACAGGAAACCCGCCGCGGCCAGACGCACCGGCGTCCACGTGTCCTCGAACCCCGAGTGCTGCACGTGCCGGATCACGTTGATCCCCCAACTCTGCTCGGGCAGCGATTGATAGCGCAGCGACTTGAACGGAATGCGGATCTCCACCGAATAGCCCCACGGGGTCACGCGCCCCTTGGACTGGAACACGAAATCCTGGCTCAGGTCGGCCTGCGGCCGCGCCTGCACGCCGTTGGCGAACCCGCCGCTCACCGACGTGATCTCGGTCATCGTGCCGTCCATCTGGACGCCCAGCGGATTCACGCCGAACACCAGGGCCTGGCGCCCATCGTTGAACGTGCTCAACAGGATCTGCACGTTGTCGTCGGCGCCGATCGCGTCGCGGTCGGCCAGCGTGGCGTGCGGCGCGCCGTGCGCCTCGTACGCCCGCACCCCGAAGTAGATGGCCGAGGGCGAATACCACACCAGCACCACGGTGGAATCGTTGGCCGGCACGCCGTCCACGGGGGTGATCTGCGAGAAGCCCGTGAGGCGCGCCGCCTTCGCCCACATGGGCTCGTTCATCACGCCGTCGATCGTGGCTTCGGCCACGATGCGCGGCGGCCGCGCGTGCGTGGCGCCGCGACGGCCGTTGTACGTGGCGCCGGAGTCGGCGAGCGTGAGCGCGGACACCAGGGAGAGCGCGAGAGCGAGCATGTGCGGCGAGGAGGGGAGGGCAACGCGATGCGACCCGAAGGCGCGGAGGATCGCTCCGCCGGCGGTCGGGTTCAAGGGCCCGCGTGTCTGGTTTGTGTTCTGGGGGGCGGCGCCTATGTTGAGGCCTCGGTGCCGGGAGGCGCGTCGTGGTTCGCTCGGTCCTTGCGATCGTGGTGGGAAGCGCGGTGATCTTCGCTCTGGGCGGGATGGGCACCGCCGTCGTGTTCCACGACCGGGGGGCCCCGCTCGTGCCCTCGGTGCCGCTCCTGCTGCTGCTCCTCGTGATGCGCGGCCTCGCCGCGATCGCGGGCGGGTATGCCGCCGCCGCCCTGGCGCGCCGGCGCCCGCTGGTGCACGGAGTGCTGGCCGGATCGCTGTACGTGGGTGCGCTCGCCTGGGCGCCGGACGCCGTGGTGCGCGGCATGTCCGTGCCCACGGGCCAGCCGCTCGCGTACGGCGCGGTGGCGGTGGGGCTGGCGCTGGTGGGCGGCGCCCTGGGAGGTCTGGCGCGCGCCGAAATACGCCGCGGAGGCAGCTGACGCCTCGCAGCCGCCGTTGTATTGCTCTAGTGTACTAGGGCACTAGATTACTACCGTGGACTTCGAACTCGATCCCGCCGACCGCCGGTCGATATTCCTCCAGATCGCCGACGCCGTCCGCGCCGCCATCGCCCGCGGCGATCTTGCCACCGGCAGTCCGCTGCCCCCCGTCCGCGCCCTCGCCGCCCAGCTCGGCGTCCACCCCAACACCGTCCTCCAGGCCTACCACGAACTCGCCCTCCACGGCACGGTCCAGTCGCGCCGCGGCAGCGGCACCTTCGTGCGGGCAGCCCCGCCCGGCGACGGCGAACGCCGCGTCATGGCCGACGAGGTCGCCGATCGCGCCCTCCGCGATGCCTACGCCCACGGCCTCACCGCCCCCGACCTCGGTGCCGCCCTCGACCGCGCCGCCCGGCGCGGCGCGCCCTGAGCACCGGCTCTACGACACGTAGCCGGCGCGGACGTTGAGCGGCCACCGCGCCTCGCGCCGAGCCCCCGCACGGCCCCACCGCGGCTCGAGTTGCGCCCGCAGCGCCGGGATCGGATCGGTGCCCGTGGCCCGCACGTACCGCGTGGTGGACGACCAGCTGGCCAGATAGGCGAGCAGCTGATCGAGCGTGTACGGCACGCGCATCTCCAGCCGCGGCGGCTCTACCTCGCGCAGCGGAAATGGGATCGTCGCGTATCCCTCATCGACGTACCGGCGTTCGGGCGGCCAGTACGGCCCCACCACCTCCCGCTGGAATTCGCGCACGACGGGATCGAGCTCGGCGTCCACGCACACATTGCCGTAGCTCCACGCCACGAGCAGCCCGCCCGGCACCAGCACGCGCTCCACTTCGCGGTAGAACGCCTCGAAGTCGAACCAGTGCAGCGCCGTCGCCACCGTGATCGCGTCCACCGACCCAGCCTCGAGCCCGCTGCGCTCGGCGCTCGCCACCCGGTATTCCACGCCGTTCTGCGGCGGCGCCTGGGCCAACTGCTGCTCGCTGGCGTCGGTGGCCACGACGCGCGCGAAGTAGCGCACCAGATCGCGCGCCGCCTGGCCGTTGCCGGTGGCGCAGTCCCACGCCAGGCGCCGGGCCGGCGCCCGGTCGGCCACGAAGCGGAACAGCGCGTCGGGATACGTGGGGCGCGCAGCCGCGTACGCCGCGGCGGCACCCGTGAAGTGATCCTTGAACGTCATCTCACGCCGAATGGAGACCCGGCCCGCCCGCGCGGCATCGTGCCCCGGCGGCCAGGTTCACGCCCGCGGGCTAGTGCTTCCTGAACTGCAGATCCGTGATCGCGACGTCGGAGTTGTGGTTCACGCGGAACCCGAAGCTCCCCGACAGATCGCCCAGCGCCGCGCGTGACAGCGCCGCCACCTGCGTGCCGTTGGCCAGGAAGCGCACCGAATCGGCGCCCACGGCAATGGACAGGACGTTCGTGGCCTTGCCCGCGCCGTCCTTGCCCTTCACGGCCGCGTTCGACGTCCAGTTCACCAGCTTGTGCACGGCCATGCCCGCGCGGTGGTTGATGAGATAGTCGTCGCCGCCGCGGACCACGAAGTACACGTACGATTGCTTGTCGGCGCTGGTCAGGTCGCGCCCCGCCACCACCAGCCCATAAGCCTCGCCGTGCCCGCCCGGCGCCTTGAGCTGAGAGAACGTGGCCGTCACGGTATAGCTGCCGTTGGGCGCCGAGTCCTTGTCGGTCCAGTAGATCCCCGCCGGGCCCGTCGTCACGTGGTAGCTGTCGCCCGCCATCGTGAAGCTCAGATCCTTGACCGTCATGTGGTCGAACCGGTTGGGATCGAGGAACACGTGCCATCCACCCGGAAACACGCCGCTGCCGGCCACGCGCATGGTCGGGTCGTTGTTCCCGGCGCGCTGGGCGGCGGCGGGCGTCGCGAGCGGCGTGGTCAGCGCGAGGAAGAGAACGGCGAGCGTTGTCCGGCGCATGGGAGACTCCCGAGCATGAAGGGGGGCGGTGCATTCGATGGGCGCGACGGACGCGCCGTCCATGGCAATAATACCCGCGCTCGGCGCCAACGGACCAGATCGCCGGCGTCAGGAATCGATCAGCGCATCGAGGTCGGCACGGGTGTCCACGTCGCGCGGCATCGCGAAATCGAAGTCCACGTACGCCACGCGCGATGGATCGCGCGCCACCACCTGCCGCGCGCCCACGTCGCCGCGCAGCGCGTCGAGCTCGGGAAATACGCGGCGCGCGAACAGCACCGGCAGCCCCTGCACCCCCGCATATCGGGGCGCCACGATCGCCGCGTCATCGCCACCGAATCGCGCCACCAGCGACGGGATCACCTCGTCACGATCGATCGGCTGGTCGCCCAGCGCCACCACCATCGCCACGGCGTGCGGCGGCACGGCCGCGAGCCCGGTGCGGAGCGACTCGCTCATCCCCTGATCGGCACGCGGATTGACGACGATCTGCACCGGCAACCCGGTGAGCGCGCGGCGCACCGCATCGGCATCGTGGCCCACGACCACGATCGTCGTCTCGGGGCCGGCCGCGAGCACGCGCTCCACGCTGGCCCGCACCAGCGGCACCCCGCCCACCGACGCCACGAGCTTCTGCGAGCCGAACCGCCGCGCCGCGCCGGCGGCCAGCACCACGACGGCCAGCGATCCCGCGCCGTCCGCGGGGCTCACGCGCGCGGCGCCTGGCCGGCGCGCACGGCCACCAGCTCGGCGGCGATGCTCACCGCCACTTCGGCCGGCGTGCGGGCCCCGATCCGGAGTCCGATGGGGGTATGGAGGCGCGCCAACTCCTCGGCCGTGAACCCTTCCCCGGCCAGCACCTCGCGCAGCTTGGCGCCGCGCGTGCGGCTGGACATGAGGCCCACGTAGCCCACCGGCGAGCGCAGCGCATGGCGCAGCACCGGCAGTTCGAATTTGTAGTCGTGCGACACGATCACGACGAACGTCTGGGCCGTGGCCGGCAGTTCGGCGGCGACGGCGCCGGGATCGCCCACGCGAATCTCGTCGGCAAGCGGAAACCGTGCGCGGGTGGCATAGCGGGCGCGCGCGTCCACGACGACCGTGCGGATGCCCAGCTCGCGAGCAAGGCGCGTGAGCACCACCGCCACCTCGCCGCCGCCGTACACCACCGCGGTCACCGGCGGCGCGAAGCACTCCACGAAGTACTCCCGGCCGCTGGTGTCGTCGCGGACCACCCGCGGCCCGGTGCGCGCGCCATCCAGGGCGAGCGCCGCGACGCGCGCATCCACGGCGGCGTCGCCAAGCGACCCGCTCCGCGCGCCGTCGGCGTCCACGACCAGGCGAGGGCCGGCGTCGAGGAGCGCGCCGATGACCAGGGCGCGTCGCCCCTTGGCCACCGCCCGTTCGGCGATCGCGTAGGCGGCCACGGCCGGGTGTGCGCGCCCCCCGAAGTCGACCGCTTCCACGAGCAGGCGCACCGTGCCGCCGCATCCCAGCCCCAGATCCCAGGCGTCCTCGTCGGCGAGCGCGATGTCCACCAACTCGGCGCTTCCCGTACGCAGCACGCGGTCACTCGCTTCGGCGGCGCGCGCATCCAGGCACCCGCCGATCGTCACCGCGCCCACGATCTCGCCGGCCTCGCCCACGAACGTCTTGGCGCCCACGATGCTCGACGTGGAGCCCGTGGCCGACACCAGGGTGGCCATGGCCACCCGGTGCTCGCGGTCGCGGAAGGCGCGGAACTGCGAGAGCGAATCGTTGCTCATGCGTCGCCCGCGTTGACCGCGTTCAGCCAGACGCGGCGCACTTCGCTGGCGCCCGCCGCGTTGGGATCGAGGGGCGAACGCCGCCAGTACCAGCGGTCCGCCTCGGCGCCGCTCACGCCGTGCCCGAGAAAGTGCGCGTGCAGGTCGGCCAGCTTCACCGCCGGCGTGCCCCCGGCGATCCGTCGAATGCGGTCATTGACCCGGTCCAGCGCATCCAGCGGCACCGGTTTCGTCTCCTCGTCCACGCCGGGCAGCAGCGCGCTCCCGTCGGAGGGATCGCACACCGTGGCCACGATCAGCGTGCCGTTGGGGCGGGCGCGGCGGATCGCGTCAATCAGGAATTCCAACGCCTCGCCGATGTCCACGGCCGCCTGGCGGACGATGACCGGCGCGGGACGGCGCACGAGCAGGCTGGTCACCTCGATGCCGCCGATGGTGAGCGTGACGAGCGTGCGGGCATCGCTCTCGCCGAGCGTCGCGAGTTGCTCGCCGAACACGTCGCCGATGGTGGCGCCGTCCTCGGCCAGATTGCGGAACGTGATGGCGGGATGCCGCGTGACGAGGTCGAAGCCGGCAAACTCGGGCCAGCGCGCGTCGTCGTTCCGATGGAACAGCGACGCCGCGCCCAGCGGCGCGAGCTTTCCAGCCCGCGGCGTGCGTTCGAGCGCCACGGCCACGCTCGTGGCCCCGGCATCGAGCGCCGGATAGAGATCGGTGGAGAAGGAATCGCCGAGGGCGATGTACTGTTCGAAGTTCACACGCCGACCTTCGGGCCCGCGGTTCGAGCCCGGGATGGAATCAGACGTCGGCGGTGAGGCCGCGCGTTTCCAGAATGCGCGCCACCGTCTCGCCGATCTTGTTGTTGGGAGTGCTCGCGCCGGCCGTGATGCCGATGCGCACCGGTCCGGCGGGAAGCCAGCCGGCCCGGTCGGCCTCGTGATTGTGGATCCCCGCCGGCCGGTAGTGGATGGTCCCCGCTTGGGGGTCGATCCCCGTGGCCGTATCGATGTGATACGTGGGCACCCGCTCGGCGCACAGGGCGGCGAGCGAGATCGTGTTGCTCGAGTTGAATCCGCCGATCACGACCATCACGTCGAGCGGGTGCTGCAGCAGATCGAGCACCGCGTCCTGCCGCTCCTGCGTGGCGCTGCAGATCGTGTCGAAGGTCCGGAAATCCCGGGCCCGCGCCTCGGGCCCGCGGGCGTGCGCGATGGCCTCGCCGATGGCTTCGCCGATGGCCAGCGATTCGCGGGCGAGCATCGTGGTCTGGTTGGCCACCCCGATGCGCTGGAGGTGCCGCGCCGGGTCGAACCCCGGCGAGACCGACTCCTTGAAGTGCGCCAGGATCGTCGCGCTGTCCACCGTGCCCTCGATGTACCCGCACACCAGCCGGGCGTCGTCCATGTGGCGCACCACCAGATACTGGCCGTCGGGGTACTTGCGCACCTGCGACGCGGTGGCGCGCGTTTCCTCGTGGTAGTACTTGCCGTGGATGACCGCCGTGAAGCCGTCGCGGGCGTAGCTCTCCACGCGCTTCCACACGTTGAGCACGGAGCCGCACGTGGTGTCCACGAGCACGCAGCCGATGGCGCGCAGCGCCTCGAAATCGGCGATCGTGACGCCGAACGCCGGCATGATCACCACGTCGTCCGGCGCCACGCCGGCGAAGTCGAACCCCCGCGGCCCCGGATGCAGGATCTCGATCCCCATCTCGCGCAGCTTGGCGTTGACGTGCGGATTGTGGATGATCTCGCCGACGAGGAAGATCCGCTTGTCGGGAAACTTGCGCCGCGTCTGGTACGCGTACTCCACCGCCCGCTCCACGCCGTAGCAGAAGCCGAACTCGTGGGCCAGCCGGATCGTGACGTCGCCCACCGTGAGCGTGTACTCGTGGGCGCGCAGGTAGTCCACCAGCCGTCCGTCGTAGTCGGAGGCCAGGTCGCCCTGGACCTCGGTCTTGAGACCGAATCCCTTGCGGAAGTAGCTCGACTCCGGGTGCGCCGTCATGAAGGGAAATCTAGCGCCGCCGTGGCGATGGGGCCTATCTTCTCCCGACCCCGGGACGCCCCGCGGCTCCCCTCAGTCGGTACCGCATGAGCGAACACTACGACCTCGTCGTGATCGGCGCCGGCCCGGCCGGCGAAAAGGGCGCCGCCCAGGCGGCGTATTTCGGCAAGCGCGTGTGCGTCATCGAGCGCGCGCCCAAGCCCGGCGGGGCCGCGGTGAACACCGGCACCATTCCGTCCAAGACCCTGCGCGAGACGGCGCTCTACTTCAGCGGCCTGCGCCAGCGCGGCCTCTATGCCGTGGACCTCCGCGTCAAGCACGACATCACGATCGGCGATTTCATGCAGCGCGAGCGGTCGGTGGTGGAGACCGAATGGAGCCTCATCGACGACAATCTCAGGCGCCACGACATCACCTCAATCCAGGGCGCCGCCCGATTGGCCGACGGACGGACGATCGACATCGAACGGTACGGGGAACCCACGCGCCGGATCACGGGCGACGTGGTGCTCATCGCCACCGGGTCGCACCCGCAGCGGCCCGAGGGCTTCGAGGTGGACGGCGCCGTGGTCGTGGACAGCGACTCGCTGCTCACCCTGGAGCGCATCCCCGCCCGCATGATCGTCATCGGCGGCGGCGTGATCGGCTGCGAATACGCGTGCACGTTCGCCGCCCTCGGCGTGCGCGTCACGATCGTCAACAACCGCGCCCGCCTGCTGGCCCATCTCGACGCCGAGGTCAGCGAGGCGCTGCGCCAACAGATGACGGCGCGACTCGGCATCGCCGTGCACCTCGACAGCGACGTGGCCCGGGTGGCCATGCAGGGCGACTACGCGGACGTCACCCTCACCGACGGCACCACGCTCTCCGCCGACTGCGTGCTGTACAGCGCCGGCCGCAACGGCAACACCGACGGGCTCGGACTCGAGGCCCTCGGCGTGAAGACCAACGCCCGCGGCTACGTCCAGGTGGACGATCACTTCCATACCGGGGTCGCCCAACTGTACGCGGCCGGCGACGTGATCGGGTTCCCCGCCCTCGCCTCCACGTCCATGGAGCAGGCCCGCGTCGCCGTCTGCCACGCGTTCGACCTCAAGTACAAGCAGCGCGTGGCCTCGCTGCTGCCGTACGGCGTGTGGACGCTTCCCGAGATCGCCACGGTGGGCGAGAGCGAGGATTCACTCAAGCTGCGCGAGGTGCCCTACGAGATCGGACGCGCCTCGTTCCGGCTCAATCCGCGCGGCCAGATCATCGGCGACCTGGACGGATTCGTGAAGCTGCTGTTCCACCTCGACGACCAGCGCGTGCTCGGCATCTCGATCGTCGGCGAGGGCGCGTGCGAACTCATCCACGTGGGCATGGCCTGCATGAGCTTCGGCGGCACGCTCGACTTCTTCATCCAGAGCGTGTTCAACTATCCGTCGCTCGCCGACGCCTACAAGTACGCGGCATACGACGGGCTCCAGGCCCTGGCCCGCCGCTATGCGCGCAACGCCGGTCTCCCCACCAGCGGCTCGCACCCGGCCATCACCGAGAGCTGACGCCGCGCCGGCGCGAGCCGGCCGCGGTCACCAGTATTCGGGCGTGAGAAAGGGCGCCAGCGCGTACGCCACCAACGCCTCGTACGCCTGCTGCCGGTCCACCAGGCCCGCGGTGAGGATCCCCACCGCGCCGGCGCCGCGCTTGGTGTCGTGCGCTCCCGTCAACCGATCCATCGCATGGCCCAACTCCAGCCCGCCGCGCACCGCGTCGGCCACGGCCGGCGGCAGCGGCATCGCCAGCGACCCGCCCACCCCCGTGCGCCCGTCGGGCGTCGCCACGGCCGCCCACGCGCAGGTGCGCATGCCACCCGCCTCGTGCACCACGCCGCCTTCGATCCCCACCCCGAGGTCGGCCCCGCCCAGCGTGAGCACGCCGCGCGCCCGCGCCAGGGCGCCGCGAATCGTCTCCTCGTCGCCCACCGGCTGATCGGGCACCGACGACGTCACGGCAACGCCATCCACCTCGGCGTCGGGCGCTACGCGCGCGAGCACGGCGCGCACGGCGCCGATCTTCACGGGATTGGTGGAGCCCACGAGCACGCGACGGACGGCGGCGAGTGGATGGCGATCGGTCATCGACGAAGATCCGGAGGCGGCAGCCCGAGGACGCGGCGAATTCCGCTCCCGGTGCCGTCAATCTGCAGCCCGGTGCCGGCGGGCTTCAAGCCGCGGTCACGCGCCGCTGCCCGCCCCACGTCCCGTCGCTTGCCGCTCCCCGCCCGTCCGGTCATGTTAGTCGCGGCATGTCCCCTCCGTCTTCCCCACCCACGATCGAGCAATCGGCCGCTCCCGCCGCGCCGGCCCTCCGCGACGCGTTCGCATTCGTGGGCGAACGCCTCTGGCTCGACTTCGTGAACTCCGACGCCGACGCCTCGGCCACCGACGCCCTGCTCGACTTCGCGACGATGGTCCGCTGGCTCGACGCGGCGCAGGTGATCGACGCCGAGCGCGCCGCCGGGATGACGCGCCGCGCGCAGCAGCAGCCGGCCGGCGCCAGCGCCGCGCTGGTCGACGCGCGCCGGGTGCGCGCCGCGCTCCGCGCCCTCGCCGAGAGTGCCGGCACCCACCGCGAGTCGCGCCTGAACGCCGTGGCCGAGATCAATCGCATCCTCGGGCGCAGCGCCGGCACCCGGCGCCTCGAAATGCGCGCCGACGGCGCGTTCGTGCGCGCCTTCGTGCCGGGCGGCGACGCCTTTGCCGGTTTGATGATCCCGCTCGTCGAGTCGGCGGCCGATGCCCTCATCCTGGGCGAGTTGCCGCGCGTGCGCCGCTGCGCCAACCCGCGCTGCCACCGGGTGTTCTACGACGCCACCAAGAACGGCGGCCGCCGGTGGTGCGACATGGCCACGTGCGGCAATCGCGCCAAGGCGGCGCGCCACCGGGCCCGCGGCAGGGGCTGAGCCGGCCGCGCCCTCGGCGCGTCACCGCCCGCGGCGCCCGCCCCTGCCACCCTTGCCGCCGCGGCCCCCCGGAGGGCCCGAGCCTCTCGAACGCCCTTCGTCGCGCCGGCCACCGCTTCGCCGCCCGCGCTCGCTCCGCCGGTCGGACGTCGGCTCCTCGGGACTGTACGGCAGATCGAGCAAGGCCTGCAGTTCATCCAGCGATGCCGCGCGCACCGCCCCCCGCTTTCCGCGCGTGACGATGAACCGCAGCGGACGATCCAGCGCCGGCAGCTCCTCAAGCACCAGCGTGCGGGCCAGCTTCTCCGGCAACCGGAGCCGGGCCACGCCCCGCGGGCCCTCGGGCGCGTCCTCCACGTCGTAGTGGATCTCCACCGCCTGCCCCCGGATCTCCACGCGCGACGGCAGCTGCGCCAACCGGGCGCGTTCCTCCGGCGCGACGAACGCGTCGGCGTCGAACCGCAGCGCCGCCCGGTGGAAGTCGCGCATCGAACCCACCCCGTCGAGCAGCCGCGCATAGAATGCCGCCAGCTCGGCCTGGCCCAGCCGCGCCGTGCGGCCCGCCGAGCGGCGCCACGCCTCGCGCACGTGCTCCACGGCGGGCTGGTTGCGCCGCGCCGCGGGGTGCCGCGATTCGCCGCGCGCCAGCGCGTCGGCAAGCAGGGCCCGCGCCTGCGCCGCCAGCTCCGCCGGGAATTCGTCGATCTCCTCGACGTCGCGTTCGAGTTCGAAGCCGAAGAAATCCACGCGCCGCACCATGACCAGCGTGCCCCGGCCGCGCCGCGCGTCGTACGCCAGCTCGGGCGGCCGGCGCGTGGCGTGTTCGCGGATCAGGTCGGCGGGGATCTGCGTGCCTTCGATGCCGGCGCGGGGCACGCCGAACTTGTCGGCGAAGTAGCGCAGTTCGCCGGCGATCGCGCCCCAGCTGCCGCACACGCTGGTCTTCGACACCCGCGCGTCGTCGCCGGTGGCGGTGCGTTCGTCGATCACCAGCGTGAACGGCATGTAGCGGGCCAGCAGTTGCTGGAACCGCCGCAGCATCTCGTCGCCGGCGCGCGGCATCCGGTCGGGCAGCGGCGCGCCCACCGCGCGGTACACGCTGGCCATGCCCAGCGCCGCGTCCTCGATCGCCTTGACCAGCACGCCGCGGCGATCGGCCCACGTCTCGCTGCTCCGCTCGTCGAACAGGTGCCGCGGCAGGCCGTACACCTCGCCCACGTACCCGGCCCGCGTGTACGCCTCGGCGTACACGTTGTAGGCCGTGAGATGATCGCTGCCCGGCACCACCAGGCCCGTGAGGTCGCGCTCGTCGCGCGTCATGCGGTGGAGCGACTCCACGGAACTCATCACGGCCAGGAACGGCAGCATGTCGTCGCCGGCATTGACCACCAACTCGGCCCACACCCGCTCCACGGGCATCGCTTCGACGGCGCGGCCGTACGTGGTCAGCCGCCCCTGCTCCACGATGCCGCGCCGCTCCAGCAGCGCCACCGCGTCGCGGTAGGCCACCCGGTCGAGGGGCACCGGCAGATCGAGTTCGTCGGCCCGCACGCCCAACGCCGCGCACGTGATCGCCACGCGCTCCGAATCGCCGGCCAGCTGGAACTGCGGCTCGGTGGGCCGCAGCGTGGCGAAGTCGATCTCGCGGTCGGAGAGGATGTAGACGCGGCCGCCCGCCACCCGCCCGTGCACGCGCCCCGCCATCTGGAGGATCTCGTTGGCGCCCAGGTGGAGTTGCGTGAGCACGTTGCGGCCGCGGTCGATCAGATTCGCGAACCGCACGTCGTCGATGATCACCGTGTCGAGCCCGTGGACGTTGAGCGCGCTCTGGCCCGCCGCCGTCATCGCCAGGAAGAACGGCTTGCGCTCGCTCCCGTCGAGGAACGGGCGGATCACGCGGATCGGCTCGCCGCCATGATAGAACGCCACGTTCATGCGCGGCATCCGCTCCTGCACCAGCCCCGCCGCCTCCTCCACGCCGCGCCGCGTGGGCACGAACAGGGCCACCCCGCGCCGCTGCTTCTGGAACTGCTGCAGCAGGCGATCGTCCAGGAAATCACGCGCCTTGCGGTTGAGCACGCGCACGTCGGCCGCGCGGTCGGGATCGAACGCGTACACCTCGAGCACGTCGGCGCTGTTCAGGTAGCGCGCGTAGAACGCGGGATCCACCGTGGCCGACAGCCAGACGAACCGGCACCCGGCGCGCTTGCCGAGCGCCAGACACAACTCCAGCTCGGCCGACGTCTGGTGGATCTCGTCCACGATCAGGGTGTCGCTGCCCAGGATGTCGCCGTCCTCGAACCACCGGCGCGCGATCCCCGTGGTCACGATCACCACGTTCCAACTCGGCGTCTCGGGCGTGGCCTCGCGTTCGCGGTTCACCACTCCCACCCGCAGTTCGGTGGTGCCGAGCAGCTCTTCGGCGATCGGGCGGATGGCCAGCGTCTTGCCGGTGCCGGTGCCGGCCACGATTCCGAACCCGCGGCGCGAGCGCGCGAGTTCGCGCACCCGCTCGCCGTGGTGCGATTCCAGGAAGGTCTCGAGGTGCAGGCCCACCGCGATCTCGATCGTCTCGCACGCGGCGCGCGTGGGCGCGATGACGATCACCCGTCCGGTGGGCGGATCGCCGCGAACGAATGCTTCGTGGTCGGGAGGGAGCGATCTGTCGCGAACCGAACGTGTCACGGTGCCGGAAGCTGCACTCGTGCACCCCCGGCCGGAACCCCGTCGCCTACGAAAGAATCGGCTTCAGGATCGAAGCCGGCGACCCCTGGTCTAGCGCGGGAAGCGGCCGGGCCTGCGTGGAATCGGGCTTCTTGCCGTCCGGATTCCTGGCCTCGCCCTTCTTCTTGTTGGCGTCGTCGGGCTTCTTCACGAGCGGCCGGGTGTCGGCCGGCTTCTGGTCCAGCCCCCGGGGCATCGGGGCGAGCCCCTTCAACGGCGATCCGGCACTCCGATCGTCCGACGAATGGTCGGCGGAACGAGGCGCCGCGAAGTCGTCCCCGAAGATCACCCGTCCCTTGGGCGGCCGGTTCCGGAGCGCCGACGCGCAGTCGGTGGGCGCCGGCTGCCGGCCCGGCGGCACGCCGTCCACCCACACGCGGCACATGCCGGCGGGCGGACGGAGATCCGGAGGCACCGCTTGGCTGGCCGACTTCGGCCGCTGGGCCTGGGCCAGCGACGCGGCCATCAGGCCGCAAGCGATCGCAAGGAGTTGGTGGGATGACTTCATGGCAGCGGGGGACAGCGAAATCAGGAATGCGGCACCTGCAAGACGATCCGCGATATGGCACGTCATACACGCGCCGGTCCCGCAGGTTCACACCAAGATCGGGTGAAGGCAATCGCCCCCGCAAACCACGCCGAATGCGGTGTTTATGCGTCGCCGAAGCTTATGCCGGTGGATCGCGCGGTCTGGACCACGTCGTGATCGGGCTCCACCCGCTTGGACTGGCGCAGGGCGTCGGCTATGGGAATCGTGATGATGTGCGGTGATTGCAGGGCTACCATGTGTCCCCACCGCTCGTTGGCCACCGCCACCACCGCGGCGCCCCCGAACCGGGTGGCGAGCAGACGGTCGTAGCCGGTGGGCTGGCCGCCGCGCTGGAGGTGCCCGAGCACCAGCGTCCGCGTCTCCTTGCCCGTCCGCTCCTCGATGGCGCGGCCCACCACTTCGGCCACGCCGCCCAGCCGCGCCTCGCCGCCCGGAACGGCCCGCTCCACCGTATACGGAACGCCGCCGCGCGGGAACGCGCCCTCGGCCACCACCACGATCGAAAAGTGGCGGCCCGAGCGGTCGCGCGTGCGGATCTTGTCGCACACGCGCTCGATGTCGTACGGGATCTCGGGAATCAGGATCACGTCGGCGGTGCCGGCGAGCCCGGCGTGGAGGGCGATGAACCCGGCGTGGCGCCCCATCACCTCCATCACGATCACGCGATCATGGCTCTCCGCCGTGGTATGCAGCCGGTCGATCGCTTCGAGCGCCGTGTTGACCGCCGTGTCGAAACCGAACGTGCTGATCGTGCCGCTCACGTCGTTGTCGATCGTCTTCGGCACGCCCACCACGTGCAGGCCCTTGGCGTGGAGCTGCTGGGCCAGGTGCAGCGACCCGTCGCCGCCGATCGAGATCAGGGCGTCGATGCCGAGTTGGCGCGCATTCTCGATCAACTCATCGGAGCGGTCCACCTCGATCACCGTCCCGCCGGGCTGCTGCACCGGCCAGCGGAACGGATTGCCGCGGTTGGTGGTGCGGAGGATGGTGCCGCCCAGATGCGCGATCCCGCGCACCGAGTCGGCGTTGAGCGTCATGACCTCGTCCTCGCCCAGCAGGCCGAAGTAGCCACGCTTGATGCCCAGCACCTCCCAGCCGCGCTGGGCCGCCGAGAGCACGGCGGCGTGGATGACGGCGTTGAGTCCGGGGGCGTCGCCGCCGCCCGTGGAGATGGCGATGCGCATGCTGGAACGGAAGCTAGTCCCGGGGGGGCGGCCACGGTACGTGCGTGAGCGTGGCCAGCCGCTCGATGAGCGTGTCCTGGTGCGCCACCACGGCGCGGAGCGAATCCACCGTGCCCTTGAGGTCCTGCACGTCCTGCTGCATGCCGGTCACGGCGTTGCTCATGTCCATGACGGCCTGCGCGGTGCTGGCCTGGGCGCGCGGGTCCACGCAGCTCCCGAGGGCGACCACGACCGCCAGCGGTCCGAGGAGACGAATGATGCGCATGTGGGGGATGGGCTGGGGTATTCGGGGAAGATGGACGGGCGCGCGCGGGGCGTCGAGGGTGGGCGCGCGGCGGCGGAGCGATGCGCCCGGCGCGAAGATGGTGCGCCCGCAAGGCCCCGCGCCCGCCAGGTTGGCACATGCGTCCCGCCCGCGCCAACACCCTCCCCGAACTCCTCATCGCGCTCACGCTCGTCGCCGTGATCATGGCCCTGGCGGTGCCCCACATGGCTGCGTCGCTCGACCGGGCTGCGGCGCATTCCGCGTCCCAGGAAATCGAATCCATTTTCGCGGCCGCCCGCTCCGAGGCGCTCGCCCGGCACTGCACGGTGTGGGTGGTGATCGACAGCGCGGGGGCCGCGATCCACCTCCGGGTGCCGGGCCGCGGAACCCGCACCCGGCTCCTGGGGTCTGTGTATGGAGTCGTGCTGTCCGCCACCCGCGATTCCATGAGTTACGATGGGCGCGGACTGGGCCGGGGAGCGGCAAATCTGACGGTGATCGTCGCGCGGGGCCTGGTCCGGGACACCGTCGTGGTGTCGCGGCTGGGCCGAGTGCGGCGGTAGCGGACCCGCTCGGCGCGTAGCCGGAGGGGGTCGCCGGCCCTCGGCGGAGCTCGGCCACCCCCCTCCACCGTGCCGCGCTAGATTCCAAAAAGTTCGCGTGCAGGTCACGGATTGGTCTCTCCCGTGATCCACATCACGCAGGAATGTGACGCTGCGCCGTTGGGGGTGGGTTATTCCTCATGAGATGAGCGACGACGCTGCCGACGTCCGACGTGTGCTCAGCGGTGACGTTGACGCATACGCGGCGCTGGTGGATCGGTACTACGACCAGTGCGCCCGGTACGCCGTCCGGATGCTGGGCAACCGGGACGACGCCGAAGATGCCCTGCAGGCCACGTTCCTGCGGGCCTATCGGGCGCTGGCCAAGTACCAGGAACGGGACAAGTTCAGCGCGTGGCTGTACCGCATTCTGGTGAACCAGTGCCGGAGTCTGGCGGCTCGGCGGACGCAGCGGGAGCGGGTCTTCGTTCGCGAGGAGGCGTTGCTGCTCAATGCGCCGGACGACGCGGCGTCGGGGTGGTCGGGTGAGGATGAGGAGTTCGTACAGCGGGTGTTGAGCGAGCTGGACCCGTTGCTGCGTGAGGCGTTTCTCCTCAAGTACATCGAGGAATTGAGCTACGAGGAGATGGCCGCGCTCACCGGCGTCGGCGTCTCCGCGCTGAAGATGCGGGTGAAACGCGCATGTGACCGTCTGCGCGAGAGATGGGAGCGCATTAAGCATGACTGAATCCAACCAGGATCCGTACGTCGAGTGGATCGCAGCGGAGGCGCGGCGGCCAGTGCAACTGGCGGCCGACGCCCGCGTGCGCATCATGGACGCGGTCCGTGCCACCCCGCTGCCGGCGCGCCCTCGCCGCGGCAGCCGGTGGCTCACGGCACCGCGGACGCTCGCGCTGTCTCCCCTGGCGAGTGCGGTTCTGGCCGCCGGCCTGGTGGGCATCGGGGTCCTCGTTGGAATCTCCACCACAAGCCGGGACGGCCGCCAGCAGGCCGAGCAGCCCACCGCTGTCGCTGCGAATGCGCAGCTCCCGGTCCACGATTCACTGCAGGTCCACCGCTTCGAGTTGCGCGATCCGCTGGCGTCCAACGTCTCCCTCGTCGGTGATTTCAACGAGTGGAGCGCGTCGGCCACGCCCATGGAGCGCACGGCTGACGGCAAGTGGACGGTGACGGTCCACCTTCCGCCGGGCCGGCACGTGTACGCGTTCATCGTGGACGGCGCCAAGGGCTCCACCTGGATGCCCGATCCGGCGGCGCTCCGTGCTCCGGACGACGGGTACGGGGCCCCCAATTCGGTCGTGCTCGTGGGCCAGGGATCGGCCACATGAACCGGCGCAACGTTCGGTGCGCGCTCTCGGCGCTGCTCGCGGTGGCCATGGCCGCTCCGTCGCTCCTTGCCCAGGGCCCCGACCCGCTGGCCAAGCTCGACACGGCCAGTCGCCGCATGGTCCAGTCGCTCATCGATTCGGCGCGTGCCGAGGGGCTTCCCACGCAGCCGGTGATCTCGAAGGCGCAGGAAGGGGTGAGCAAGCATGTGAGCGGCCCCGTCATCGCCCGCGTGGTGCGGACGGTGTTCCTCTCGCTCCGCCAGGCGCGGGCCACCCTGGGATCGGGCGCCAATCGCGATGAACTGACTGCCGGAGCGGCGGCGCTGCAGGCCGGAATCCCGGCCGCGGCCCTCATCGACCTGCGCCACGCCGGCCGCGGAAAATCGATCACCGTGCCCCTGGTGGTGCTCGCCGACCTCGTCACCCGCGGCGTCCCGCGCGACACGGCATCCCGCGCGATCCTCCAGCTCTGGCAGGGGGGGGCCGGCGATGCCGATCTTCTGGGCTTGCCGCGGGCGGTGGAACAAGACATAGTATCGGGAGCCGCACCGGGTGACGCGCTCCTCAATAGAGCGCGTACCATCCCGATTCGGCTGCCGCCTGCCAAGGTCCCCGAGTAGCGGCTCGCGGTTACCCGAATGCCGAGCTCGTATCGAATGTTCGAGCTGAAGCCCAGCACCGCAGTCCTCGCCATCGGCCTCGTCCTGCTCATTCCGCAGCACGAGGCCTCGGCGCAGATCGTCTCGCGGCTCGAGGCGGGCGGGCTGATGAGCTCCACCCCGGGCTTTCTCCCGGCCAGCGCCATCAGCCTCACCCCGGACGTGCGCTACGACGGGCAGGTGCTCAAGGTCAGCGCCCGCGGCTCGGCCTGGATCAACGGGCAGTCGTGGCAGTTGGCCGACGGACAGGTCTCGGCCTCGGTCACCACGCCCACCCGGCATCACCTGAGCGCCCAGCTCATCGGCAACGCGAGCCGGGCGTATTATGACGAACTCAACCAGAACGAACAGATCGACGCCGAAGCACGGGTCCATCTGGTGTTCTCGCAGAAGGGTGGGCTGTGGCTGGAGACCGGCGTGGCGCGTCCCTGGCGCGTGGCCGTGGTATCGGCCGTGGACGTGGCGGGCGCCGGCGCCTGGACCCAGTTGGGCGGGGCCACGCTCACGGGCACCTACACCAACTTCGCGTTCACCAAGATCGCGAGTTCCAAGGATTCCACCGGCGCCGCGCAGGCGTGCAGCACGCAGACGGACAACAACAGCTGCCTGCGCCAGTCGCATTTCAGCGACGTGCAGGGCACGGTCCACTGGGAGAAATCGTTCTTCGAGATCAACGCGCAGACCGGCTATCGGTTTGGTGACAACAACGACGTCACCCCCGATTCGCGCCGGTGGGCGTCGGCGAGCGCCGTCGTCTGGCTCTCGTCCGACATGGCGGTGGTCGTGGGCGGCGGGCGGCAGCCGGCCAA
>Ga0307374_10002969_pt1 | contig 29490 bp, 22 predicted proteins | sample OX3MG_FD_202532 | JGI IMG/M metagenome (GOLD analysis project Ga0307374, IMG submission 202532) | Soil microbial communities from Risofladan, Vaasa, Finland - OX-3 | ecosystem: Environmental > Terrestrial > Soil > Coastal area > Acid sulfate soil | place: Finland: Risofladan, Vaasa | collected... | reverse complement strand
CGGCTTTCAGGCACAAAACGAAAACAGGAATTCGCGGCCCAACAGGCCGAAAAGGCAAAAAATCCGCTCGGAAGCGAAAAGCGAGTCAGGAATCCAGGGTTTTTCCGCAGCCTGTAAAGCCCATCTGCTTTGCGCCATTTACGGCACGACTGAAGTCGTGCCCTGATACAAGACTCAAAATCATTTTTTTAACGAATTTAAGACTCAGCACGCTAGAAGCGGCGAAGCTCGCGCGCGAGCGTGTCGCAGACGTAGTCCTGCTGTTCGGCGGTGAGGCGGTTGAAGAACGGCAGGGCGAGGGTGCGCGCGGCGACGGATTGCGTGACGGGCAGGTCGAGGCTGTTCCAGTCAGAGTAAGCAGGCTGCAGGTGGATGGGCGCGAAGTAGCGGGCGCATCCGATGCCGTGGGCGGAGAGCGCGTGTAGCAGGGCGTCGCGCTGCGGCTGGCTGTAGCGGTCGTGCAGGCGAACAACGTAGACAAACCAACTGATGCGGGCGTGAGGAAGTTCAAGCGGCGGCAGCGTGAGCGGCAGATTTTGCAGGCGCTCCTGGTAGCCTCGTGCGACGGCGGCGCGGGCGTCGAGGATGGCGTCGATGCGCTGGAGCTGAGTGATGCCGAGGGCGCAGTTCATCTCTGACAAGCGGTAGTTGTAGCCCAGTTCGGAGTGCTGGAGCCAGTCGTCGGTTGGGTAACGGCCCTGGTTGCGCAGAGCGCGGATGCGGTCGGCGAGCGCGGCGTTGCGGGTGACGACCATGCCACCTTCGCCGGTGGTGATTTGCTTATTGGGGTAGAAGGCGAAGACGGCGGCGTCGCCGAAGCAGCCGACGCGGCGGTTGTGCAGGGATGCGCCGATGGCCTCGCAGGCGTCTTCAATGACTAAAAGATTGTGGCGGCGGGCGATGTCGAGGATGGCGGGCATGTCGGCAGGCACCCCGAAGGTGTGCACGACGAGGATGGCGCGGGTGCGCGGGGTGATGGCGGATTCGATTTGTGCGGGGTCGAGGTTGAGGGTGGTCGGGCTAATGTCGACGAAGACGGGCGTGGCGCGCTCGTAGCGGATGGCGTTGGCGGCGGCGATGAAAGTAAACGAGGGCACGAGGACTTCGTCGCCGGGGCCGATGTTGAGGGCGCGGATGCAGAGGTGCAGTCCGGCGGTTCCGGAGCTGACGGCGATGGCGTGCGGCGTGCCGTTGTAGTGCGCGAAGGCGGACTCGAATTCGGTGAGCCTGGGGCCGAGGCTGAGGCGGCTGGTGCGCAGGACATCGGTGACGGCGGCGATTTCGGAGTCGGTAATGTCGGGCGCGGAGAGCGGGATGTTCACTGGACGGAGTCTGTCTCTGCTGGGATGGGTTGCGCCTGCTTGATGAGCAGCGATGGCGTGAGCGGGGCGGTGGTGAGGACTTCGAGGATTTTCCGCGAGGCGTGGCCGTCGCCGTAGGGGTTTTCCATTCCGGCGAGCGAGCTGCGGAACTGCGGGCTGAGGGCGTGGGTGAGCTTGGCGCGGATGTCGGCGGGGTCGGGCGCGGCGTCGAGGATGTTGCGGGCGCGTTCCCTTCCCTTCTGACGCAGGCCGATGTTGACGGTGGGGAGCGCGAAGGAGGCGGCTTCCATAATGCCGCTGCTGGAGTTTCCGGCGAGCGCTTCGATGTGGCGGAGGAGGCTCCAGTAGGTGATGGGGTCGAGGTTGGTGAAGATGTGCGAGCTGCCGCGGGCGGCCACGAAGGCACGCGTGCGCTGGATGATGTGGTGGCTTCCGGCGTCGGAGTTGGGGTAGCAGAAGAGGATTTGGCCGGGAGTTTCGGCTAGCGCGGTGAAGAGCGCGTCGACTTCCCCGGTGGTTTCGCGCTGAATGGTGACGGGGTGGTAGGCAACGAGGAGCGTGGGCTGGCCGAGGTCGATGTGGAGGCGCTGCTGGAGCTGGTCGCGGGTGAGCAGGGTGCTGCGGCGGAGGTGGTCGAGCGAGGGTGCTCCGGCGCGATGGACGCGCCAGGGCTCTTCTCCCATGGCGATAACGCGGCGGCGCGCGAGGTGGGTGGAGGTGAAGTGGATGTGCGCCATTTTGGTGAGGGCGTTGCGGACGGCGTCGTCGATTGCGCCTTCGCTGATTTCGCCGCCTTCGATGTGTGCGATGGGGATGCGGAGGGCGAGGGCGACGGAGGCGGGTGCGAGCATCTCGTAACGGTCGGCGATGAGGAGAAGCAGGTCGGGGCGGATTTGCCCGAGGGTGTCGGCGAGGCCGAGCGTGGCGACGCCGATGGTCTTGGCCATGCCGATGTCAGAGTCGGAGTTGAGGAGGCACTCGATGCGCGCGGCGATGGGGAGCTGGTCGCGGTCGATCTGCTGCACGGTGGCGCCGAAGGTGGGCGCGAGGTGCGAGCCCATGACGATGAGGCGGAGATCGACGGCGGGGTGCGCGGCGAGGTCCTGGAGCGGCCAGTAGAGATGGCTGTAGTCGGCGCGGGAGCTGGTGACGACGGCGATGGTGCGTTTGGTGGTGGTCATACGCGCGGCTCCAAAATTTCCTCAGAAACAAGGAGTGCTTGCTGGGCGAGGGCGGAGCCGATGGAGCCTCCGGCGCCGGTGATGAGGACGCACTTGCGGTGTATCCGGTCGCCGGGAACCGCGATGTTCGCCAGTGGCGAGGCAGGGGCGAGGAGGCGCCAGGCCCCCTGCTGAAGGGAGTTCATGGCTTCGATTGTAGTGCCAATGCTCCTCTATAATCAGACGCGGCGATGATATTCACATACACGAACAAGCAGGTACAGAGCGGCGACCCGCTCCGGGCGAAGCATGGAACAAAGTACAGCGCACGCGCGGCACTTGTGGTGATTGCAGGCGCGGCGTTGCTTGTGGGCGGGACATTGCCTGCCTACGGGGCGCAGACGTCGAAGGCGGCGCTGGAGGCGGGGCGGCTGAACAACGTGGGCGTGGCGCTGATGAACCAGCAGCTCACGAAGGAGGCGCTGGCGAAGTTTGACGCGGCGCACGCGGCGGACCCGACGTCGGTGGTTCCGATTGTGAATGAGGGTATTGCCCACCTGTATCTGCAGCAGGCGCAGATGTCGGAAGCGGCGCTGAAGCACGCGGCGGCAATGGATCCGCACAATGCGCACGCATGGTATGCGCTGGGGCTGACGTATTTGAATACGGGCGATCCGAAGGCGGGAATTGCCGCGATGCAGCATGTGGTGGAGATCGATCCGGACTCGGCGGACGCGCACTACTTTATGGGATTGCTGTACCTGAGCCTGCAGGAGTATCCGCACGCGAAGGCGGAGTATGAGGCGGCGTTGCGGCTGAATCCGCACCATGCGTCGGCGGAGTTCGGACTGGCGCGCGCGATGCAGCGGATGGGCGACGTGAAGGGTGCGCGGGCGCAACTGGTGGTGTTCCAGCACCTGGTGCAGTCGAAGGTCGGGACTCCGCTGAGCGCGGCGTATGGCGAGCAGGGCCCGTATGCGAAGGCCGAGAACATGATTGCGCCTCCGGCGGTGGTGGGGGCGATGATTCCGGTGAAGTTTGAGGCGGAGCCACTGACGGGCAGCGCGGCGGGCGGCGGGGCCTGCATCGTGGGGATCGAGAGTCCGCAGAGCCAGGACCTGGTGGTGATGGGCGAGGGCAAGTCGGCGATCCAGGCCTATAAGGATGTGAACGGCAAGTATGTGGAGCTACCCGCGGCCCAGACCGGCCTTGAGGCGAGCGGCAAAGCTGTTGCCTGCGCGGTGGGCGACTACGACGCGGACGGCAAGCCGGACCTGGCGGTGGCGATGAGCGACCGCGTGATCCTGTTCCACAACCTGGGCGGCGGGAAGTTTGCGGATGTGACGGCCAAGGTAGGGATCAAGCAGAGGAACAAGCCGTCGGGGCTGACGTTTATCGACTTTGACCACGATGGCGACGTGGATTTGTTTATTACGGGGACTTCGACCGGGCACGGCTCTAACGTGCTGTGGCGGAACAACGGCAACTCGACGTTTACGGAGTGGACCGGGCCGACGGGACTGGCGGGATCGGCGCCGACGACGGCGGTGACGCTGTCGGACGTGAACAATGACCGCGCGGTGGACTTTATTGTGACGAACACGGCGGGCGCTCCGACGATTTATGAGAACCGGCGCGAGGGCGCGTTCAAGGTTGTGCCGATGTACACGGATGCGGGGCTGACTCCGGCGCGCGGCGTATCCGTCTTTGACTTCAACAAAGACGGATGGATGGATATTGCGCTGACGCACGTGGGGGCTCCGGGCGTGAGCCTGTGGCGGAACGTGAAGGGCAAGCGCTTTGAGCGCGTGCCGCTGCCACTGGCGGGCGTAAAGGCCGCGTGGGGGCTGACTCCGATTGATATTGATAACGACGGCTGGATTGACCTGGCGGTGCTGGTCGAGACGGACAAGGGCGCGGAGCTGCGGGTGCTGCGGAACTGCGGCAAGGCGGGATTCAAGGACGTAAGCGCGGAGGTTGGCGCGGACAAGCTGCGACTGAAGGACCCGCGCGGACTGATTGCGGCGGACGTGGACGGCGATGGCGCGGCAGACCTGATTGTGACGCAGGCGGGCGGGCCTCCGGTGGTGCTGCACAACGTGGGCGGGAACAAGAACCATTCGCTGCAACTGTTCCTGACGGGGCTGGCGGACAACAAGACGGCGATCGGCACCAAGGTTGAGGTGTTTGCCAATGGGCTGTGGCAGAAGTTCGAGGTTGCGGGTGGTTCCGGCTACGAAGGACAGAACTCGAACGAGATTATTGCGGGGCTGGGCCAGGTGGACCACGTGGACGTGATCCGGATGCTGTGGCCGACAGGTGTGCCGCAGGATGAGATCAACAAGGACCCAAACCATCCGGTGGCGCTGAAGGAGCTGGACCGGCGCGGCAGCTCGTGTCCGGTACTGTTTGCCTGGAACGGCAAGCGGTACAAGTTCATTACGGACGTGATTGGCGCGGCGGTGATCGGACACTGGGTGGGGCCGAAGGCGAGGAACGAGAACGATCCGGACGAGTGGGTGAAGGTGGGCGGCAACGACCTGAAGCCGCACGACGGGCTGTACAGCCTGCGTTTTGGCGAGCCGATGGAGGAGATCAACTACATCGATCAGGTGCGGCTGGTGGCGGTGGACCATCCGGACGGGACGCAGGTGTTTCCGGATGAGCGGTTCCTGAGCGAGCGGCCATTTGCATCGGGCAAGACGGTGGTGGTGTCTGCGGAGGCGCATTTGCCGGCGGGCGCGTGGGACAGCGAGGGGCACAATGTGCTGCCGGCGCTGGAGAAGATCGATCACCACTACGTGCGCGACTTTACCAACCTGCAGTACGCGGGGTTCGCCAACATGCACTCGCTGACGCTGGACCTGGGCGCGTGGACGCCGAGGCATCCGCTGCGGCTGCTGATGCATGGGTATGTGGAGTACTTCAGCGCCAGCTCGATGTATGCGGCGTGGCAGGCGGGGCTGAAGCCGGTTCCGCCGTATGTGGAAGCGCAGATGCCGGATGGAAGCTGGAAGCGGATCATCGCCGATATGGGCTTCCCGGCCGGGTTGCCGCGCACCATTGTGGTGAACCTGACGGGCAAGCTGCCGCCGGGCGTGCGCAAGATTCGCCTGACAACGAACCTGCAGATCTACTGGGACCAGGTGCTGGTGGACAATGGCGCGAATGAAGCGAGCGAGGCGCGGGTGACAGAGATGCCGCTGGCGCATGCGCGCGTGGAGTGGCGGGGGTATCCGGAGCAAATTGAAGGCAAGACGCCGGGCGACCTGACCTATGACTACAACCGCATCAGCGAGACGGGGCCGTTCCATTGGCAGAGTGGCGAGTATACGAACTACGGCAATGTGACTCCGCTGCTGAACAGGGCCGATAACCACTATGTGATCTTCGGAAGCGGCGAGGAGATTGACACGGAGTTCAGCGGGGCGAAGCTGCCGCCGCTGCCGCCGCACTGGAAGCGCGACTACTTCTTCTATGCCAACGGGTTTGTGAAGGACATGGACTTCTATGAGGCGATGCCCTTTACGGTGGCGGAGATGCCGTTCCACGGAATGGGCTCGTATCCATACCCGGCGACCGAGCATTATCCGGAGAACCCTGCATCGGTGGCGTACTGGCTGAACTGGGATGACCGGTTCGAGTCAGGAACAAAGACGCAACTGTATCAGTTCGATTACAAGCCGGCGCACCAGACTCCCGACGCAACGCAACGATGAGGGAGCAGCGATGAGCATTGCGCTGCGGCCCGCGGTGGAACAACTCGCCCTGCTTCGGCAGGGCGGGATTTCTGCGCCGGAACTGGCGGAAGAGCATATCCGGCGGATCGAGCGGCTGAACCCTGTGCTCAATGCGCTGGTGGATTTTGACGCGGAGCGGGTGCGGGCGCAGGCGCGCGGCGCGCAGACGGGGCCGCTGGCGGGGCTTCCGGTGACGGTGAAGTCGTCGATTGCGGCGGCGGGCTACCGGTGCGAGATCGGGAGCGTGCTGAACCGGGGGTCGGTTCCGAAGGAGGACGCGGAGACAGTGGCGCGGCTGCGGGCGGCGGGCGTGACGCTGCTGGGGACGACAAACTGCCCGGAGTTTCTGATGGCGTATGAGACGGACAATCTGCTGCATGGGCGGACGGCGAATCCGTGGAGTTTGGAACACTCGGCGGGCGGCTCGAGCGGCGGCGAGGCGGCAGCGATTGCGGCGGGAATGTCCGCCGGAGGATTGGGGAGCGACAGCGGCGGATCGGTGCGGGAGCCTGCGCACTTTTGCGGGATTGCGTCGCTGAAGCCGACGCCGGGTCGCGTGCCGGGTCGCGGACATTTGCCGCCGTGCGTGGGGCCATTTTCGATTCTGGGCGCGATTGGGCCGATGGCGCGGACGGTGGCGGATGTGTCGCTGCTGTTTCGCGTGCTGGCGGGGCGGGACGACATTGATGCGGCGAGCGCTCCGGTGGCGACGCGCGAAGTTGGGCTGGAAGAAGCGAAGCGGATTCCGATTGGATGGTTCGAGGATGACGGGATCACTCCGGTGACAGAGGAGACGCGGCAGGCGGTGCGCGATGCGGCAGCAGCGCTGGAGCGGCGGGGCTTTACGGTGAAGAGGTACCGGCCCGCGTCACTGGAAGCCGCGCGCAAGCTGTGGTGGAAGTTTTTTGTGCAGTGCGGCGAGATGTTTTATGCGCCGACGATTCGTGGGCAGGAGGAGCGGCTGAGCCCGATCTTCCGGGAGTTCCTGGCGATTGCGCGGGCGGCGGAGCCGCTGACAACGGAGCAGTTGCTGACGGCATGGGCGGAGTGCGATGTGGTGCGCGGCAGGCTGCTGGAAGAGATGCGGGCGTGTCCGCTGCTGCTGACGCCGGTGTGCTCGGCGCCGGCGTTCCGGCATGGGGAGCGCGCGTGGGAGATTGACGGGCAGCGGGTCGAGTATCTGGACGCGATGCGGTATACGCAGTGGTTCAATCTGCTGGCGTCTCCGGCGGCGGTGGTGCCGGTGGGCCGGAGCGCGGAGGGGCTGCCGATTGGGGTGCAGGTGGCGGGGCGTCCGTATGCGGATGAGGACGTACTGGCGGTTGCGGGAGCGATTGAGCAGGAATTCGGCTATTTGCCGCCGCCGATGGCCGTACACGCTTAATCGCTTATGAATGCGTGAGTTAGCCGGCGATTTGAGGCTGTGAAAATAACGGCAGCAGAAAAAAATCATGCTATTTTTGCAATCTTTCACAATCCGGGTGCGGACTTTTGTACTAATCCGGCATCTCTTCCTATGGCGGTGCTTCCGCTTTGCGGTATTTTCAGTTTCCTGTTGATCGCGTTGGATCGAGCATTTTTCCTCTATCCGCAGAAAATCCGGGACAGCTATCGCGCGCCAGCTTTTTTCTTTTTCACGCTGACATCAGCACAGGCGCAAGGAGCAGAAAGAGAGCTAAATCCATGAGCTATGTTCATGCGATTTTGAACTTCATGCACGAGATTTTCCTTGGCTGCAGTCACCAGCGTAAGACACGTCCTATCACGTTGCAGAATGAGACCTACATGGTCTGTATGGACTGCGGGAAGCAGATCTACTACTCCACTGAAACCATGCATACATTGTCGGCGCGCGAGGTGCGCCACATGCGTGCGGTGAATGCGATCACGGTGCGCATTATGCCTGCATCGGCGAACCGTCCGAGCCTGGCGCCGACCCAGGCCAGGAAAACGGACGCTGCCTGACTTTGCAGGCGGCAAATTCTTACGCGGGGAGCATAGGAATACTCTTTGTGTGTTTAGAGGATGAATCTGCGCGCAGCGCGGCTCCGTATAATTAGAGAAGTACACTTCATTCCCTTCTTTATGATTGGTACCGCGCTTTGATTGTAGAAATCACCGGCCTTACGAAAATCTTCCGCGACAAACAGCAGAGCATAACTGCCGTGGACGGCATTGACCTGACGGTGCAGCAGGGCGAGTTGTTTGGATTGCTGGGGCCGAACGGAGCGGGCAAAACCACCACTATCGGAATATGCACGACGCGGACGCTGCCCACAGCCGGGAGCGTGCTTATTGCGGGTGTGGATGTGGTGGCGCATCCGGCGACGGCGCGGAGAAGCATCGGCGTGGTGCCGCAATACAACACGCTGGACCGGTCGCTGACGATCTTTGAGAATCTTTACTTCCATTGCAAATATTTTGGGTTCGGCGGGGCCGAGGCACATGACCGCGCGAACGAGCTGCTGAAGCAGTTTCTGCTGCTGGAGCGGGCGAAGAGTTTTCCGTCGCAGCTTTCCGGCGGATTGCAGCAGCGGGTGCAGATTGCGCGGGCGATTGCGCACCGGCCGGCGGTGCTGTTTCTGGATGAGCCAAGCGCGGGGCTTGATCCGCAGAGCCGCATTGCGATGTGGGATGCGGTGCGGGCGCTGCGAGCGGAAGGCATTACGGTGGTGCTGACCACGCATTACATGGAAGAGGCGGACGAGCTTTGCGAGCGGGTGGCGATCATTGACCACGGCAAGGTGCTGGCGCTGGACTCTCCGGTGAAATTGAAGGCGACGCTGGGCGCGAACACGCGGATTGAGCTGGCGCTGCGCTCGGAGGAAACGTCGCACGCGCTGGCGGAGAAGCTGCGCGGGATACCACAGGTGCACAGCGTGGAGGCCGTGGCGGGCGGGCTGCGGGTGATGGCTCCGAAGCTGGACGGCTTGCTGCCGGAGCTGATACAGGCGACGCACAGCTATGGCGTGCGGGACATTTCAATTAACGAGCCGAGCCTGGAGACAGTGTTCATTGCGCTGACAGGGAGGGACTTGCGTGAGTAGCCAGGCAGTCGTACAACCGCCGCTGGTGCGGCAGCCAGTGCGCGTGTCCTATACGAGCGCGTTTGTGGGCTTGATGCTGCGCGACCTGCGGGTTCTGCGGCGCGAACTTGGGCCGTTCGTTGTGCGCATTGTGATGCAGCCATTGCTGTTTCTGTTTGTGTTTACGTTTCTGCTGCCGCGCATTGGGCAGGCGCAGGATGTGGGCGGCGCGAATTTTGCCACCGTGCTGCTGCCGGGGCTGATGGCGGTGGCGATCATGTTCAGCGGCATTGCGTCTGTGGCGCTGCCCTTGTCGCAGGAGTTCGGGGTTACGCGCGAGATCGATGACCGGGTGATGTGTCCGTTGCCGGTGTCGGCGGTGGCGGCGGAGAAGGTGGTCTTCAGCGCGATCCAGAGCATTCTGGCGGCACTGCTGGTGTTTCCGATGGCGATATGGGTTCCGGCGACACCGGTGTATGCGCATGTGGCGAGCTGGCCGATGCTGATCGCGTCATTGATTTTGTCGAGCCTGGTTGCGGGCGCGCTGGGGCTGGCGATTGGCTCGAACGTGAAGCCGCAGCAGATCGGGCTGGTGTTCTCGATTGTGGTGGTACCGATTACGTTTCTGGGCTGCGTGTACTACCCTTGGGAGGCGCTGCATCCGGTGCGCTGGCTGCAGATCGGGGTACTGCTGAATCCGATTGTGTACATGAGCGAGGGGCTGCGGGCGGCGCTGACGCCGGGAGTTCCGCACATGCCGTCGCTGCTGATTCTGGTGGCGCTGCTGATTTCGCTGTCCGTGCTGGGCTGGATTGGACTGCGAGGATTTCTGGGCAAAGTGATCTCGTAGCGGCGGTTGAAGACACTGAGGCCATGCCGATTTTCTGTTGTCAGCATCTGAATGAACAGGACCAGGATGAACGACCTCAGGAACGGGTGGCGCTGTATACTTGCTGTTTTTCCGGGCATTTCCATGAAGAGACCTTCCCATCGGCGAACCGCGCTGGCGATTTCCGGGCTGCTTGTTTTTATGGCGGGATGCGGTGTGGGACAGTACGGCGCGACGAGCGCGAGCGGCGCGTACACGATCGCGTCGTCGGCTTCTTCGGTGAACTCCAACGGACAGATCCGGTTTTCGGCGCAGACCCCTTTGGGGGATGCCGCGGAGGTGGTGTGGTCGGTGGCAGGCGGCGACAATGCACCGTCACTGGGCGAAGGACACATTAGTGCGTCCGGCGTGTACACACCGCCGTCGGCACTCTCGCAGGATGCGGCACGGATTGAGATTGCCGCGCATTTGAAAAGCAATCCGCTGGAGGTGGCGAGCACGGTGGTGCGCGTGACGCCGGGGTTTGTGCAATCGCTGCTGCCGGAGAATGCGGCGTTGACGGGACGATCGACACTGGAAGCGACGGCGGAGATTGCCGAGGTGAATGCGGGCGACGTGCACTGGTCGATTACCGGCGACGGCGCGGCGCTCAGCGACCTGGGCACGCTGAGCGATGCAAGCTGCCAGCGCAGTCTGGACCAGTACACGACGTGCAAGGTGAGCTACACGGCTCCGGCAACGGCGGTGCGCGGGACGATTTACCTGCATGCGACGGTGGATGGGACGGCAACCACGGCTCCGCTGAAGATTGCGCTGAATGACGGGGTGAACAGCACTCCGGTGACGAACCAGACGGCGCAGACGGGCGCCATTCTTCTTGGGTCGTCGGGTGGCAACGACAACGACTTTGACACCTACCTGGACGCGAACGGCGAGCAGTACGTGGCCGACTGCTGCGGCGGGACGCTGGGCGCGCTGGTGAAGGACAGCGGCGGGAATGAGTACATTCTGAGCAATAATCACGTGCTGGCGGAGTCAGACCAGGGCAAGGTGGGCGACACGATTGATGAGCCGGGGATGATTGACGACGGATGCGTTCCGCTGAGCCATGCGGGATCGACGCTGCGGCGGGTGGGAACGCTGAAGTATGTAGTTCCGCTGGCGTCGAAGGCGACGGACGTGGATGCGGCGCTGGCGGCAGTGGCTCAGGGGGCAGTGGACCCATCGGGAAAGATTCTGCAACTGGCGAGTCCGGTGCATCCGGCAGCGACAGACAGCCAGCTGGGCGCGGCGGCTCCGGTGGCCGGAGACGGCGAAGTACTGACGGCAAGCAATTTGAACGGCCTGCGGCTAGCCAAGAGCGGGCGCACGACGGGGTTGACCTGCTCAACGGTTGCAGCGGTCGACCTGAGCATAAAGGTGGACTACTACAAGGACTGCGCGGAGACGCAACCCTACTACACGAAGATTTACACCGGGCAGATTGGGATTGCGGGCAACCGGTTCTCAGACAGCGGCGACTCGGGCGCGCTGGTGGTGGATGCGTCGAATGCCGAGCCGGTGGGGCTGTTTTTTGCCGGCGGAACGGACGGACGCGGACACGGGCTGAGCATTGCGAATCCGATAGGCGAGGTGCTGCGCGAACTGGGCACACAGGCCGGAAGCGACTTGAGCATTGTGGGCACGGCCACGCCGCACGCCGTGGCGTGCCTGCGATATGACGCGAAGACAACGCCGGTGGTCGCGCCGATCCCGGCTGCGGCGCGGACGCGCGCGAACTTTTTGGCAGAGACCGCGGGCGCGAAGCTGGTGGATCCCAAAGCCGGCATTCTTGGAGTGCGGGGCGGCGGGAGTCTGGATGATTCTGGTACGCCGGCGCTGGTGGTGTATGTGAGCAGCATGCAGGCCGGCGCAAGGGTTCCGGCCACGGTGAACGGCATGCGGACGATGGTGATCGTCACAGATGCATCCGCGCTGGCGCGTGATGCAGCGCCGAAGGTTCCGGTTGAGACAAATGGTCTTCAGCTATCGGCGGATGCGCTGGCAAATACGAAGAGCGTGGTGAGCGCAAATGCGCCGCGCCTGTTACAAAACACGGCGATCTTTGGTGTGGGAGTGGGGCAGAGCCTGGACAATCCGACAGACCCGGCGCTGCTGGTGCTGGTGGACCCTGCTGCGACGCCGCAGGCGATGCCGGCAACAATCGGTGGGCTGCGAGTGCGCTATATGCCGCTGCACCGTTTCCAGGTGACGAAGTCGAAGTATGCCGGAGTGAACCCGGCGCCGAGCTGCGCGCTGCAGAAGATTGTGGCGGGGTCAGACCGCGGGAGTCTGCATCGCTGACGGGAAGAACACTGAGAAGACTGTGCCGGAGGGGTTGTCGTCGATGCGTTCGCAACTGCGCAAGCGGATGAGGCCCTGATGTTTGCCGACGATTTCCGCGCTGACCCAGAGGCCGAGGCCGGTCCCGGTGGATTCCTTGGTGGTGAAGAAGGGTTCAAAGATGTGGCGCTGCACTTCCCTGCTCATGCCGATGCCCGTGTCTGCGACGGTGATGCGCACACCCTTCTGCTCCGGGTTTGAGGGAGAGTGCGCGTAGCGTACGCGGAGTGAAAGGCGACCTCCGAGTGGCGTCATGGCGTCGATGGCGTTGCCGATGAGGTTGGCGAGGAGCTGGCGTATTTCTCCCGCAAAGCAGTGGAGCTGAACGTCGTGCGCATAGTGGCGGACCACCTCAAGCTGCATTGCGGTGATGCGGCCGTGATGCAGCGCGAGGACGGACTCCACCAATTCGCTGACGTTGGACATGAGGGGCAGGGTGGACTGCCGGTAGAAACGGAGCGTCTGCTGGGTGATCTCAGAGACGCGCGTAATTTCGTGCGCTGCGAGATCGGCGTATTCCGCGGTGGTGGGGTCGAGCGGGGCCTGCCGGATGAGGTAGAGCAGGTTGGTGATGGCTTCGAGCGGATTATTGATTTCGTGGGCGATGGAGGCGGCGAGGCGACCGGCGGCGGCGAGTTTTTCTGTGCGGCGGAGGGCATCTTCCGCGCGGCGTCGCTCGGTGGTTTCGACCAGGATCATGCCTGCCCACCGGACGGTCTGCGTCCCGGTGCGAACGGGGTAGAGATTGGTGAGCCAACTGCGGGCCGCGCCGGATTCGGCGATGGGATCGCCGGTGAGTTCGAGGTTCTGCACGGTCTGGCCGGCCTCAAAGACGGATTCAATGCTGCGTGCGAGCACCCGTGCGGCATCGCCGGAAAAGACTTCGTTGACGGTGTGGCCGAGATGGCGGGCCACCGGCAGATTGTTCATTCCGGCCATGAACTGATTGACGCGCACAAAGCGAAGGCGGCGGTCGAAGAAAGCGAAGCCGATGGGCGCATTGGCCAGCATGGAGTCAAGCAGGGCCAGCGTGTCATTGAGTCCGGCGCGCTGTTCCTGAATGGAGGCGACCATGAGGTTGAAGGCCGTGGTGAGGTCGGAGGCCTCATTTGCGCTGGTAATGGCAAGCGGGAAGGAAGAGGTGTCCTCAGGGTCGCGGATGAGCTGGCGGGTGGCGCGCATGAGGATGCCGATGGGTTTGGCGATGGAGCGGGCCATGAGGCTGGCGAAGATGGTGCATCCGGCGACCCCGAAAATGGCGGAAAGCAGCGTGACGGTGAGCAGGCGGCGCAGCTGCATTTTGTCCTGGGTGTCGTCGGGATAGAGCCAGACGAGGGCCTTCATGGTTCCGCCGACACGGACCGGGGCGACGGCCTCGCGCGAGCTGGGAGTGCTGGAAAAGATGACGGGCTTGCTGAGGTCACGCAGGTAAATGCGCTCGCGCGGCGAAAGGGTAAGCTTGCCCTTCATGCTGGGGTCGCTGCTGAAGAGGGTGCGGCCCTGGAGGTCGGTGATCTGGACGGCGTGGATGCTGGGCGAGTCGTTGGCGGCCTGTACGACGCGGTCGAGCGTGGAGTACTGCTGGTCAGCAAAGGCGGCGCTGCTCTGGATGGCCAGCAGCGAGGCCTGATATTCGAGGCGGCGGTCGGTGCGATACTGAAGCTCGCGGCGCTGCTCACGGATGAGGACAACGGACACGACGGCGAGGACCAGTATCTCAAAGATGATGAGGCCGGTCATGAGCTGGCCGCGGATGGTGCGTGGTCTCAGCAGCGGCATACCAGACCATTCCGAGGGGATAACACAGAACCTCCGTTCAGCGGGTTGCGACTTCAGGCTCCTGATGGGGCTGAAGCTTTCGCTTCAGGTCGTCAGTAATCTGACGGCCATGAAAGCGGCCATTCTCAATGAAAATTTCATTGGTGCGTGAACCCGCCACGATGACGCCGGCAAGGTAGATGCCGGGAACATTGCTTTCAAGACACGCAGCATCACAGACCGGCAGGCGATCCTTGCCCTCGAAGTTTACGCCGAGCGCGGTGAGGAAGTCGAAATCGGGGTGGTAGCCGGTAAGGGCGAAGACGGTGTGGTTGGGGATGGTTCGCTTGCCTTCAGGAGTTTCAATGGTCACGGTGTCGGGAGCAATTTCAGTAACGCAGCTGTTGAAGTGCGCGGCTATTTCGCCGTTTTTGATGCGGTTTTCGATGTCGGGCTGGATCCAGTATTTGACGTGTTTGTGGATGACGGGGCCGCGATGGACGAGGGTGACGCGGGCTCCGTGACGCCACAGCTCAAGGGCGGCGATGGCGGCGGAGTTTTTGCCGCCGATGACGACGACGTCCTGGTCGTAGTAGGGGTGGGGATCGTCGTAATAGTGGTGGACCTTGGGCAGCTCCTCGCCGGGGATGTCAAGGTAGTTAGGCAGATCGTAGTATCCGGTGGCGACGATGACCTTTTTGGTGCGGAAGGTCAGGGAGCGGCCGAATTTGTCCCTGGTGAGGACGGCGAAATTGCCGTCGCTGCCGGTGACGGAATCGACGAGGCGGTAGAGACGGGCGTCGAGGGCGTAGTGCTCGGCGACCTTGCGGTAATACTCAAGGGCCTCGTTGCGGAGGGGCTTCTGGTTCGGGCTGGGAAAGGGAATGTCGCCGATTTCGAGCAGCTCGGGCGTGGTGAAGAAGGTCATGTGCGAGGGGTAGTGGAAGATGGAGTTGCAGAGGCAGCCCTTGTCGACCAGAACACTGCGGAAGCCGGCGCGCTGGGCCTCAATGGCGCAGGCCATTCCGGTGGGTCCGGCGCCAATGACCAGAACATCAAAGTTTTCGAGGTTTGCCGCTGCGCTCAGGACTGCTTCTTTTCCCTCATCGTTCATCTATGTAGATTAGACGATTGGATGCAGCAATCGCTCGTGGCGGCCATCACGCAGCGGCGGCGGCGTTGGCTCCTATAATTGAAGTACATGGCAACCATCAGGCAGAACGATTTGATACAGAGTGTGGCGGACGCGCTGCAGTACATCAGCTACTACCATCCGGCGGATTACATCCGGAACCTGGCGCGGGCGTATGAGATGGAAGAGTCGGCGGCGGCGCGGGATGCGATGGCGCAGATCCTGGTGAACTCGCGGATGTGTGCGGAGGGCCACCGGCCGATTTGCCAGGACACGGGGATTGTGACGGTGTTCCTGAAGATCGGCATGGACGTGCGCTGGGACGCCACGATGACCGTGGACGAGATGGTGAATGAGGGCGTGCGGCGGGCGTATCTGGACCCGGACAACAAGCTGCGGGCCTCGATTCTTGCCGATCCAGCGGGGGCGCGGCGGAATACGCGCGACAATACTCCGGCGGTGGTGAATATTGAACTGGTGAAGGGCGGCGAGGTTGGAGTGACGGTCGCGGCCAAGGGCGGCGGGAGCGAGGCGAAGTCGAAGTTTGTGATGCTGAACCCGTCGGACTCAATTGTGGAGTGGGTGCTGAAGACGGTTCCGACGATGGGCGCGGGATGGTGCCCGCCGGGCATGCTGGGGATCGGCATTGGCGGCACGGCGGAGAAGGCGATGCTGCTGGCCAAAACGTCACTGATGGAGCCGATTGATATTCAGGATGTGATTGCGCGCGGGCCCAAGAACAAGCTTGAGGAAATGCGGATTGAGCTGTATCGCAAGGTGAACGAGCTGGGCATTGGCGCGCAGGGGCTGGGCGGACTGACGACGGTGCTGGATGTAAAGATTCTGGATTACCCGACGCACGCGGCGAACCTGCCGGTGGCGATGATTCCGAACTGCGCGGCGACGCGGCATGCGCACTTTGTGCTGGATGGCAGCGGGCCGGTGGCGCTGGAGCCTCCGTCCTTGTCAGACTGGCCTTCGATTACGTACGACGTATCGACGGCGCGGAAGGTGAACCTGGACACGGTGACGCGCGAGGAAGTGGCGACGTGGAAGCCGGGCGAGGTGGTGCTGCTGAACGGCAAGCTGCTGACCGGGCGCGACGCGGCGCACAAGCGCATGACGGACATGCTGAATATGGGCGAGAAGCTTCCGGTGGACTTTACGAACCGGTTCATCTACTACGTAGGGCCGGTGGATCCGGTGGGCAACGAGGTGGTGGGGCCGGCGGGGCCGACGACGGCGACGCGCATGGACAAGTTCACACGGCAGATGCTGGAGCAGACCGGCTTGCTGGGCATGGTGGGCAAGGCGGAGCGCGGGCCGGCGGCGATTGAGGCGATTCGCGACAACAAGGCCGTGTATCTGATGGCGGTGGGCGGCGCGGCGTATTTGGTGTCGAAGGCGATCAAGGCATCGCGGGTGCTGGCATTTGAGGACCTGGGGATGGAAGCGATCTACGAATTCACCGTTCAGGACATGCCGGTGACGGTGGCGGTGGATTCGGCTGGAGTGTCGGTACACCAGACGGGGCCGAAGGAGTGGCAGGCGAAGATTCAGTCGAGGATCGCGGGAGTGCCGATCCTGGCCTGAACTGGACGAGCCTGGATGGTTGAGATTCGATCTCTCCCATCCTTCCCGCGCAAAGAATGCGCGGGAAGGATGGGGCACCCGCGGACTCTGCTCGGGTGACAATCTTTGTGGTTGGAGGCTTGCGATGGCAGAAACGCGCAAAGAGAAGGACTCGCTGGGGTTGGTGGAGGTTCCGGCGCGGGCGTACTACGGCGCGCAGACGGCGCGGGCGGTGGAGAACTTTCCCATCTCGGGGATGCGGGCGTATCCGGCGCTGATCAAGGCGATCGGAATGGTGAAGCAGGCCGCGGCGGAGGCCAACAAGGCTCTGAAGTTGGTGGATGCTGAGCGGGCGGACGCGATTGTGAACGCCGCTAAGGAAGTCATCGACGGCAAGTGGGACGCGGAGTTTGTGGTGGACGTATTCCAGGCCGGGGCGGGCGTGTCGTTCCACATGAATGCAAACGAGGTGATTGCCAACCGCGCGAATGAGATTCTGGGCGTGCCGCTGGGCACGTATGCGCGGGTGCATCCCAACGACCATGTGAACTACGGGCAATCGACGAACGATGTGTTCCCTACCGCGATGCGGCTGGCTACGTTGCTGGCTCTCGACGGGCTGTATCCGGTGATGGGCGCGCTGGCGGAGAGCTTTTCGGCCAAGGGACGCGAGTTCGACACGGTGCTGAAGTCGGGCAGGACGCACATGCAGGATGCGGTTCCGATCCGGCTGGGGCAGGAGTTTGCGGCCTACGGCGTGGCGATTGCCAAGTGCCGGGCGGCGGTGGCGCGGGCGGCGGATGAGCTGCGTGAGCTGGGGCTGGGCGGGTCGGCGGTGGGGACGGGGATCAATACGCATCCTGAATACCGGGCGCTGGCGATTGCGAATCTGGCGCGGATTTCCGGCCAGCGGCTTACGCCTGCTGAAGACATGCGCTGGGCGATGCAGTCGAACGCGTGCATGGGCGAGGTGAGCGGGGCGCTGCGGGGCGTGGCGCTGGAGGTGATTCGGATATCGAATGACCTGCGACTGCTGCAGTCGGGGCCGAACACGGGGCTGGGCGAGATTACGCTGCCGGCGCTGCAGCCGGGGTCGTCGATTATGCCGGGAAAGATCAATCCGGTGATGGCGGAGCTGGCGGCGATGGTGAGCTTTCAGGTCATCGGCAACGATACGGCGGTGGCCTATGCGGTACAGGCGGGGCAGCTTGAGCTGAACGTGATGATGCCCGCGATGGCTTACAACGTTTTGCAGAGCGTGACCATCTTAACCAACGTGCTGGGGGTGTTTGACGAGCGGTGCGTGCGCGGGATTACGGCCAACGCGGAGCGGTGCCTGCACTATGCGCAGAGTACTGTATCGCTGGCGACGGCGCTGAACCCGTACATTGGCTACGCGCGGGCAGCGGAGCTAGTGAAGGAGTCCGTGGCGACGGGCGAGTCTATCATTTCACTGGCGCGGAAGAAAGAGCTGCTTAGCGAGGCGGAGATTGAGGAGATTCTGGACCCGGCGAAGTTGACTGAGCCCAGGAAGCTCGTGGGGGACTAGCCGTCCAGGCACACGCGCTTCTCGGTGCTCGCCGCACGGGCAACTGCGGCTTCGCCGCCATTCCTGATGCTGGTTTTTGTGGCCCTCCTGTTGGTCGGAATGAGCATTCGTGGCTGTGTCTAGGAAACCGCAGGTTCTTCGACTTGTGTGGCGCTAGGCGCGCCACACTTCGCTCAGAATGACATCGTGGTTAGCTGACTTTGCTCGCGAGCAGGATTTGCTCGACGCGCTGGAGGTCCTCTTCGGTGTCGACGCCGATGGTGTCGTAGGGCGTCTCGGTGACGTAGATGTCGATGCCGTTTTCGAGGAAGCGCAGCTGCTCGAGCTTCTCGGTGGCCTCAAGGGCAGAGTGCGGGAGGGTTGGGAATTTTTGCAGCGCGGCCTTGCGGTAGGCGTAAAGGCCGAGGTGCTTGAGGTAGCGGGCGGTTCCCTGCTGGTCGCGGTCGCAGGGGATAGTGGCGCGGGAGAAGTAGAGGGCGCGTCCGTTGGCGGCGGTGACGACCTTGACGGCGTGGGGGTTGTTGATGTCGCTGGGAGCGCAGGGCGTGGCGAGCGTGGAGACGGCCGCGTCATTGTTTTCAAACGGCTTTAAGAGGGCCTGGATGTGCTCGGGGCGGAGCATGGGCTCGTCGCCCTGGATGTTGACGTAGATGTCGGCGGGGATGGACTGCGCGACGGCATGGACGCGGTCGGTTCCGCTGGGGCAGTCGGCGGGAGTGAAGACGGCGGGCAGGTTGTGTTGCTGGGCGAAGGCCAGGACCTCGTCGGAGTCGGTGGCGATGAGCACGCGATCAAGCAGCGGGCAGGCGCGGGCGGCTCGGTAGACCCAGGCCAGCATGGGCTCGCCGGCGATCTGGCGCAGGACCTTGCGGGGCAGGCGGGTGGAGCCGAGCCGGGCGGGGATGACGGCGAGGGTGCGCGGACGGACGGCGGGTTTGAGGTCGGCCAAGGTGGTGTCTCCGTTGAAGAGTGTACCAGTGGCGGTCGGCTGGAAAAGCGAGGAGCGTGGATGTCTCGTTTTAAGGCAGTGGAAGGCTGGGTTGGGGGATTTGGGCCGGGGATTAGGGCGGGCCCGATAAATATGCTAGAGCCGCTTCCGATTAGAAACGATATAGAGAGTGAGTTCGGAAACGGATTAGGATGGACTGCGCGGGCCGGGCGATGGGCCGGGATGGGGTTCGGACGGAATTTTCGTGGGGGAGGTGTACGATCAAAGTCCGGATGCAGTTAGGGGATCTGTTAGTTCGCGGCGGGCTGATTACGGTTCGACAGTTGGGGGAGGCTCTGCGTGAGCAGGGCGAGAAGGGCGGACGGCTGGGAAGCATTCTGGTGCAGATGGGCACGCTGGAGCAGCAGGCTCTGGACGAGTTCCTGACGCGCATGCCGCCGGAGCCCGAGGACATTGCCGCGACGGGTCTGGAAGCGACCGAACTGGTGGGCCTGCTGATGAAGGTGATTTACACGGAACGGTTAGAGAGTGTGCGCCAGTTTGTGGGAGTGATCAAGCTGCCGTACCACATTGTTCTGGATCTGGTGCAGGAGGCGGTGGATCGGCAACTGCTGCAGGCGCTGGGGACGCGTGAGTCGCACAGCATGGCGGATCTTTGCTACGCAATGACGGAACAGGGCAAGCGGTGGACGCTGGATGCGCTGGAGCAGGTGCGGTATGCGGGGCCGGCGCCGGTGACGCTGGAGCAGTTTAACGAGCGGGTGAGCTTACAGAAGATCACGAACGAGGTGATCACGCTCAAGGACATTGAAGAGGCGCTTAAGGACCTGACGTTTGACCGCAGGATTCTGGAGCAGGTGGGGCCGGCGCTGAACTCGGGGCGCGCGCTATTGCTGTATGGGCCGCCGGGCAACGGGAAGACGTCCGTGGCGATGCGGTTTACGGGAATGTTTAATGACGTGGTGTATGTTCCACACGCGGTGCTGGTGGAGGGGCAGATTATCCGGGTGTTCGACCCGAACCTGCATGTTCCGCTGACGGTGACGGACGTGGACGATGATTCCGGGCTGAGCCTGATGCGGATGGAGCAGTATGACGAGCGGTGGGTCCCGTGCAAGCGGCCGTTTGTGGTGGCGGGCGGCGAGCTGACGCTGGAGATGCTGGATTTGCGGTACAGCGAGACATCGCATTTCTATGAGGCTCCGCTGCATGTGAAGGCGCTGGGGGGATGTTTTTTGATTGATGACTTTGGGCGGCAACTGGTGAGTCCGACGGCGCTGCTGAACCGGTGGATTGTGCCGCTGGAGAGCCGGGTGGACTACCTGAAGCTGCATACGGGCAAGAGCTTCAGCATTCCGTTTGAGGAGCTGGTGATCTTCTCGACGAACATTGACCCGGAGGACCTGATGGATCCGGCGTTTCTGCGGCGGCTTCCCTACAAGATTGAGGTGGGCGCGCCGAGCCTGGAGAACTACGAGCGCATCTTTACGCGGGAGGCGGCGCGGCAGAATCTGGAATTTGACCGCGCAGTGTTTGACCGGATCGTCTACAAGGTCACGGTCGAGAAACAACTGGAGCTGGCGGGGTATCACCCGCGATTTATTGTGGACCAGGTGGTGGCGATGTGCCGGTTTCTGGGCGAGGATTCGCACTTTGAGCCGCGGTTTATCGACTACGCTGTGGACAACCTGCGGGTGCGGCACGCCAGCGAGGCGAAGGTGGCCCCGCAGAGCCTGGGCAGGGATCGATTTATCGATTACACGGTGGACAATCTGCGCACGCGGCCCACGACAGAGGCAAAGCCCGATCCACAGACCATACCGCGGTTTGGGATGAACACTCCGAAGTGAGGAAGAAAGCCTAAGAGGCGCACTCGCTCTCACTCAAGCCCTGTTTGAATGGGAAATTTCACTCCACAGGAATAGCGTGCCTCGACGTTCTTCCACGTCTAGTTGGCGGCAGCTTCGTCGATCCAGTAGGCGGGGCGGTATTGGACGCGGAGCTGGGAATAGTCCTTGAGGTCGAGGCGCAGGGCGTGGAGTCCAGGCGTGGGCGATGTGGGCGTAAAGCTGAGGACGTAGTAGTTGGGCAGGTCGTGCCAGAGATAGAGGAGCGCGCGCTGCAGGGTGCGCGGATTTTTGAAGCGGAAGAATTCGCCTCCGGTGAGGCGCGCGATGGACTCGGCGGTGTTGTTGCGCAGGGCGCTGTGCGCGGCGAGGAAGGCCATGGTGGCGAAGCGCAGCGGCGGCGCGAGGTCACTGATGCAGTCGAGCACCTGCTTGCTGTAGTGGCCTTTGTATTCGGCATCGGCTCCCTGACGGGAGAAGCAGCCGTGCGCGGGGCCTGGTTCGTCGGGGCGGCTGAACTTTGAGGCCTCGTGCTTGACGGCGGACGTGGTGCTGGAAAACGCAAACGAATAGACAGCGGTATTGGTGTTGCTGATGAGGCGCAGTGCTGCGTTGAGGGTGGTATTGCTGCCCTGATCGACGGTCTCGCTGAGGAGCAGGATGGCGCGGCGGTACTGCCCTGGCTGGGCGCGGAGCTGCGTGACGGCGTAGGCGACGGCATCCAGGATGGAGGCTCCGGGGTCGCCGGGGCGGAGGTTGGCGAGTTCATTGGCCACGTCGTCAGTGGATGTGGTGAAGGGCTGGATGAGGTGCGGTGTGCTGTCAAAGGCGATGAGGGAGACGCGGTGGGGGATGTTGCCGATGATGGCGTCGAGGATGGGGCCGAGCTCTTCGTAGTTGGCGAGATGGTGCGCGCCGGCGCCTCCGGTTTCAACCACGACGGCGAGGGCGAGGGGCTGGGAGCCGGTGTCGGGCACGAGGGAGATGCGCTGCGGAACGCCGTCGTCGGTGAGGGTGAAGTCCCTGGCGGTGAGGGCGAAGACGATCTGTCCGGATTTGGTGGTGACGAGGACGGGAACTTCGACCAGGTTGGAGCGAACGGTGAGGGTGGTGGAAGGCGCCTGATCGGGTTGCGCGGGTGGGGTGGCCGGAGCGGTTTGCGCAGGCGCGGCGACGGTGAGCAGGAGCAGAACAGCGAGCGTGACGGGGACGCGCATGAGGCCTGATTGTGATTGTACGGGGAAACACGCCCCTGTCTCCAAGATGCATCCGCGGAGACAGGGGCGCGTTGACTACTCCTCGGCTTTGGAGTGGGAGGTGAAGCGGCGGAAGATGAACTCCTGGGCAAGGGCGTTGACCATGCGTCCGCCGGTGTCGATGAGGGCTCCATAGAAGATGATGGCGGTGCCGCGGTTGCTGGGCGGGTAGTAGAGGTTGGAGATGGCTCCGGAGGCGAGGTCGCCGCCGATGGAGGAGATGTTGAACTCGCGGTGGCCGTTGTCTCCGGGAGCGATGAGAGGGGCGGAGATGGCATGAAGGATGCGGGACTTCACGGTTCCGGTGCCCTGATAGTAATAGCGCGGGTCCTGATGGAAGAGCGCGGGCAGGATGGCGCCGCCGATCATGATGTCAGTAAAGCCGTTGGCGTATTCTGCGCCGAAGCGCTGGCCGTAGCCGAGCCAACCCTGCTGGTAGTCGGGCGTGTCTCCGGCCTGATCGACGGCGGCGATGAACGCGGACCCTACGAAGGCGACCGGATCGACCGAGGTACGCAGGGCGAGCTTGAACTTGAGCCTGGTGGTGAGCGGGGCGGGGTGTTTCTCGTAGACGACGTAGAAATTGGGGACAATGCCGAGGACGCGCTGCTTCTCTGCGACCTTGATCTCCTGCGTGGCGATCTGCTCCTCGGAAACGGCGGTGACAGTGGTCTGAACAACGGCGAGCGTGAGTTTGATGTCGCCGAGATCGATCTGTTCTCCGGGCTGGGGAGTGAGCGTGGCGGAAGTGTAGTCGGTAAATCCGTTCACGCGGACACCGATGTGGTAGGTGGCTCTGGAGCGGAGGTCGCGGAAGGCAAAGAAGCCGTTGTCGTCGGCGGTGACGGTGTGGTTGTCGGCGGGAGCCGGGCCGGTTAGCGCGACTGTAGCGCCGGGGACGGCGTCGTTCTGAGCGTCAGTTACGGTTCCGATGATGGAGGCGGGTTGGGGGGATGGTGCGGCGACCTGCTGGCTAAAAGCCGGGAGGGAGGATACGAAGAGGAGACAGGCCATGAAGGCACGGGAAAATCGCATAAGGAATTAAAGATGATGAGGGATAGATGTCAGATGGATGGAGAAAGTCTCACTTATTCATACAAAGTCTCACTTATTCATACTTGGTAAACCCAGCCCAGGACGGAAGTGTTGCGGCAGCAACGGGTTGATGGAAAAGATTCTTTTTTGGGGGGTCTCGGACGCGGTTCCGCCGGTGAGAAGTGGCGTGTGCGCCGCCCGAGAGGTGGTGCGGCTTGCGTGTGATTCGATTGAGCCTTTAAGGTTGTGCGTGGGTTTTCCTACCTAAAATACTTGACGTGAAAGCGGGAAACGGCGCGCATGGCTTCTTCTACTTCGACTGATCAGGATCTGGATTCGACACTTCGCGAGAACCGGGTGTTTCCGCCACCGGCGGAGTTTGCGGCCAAGGCGCATGTGGGCAGCCTGGAGGCCTACGAGGAGCTATATGCGCGGTCGGTGAAGGATCCGGAGGCGTTTTGGGCGGAGATTGCGAAGGAACTGCACTGGTTTAAGCCGTGGACGAAGGTGCTGGACTGGTCCAACAACCCGCAGGAGCCTTGGGCGAAGTGGTTTGTGGGCGGCAAGACGAACCTGAGCTACAACTGCCTGGATCGCCATGTGCTGAACGGCAAGGTGAACAAGACGGCGATTTTGTGGGAGGGCGAGCCGGGCGAGGTGCGGCGGATCTCGTTCGGCGAACTGCTGAAGGATGTGAGCCGGTTTGCCAATGTGCTGAAGAAGCTGGGCGTGAAGAAGGGCGACCGGGTTGCGATTTATATGGGCATGACTCCGGAGCTGGCGATTGCCCTGCTGGCGTGCGCGCGGATTGGCGCGGTGCACTCGGTGATTTTTGGAGGGTTTGCGGCGCACGCGATTGTGGACCGCGTGAACGACTCCGATTGCGTGGCGGTGATTACGCAGGACTCGGCGTACCGGCGCGGCGGCGAGGTGAGGCTGAAGGCCACGGTAGATGAGGCGGCGCCGCGGTGCCCATCGGTGAAGAACGTGATCGTGTACAAGAGGACAGGCTCGCCGGTGACGATGGTGGAGGGACGCGACCACTGGTGGCATGACGCGGTGGCCGGCGTTTCAGACGAGTGCCCGGCGGAGGAGATGGATTCGGAAGACCCGTTGTACATCCTGTATACGTCGGGGACGACGGGCAAGCCGAAGGGCCTGGTGCATACGACGGGCGGTTACGGGGTGCAGACGTATTACAGCAGCAAACTGGTGTTCGATCTGAAGGAAGATGACGTTTACTGGTGCTCGGCGGACATTGGCTGGGTGACGGGCCACTCATATGTTGTGTATGGGGTTTTGCAGAACGGCGTGACGACGCTGATGTATGAGGGCGCGCCGAATTATCCTGGGTGGGACCGCTTCTGGAAGATTATTGACGACCACCAGGTAACGATTTTCTATACGGCGCCGACGGCGATCCGGGCGTTCATCAAGAACGGCGACGAGCACGTGGAGAAGCATAGCCTGAGCTCGCTGCGGCTGCTGGGCACGGTGGGCGAGCCGATTAATCCCGAGTCGTGGATCTGGTATCGGGACGTGATCGGCAAAGGGCGCTGCCCGATTGTGGATACGTGGTGGCAGACGGAGACGGGCGCGATCATGATTTCTCCACTGCCGGGGGCGATTGCGGCCAAGCCGGGGTCGGCGACGCGGCCGCTGCCGGGAATTGTGCCTGAAGTAGTTACAAAAGAAGGCAAGCCGGTTCCGGCGGGGCATGGCGGACTGCTGGTGATTCGCAAGCCATGGCCTTCGATGGCGCGGACGATCTATGGCGATCCGGAGCGCTATAAGTTGGCGTACTGGTCGGAGATTCCGGGCTCGTACTTTACGGGCGACGGCGCGCGGAAGGATGCGGACGGCTACTTCTGGCTGATGGGGCGCGTGGACGATGTGATCAACGTAAGCGGGCACAGGCTGGGCACGATGGAGGTGGAGTCGGCTCTGGTGGCGCACCCGAAAGTGGCGGAGGCCGCGGTGGTGGGGCGTCCGGATGCGATGAAAGGCCAGGCGATTGCCGCGTTTGTGACGCTGGAGGACGGGCATGCTCCGTCAGACGAGCTGAAGAACGAGCTGCGGGCGTGGGTGGCGAAGGAGATTGGCGCGCTGGCTCGTCCCGATGATTTGCGATTTACCGATCAGTTGCCGAAGACTCGGTCGGGGAAGATTATGCGGCGGCTGCTGCGCGAACTGGCAAGCGGCGGGGACATCCAGGGCGATATGACTACGCTGGAAGACTTCACGGTGATCGCGAAGCTAAGAGAGCAGGACGAGGGGTGACTTGCCGTCACGGGCACACACGGTGCTTGCCGCACGGGCGGACGCGGTGCTGGCCGCACGGGCGGACGCGCCTGCGGCGCCATCCTGATATTTCGCTTAAGTGGCCGCTTCCGTTGGGCGCGGAGTGCGAAGCGCACAGTACGGTCTTTTACAGATCGGTGGCCCAGTCTTCGATGCCGGGCAGGTCGGCGACTTGCTGGAAGGCTTTGTCGTGAGTTACGAGAATTGCTTCGAGAGCGACGGCGTGCGCAGCGATTTGCATGTCGAGTGAGCCGAGCGGTTTGCCGGACCTTTGTAACTTTGCACGCACATCTCCGTGGGCCTTGGCTTCCTCACTGCGCCAAGGCAGAATTCGAATACTGTCGAGGAACTTCTCCATCATCGCTTTCAGGGCTGTGGCCTGGGGGCGGCGCGCGATTCCGTAGCGGATTTCTCCTTCGGTGATCGCGGAGATGCAGACTGTGTCCGCATTTTTGAGGTTGAGCAATGTGGCCCGCGCAGAGGCAGAGCGGCCATGGACGATATAGCTGACTGTGTTGGTGTCAAGTAGGAAAAGGTTCACAAGTCCTCGCGCTCCTGCGGAGGCGTCTGTGCCCGTTCCTCAGGCGATAGGAAGTCGTCGGGCACTCCTACCCTGTCCAGCTCGGCAAATATCTCGTCCCAGTTCCGGGGTACAGGAGAGAGGATGAGGTTGCCGGTTTTGGGGTCGCGGCAAATATAGACCTCATTGGTCTTGAAGCGGAATTCGGCTGGAATGGTGACGTGCTGGCTGCGTCCGCTCATGAAGACCCGGGTTTTGGTGAGTTGAGACATTGGTCCACCCTGCTATATAGCATAGCTATATAGCAGGGTCGCGTCAAACCTTTCGACCCTGACATGGACATTGCGGACGCGAATCCTGCGCCAACGCTGCTACCCTTCTGACGAGGCGTGTTACGCCGTGAGCGGCTGATTTGTGGCGTGTTGGCGCCGGGCTGCATCTGTATGAATGGAAACGTGGAGGCTGGGTTTGGCGGACGAACACGTGGATAAGCAGCCGGAGAGCGAGCGCGGGCCGGAGGTTCTGGGGGTGCGTCCGGAGACGGACGAGCAGGCTGCGGAGTCAGGGGCGGCTGTGCGCGCACAACAGCACCTGCTGAAGTTCTGGCACGGGGTGGAGCTGCGGCGTGTGGTGGATGCGCTGGTGCTGGGCGTGGTGGGCGGTCTGGCGGCTCAGTTGTTCGAGTGGATGCTGCGGGTTTGCGCGCACTTGTTTCTGTATGACATTGCAGGGTATATGGGCCCGGAGATCGGCAACTTTGGCACGCTGCACGCGGAGGTGATCGGGCGGCACGGGCTGTGGCTGATTCCGGTGGTGACGACGCTGGGCGGGCTGATCTCCGGCCTGCTGGTGTTTACGTTTGCACCGGAGGCGGAGGGCCACGGCACGGACACCGTGGTGCATGCGTTCCACCAGTTGCGGGGCAAGATACGGGCGCGAGTGGCTCCGCTGAAGATGGTGGCGTCGGCGATCACGATCGGTTCGGGCGGGTCAGCCGGGCGCGAAGGGCCGACGGCGCTGATTACGGCGGGCTTCGGCAGCATTTACGCGAACCTGCTCAAGCGGACGGACCAGGAGCGGCGGTTCCTGATTATTGTGGGCATGGCGGCGGGGCTTTCGGCGGTGTTCCGGTCGCCGCTGGGCACGGCGATTTTTGCGATTGAAGTGCTGTACAGCGCGATGGAGTTTGAGAGCCGGCTATTGATTTACACGATGCTGGCGTCGGTGGTGGCGTATGCGGTGAACGGGATTTTTGTGGGGCTGCATCCGCTGTTTTCGGTTCCGGCGGCCATGCTGGAGCCGAGCTACCATCGCTATCCCTGGTATGCACTGCTGGGGATTGCGGGCGGCGTGGTGGGGACGGTACTGCCGGAGTTTTTCTACAAGGTGCGCGACCTGTTCCACCGGATTCCCTGCCCCAGTATTTTTAAGCCGGCGATTGGCGGGCTGGTGGTGGGGCTGATTGCGCTCGAGTGGCCGCAGGTGCTGGGCGGCGGCTATGGCTGGATGCAGATGGCGATTCTGGGCAAGCTGACGCTGGGCGTGCTGGCGGCGCTGCTGGGGCTGAAGATTGTGGCGCTGGCGTTCACGGTTGGCTCGGGCGGATCGGGCGGCGTGTTTGCGCCGAGTTTGTTTGTGGGCGCGATGCTGGGCGGGCTGGTGGCGGCGGTGTTTCATCAACCGCCGGCTCCGTTTGTGATTGTGGGCATGGCGGCGCTGTTTGCGGCAGCGGCGCGGGTTCCGGTGGCGACGCTGCTGATGGTGGTGGAGATGACGGGCGGGTATCAACTGCTGGTTCCGGCGGGCCTTGCGGTGGCGCTGGCGTTTCTGGCGCAGAACTGGCTGTCGCAGGGGCTGAAGTACAGGAGCCTGTACGAGGCGCAGGTGCCGACTCCGGCACAGAGCCCGGCGCACTATGTGGAGGAGCTGAATGCGGCGTTTGAGCTGATACGCGCGCACCAATTCAAACAGCCTTCACTGGTACATGGGCTGGATATGGCGGCGCTGATGCAGTCGGGGATTCCGGTGACGGTGTCGGCGGGCGAACAGATATTCATGAGCCGGGTGCAGAAGGGCAGCGCGCTGGCGGGGCAGACGATTGCGCAGGTGTGCGGCGAGTACGGGACGGATGCGCTGAAGGCGCTGGCGATCTTTCGTGGGGACGAGGTGTTGCTGCCGCACGACTCGTCGCGCTTGGAGGCAGAGGACCGGGTGCTGCTGGTGTCGTCCGCGGAGACGAAGGGGATGCTGGAGGGGAAGCTGGGGAACTAGCCGTTCAGGCAGACGCGCCTCCGGTGCCATGACTTGATTTGCTTTTATGGCCGCTTCCGTTGGTCGCGGAAGAAAGTGTGCAGGCTATCTCGACCGGAGGTGTGCGCATGTCGTGGGTTGCGCGGACGTTGCCGTATCTACGGACAGTAATTGAGAAGAGAGAGGCGTCCAACACCCAGGCCGGGTTGGAGGACTACTCGCACCATTTGATGACTCTGTTTGCGGGAGACAGGACCAGCAAAGCGAATCTGGACAAGATGTCGAAGCGTCTGGCGGGGGCGGAAATTGCGGCGCGGAATGGCGAGCGAGGATATGTCTCAGAAGGGGCGATTGCGGATGCGTTCAACGATCTGATGCGGCAGGTGCGGGGGCGTGACGGCGCGGAGATTCGGACGACTGTGGAGTATGTGCACCGTATGCGGGAGTGGGATGACCGCATTTCTCCGGCGCTGAGTTCGGTCGAGACACATCCGTCGGAATGTTTGCCGGGCGAAGCGTTGTTCATGCTGGTGATGCTGGTGAGCAGCAACGGGGCGGTGGGGCCTGCTCCCGAGGGGCGCTTCAGCGAGGAGCCACCGTCCAAGCCCGGATATCTGGTAGCCGGCAAGAGTGACGGCAGGCGAGTTGCGCGGATTCTATTGGACCGATACGCGAGGAAACACTGGCGATGGCAAAGTGCCAGATTGTATGGGCAGGTGCTGAGGGACATGGGGATCTAGGAACTTGTTGAAATAGGTACCTTTGTGCGACGGAGATCTGATGGCATTCGTCTAACAGGTATGCGTGGAGATGAGCGGATTCAGGACGGGATGTTCAGCTATGTTTCATTGGAGCAGCGGGT
>Ga0307374_10002967_pt1 | contig 29494 bp, 27 predicted proteins | sample OX3MG_FD_202532 | JGI IMG/M metagenome (GOLD analysis project Ga0307374, IMG submission 202532) | Soil microbial communities from Risofladan, Vaasa, Finland - OX-3 | ecosystem: Environmental > Terrestrial > Soil > Coastal area > Acid sulfate soil | place: Finland: Risofladan, Vaasa | collected... | reverse complement strand
GGTGTCCTTGTGCTCGACCGCCTGGTAGTAGCCGGCGTCGCGGTCGGAGAGGTCGGTGAAGGCGACGTCGAAGTGCACGGCGAGCGCGCGGTAGAAGGCGGCCGAGCGGGCCGCGTCGGCGCGCACGACGGCGTCCGGCGGGTGCTCGACGAAGACGTCGTGCTCGGTTCCCCACTGGCTCATGTGGTACGCCAACAGCACGTTCGGCGCGAGCGCGTCGCGCAGCCGGACGAAGGTCGCCGCGAACGACCGCGCGAGCGCGACGGCGTCGGACTGCTCGAGGTAGCCCCAGAGGTCGGGCTCGATCTGCAGCACGACGGTGCGCGGGGCACGCGCCCGCTCGAAGAAGAGCCGCACCTGGGCCCAGTAGAGGCGCATCAGCACCGGGTCGCGCAGGTGCGCCAGGTCGGTCGTCGCCTCCGCACCGCCCGCGGGGCTCGACTGGAGGAGCATGTAGTAGCTGAAGACCGGCGTCACGCCGGCCGCGAAGGACTCGGCGTCGTAGCGGGAGACGAAGGTCCCGTCGGGGTTCCAGGTGGTCCAGCCCGCACCGGTGTTCACCCCGCCCGCCAGGTACTGGTAGCGGAAGCCGAGCGGAGCTAGCCGCTGCAGCGCCGCCGCGTCGCCGGGGGGGTCGGCCATGCCGATCTCGAAGCGCGCCGCGGGCCAACGGCTGGGGAGGGTGGGGAGGACGCCGGCGCTCGCGGCGGGCGCCGCGGCCCCGACACCGGAGAGGGCGAGCCCCGCGGACACGAGCAGGGTGAGGAGGGGGAACGGCCGGCGCGGGCCCCGCATCACCGGAGAGTGTAGGAGCGCCTGCCCCACACCGTGTGCTCCCCGCGGCGCGACGATCGCACGCGTTGTGACAAGTCCTTGATCGCGGCGGCGCCTCCGGGGATGATCAGGCAGCTCACCGGTGATCCGGCCCGGACCGGATCACCGGTGCAAAGGGAGGTCGTGATCGTGCACAGTCCTGGTCGTCCCGCCCGCATCGCCCTCATCGCCCTCGCGGCGCCCCTCCTCGTCGGAGTGACCTCGGCGGCCTCGCTCGCCGCAGCCGTGCCGAAGGGCGGCTCGTCGACCTCCCTCGGCTCGCTCAGCAAGGCCCTCCAGGCCGAGGAGCATGCGACCTTCAAGGTCACCTACGTCGACCACCCCGCGAGCGGCGCGACGAGCTCGATCACCTTCGAGCAGAAGCCTCCCAACTCCCTCGTCACCACCTCGGGGGGCGAGCTGCTGCAGACGGCCGGCAAGACCTACGTCTGCTCGACCGCGAGCGGGCACACGACCTGCCTGCAGGCCGGCTCGACCGCCTCGGACCCCTTCGCCTCGCTCGTCGGGGTCTTCAACCCGGCGACGATCGTGAGCGAGCTGAACTCGCTGCAGCAGGAGGTCGCACTGAAGGTCGCGGGGATCTCGCTCTCCTCCTCGACGCGCACCGTCGCCGGCAAGTCCGCGAAGTGCGAGACGGTGAAGGTGAACGGGCAGTCGAGCACGTGGTGCGTGACCGGCGCCGGCTTCCTCGCCTACGCGACGGCGACCGGCGGCGGCTACGTGCAGCTGCAGAACTACTCGAGCACGGCCTCGAGTGGCGACTTCAAGGTGCCGGCCGGGGCGACGATCTCGACGATGCCCTGAGCGACGGCTGCCACGACAGGGGCCGCTGTTCGGTCGGCTTCAGTTGAGCGGGATCGCGTGCCGCCCCGCGGGCGCGGCGCCGAAGCGGGCGGCGACGTCGGGGTCGTGGCCGGCGACGATGCGCCCGCCGTCGGCCTCGAGGCGCCGCAGCGTCTCGTAGGCGAGATAGGTCGCCGGCAGGTCCGAGAAGATGGCGAAGGGCCGGTCGCGCTCCATCTCCTCGTAGAAGTGGAGTGCGTCAGAGGCGAGCACCAGCCGGCGGCCCGGCGGGCCGACGAGGGCGACCAGCTGGCCGGGGCAGTGGCCGCCGACCGCCAGCAGCTCGATCCCCGGCGCGACCGTGCCGCCGCCGTCGAGGAGGCGCACCCTCCCCTCGGCCGCAGCGCGCGCGAGGTAGGCGATCTCGGCGGGCTCGCTCGGCTCGGCGAATTGCGCCCGGCTCGCGAGCGGCCCGGTCCAGAAGTCGAGCTCGGCGCGCTCGACGACGATCGTCGCCTCCGGGAAGCGGTCGAGGTTGCCGATGTGGTCGTAGTGGCAGTGGCTGACGATCACCTCGTTCACCGCGCCGGCGGCGATCCCGAGGTCGGCGAGCGCGTCGAGCGGGTCGACGAGGAGCGTGCGCCCGCGGCGCGCACCCGCGTCGGGGGCGAAGCCGCAATCGAGGAGGGTCACCCCCGTCCCCGAGCGCAGCACCCAGAAGAAGTAGTCGATCGTGAGCGGCGCGTCCGGCTCGTCGTAGACGCTGTAGCGGTGGAAGGCCTCCGAGCGCAGCATCGTGCGCGTCCCGTAGCGCACGGCGAAGACCTCGTGCTCGGGGGTCACGGCGCCCCGTCGGCCGGAAGGCCCGCCCACTCCTCGAACATGCGAGCGATCACGGTGAAGTCGTCGCCGTCCTCACCCGCGCCGTCGGCGACGTTCCACAGCTGGGTGACCGCCGAGCCGAGGAGCATCGGTGTCCCGAGGCGGGCGGCCTCGGCCATCGCGAGGTTGACGTCCTTGGCCATCAGGCGGAGGCGGAAGCCGTAGTCGAAGGTGCGCGGCAGGACGCAGCGGGGGAACTTGTCCTCCGAGGCGGTGTTGCGCCCACTGCTCTTGTTGATCGCCGCGAGCAGGCGGGCGGGATCGAGGCCGCCCTTGGTCCCGAGGGCGACTGCCTCGCCGGTGATCGCCATCGCCGTCGCCGACATCAAGTTGTTGATGAGCTTGGCCAGCTGACCCTGCCCGGGCTCGTCGCCGACGTGGAAGACGTTCGCGCCGATGAGCCGCAGCAGCGGCTCGACCTCGGCGAAGAGGTCCTCAGGGCCCGAGCTGAGCACCGCGAGCGTCGCCGCGCGCGCCCCCTGCGGGCCGCCGCTCACGGGGGCGTCGAGGCTGCGCACGCCCGACGCGGCGAGCGCCTCGGCGACGCGCACCGCCACCGCGCTCCCCGTCGTCGAGAGGTCGACGTAGGTCTTGAGCGCGCCACCGCCGAGGAGGCCGGCGGGGCCGAGGGCCACCTCCTCCACCGACGCGGGCGTGGGGAGGCTGACAAAGACCGTCTCGGCGCGGTCGGCGACCTCGCGCACTGACGCGCACGGCGTTGCCCCCCGCTCGGCGAGGGCCGCGACCGCGTCGGGCCGCACGTCGTAGACGGCGATCGCCGGATCGGCCTGCAGCAGGTGGCCGGCGAGCGGTCCGCCCATGGTCCCGAGGCCGACGAAACCGAGCGCCCCCACCTCAGGCTTGCTTCTCGAGCGTGACGCCGGCCGCGGCGAGCGCCGCGGCTGCGGTCCGGAAGCCCTCGAGGGCGGCGGGGAAGCCGCAGTAGACGGCGGTCTGGAGGAGGACCTCGCGGATCTCCACCACGCTGCAGCCGTTGCGCAGCGCCCCCTGCACGTGGGTCGCGAGCTCGGTCTGACGGTTCATCGCGGTGAGCATCGCGATATTGAGCAGGCTGCGGGTCCGGCGGTCGAGCTCCTCGCGCCCCCACACCGCCCCCCACGCGAACTCGGTGACGAGGGCCTGCAGTGGCGCGCTGAACGTCGTCGCGTCGTCGAGGGAGCGCTGCACGTACTCCTCACCGGCGACCGCCTTGCGGATCGCGAGCCCCTTCGCGTACAGCTCCGACTCCTGGCTCATGGTCACTCCCGAATCTCCGGCCGCCTGCCGGGCGCAAGGATCATCGCGCCCGCGTCGCGGGCGGCGCCTAGAGGCGCGAGGAGAGGACCGGCAGTCCTTCGCCGGCGAGGCCCTCGAGGCCCCCGGCGCGCCCCGCGACGGCGAGCGTGAGCGAGAGCATCGGGCCGGTGACCTCCGGCCCCGAGCCGGCGACCCAGTCAGCGTCTTCGGCGCGCAGCGTCAGCCCGGCGGTGCGCTTCTTGCCGCCGATCAGCAGGTTGGAGCGACGGTAGAAGTCGGCCGTCGCGACGAGCGCGTCGGTCGGGTACGCACGGCTGAGGCCAAGGGGGCGGCGGATGTCCTCGCTGTGCACCACGTTCTCGCCGACCATCGCGAGCACCGGGCCGGGCGGCTTGCTGGTGGCGGTGCCGAGGCGGCGGAACTCGGCGAGCGTCGCCGCGGGCGCCCCGGCCGCCTCGGCGGCGGCGTTCTTCGCGGTCATCTCGTGGAATCTGAAGCGCGACCCCGCGAGGCCCGCGAAGAAGGTCGGCGGCGTGAGGCGCGCGCTCGAGACGAGGTGGCCGAGGAGGTGGTGGACGTCCCACGCCGGGCAGAGCGTGGGGGTCGCCCACTGCTCGGGGGTGAGGGCGCTCAGGTCCTCGGCGAGTGCGGCGCGCTCGGCGTGGATCACTTGCCAGGGATCGATCTTTGCCACGGTGCGCTCCTCGCGACGGCGATCGTCGTTCTTGGTGCACACAGCTCGTCGCAATCGCCGCTACCGCGCCGAGGCGCCGGCGCGGCGGACTTTGAGCGGTCCCGCGGCGGGGGTGCATGATCGGTCCCATGAGCGCACACTTCGACCTCGTCGTCCTCGGAGCAGGCCCCGGTGGCTACACCGCGGCGGTCCGCGCCGCCCAGCTCGGCAAGCGCGCTGCGGTGGTCGAGGAGAAGTACTGGGGCGGGGTCTGCCTGAACGTCGGCTGCATCCCCTCCAAGGCGCTGCTGCGCAACGCCGAGCTGGCGCGCATCGTCACCGGGGAGGCCGAGATGTTCGGCATCCACGCCGAGGGCGGGATCACCGTCGACTACGGGGCGGCCTTCGACCGCAGCCGGGTCGTCGCGGACGGGCGCGTGAAGGGCGTCCACTACCTGATGAAGAAGAACAGCATCACCGAGTTCACCGGGCGGGGGGAGTTCACCGACCCGCACAGCCTCGTGGTGCACACCGAGTCCGGCGACGAGACGGTGACCTTCGACCACTGCATCATCGCCGCCGGGGCGAGCACGCGACTGCTGCCGGGCACCTCGCTCAGCGAGCGGGTGGTCACCTACGAGGAGCAGATCCTCGAGCGCGACCTCCCGGAGCGGATCGTCATCGCCGGCGGCGGCGCGATCGGCGTCGAGTTCGCCTACGTGATGTCCGCCTACGGGGTCGCGGTGACGATCGTCGAGTTCCTCGACCGTCTCGTCCCCCTCGAGGACGTGGAGGTCTCGGCCGAACTCGCCCGCCGCTACCGCCAGCTCGGCATCGAGGTGAAGACGGCGACGCGCGTCGAGGCCATCGAGGAGCGCGACGGCGAGGTGCACGTGCAGGTCACCGGCCCTTCGGGTGCCGAGACCCTCGTCGCGGACAAGGTGCTGCAGGCGATCGGCTTCCAGCCGCGCGTCACCGGCTACGGCCTCGAGAAGACCGGCGTCGCGCTCACCGAGCGGGGCGCGATCGACGTCGACCTCTACTGCCGGACCAACGTCGCGCACATCTTCGCGATCGGCGACGTCACCGCGAAGCTGATGCTCGCGCACGCCGCGGAGTCGATGGGCGTCCTCGCCGCGGAGACCATCGCCGGGGCCGAGACGATGGTCCTCGACTACCAGATGGTGCCGCGCGCCACGTACTGCCAGCCGCAGATCGCGAGCTTCGGGTGGACCGAGGCCCAGGCCCGCGAGCAGGGCTGGGAGATCAAGGTCGTGAAGTTCCCCTTCACCGCGAACGGCAAGGCCCAGGGGGTCGGCGACCCCGGTGGCTTCGTGAAGCTGATCAGCGACGCCGAGCACGGCGAGCTCCTCGGCGGCCACTTGATCGGCCATGACGTGACCGAGCTCCTCCCCGAGCTGACCCTCGCCCAGCAGTGGGACCTCTCGGTCTTCGACCTCGCGCGCAACGTGCACGCCCACCCGACGATGGGCGAGGCGGTGAAAGAGGCGGTGCACGGCCTCGCCGGCCACATGATCAACATGTAGGCCCACCGGGCCGCTCGGCGTTCTAGCCTGTCTCGTGGCCCGCACCCGCCTCTACCGCGACGGCAACCTCGAGCTCGAGGACTTCCCGGTCGCCGGGATCTCGGACTACCTCGCCGAGCCGGACACCGTCGTCTGGCTGGACGTGCTGCGCCCCTCCGGAGCCGACCTCGAGATCTGCGCCGAGGAGTTCGGGCTGCACGAGCTCGCCGTCGAGGACGCCCTGCACGACCACCAGCGCCCGAAGCTCGACCGCTACGACAGCCACCTCTTCCTCTCCGCGTACGCCGCGCAGCTGGACTCCGAGACCGGCATCCTCGCGACGAGCGAGATCGCGGTCTTCGTCCTCCCGCGTGCGCTGATCACGGTCCGAAAGAGCGAGGGCTTCGACATGGAGCGGGTGATCGAGGTCTGGGACGCCGAGAGCGAGCTTGCCGCCTCCGGCGTCGCCTTCCTGCTGCACGGCCTGCTCGACGTGCTCGTCGACGGCCACTTCGAGACGGTGCAGGCGCTCGACGACGCGATCGAGCGGGTCGAGGAGCTGCTCTTCGCCGAGTCCCGCGGGCAGACCGAGCGGGTGCAGCGGCGCAGCTTCGAGCTACGCAAGAGCCTCGTCTACCTGCGGCGCATCGTGCTGCCGATGCGCGAGGTGGTGAACGCGCTGCTGCGCCGCGACCTGCACGTCGTGACGCCCGAGATGGCGCCCTATTACCAGGACGTCTACGACCACGTCCTGCGCGCGACGGAGTGGACCGAGTCGCTGCGCGACCTCGTGACCTCGATCCTCGAGACGAACCTCACCATCCAGAGCAACCGGATGAACCTCATCATGAAGAAGGTGACGAGCTGGGCGGCGATCATCGCGGTGCCGACGGCGATCACCGGCTTCTACGGCCAGAACCTCCCCTACCCGGGCTTCGCCACCGGGTGGGGCTTCGCCCTCTCGAGCGGGTTGATCGTCGGCCTCGCCGTCGCGCTGTACTTCGCGTTCAAGCGCTGGGAGTGGCTCTGAGCGGTCACAGAGGGCCCCGTGGTCACGCCGCGTGGTGGTGCAAATACGCAGCGTGACAAGGGGAAATAGCTGTTTTGGAGCGCGCCGCAACGGGGTAGGGTGCGTGACAGCACACGACGTGCGAGGGGGTCGAGCGATGGACCGAAGCGGACTCCAGGTGGCGGTCAAGCTGCTGGACAAGGCCATGAGCACCGACTCCGACCCAGAGGCCATTGCCCTCGTCGAGGGCTGCTACCGCCTCCTCGCGCGGGCGATCACCGCCTATGACCTCGAGCACGGCCAGACCGACTTCGGTCCGCACCGCCGCGAGCGGCGCCTGATCGCCGACCGACGGGTGGCGCGCTCGTCGCCGCCGACCCCGGAGGAGCAGGGCCCGCTCGTCGCCGCCGGCGCGCGCTATTTCGACGTCGCGGAGAGCGCCGGCCAGTCGAGCGCCCCGAGGGTCAACCTCCACCTGTAGCGGGGAAGCGGCCGACGATCCCGGCCGCGCCCTTGGTCGATCGGGCGACCACCTGGCGCACGAGACCGGGCGCGAGGCGGAGCGGCCCCGCACCGGCGGCGCCGATCGCGATCCGCAGGCGGCAGCCCTCATCCTCCTCGGCGAGCTGCCAGTCCTCGACCATCGCCGCCAGGCCGGGCACGTTGCAGGCGACGACGGTGAAGCGGAGGCGGCGGGAGGGCTCCCAGAGGTCGAAGCGCTCCCGCACGTGCGAGGCTCCGACCCAGACGCTGCGCAGTGCGCCGACCCCGGCCGCCGGCCCTTCGACACGCACCTTGCGCATCCCGGCGAACCACTCCGGCCAGCGCCCGTGGTCGGCGAGCACGGCGAAAAGCGCCGCCGGGGGGGCCGCGACGTGGAGGGTGCGCTCGACACGGGTGGGGGCTGCCTCGGGCCAGTCCGCGGGCGCCTCCGCGGGGGCGAACACGGTTCAGGCGCCATTCGGGAAGTGCAGCCAGAAGCGCAGTGGGATGCGGTGCTTGGCGACGAAGACGATGCCGAGGTAGTTCCCGGTGCCGACCTGGCGGATCTCGTCGCGGACGAGGCGGACGAGCGGCGAGGACTTCGAGTAGTCGAGAACGATACAGGGGCGGCCGTCGACGAGGCTCGGCTCCTCGCGGACACGTGCCCGGAAGAGCCGGAACTCGAAGCGCGTGAGGAGGTTCTGGAGCTGGTCCTGGACGGGCTCGAAGCGCTTCCCCCGCCAAAAGAGCGCGGCGGCGCGGGCGAAGGGGCGCGACCAGCGGGTGGCGGGGGCGGCGAGCGCCGTGCCCGCGCCCCGGCCGCGGGGGATCGGACCGACCGGGCTCGACCCGAACAGCTCGTCGAGCTGGGCCGCCGAGAGGGCCAGCGCCTCTTCTGTGGTGAGGGTCATCGGGCCGCGCGCGGGCTCTCCCCGTCGCGCGAGAAGCGCGGTCGGTCGAGGCCGAGCGCCTCGAGGACCGGGGCGTCGGAGACCCGGAAGAGGTCGGTGTCGCTCGCCGCGGCGAAGGACCAGCTCGCGTAGGAGGGGACGGCGAGGATGTCGCCGGGCTCGAGGGCGAAGCGCTCACCGCCGACCGTCGCCTCGCCGGACCCTTCGAAGACGACGAAGATCGACGAGCCGACGGTGCGCGAGGGCGCGGTCACCCGCCCCTGCGGGACGCGGTGCATCTCGCAGCGCATCGTCGTCATCACGTCTCGCCCGCTCGCTGGGTCGACGAAGCGCAGCGCCGCGGGGCCGCCCTGCGCGTCGGCGACGAGCGCGCCGAGCGCGGCGTCGGTGTCGGCGCGCCGGTAGGCAAAGAGGGGGGAGTAGTGGGCGGGGACCCCGCCGCCGAGCGGCAGCAGGCCGGGGCCGCTGCCGAAGCGCCGCTCCGACGCCGAGCGCTCCGGCGTCTGGCGGTCGACCTCCGCGTCGGGGCCCTGCTCGAAGAAGACCGCGTCGAGGGAGCGCAGCAGCGGCAGGTCGAGGCCGTCGAACCAGACCATCGGCGAGGCGCCCGAGTTGTGGTGCTCGTGCCAGGTCCACGGCGGGGTGAGGACGAGGTCGCCGGGGCCCATGGAGATCGCGTCGCCGTCGACCACGGTCCACACGCCGCTGCCCTCGACCACGAAGCGCAGCGCGCCCGGGCTGTGACGGTGCGCGGGGGCGACCTCGCCGGGGCGCAGGTACTGCACGGCGCCCCACAGCGTCGAGGTGGCGTAGGGGGCACCGCCGAGGTGGGGATTGGCGAGGCCGAGGACCCGGCGGTCGCCGCCGCGGTCGATCGTCACCAGCTCGCCCGCCCGCTCCATCAGCGAGCGCAGCTCTTTGCCCCGCCAGACGTAGGCGCCCCCGAGCTCGGGCTCGCGGCTCATGAGGCCGTCGAGCAGCCAGAGCGGCTGCAGGTCGTGTTCGGCGACGTCGGCGTAGAGCAGGTCGAGGTCGCCGTCCTCGGAACGGAAGCGTCGGGTCGTCATCATCCTCCTCCTCTCTCCTCGCGCTCAGCGCGCCGGCGGCGGTACCGGGCCGCTGCCGGCACCGAGCGTCGGGCAGGGCGTCGCTCCCGCGTCGCTCACCGCCACTGCGAGCGTGCCGACGCGCTCGATGCTCACTTCGATGGTGTCGCCGCCGACGATTGGCCCGACGCCCTCGGGGGTGCCCGAGGCGATGATGTCGCCGGGATAGAGCGTCATCACCGACGAGGCGTAGGCGACGAGCTGCGGAACCGACCAGATGAGGTCGCTCGTGAGCGCCTTCTGCCGCTCGACGCCGCTCACCGAGCAGGTGAGGAGAAGGGTGCCGGGATCGCCCACCTCGTCGGCGGTCACGATCGAGGGCCCGGTCGGGGTGAAGGTGCGGAAGGACTTGCGCGTCGATCGGTCCTCGCCGCCGCGCATCGTGATGTCGAGCAGGCACGTGTAGCCGAAGACGTGGTCGAGCGCCTCGTTGACCGGGACGTTCTCGCTCACCGAGCCGATCACCACACCGAGCTCGCCCTCCTGGTCGAAGCGCCGGTCGGTGTAGGGGAGGACGACGGTAGAGCCCGGCCCGGTCACCGACGAGCGGGCCTTCAGGAAGAGCCCGAGGCTGCGGATGTCGCGGACCTCGCTCATCTCGGTCATGTGGTCGACGTAGTTCACCGGCGCGGCGATCACGGCGCCCGGGAGCGGGATCGGCGCGGCGAGGTCACCCACCTCGCCCGCCGTGCCATTTGCGAGCGCCCCCAGTGCCCCGAGGCCCGCCCGACCGGCATGCTCGATTACCTCGATCATCGAGAGCGCCGCACCAGCTCCGTCGATGAGCGGGGCCATGCCTTTGTCGTCGAGCAGCGCCGCGCCACCGCCGGCCATCGTCACGAGTCGCACCCGGCACCTCCCCCGTCGGCGGTCGCCGCCCAGCGAAGTCTACGGAATCGGGAGATCGGCCAACGCCGGGCGGTTACTCCTCGGGGACGTCCTTGGTCGCCTCGATCTCGAGCTCGATCTTCACCTCGTGGGGGACCATGAAGCCCCCGGTGGGCAGCGCCCGGTGCGCCCAGTCGCCGCTTCCGAACTGCTCCCGCACGAGGATCGTGCTCGCCGAGAGCCCGAGCCGGGTCTTTCCCCAGCCGTCCTCCACGATGCCGTTGAAGGAGAGGTCGAGCTCGACCGGCTGAGTGACGCCGTGCAGCGTGAGGTGACCCTCGAGGACGTAGCGGTGCTCGCCGTTCGGCCGCAGCGAGTGTGAGTGGAAGTCGATGGTCGGGAACCGCTCCACATCGAGGACGTCGGGGCCGAGGATCTTCTCGTCGCGGGCGGCGCTGGCGGTCGTCACGGTCGTCGCGTCGATCGCCGCCTCGACGCTCGACTGGGTGAGGTCGGGGTCGATGGTGATCGTCCCCGCGGGGCCGGCGGCGATCCCACGGGCGAAGGCCACCGTGTAGTGCTCGACGCTGAACGCGACGAATGAGTGGGTCGAGTCGATCGTCCAGGTCCCCGTTTCGGGGAGGTCCATCGGTGCAGGCATCTCGTCTCCTCCGGTCGTTGTGCCGAGGGTAGCGGCCGCGGGGACATGCGAGCCCGACGCGCCGCTGGCCCCGCCGCACTGGGCGACGGGGCCAGCAGGAGCGCAACCGTTACGGGCTAGAAGGCGGGGCCCCCGAAACCGCCGGGGCCACCCCCGCCGGGCCCCCCGGGGCCACCCCCGCGGGGGCCCAGGGGGCCGGCGCCCCGCCTGTCCGCCGCGGACGGCGCAGGCACGACGGTGATCGAGGTCGCCGTGATCGCGGTCGAGGAGGATTCCTCTCCCTCCGCGACGATCGCCGCGCCGACTTTCACGTCCGAGGCGGCGCCGCTACCGGACTTGGTGCGATACACGGTGCTCGCCGTGGTGGTGACGGTCGCCGTGCCGCTGCGGGTGGTGAGGGTGATCGTGCTCCCCGAGATCGCCGTCACCCTGCCGGTGATCGAGGGCAGGACGACCTGCACGTCGGTGGCGTCGAGGGAGGTGTGATCGGCGCCGACGGCGCCGACGGCCATCACCCGCTCGCCGGTGGTGACGGCGGACGCGCTCGCCGACTGTCCGCCGAGCTCGTAGCTGGTCGTGCCCGAGACGTTGATGGTGTGCCAGAAGCCCTGCTGGTCCTGCACGGTGATCGCGCTGCCGCTCGCCGAGACGACCGTCCCCGCGACGCTCGGCGAGAAGATGTCGATCTCGCTCGCCGTCGGGGTGGACGAGGTGCTGGTGGCGAGCACGCTCACGATGCTCCCGACGGCGAGGGCGCTCGCGGAGGAGGCCTTGCCGTCCTTCTCGTACGTCGTCGAGGCGGTCGTCGTGTAGGTCGTGCTCGTGCCGTCGCCGTTGGTGATCGTCACGCTGGAGGCGCCGATCGCGGCGACCGTGCCGACCGGGCCGTGGCCGACGCCGAGACCGGGGCGTCGGCCCGCGCCGGGGGCGGCCGGGGGCGTCTTGGCGCTCGCGGCGAGGGCCGCCGAGACGCCGCCCAGGCTGAGGACGGCGGCCACACCGGTCGCGGCGGTCGCCTGCCACAGGCGGCGCCGCGGACGCCGCAGGAGTGTCTCAGTGCTCTTGGTCATGATGGTTCTCCTCTGTTGTGGGACGGACGTCCCGTTTGAGGAGAGCCTGCAGGGGCGGTCTTGGAGCCCCGCGGAGGGCTGCTGAGAGCCCGGTGAGAGAACCCGCTACGGCGTCGGCTGGCTCAGCAGAGCGCCGCCGCGAGACCCGCCCCCGGCGAGCCGAGCCCCGAGGCCCGGTCGTAGCCGACGGTCGCCCCGTAGGCGCCGGGGTGGTCGCCGAGGTAGTCGTTGTCGCCGCTCGTGATGTCGTGGAAGTGCGCGGCGGGGGCGCGCCCCGCGAGGCGGTAGAGGAGGGGGTCGGCGAAGCCGACCGGCGCCGCGCAGCCCTTCTCCGCGTCCGCGAGGGCCAAGAGCCCGGCCCAGGTGGGCGCGGCGATCGAGGTCCCGCCGTAGGTGGACCAGACGCCGTCCTGGACGACGGCGTCGCCGGTCGAGGAGGAGGAGAAGGCCGAGACGTCCGGCACGAGCCGCCCGGGGGCCCCCGGCGCGACCCCGCGCTGGAAGGAGGGCTCGGGGAAGTCGGCCGAGGCCCCCCCGCCCCCCGAGCCGCCGAAGCTCCCGGGCACGTTCCAGACGCGCTCGCGGAGCTGGCCGCGGGGCCCGGGCGAGAGGGTCGTGCCCCCCACGCCGGTGACGAAGGGCTGGGCCGCGGGGTCCGCCACCGAGAGGGCGTCCGCGGGAGAGCCCCAGCCGGTCGCGCAGTCCTCCGAGCCGTGGTCCCCCGAGGCGGCGACGACGCTCATCCCCCCCGCCGCGGCCTCCTCGAAGATGCTGTCCTCAGCAGCAGAGAGCCCCGGCGAGAGCTCCCCCTCGCAGATCCCCCAGCTCGTCGACAAGACCGCGGCCCGCGAGCCGAGGACGATCGCCGAGTAGGTGTCGATCACCCCGGACTCAGACCACGGCCCCTCGTAGACCGAGAGGCGGGCGCGGGGCGCCACCGAGAGGAGGGACTCGACGTCGCTCGCCGCCTCCCCCGAGCCCGCCCCCACCCCCGCGCCGCCGTCGACGCGCTGCACCGCGAGCCGCGGCGCGAGGCCGTAGCAGGAGGCGTAGCGCGCGACGTCGTCCGCGCGGAAGGGCTCGAGCTCGAAGAGCGCGACGCGCACCCCCTGGCCGAAGTCGCCCGCCCCGTAGAGGGGGGAGAGGTCATAGGCAGACGCCAAGGTGTCGGCGGTCATCCCCCCCGTCGCGACCGCCGCCGCGCAGGGGACGGGGCCGCCCGAGGAGCCCGACGAGGTGACGGCGCGCCCCGGCACGGCGCGGCTTTCGGGCGCGCCCTCGGCGAGCGCGGCGTCGAAGTCGCTCAGCCCCGCGACGAAGGCCACCGCGGGGGCGATCGCGCGCCCGAGGAGCGGCCCCGCGGAGGCGCCGTAGGAGGGGGAGGGGCGTCCCGGCACGCGGTAGTCCGACAAGCCCAGCGAGAAGGCCGACTCCAGCACCCCGGCCGTCGTCGCGTAGGAGACGACGAGGCCGCCGTCGGAGAGCACCCCACCCGAAAGCCCGCGCGCCGCGAGGCCGGAGCGCACCGCCGAGACGACCGCGCGCGACGGCGCGAAGCGCGCCGCCACCGCCGCGGGCGCGAGGAAGTGGCGAAAGCGCGGGCTCGACGGGTCGCTCACCGAGGAGGCGAGCGCCGCGAGCCCCGCCGGGTCGCGCGGCACGAGCACGACGTCGAGGGTGATCGCGCGGCGCGGCGGCACCGGGCCGAGGAGCACCGAGCCGGGGGGCGGCGCGAGCACCCCCCCCAGGCGCACGAGCGAGGATGCCGAGCCGGCGCGCGAGAACAGCGGCGAGAGCGCGAGGCCGGCGAGCACGCCGAGGAGGAGGAGCAGGAGGAGGAGGCATCCACGCGCCCGGGGGAACTGGGCGCGTGGATGCGGTGCTGCCGCCGGCCGGTGGCCCGGGTGGTGCGCGCCGTGGCGGGTGGCGAGGGGGCTCCAGGAGGGCGGTCGCTCGACGGCGGGGTGGCGTGCCGGACGACGCCCGCTCGACGGCGTGGTGTGCTGGGCTCGACTTTCCGACATGGGTGGGTCCATCCGCGGCGTTCGGCGATTCGACTCGTGCCTAACGACCGTTCTCGCGTCCGATGTGAGAGAAGTTGCTGGGTGGCAAGGGAATCCACCGGCAGCGGACGACCGCCGCGCGCTCCACGACGCCCATCCGGCGCGCCCGGCCGTGCGGGTCGGCCAGGCGCTCCGTACGATGCGGCGGGGAGGTGGGGACGATGGCGACCGGCATCGAGGACCGCGCAGCACCGAGGAGCGCTCCGTGGGTGCGCCCGTCGTGACGCCCACCGCCTCCCGATGAGGTCTGTCGATGGCCGGTGAGACCCTGGCCCCCCCGGAGGGGAGCGGCACCGGGCAGCCGACCGCGGCACGCTCGCGTTGGGCGACCGCCCCCCGGCCGGCCGCCCTCGCCCTCGCGAGCTCGCTCCCCGAGGCGCTCAGCTACCGCCTGAAGCGGACGCTCCTCGGGCCGCCGATCGTCTCGGACCGCCTCTCCTCCGAGCGCCTCGGCAAGCCCACCGCGCTCGCGGTCCTCTCCTCGGACGTGATGTCCTCCTGCGCCTACGGCACAGAGGAGATGCTGCGGGTGCTGATCCCCGTCGGCGGGCTGGCCGCCTTCGGCCTCGTCACCCCGCTCACCCTCGCACTGCTGGCGGTGCTCGCCGTCGTCACCATCTGCTACCGCGACGTCGTCGCCTCCTACCCCAAGGCGGGGGGCTCCTACGTCGTGAGCCGCGACAACTTCGGGCCGAACATCGCCCAGGTGGCCGGCGCGGCGCTGCTCGTGAGCTACACGATCACGGTCGCGGTCTCGGTCGCCGCCGGCGTCGACGCGATCATCTCGGTCGCCCCCGAGCTGAAGAACCTCGCCGTCCCGTTGTCCATCGCCTTCGTGGTGCTGATCGCCTTCGCGAACCTGCGGGGGATCCGCGAGGCGGGCAGGGTCTTCGCGCTCCCGACGTACTTCTTCATCGCCAACATGGCGGCGCTCATCATCTGGGGGCTGATCAAGGCGGCGACGGGGACCCTCCCGCACACGCCGATCTCGCACGACCAGCTCCACCTCGGCACCAAGGGTGGCGGGCTCTTCCTCGGGGTCTCGGTCTTCTTCGTGCTGCGCGCCTTCGCGAACGGCGGCTCCGCGATGACCGGGACCGAGGCGATCTCCAACGGGGTGAGCATCTTCCGGGCGCCGCAGTCCAAGAACGCGAGGACGACCCTCGTCCTCATGTCCTGCATCCTCGGCACGATGTTCCTCGGCGTCTCGGTGCTCGCCTCGCTGACGCACGCCGTCCCCTTCGTCTCGGGGACGCCGACGGTGGTCTCCGAGATCGGCAAGCTCGTCTACGGCGGCGGCGTCGGGCGCGTCCTCTACATCAGCCTGCAGACGGCGACGGCGGTGATCCTCGTGCTCGCCGCGAACACGAGCTACACGGGCTTCCCCTTCCTCGTCTCCTTCGTCGCCGAGGACTCCTTCCTGCCACGCCAGCTCACGGTCCGCGGCCACCGCCTCGTCTTCTCGAACGGCATCCTCCTCCTCACCTTCGCCTCGATCGCCCTTTTGCTCGCGACCCAGGCGCAGGTCGCCTCGCTCATCCCGATGTACGCGATCGGCGTCTTCACCGGCTTCACGATGGCCGGCGCGGGGATGGCCAAGCACCACGTCACCCACCGCGAAGCGGGCTGGCGGCGCGGCGTCGCGATCGGCGCGGTGGCGGCGGTCGTCTGCACGCTCGTCGTCGTGATCTTCGCGATCACCGAGTTCACCCGCGGCGCCTGGGTGGTGGTCGTCGTGATGCCGCTCCTCGTGTTCGGCCTCGTGCGCACCAACCGCCGCTACCGCCAGGAGTCGCGGGTCCTCGAGGAGGGGGCCGCCGTGGTCGCCTGCGAGGCGCCGGTGCTGCGCCGCCACGTCGTGGTCGTGCTCATCGACCGCATCGACCTCGCCACCGCGCGGGCGCTGCAGTACGCGCGCACCCTCTCACCCGACGAGCTGCGCGCCGTGCACTTCAACGTCGACGAGAGCCGCAGCGAGCGCCTAGTCTCCCGCTGGCGCCAGCTCGGGCTGACCCGCCTGCCCCTCGACGTCATCGAGTGCCCCGACCGCCGTCTCGGTCGTGCCGCCCTCGAGCTCGCGGCCGAGTCCGCGGACGGCGAGACCGAGGTGAGCATGCTGCTGCCCCGCCGCTCCTACCGGGGAGGCTGGGGGCGCTTCCTCCACGACCACACCGCCGACCGCATCGTCGAGACGGTGAGCCAGCTGGCGCACGTCAACGCGACGATCGTCCCCTTCAACGTCGCCGGCGCGATCGACCTCGACCTCGCCGCCGGCCTCGAGGAGCCCGAGACCGAGCGTCGCTCGCAGCGCGAGCGGGACGAGGCCTCGAACCCGACACCGGAGATCGCCGGGGCGACGCCGATCTCCGAGCTCAAGTGGCGCGACCGCGCCGTGGTCGCGGGCAGGGTGCGGGCGATCCGCATCCAACCGTGGTCGGGGGTGCCGACCCTTGAGTGCTCGATCGTCGACAACTCCCGGCGAACCCTGCTCGTCGTCTTCCTCGGCCGCCGCGACGTCCCCGGACTGCGGACAGGAACCGTCGTCAGCGTGGAGGGGCGCATCGGCACCCACCGCGGCCAGCTCGCCGTGGTGAACCCCCGCTACGAGATCCTCTCGACGAGCGAGGAGCACCGCTAGGAGCTCGCCGCCCCGCCGCCGGCGAGCGCCGTGCCGACCTGGCTGGCGATCGCCGCGGCGACGACGCGCCGCTCGAGGCTCACCGGCCGGCCGGGGGTCGGGACGAGGAGGAAGCGCCCCTGGTGCACCCCCCGCCCCTCGACGGTGAGCTCGAGCTCCCTCCCCGGCAGGCCGAGGTCCCCGGCGTCCCACGAACGGCCGGAGAGGATCACCTCCCCTCCCGCCTCAAGGCGGGCGAGGCGGGGGTCCGAGGGGAGCCGCTCGAAGCGGCAGTCGCGTAGGTAGAGCAGGTCGGAGAGCTCCGCGGCGGCGCGGATGACGACGAACTCGGGAGGCTCGCCGAGGGCGATCATCTCCGCGAAGTCGTGCAGCATCGCGAGGTGGTTGGCCCCCTCGAGCGCGATCCGCCGCTGGCGGCGGCCGCGCGCCGCGAGCTCGCTCACCGCGACACCGACCGCGAGCAAGAGCAGCGTCGTCTCGATGTCGAAGCGCTGCACGATCGAGAAGTGGTCGTAGGGGCGGGTGAAGAAGAAGTCGAACCAGACGCTCGCCGAAGCGGCGGCGAGGAAGCCGCCGAGGCGTTGGCCGGTCGCCGCGACGGCGACGACCACCGCGACGAGCACGAGCGCGGCGTCGGCCGCCTGGAAGCTCGAGCGCAGCGGCGAGATCGCGGCGGCCACCGCGGCGGGCGCGACGAGGCCGACGAGGACCGCGGCCGCCGGCAGCCGGAGGAGCCGTGCGCCGCGGCGCCTCACGGTCGCGCCCGGTGCACGCGCCCCGGCGGCGTGGTCGCCGCGTCGCGCTCGACCGGGACGAGGCGGGCCCGCACCGGCCGGTGGTCCGAGCCGGCGTCGGCGAGCACGCCCGCCTCCCCGACGCGCAGCGGGCCGCGGAAGAGCAGGTGGTCGATCTGACTGTGCGGCCGCCAGGCGGGCCAGCTCCTGGCGCGCACGGCGCGCCGCCAGCCCGGGAGGAGCGCGAGGAGGGGTGCTCCCCAGCAGTTCATGTCGCCGCCGATGACCGCGACGGGGCGCCCCGCGAGCGCCGCGCCGAGGGCCCGCACCTGGCGCCACGCACCGTGGCTGATGTGGCCGAGGTGGGTGCCGGCGACGACGAGCTCGTCGCCGGGAAGACCGACGCGCACGACGACCGCCCGGCGGCGGGCGGGGTCGCGGCGCAGCTGGGGGAGGTCGAGCACCTCGGCGTCGAGGAGCGGGAGGCGGGTCGCGACGCCGAGGCGCCAGCTCCCGCGCACCCCCGGCATGCCGCGCTCGGCCGGGCGCAGCGCCGCCCGCCGGCTGCGCGGCGGGCCCTCGAGGCGGAGCGCCCGCGGCGCCCGGCGCACGACGGAGGGGCCCCAGCGGCCGGCGGCGCGCGCCGCCGGCTCGTGGCGGACGAGGCGCGCCCGTGCGAGCTCGGTGGTCACGAGACGGTACGGGGCGGCGGCGCGCTCGGTGGCGGCGCTCTCGCCGTCGGCGAAGAAGAGCTCGGGGAGCACGACGACGTCGGCGTCGAGGCGGTGGAAGGCGCCCCAGAAGTCGTAGGGGCGCCCCCATCCGTCGACCCCGCCGTGGCCGTTGAAGACGGCCACCGAGACACCGCCGTCCGGGGCGCCCCCGCCCGGGGGCACGCTCACACCCTGCCGCAGCCCGCGACCGAGGCGAGGTCGGCATCGGGGCGGCCGAACCCCTCGGGCCAGTAGTCGCCGGTGACCTCGTCGAGCAGGTAGGCGGTGGGGTGCGGCGAGGAGACGATGGTGCGCAGCGCCTCGAGGAAGCGCTCGACGTCGGCGGTGGTCGTCGAGGCCCCCGCAGAGGCGCGCACTGCGCCCGGCATCTCGCGGTGGTCGCCGCGCCGCGCGCGCTCCCGGAAGCGGGCGAGCTCGCCCTCGCCGAGGCCGAGCAGGCGGACGAGGTAGGGGTGGGCGCAGAAGCAGCCGTGGCGGACGCCGATCCCGAACTCGGCGGAGAGGCGGGCGGCGATGAGGGCGTGCGGCAGCCCTTCGACCACGAAGGCGGCGACGGGGAGGCCCGCCACTTCGGCCGGGGGGCCGAGCAGCCGGACGCCCTCGATCGCCGCCAGCCCGCGGTACAGGCAGCTGCGCAGCGCCTCGTCGTGGGCGGTGATCGCGGGGAAGCCGATCGCGGCGAGCTCGTCGAGGGCGGCGCCGAGGGCGACGGCACCGAGGACGTTCGGCGAGCCGGCCTCCTCGCGCTCGGGCGGCGCCGACCAGACGACCTCGTCGAGGTCGACCAGCTCGACGGCGCCGCCGCCCGCGAGGAAGGGGTCCCCCACCGCGAACGTGGCGCGCGGTCCGATGAGCGCCCCCGCGCCGAAGGGGGCGTAGAGCTTGTGGCCGGAGAAGACGACGTAGTCCGCGGCGGCGGGGAGCGCCCGGTGGGGGGCGAGCTGCGCGGCGTCGACGAGGACCGGGACGCCGCGCTCGTGTGCGGCGGTGATCGCCTCCTCGAGCGGCGGGAGGTAGCCGGTGACGTTCGAGGCGCCGGTGATCGCGAGGAGCTTCGGGCGGGGCGAGGCCTCGAGGCCGGCGAGCAGCGCCGCGAGCTCGAGGCGGCCGTCGGCCGTGCACTCGACGAAGCGGCAGGTGGCGTAGCGCCCCCACGGGAGGAGGTTGGCGTGGTGCTCGAGGACCGTCGTGAGCACGATGTCGCCGGGGGCGAGCGCGAGGCGGAAGGCGAGGTGGTTGATCGCCTCGGTGGTGTTGCGGCAGAGGATGGCGACGTCGTCGGCGGAGCGGCCGGCGAAGCTGAGCACGGCGGCGCGGGCCTCCTCGTAGGCGGCGGTCGAGAAGCGCGAGGCGTAGCCGGCGCCGCGGTGCACGCTCGAGTAGTAGGGGAGGAAGGCGTTGACGCGGGCGGCCACACCGAGCGAGGCGCCCGTCGAGGCGGCCTGGTCGAGGCTCAGGTAGGGGCGGGTGGCGCCGTCGAGGCAGGGGACCTCGAGGCCCTCCCCGACGAGGTGCAGTGGCAGTGTCGTGACAGCTCCGGTCAAGGCGATGACGTCGGCCTAGACGCCGACGGTCCCGTCGATCACCTCGCGCAAGAGGTCGGCGTGGCCGTTGTGGCGGGCGTACTCCTCGATCAGGTGGACGAGCACGTAGCGCAGGCTCGGCTGGAGGGCGCGCCGACCGCTCGGGCGGGGGGCGATGTCGTCGAGCGAGGCGGAGTCGACGATCTCGCGCGAGCGGTCGCACTCGCTGCGAAAGGTCGACAGCGCGGCGGCGGGGTCGGCCGCCTCGGCCTCGTCGAAGGCCGCGTTCGGCGCCTCCTCCCGCTGGTAGAGGGGCTCGACCTCGAGGCCGGCGAAGCGCCCCTGCAGCCAGCGGCGCTCGACCTCGGACATGTGGCGGACGAGGCCGATGAGCGACATCGAGGAGGGGGGCACCGACCGGCGGGAGAGCGCCGCGGCGTCGAGGCCCTCGCACTTGCGCTCGAGGGTCGCGCGGTGGAAGTCGAGCCAGCTGAGCAGCATCTCGCGCTCATCGGCCACGGCCGGGGGATCGGTACGGGTGATCTCCATCTTCGGACGATAGGCCACCGGCGCGCCCGCCCGTCTCGACGGCGCCGACGGCGCGTGCAACGCTTTCGCGCCGCCACTTTCGGGAGCGAGATGATCGAGCACGCCGTCCGGGTCTACAAGAGCGCCGAGTCGTTGCCGCGAGCCGGGCAGCTCGCGTGGAAGATCGCCGAGGTCGCCGCCGACCCCGTCCCCCTCGCCGAGGACGTCGCGGAGATGGTCGTCAACCGCATCATCGACAACGCCGCGGTCGCCGTCGCCTCGGTGGACCGCCACCCGGTGCGGACCGCCCGCTTGCAGGCGCTGGCGGCTCCCTCGACGCGGGGCGCCGCGGTCCTCGGGCGCGAGCAGGCGCTGCGCGTCGCCCCCGAGTGGGCGGCGTGGGCGAACGGCGTCGCGGTCCGCGAGCTCGACTTCCACGACACCTTCCTCGCCGCCGAGTACGCCCACCCCGGCGACAACATCCCCCCGCTGCTCGCCACCGCGCAGCACGTGGGGGCGAGCGGCGAGGAGCTCTGCCGGGCGATCGCGACCGGCTACGAGATCCAGATCGACCTCGCCACCGGGATCTGCCTCCACGAGCACCGCATCGACCACATCGCCCACCTCGGCCCCTCGGTCGCCGCCGGCCTCGGCACCCTCCTCGGGTTGCCCACCGAGGTCACCTACCAGGCGGTCGGCCAGGCCCTGCACACGACGACCACGACCCGACAGTCCCGAAAGGGCGAGATCTCGTCCTGGAAGGCCTACGCCCCCGCCTTCGCCGGCAAGGTGGCGATCGAGGCCGTCGACCGCTGCCTGCGCGGCGAGGGCGCCCCGTCACCGATCTACGAGGGCGAGGACGGCGTCCTCGCGTGGATGCTCGACGGCCCGGACAGCGCCTACGTCGTCCCCCTCCCCGCGGCGGGCGAGGAGAAGCGGGCGATCCTCGAGAGCTACACCAAGGAGTACTCGGCGGAGTACCAGGCGCAGGCCCTGATCGACCTCGCGCTGCGGATGCGGGGGCGCATCGGCGACCTCGGCGCGGTGGTGGCGGTGACCATCCACACCAGCCACCACACCCACGCGGTGATCGGCACGGGCGCCAATGACCCGCAGAAGTTCGACCCCGACGCCTCGCGGGAGACCCTCGACCACTCCGCCCCCTACATCTTCGCGGTCGCCCTCGAGGACGGCGGCTGGCACCACGAGCGCTCTTACGCGAGTGAGCGGGCGCACCGCCCCTCGACGATCAAGCTCTGGCGGAGCATCTCGACCGTCGAGGACCCGGAGTGGAGCCGCCGCTACCACGCCCTCGACCCGAAGGAGAAGGCCTTTGGCGGCCGCGTGGTGATCGAGCTCGCCGACGGCACGCGCGTCGAGGACGAGCTCGCCGTCGCCGACGCCCACCCCCTCGGCGCCCGACCCTTCGCTCGCGCCGACTACGTGGCGAAGTTCACCACCCTCGCCGAAGGGGTCGTCAGCCCCGCCGAGCAGCGGCGCTTCCTCGCCGCCGCGGAGTCGTTGCGCGAGCTGCGGGGCGAGGAGCTCCTCGGCCTCAACGTCGCCGTCGAGGACCTCGCCGGGCGCGACGCGACGGCTCCCGCGGGGCTCCGCTGATGCTCGGCGCCACGACCTCGGTCGCCGAGCGGCGGCGCGCCTTTCGCGAGGGGCTCGCCTCGGGGCGGCTGCTGCGCTTCCCCGGTGCCTTCAACCCGAACTCGGCGCTGCTCATCGAGGAGCACGGCTTCGAGGGCGTCTACGTCTCGGGCGCGGTCCTCTCGGCCGAGCTCGGCCTCCCCGACATCGGCCTCACCACCCTCACCGAGGTCGCGGGGCGCGCGCACGCCATCGCGCGGGTCACCAACCTGCCGGCCCTCGTCGACGCCGACACCGGCTTCGGGGAGCCGATGAACGCGGCGCGCACCGTCCAGCAGCTGGAGGAGATGGGCCTCGCCGGCTGCCACATCGAGGACCAAGTGAACCCGAAGCGCTGCGGCCACCTCGACGGCAAGGCCGTCGTCGGGCGCGACGAGATGTGCCGCCGCCTCGCGGCCGCGGTCGGTGCGCGCCGCGACGGCGACTTCGTCGTCTGCGCCCGCACCGACGCGCGCGCGGTGGAGGGCCTCGACGGGGCGATCGAGCGCGCCAAGGCCTACGTCGACGCCGGCGCCGACCTCATCTTCGCCGAGGCGCTCGAGAACGAGCACGAGTTCGAGCAGTTCAAAAAGGCCGTGCCGGCACCGCTGCTCGCGAACATGACCGAGTTCGGCAAGAGCCCGCTCCTTTCGCGCGCAACCCTCGAGGCGCTCGGGGTGAACGTCGCGATCTACCCGGTGACCTTCTTCCGCCTCGCGATGGGCGCCGCCGAGGCGGGCCTCGAGGTGCTCGCCCGCGAGGGGGACCAGCGCAGCCTCGTCGACAAGATGCAGACGCGGGCCCGTCTCTACGAGGTCCTCGACTACGAGGGCTACACCGCCTTTGACGGCGAGATCTTCAACTTCACTCTCGAGGACAACAGCTGACCGCGCCAGGCGGTCTGAAAGGGTGCAAGTGAGCGAGAGCGACGAAATCCACAAGGGCCTCGACGGCGTCGTCGTCGACACCACCGCGGTGTCGATGGTGAACCCGGCCTCCAACTCCCTCACCTACCGCGGCTACCCCGTGCAGGAGCTCGCCGCCTTCTGCAGCTTCGAGCAGGTCGCCTACCTCATCTGGCACGGCGAGCTGCCGAGCGTCGACGAGCTCGCGACCTTCACCGCGAGCGAGCGCTCGCTGCGCGCCCTCCCCGAGCAGCTCGTCGAGCTGCTCGTCGCGACGCCCCGGGGCGGCCATCCGATGGACACCCTCCGCACCGCGCTCAGCTGGCTCGGTACCGTCGACCCCCGCGAGGACGACGCCAGCGAGGAGGCGAACCTCGCGAAGTCCCTCGACATGATGGCGAAGATCCCGACCATCGTCGCCCTCGAGCAGCGCCGCCGCCGCGGCCAGCCGCCGATCCCCCCCGACCCCTCGCTCGGCTTCGCCGAGAACTTCTTCCAGATGTGCTTCGGGGAGGTCCCCGAGCCGGCGGTGGTCCGCTGCTTCGAGATCTCGCTCGTCCTCTACGCCGAGCACAGCTTCAACGCTTCGACCTTCACGGCGCGCGTCGTCACCTCGACCCTCTCGGACATCTACAGCGCGGTCGTGGCCGGCGTGGGCGCCCTGAAGGGGCCGCTGCACGGCGGGGCGAACGAGGCCGTGATGCACATGATGGAGGAGATCGGCGACCCCGACCGCGCCGTCGACTGGCTGCACGAGGCCTTCGAGAAGAAGAAGCTGGTGATGGGCTTCGGCCACCGCGTCTACAAGAGCGGCGACTCGCGGGTCCCGACGATGCGCGCGGCCCTCGAGGAGATGGCCACGCTGCGCGGCGGGGAGTCCCTGATGGCGATGTACCGCAACCTTGAAGAGGCGATGATCGCCGAGAAGGGCATCCACCCGAACCTCGACTTTCCCTCCGGCCCCGCCTACCACCTGATGGGCTTCGACACCGAGATGTTCACGCCGATCTTCGTGGTCAGCAGGATCACCGGCTGGACGGCGCACGTCATCGAGCAGCTGCAGGCGAACTCGCTCATCCGCCCGCTCAGCCGCTACGTCGGGGCCGCCGAGCGCCACCTCCCAGACGGCGCCGGGGCACTCTGAGCGGGCCCCGGCCGACGGGCCTCAGCCGGCGGGCGGCTCCGGCCAGTCGTAGAAGCCGCGGCCGGCCTTGCGACCGAGGCGCCCCTCGGCGACGAGGCGCTCGAGGAGCGGCGGCGGGCTGAAGCGGGGGCCGTAGGCCTCCTCGAGGACGCGCGCGATCCCGAGTCGGACGTCGAGGCCGACGAGGTCGGTGAGGCGGAGCGGCCCCATCGGGTGGCCGTAGCCGAGGACCATCGCCCGGTCGATGTCCTCGGCGGCGGCGAGGCCCGACTCGAGCATGCGGATCGCCTCGAGGCCGAGGAGGACCCCGAGGCGGCTCGTGAGGAAGCCCGGGGCGTCGTGCACGACGAGCGCCTCCTTGCCGAGCTGGGTCGCGGCCGCGCTCGCCGCCCCCACGACGCCCGGGTCGCTCGCCGTGCCGACGACCACCTCGACGAGGGCCATCTGGCGGACGGGGTTGAAGAAGTGCATGCCGACGAGGCGCTCGGGGCGTGCAAGCGCCTCGGCGAGGGCGTCGATCGAGATCGAGCTCGTGTTGCTCGCGAGGAGCCGCGGGGCGAGCGCCTCCGCCTCGGCGAGGACGAGGTGTTTCAGCTCGAGCCGCTCGGGCACCGCCTCGACGACGAGGTCGAGCGCCCCCCCGAGCTCGGCGACCGAGGCCACCACCTCGATCAGCGCGAGCGTCGCGGCGCGTCCCGTCTCGTCGATCAGGCCGCGCGCGAGGTCCCGGTCGAGGTCCGAGGCGACCCTGCTGGCGAGCGCGCCCGCGGCGGCCGCGTCCGCCTCGGCGAGGCGCACCGCGACGCCGGCGCGCGCCGCGGCGTAGGCGATCCCCGCTCCCATCGTCCCACCGCCGATGATGCCGATCCGGCGCAGCGGCCCCTCAGCCATAGGCGAAGAAGCCGTGCCCGCTCTTGCGACCGAGAAGGCCACCGGCGACCATGCGCGCGAGCAGCGGCGGCGTGGCGAACGCCGGGTCGCGGAACTCCGCGTAGAGCGACTCGGCGCACAGGGCGACGGTGTCGAGGCCGATGAAGTCGCACAGCGCGAGGGGGCCGAGGGGATGGTTGCAGCCGAGCACCATCCCGGCGTCGATGTCCTCGGCGCTCGCGAAGCGCCCCTCGAGCATCCGCACCGCGGACAGCAGGTAGGGGATGAGCAGGCCGTTCACGATGAAGCCGGCGCGGTCAGCGGCGTGGATGACGGACTTCTCGAGCGGGCCGGTGACGAAGGCCTCCGCCCGCTCGGCCGTCGCCGGCGCTGTGCGCACCGAGGAGATCAGCTCGACGAGCGGCATCACCGGCACCGGGTTGAAGAAGTGCACTCCGAGCACCGACTCGGGACGGCGGGTCGCCATCGCCATCTTCACGATCGGGATCGTCGAGGTGTTCGAGGCGAGGACCGCCTGCGGGTCCTCCACGATCTCGTCGAGGCGGGCGAACAGGGCGCACTTCACCGCCTCGTCCTCGACCGCGGCCTCGATCACGAGGTCGCGGTCGGCGAGCTCCTCGAGGCCGGTGACTGCACGGACGCGTCGCAGCGCCGCGTCGCGGCCCTGTTCGTCGAGCTTCCCGGCGCCGACGGCGCGCGCCAGCGAGGACTCGAGACGCGCCTGGCCGCGGGCGAGCGCCGCGGCGTCGGAGTCGGTGACGACGACGTCGAGACCGGCGCGGGCGCAGACCTCGGCGATGCCCGCACCCATCTGGCCGAAGCCGACCACCCCGACCCGTTCGGTCGCCATCGGTACCTCAGCGACCCGTGAACTCGGCGTGGCCGGGTCCCGAGGCGAAGAAGGAGGCCATCCCGATGCGCGCGTCCTCGGTGGAGAGGGTCTCGACGAAGCGGGCCCGCTCTGCGGCGAGGCCGTCGGCGAGGGGGCCCTCGAGGCCACCGTCGATCAGCGCCTTCACGACCGCGAGCGCGCCACGCGGCCCGCTCGCGAAACGCCCGGCGAGCTCCAGCGCACGCCCGAGGACCTCGTCGGCGGGGTGGGCTGCCTCTGCGAGGCCGACGGCGAGCGCCTCCTCGGCGCGCACCTCCCTGCCCGAGAGGATCATCGACTTCGCGACGGCCGGCCCGACGAGGCGGGGGAGGCGCTGGGTCCCCCCGCCACCGGGGAAGAGGCCGAGGAGGATCTCCGGCAGGCCGAGGCGGGCATCGTCCGCGATCACCCGCAGGTCGCAGGCGAGGGCGAGCTCGAGGCCCCCGCCGTAGGCGACGCCGTTCACCGCGGCGATCGTCGCGCAGGGCAGCGAGGCGAGGAGGTCGAGCGCCGTTCCGAGCAGCGCCACGAGCTCTGCCCCCCGCGCCGGCTCGGCGAGCTCGGCGATCTCGGCGCCGGCGGCGAAGATGCGCGGCCCCCCGGTGACGACGAGGGCGCCCGGCGGGTCGGCGTGCAGCGCGACGAGCGCCTGCTCGAGCTCGCCGGTGAGCGCGATCGAGAGCGCGTTCACCTTCGGGCGGTCGAGGCGCAGCGTCACCACCGCCCCCTCGCGGCTGACGACGACCATCGGGTCGGCCATCAGTCGAGCCCCGCCAGCGAGCGGGCGTAGGCCACCGCGCCCCGCGCGTCGTAGGCCCGCAGGAGCTGCAGCTTCTCGGCCTCGATCGACCCCTCGGCGTGCACCGCGAGCACCGCCTGGTAGCCGCCGAAGTCCCGCGAGGTGAGATCGGAGATGAGGTGCATCATCGGCAGCCGCTCGGCGGCGGGGACGGCGGCGGCGAAGTACTTCTCGAGGACGGGGCGCACCTCCTCCGACGCCCAGTCCTCGGCGCCCGGTCCCGTCACGAGCAGCCCGCCGGCGAGGTCCTGCACGATCTCGAGCGCCTCGTGGTAGCCGGTGGCGAAGGTGTACTTGGCGATGTTCGTCGTCATCGGGTCGGGGTAGGCGATCCCGTCGGGCGCGAGCTGCGCGCGCCGCGCGGCGAGCTCGGTGAGGCCGCGCACCGTCTCCGCGTAGCCGACGAGGCGGGCGAGCTTGTCGCGCACGTGGCCGGCGCGGGCGATCCCGTTCATCTCGGCGATCACCGCCGCGGCGCCGACGAGCGCGTCGAGGAGGGGGAGCTTGTAGCTCACGGCGGTGAAGCGGTGGTACTCGACGAAGGTGAGGGCGAGCGGGCCGGCGAGCTCGGTGCGCCGGCAGCAGAAGACGCGCTCGCTCGGGACGAAGACGTCGTCGAAGACCGTCAGGCTCTCGAGCATCTTGTGGCGGCTCGAGAGCGGGAACTCGAAGGGGTCGCGGGCCCCGGCCGCGTACGAGGAGACGTAGAGGCTGAGCCCCTCGGTCGCCACCGGGACGGCGAAGGCGACGGCGTAGTCGGCGTCGTCGGGGCCCATCGCCCGCGTCGGCAGCACGATCAGCTCGTCGACGTTGGCGCTCACCGAGGTGTGCACCTTCGCTCCGCGCACGACGATCCCGTCCGCGCGCTCCTCGACGACGCGCACGTAGAGGTCGGGGTCGCCCTGCGCGCTCGGCGCGAGGGCGCGGTCACCTTTCACGTCGGTCTGCGCGACGGCGAGGGTGAGGTCACCGTCGCGGCAGAAGCGGTGGTAGCGCTCGGCGCGTGCGCGCGCCTCGCCGTCGAGGACGCGCAGCAGCGCGAAGAGCGCGTCGGTGCCGATCTCGCGGACGAGGGTGACGAGGGTCCCGCCCGCCGCGGTGCTCGCCTCGATGAGCGCCGAGCGGCGGAGGAGGTCCTCGGCGGAGCGGGGGACGCGGTAGTAGGCGCTGTAGGGCCCCTCCCCGTCGTCGGCGACGGCGAGCTCGCGGTGCTCCTCGGTGAGGACGAAGTCGAGCGCCGCATGGTCGACGGCGACCCGCAGCTCCTCGTGCGCGGTGACGTCGGCGACCCGCTCTCCCCGGTAGTAGACGACGCGCCCGTCCCGGAGCCCCTCGCGGTACTGGTCTGCCGTCCGCATCGCCATCGCGGCGACGGTACTGGAGCGCTCCCGGCGCGGCAATCGGCCGGTTGCCGCCACCGGGACCTTCCCCTACGGTGCCGCGCGCGGTCGCGCGCATGACCGCAGGGTGCGGGAAGGGGGGAGGGGGGCGCTGCGGCGCCCACCGCAGCGATGGCCTTGGAGCTCGTGGCGGGAGCCGCCGAGACGCCGCTCAGCCCCACCCTCTTCCTGGAGCGCGCCGCGGCCGTCTTCGCGGAGCGGACGGCGATCGTCGACGGTGGCCGCTCGCTCAGCTACGGCGAGTTCGCCGAGCGCTGCCGCCGCCTCGCGAGCGCCCTCGTCGATAGCGGCCTCGCCCCCGGTGGGCGCGTCGCGGCGCTGTGCACGAACAGCCACGTGATGCTCGAGCTGCACCACGGCGTGCCGCTCGCCGGCGCCGTCCTCGTGCCGTTGAACTTCCGCCTCACCGCCGACGACCTCGCCTACATGGTGGGTCACTGCGGCGCGGCGCTCCTCGTCGCCACCGCCGAGCTCGCCCCCCTCGCCGCCGAGGTCGCCGAGCGCAGCGGCATCCGTCTGCTCGTCGAGGGCGACGGTGGCTACGAGGCCTTCCTCGCCGGCGCCGCGGCGACGTCGCGCGCCGCTCCCGAGGAGCACAGCCTGCTGGCGATCAACTACACGAGCGGCAGCACCGGCCAGCCGAAGGGTGTGATGTACAACCATCGCGGCGCCTACCTGCAGGCGCTGGCGATGGCCTTCCACCTCCGCCTCGGCACCGAGTCCCGCTACCTGTGGACGCTGCCGATGTTCCACTGCGACGGCTGGTGCATCACCTGGGCGGTCACCGCGGCGGGCGGCGAGCACCGCTGCCTGCGCCTCTTCGACCCCGCCGCCGCCTGGGCGGAGCTCGCCGCCGGGGGGATCACCCACCTCTCGGCGGCGCCGACGGTGCTCACGATGATCGCCGAGGCGGCCTCCCAGCCCGCTGCCGCCCCGCCGCGGCGCGCCGTCGCGGCGACGACCGGCGGTGCGCCGCCCTCGCCGGCCCTCCTCGAGCGCCTCGCCGCCCTCGAGCTCACCGTCACCCACCTCTACGGCCTCACCGAGAGCTACGGCCCGGCGGTGACCAACGTCTGGCAGCCGGCGTGGTCCGCCGAGAGCCCCGCGGCGCAGGCCGCGCTGAACGCCCGCCAGGGGATCGGCAACGTGGTGAGCGGCGGGCTGCGGGTCCTCGCCCAGGACGGCAGCGAGGTCCCCGCCGACGGCGAGACGATCGGTGAGATCGCCCTGCGCGGCAACAACGTGATGGCCGGTTACTACGCCGACCCCGAGGCCACGGCCGCGGCGGTGCGCGACGGCTGGCTGTTCACCGGCGACCTCGGCGTCTGTCACCCCGACGGCTACGTGGAGCTGCGGGATCGCGCCAAGGACATCATCATCACCGGCGGCGAGAACGTCGCCTCGGTGGAGGTGGAGCGCGCCCTCGCGGCCCATCCCGCGGTCCTCGAGTCGGCGGTCGTCGCCGCGCCCGACGCGACGTGGGGCGAGGTCCCCTACGCCTTCGTCACGCTGAAGGCGGGCGCCGAGGTGAGCGGCGAGGAGCTCATCTCGTTCTGCCGGGAGCGCCTCGCGCACTTCAAGGCGCCGCGCGCGGTGCGCTTCTCCG
>Ga0307374_10002964_pt1 | contig 29502 bp, 20 predicted proteins | sample OX3MG_FD_202532 | JGI IMG/M metagenome (GOLD analysis project Ga0307374, IMG submission 202532) | Soil microbial communities from Risofladan, Vaasa, Finland - OX-3 | ecosystem: Environmental > Terrestrial > Soil > Coastal area > Acid sulfate soil | place: Finland: Risofladan, Vaasa | collected... | reverse complement strand
CGCCTGACGCGCGATCCACGGCCACTTCGACGCAGGTCGCCACGTTGCCGCCCTTTTCGAAGCCGCCGCCGATACCGAAGCCATGCCCCGGAGCCGGCTTGGCGGAAGTCCAGCCGAACTTATCGGCCGCCGCTTGAAATACCGCGCGCAAGCGTTCGTTCTTCAAATTGTTCAGGCGGAATTGCAGTGGGTCCACGTTCGCGGCGTGCGCCAATTCGTCCATGAAAGATTCGCGCGCGAAATGATTCGCCGTCGCCGCCAACGCGCGATAGGAGCCCTGGCGCAGGGGATAACGCGTGGGCTGGAAGACGATGCGCTGGCTGGGCACTTCGTAGAACGTGCGAATGCCGGCGGCGCCGGAATTGTAATTTTTAAATTCCCAAGCCGAGAGCGTGCCATCGTTCTGAACGCCGCCCGCAACTTCGATCACTCCTGCCGGACGAAAATACGCCCAAGTGAACTCTTCTTCGCGGGTCCAGACCAGCTTCACCGGAGCATTTGCCGCTCGCGCGAGCCGTGCGGCCTCGACGGCACATTCGCCGGTGTGCTTCCCTCCGTAGCCCGAACCCATATCCGGCATGAGCACGCGAACCTGATCTTCGGGAACATGAAACGCCTGTGCCAGTTCGGTGCGCACGGCGAAGGGCCGTTGCGTGCCGGTCCACACAGTGAGCATATTCCCGCTTGACGTCCATTGTGCGAGCGCGGCGCGCGGCTCGAGTGGCGCGTGCGCAATGTAAGAAACCGTGTAGGTTTGCCGTAGTTGGTGATCGGCTGCGGCCAGATCCTTGTCGACAGCGCCCGTTTCATAGCGCGACGTGCCTTCGAAGCCTTTAACATCGATCGGATTGTTTTTTAAGTAGGCGAACAAATCCTTGTTCGATAGCTGCGGTTGTTCATTCCACTTCGCTTTTAGCGAAGCGAGCGCGCGTTCGGCCGCTTCTGCGCTTGCAGCAGCAACTCCCGCGAAATCGCCGTCGCGCACGAAGGTGACGTTATCGGCCAAATCGAATGATGGCGCGTTGATGGAAACTAACGTGGCGCCAAACGAAGGAGGCCGCAGAACTTTTCCATACAACATTCCGGGCAGCTTCTGATCGGAGGGATACAAATGCCGACCGGTGACGAAGTCGCGCCCGTCCACCTTGGGGATCGATTGGCCCTCGACGGTCCACTGAGCCGGTGCGACTAGCGCTTCATCCGCCGGGATCACAGTCGTGAGTTGCTGGCTGCTCACCAGCTCCGAATACGAGATGGATTTCTTTTTTTTGGAAACTTTGACTCGCCCATTCGCCGCTTCCAGGCGCCGCGGATCAATGTTCCACTTCTTCGCCGCCAGGGCGATCAATTCTTCGCGCGCGGCCGCCGCCACTTTGCGCAGCTGCAAATTCATAGTGGGCGTAGTGCGGCTGCCGAAAGTGCCCATGTCATAAGGAGTGAGCTGCGTATCGCCCATCACCATTTGAATTCCGGCGATCGGAAAACGAAGTTCCTCGGCTACCGCCTGGCTTAGGGAGGTGCGAATGTTCTGCCCAATTTCCACTTTGCCGGTGTAGACCGTGACCGTGCCGTTTTCGCCGACGTGCATCCAAGCGCTGATTTCTTTGGGCAGCGGCTCGAAAAAACCGAAGCCGCCCGGACGTTGGGCGCCGGATTCCTGCGCCGGCAATTCCTTGAGCGCGCAAACTACCAGTACGCCCGCGCCAAGGAATTTGAAGAAGTCGCGGCGCTGCAATTCGAAACGATGCGCGGCGGGCGCGCGGAATTCGTAGCGCTCGGGCTCGACTGCGGCGGAATTGTTCGCGAGAGCCGGATCGTCGATCATGATTCTGCTCGCTTCCGTGCCGCGCGCTGGATCGCCGCCACGATACGCGGATACGTGCCGCAGCGGCAGATATTGCCTTCCATACCCCGCGCGATTTCCTGCTCGGTAGGATTCGGATTTGCTTTGAGGAACGCCACGGCGGACATAATCATGCCGGACGTGCAGTAGCCGCATTGCAAGGCTTCTTCCGCCAGGAAGGCTTCCTGTACCGGATGCAAGCGGCCATGATGTTCGAGTCCCTCTATCGTGGTGATGTGCCGATTGGCGGCGGTGCCGACCGCGGTGATGCACGACCGGCGCGGATTGCCGTCAACGAGCACGGTGCATGCGCCGCATTGCGCTTCGCCGCAGCCGTATTTGGTGCCGCTCAATCCCAATTGCTCGCGCAACACGGAAAGAAGGTTCGTCTGCGGGTCTGTGTTGACGGTATGAACCACGCCATTCACGCGGAGATTGATGACATTCGCCATATCAGCTCCATCGGCCTAGATTCAATCGATTGGTTGAAGGAAGCGACCTCGAAAGAACGTTCCGCCGACTCTAGCTTACACCCGTGGCGCAGGTTTACGTCGCGGTCTCGCTTCGCAAATCACCGGCCGCGCATGTTCGCGATTGGCACCGAGTCAGATGCATTGTGCGGAGAAAGCTTGCGTGTATAATTTTCGGCAGTTGCAGGGGGAATGCACGATCGCAGTCTGAAAAATGAATCGCGGCGTCTGGAATTGGCCGCTAGAAGTTTGTCGAGATTTCCGCAGCACTGGGAGATAACGAGTGTTTATGAGTGTGCACTGGATTCGGAAGGCAGCAGTGTTTGCCTGCTTGCTGTTCTGCTTCACGCCCGTGGTGGCGGCGGCGCCCGCGCATAGCGCGCTGTCGCATGGCTCCTCGATTGCAACGGTCGCGCCTTATCTGGACGCTGGCCACTTGGCTGCCGTTGAACGCACCGCGAACGAGGCGAAAGCTTCCGCGGACAATGCCTGGATGCTCACCAGCTGCGCCTTCGTGCTGCTGATGACCGGTCCGGGCCTTGCGCTCTTTTACGGTGGACTGGTGCGCAAGAAAAACGTGTTGTCCACATTCATGCAGAGCTTCGCCATGATGGCAGTGATCACGGTGATCTGGGCCATCGTGGGATACAGCCTAGCGTTTGGACCGGGAACAAGTTTCATGGGCGGCTTCCAACACCTATTTTTACGCGGCGTGGGCCTGGCGCCTGATGCGGCTTACTCGACGACGATCCCGGCGCAGACCTACATGATGTTTCAGCTGATGTTTGCCATCATCACGCCGGCGCTGATCACCGGAGCGTTTGCCGAGCGCATGAAGTTCAGCGCGCTGCTGGCATTTCTTTCCTTGTGGTCTATTTTCGTTTACGCGCCGATGGCGCACATGGTGTGGGGCAAGGGCGGGTTTCTGAACGCTGCTCTTGGCGGCCATTTCCCGACGCTCGATTTTGCGGGTGGCACGGTCGTTCACGTCACCTCGGGAGTGTCGGCGCTGGTCTGCGCACTGTATTTAGGAAAGCGGCTGGGCTATCCGCGCGAGCCGATGCCTCCGCACAGCGTGGTGCTGAGCTTCATCGGGGCATGTCTATTGTGGATCGGGTGGTTCGGATTCAACGCTGGCAGCGCGCTTGGGTCCGGTACGCTGGCCACCAGCGCTTTCGTGGCTACCCATTTTGGAGCGGCAGCAGCCGTGGTGAGTTGGAGCGCGGCGGAATGGCTATTTCGAGGAAAGCCGAGCGCTTTGGGCGCGATTTCCGGCGGGGTGGCCGGACTCGTGGCCATCACGCCTGCATCGGGATTCGTCAGCCCGATGTCCGCGCTGATCATTGGAGCCATTGCGGGAGTTTTCTGCTTCTGGATGGTGACGGCCGTGAAAACGCGCTTCGGGTATGACGATTCGCTCGATGCCTTCGGCATTCACGGCGCAGGGGGCACGATCGGCGCGCTGCTTACGGGAGTGTTCGCCACCAATGCCGTGAACCCAATCTTTGGATCGGCCCATGGCAAAGCTTTGGCCTTGGGAGCGGTCGACGGCAATTATCATCAAATATTAAACCAGGCCGTCGGCATCGCGATTGCGTGGGGCCTGGCGATCGTGGGCACGCTGATCATTTTGAAGGTAGTCGACCTGGTCATCGGGCTTCGCGTGCCGGAAGAACACGAACGGGAAGGTTTGGACCTATCTCAGCACGGCGAGGAAGGGTATTATTGGGAAGTCTCTAGTTGACCGGGAACCCGAGTCCGTGTGTCTTGGCGGGCGCGTGTGACCCAGATCGCGAGCTGAGAAAAATCGATGACAAAGGTCGAGGCGGTCATCCAAACATCCAAGCTGGACGCAGTGAAAGATGCGCTGCACGAAATCGGCGTCGAAGGCATGACCGTGCTGGAAGCCCGCGGTCACGGGCGGCAAAAGGGCCACACCGAATTTTATCGCGGCCGTGAATATACCGTGGATCTGATCCCCAAGATCAAAATAGAGATGGTGCTGGCCGACGAAATGGTGGAAAAGGCCGTGCAAGCCATGATGACCGCCGCGCGCACGGGAAAAATTGGCGACGGCAAAATTTTCCTCTCAAAGGTTGACGACGCGATCCGGATTCGCAACGACGAACGCGGCGATAGCGCGCTGTAGCTCGCTGTAGCTCGCGCCGCCGCGCTCCGCTCTGTTGAAGTGAAGATCTCGCCAGCGGGCATCTGGTATCGCGTGGCGCGGTCGTGTCCAGTTAGACAGGCATGCCCACAATTCCACTTTCGAGCAGCGAGATGCGCGATTTTTACGCCGAGGAGTCGGCGAAGATTCAGCGCGCATTCGCGGAGAATGGCGACGGCCGCGCCGCTGTGGAGGGGCGAACATCTCTCGTTGAATCTGTTGCGCTGCAGCTTTGGAAAGAGCACATCTCTGCGGAACCCGAAGGGCCGCAGAATTTGGCGCTCGTCGCGCTCGGCGGATTCGGCCGCCGCTGGCTATTTCCGTTTTCCGACGTCGATATTTTATTCCTGCATAGCGGAGCCGCCGAGCGCGAGCTGAAAAACCCGCTGCGCAGCTTCTCCCAGCACATTTGGGATCTTCGGTTGAAGCTCAGTCCCACCACCCGCACGCTTTCGGAGTGCGAAAGATTCGATGCGAACAACGTTGAATTCGCGATTTCGCTGCTCGATTGCCGCTATCTTGCCGGCGATCGTAAATTGTTCGTCCGGCTCCACGATCAGGTAATTCCGAAGCTGGTTTCCCGCGAATCGCGGTCGATCGTGCAGCGGCTTACGGACCTGACCCGCGCGCGCTACAACAAATTCGGCAACACCGTGTTTCATCTCGAGCCCAACGTAAAGGACGGCCCCGGCGGCCTGCGCGACTACAATCTCGCGTGCTGGCTCGCGCTGATTGCTGCCGTGGACGAGACCGGCGCGTGGCCTGATGAAGGCGCACTGCTGCCGCCGTGGCTGCGTCAGAAGTTCGACGCGGCGCTCGATTTCCTGATGTCGGCGCGCTGCTTTTTGCACTTCCGGCACGGTCGCGACGACAACACGCTGGTCTGGGAGGCTCAAGACGAAGCGGCCGAGCGGCATATCGGATCGCCAGGTTCCGAGCCGCTTACTCCTGCGGAGTGGATGCGCATGTATTTCGGACATGCGCGATTGATTCATCGCGTCGCCGGGCAACTGCTCGACGAGTTTCCTACGGCGCGCCCGTCGCTTTACAAACAGTTTCAAAATCTGCGCTCGCGGCTATCGAATTCCGAGTTCGCCGTGGTGGACAGCAGACTTTTTCTGCAGCGCCCGGAATCGACCGCCGATCCGGAACTTCCGTTGCGCTTGTTCCGTTTCCTGGCTCGCCACGGGCTAAGCCTCAGCTCCGCGGCGGAGCATCAGCTCGAAGAGTCATTGCCAATCATCGCGGCCGCACCTCCGAAAGGCGCCGAGCTTTGGCACCACTTGCAGGAGATTCTGCTGGCGCCGCACGCCGGAGAATCCCTGCGCGCCATGCATTCGCTGGGGCTGCTCGACCTGCTTCTGCCGGAGTTCAAGATCGTCGATTCACTTGTGATTCGCGACTATTCGCATCGCTTCACCGTGGACGAGCACACGTTTCTCACCATAGAAAATCTTCACGCGCTGCGCAAATCCCAATCGAAATGGGATCAGGGTTACGCCGAACTGCTTGACGAAATCGAGCAGCCCGATCTGCTGTACCTGGCGCTGCTGCTGCACGACACCGGCAAAGGCGCGAAGCCGGACGATCACATCGCGGGAAGCCTGGAACTGGCGCAGCCTTGCCTCGCGCGCCTCGATGTGGACGAGCCCGATCGCGAAACCGTCCTTTTCCTTATCGCTCACCATTTGGATATGGGCAGCGCATTGCGCCGCGACATTTTCGATCCTCAAGTAATCCGGCAATTGGCGGAAAGCATGCGCACGCCGGAAGATTTGAAGATGCTTTGCCTGTTCACCTACGCGGACATCAAGTCTGTGAATCCGGAAGCGCTCACTCCTTGGAAGGCCGAAAATCTTTGGCAGCTGTATATCGGCGCCGCGAATTTAATGATGCGCAGCGCCGACGATCGTCTACACGCCGACGAGGAGTTAGTCACGCACCTCCGAACGTTGATGCCCGCAGCGGGGACCAAACTGGAAGGCTTTCTCGATGGCCTGCCGCGGCGTTACCTCCGCACGCAAGCCGCCAGCGATGTGATCCGCCACGTGGACATGGCCAGCCGCCTGGGCGCGGATGCCGTGCAGCTTGATTTGACGCGCGGGCGCCAGTGGTTCGAGCTTACGCTGGTCACCACCGATCGCCCGTTTTTGTTCTCGCGGATGGCCGGAGCGCTGGCCGCGTGGGGCATGAACATCGTGAAAGCCGCCGCCTTTTCGAACAAGGCCGGTGTGGTGGTCGATCAGTTCTTCTTCACAGACCGCTTTCACACGCTGGAGTTGAACCTGCCGGAATGGGAACGCTTCAAAGGCAGCGTCCACGACGTGATTCTCGGCAAGGCCGATCTCAGCCGCATGCTTCGCGACCGCCTGCGCTCCACGAAGGACGTGGTGCCCAAAGTCAAAGTCGACACGCGCGTGGAGGTTGACGACGAAAGCTCGGCGCACAGCACTCTGGTGGAAGTTATCACCCAGGATCGTCCCGGCGTCCTGTACCGCATCACTTCGCAGCTGGCGCGCCACAAATGTAATATCGAAATCGCGCTCATCGAAACCGAGGGTCAGACGGCCATCGACGTTTTTTACGTTACTTCGGGCGGCGCGAAATTGTCCGCCGCACAGCAGGAACAAGTCCGAATCGCATTGCTAGATGAGCTGTCCAACGGCCGCCCTGCTCATCTCGCAGGAGCCGAAGCTGGCGCCCCGTCGCCTGCATAATCCGCCATCGTAGCCAAACTTCCTGCATCTAATCTGATCGGGCACGGGTATCATACGCGGTAGGGCCATGCATACATAAGCCACGGGGAGGTTAAGGCATGCTCGTTAAGCGCAAGCCGGATTTGACCTACGCAGACGTCACTCCGAAGGGCCTGTACATGGGCCGCCGCAATTTTTTGTTAGGAGCGATTGCGACCTACGGCGCGGTGAGCGTATACCGGCGCTTGCCCGATTGGTTTGGCGGCAAAGCCAAGGGTTCTGTGCCAGTGCCGATCCAGGGCGTACGAAAATGGCCCGGCAGCACCACCGAAACGGAAACTCCTCTCGAAAAAGCGACGCACTACAATAATTTTTACGAATTCGGCTCGGACAAAAGCGATCCCGCGCAAAACGCGAAGAACTTCGTCACCACGCCTTGGAGCGTCTCTGTTGAGGGCGAAGTGGAAAAGCCGCGCAAGTTCACCATGGATGAGATCATGCATCTCGCGCCGCTCGAGGAGCGCATCTACCGGCATCGCTGCGTGGAGGCTTGGTCAATCGTCGTGCCGTGGATCGGCTATTCCTTCAGCACCATCGCGAAACTCGTTCAGCCTACTTCCAAGGCGCGCTACGTAGCGTTTCAGAGCTACTACAATCCTGAGGTCATGCCCTGGGCCGCCGGCACCGGGATTCAATTCCCGTATGTCGAAGGGCTGCGCATCGACGAGGCCATGCACCCGCTTGCGCTCCTGTGCGTTGGCATGTACGGCGATACTCTCTACAATCAGGACGGCGCTCCGGTGCGTATGATTTTGCCGTGGAAATATGGCTATAAGAGCATCAAGTCCCTCGTGAAGATTCGTTTCGTAAAAGATCAGCCGGACACCACCTGGAACAACTACTCTTCGAGCGAATATGGCTTTTATTCCAACGTGAATCCCAATGTCGACACCGTTCCTTGGAGCCAAGAGTACGAAACCCGATTGGGACCCGGCCTCGGACTGTTTACCGCGAAAATTCGCACCCGCATGTGGAATGGCTACGACGAAGTGGCGAGCCTCTACTCCGGCATGAATCTGCGGAAGGATCACTAACCGGAGCCGCGCGAATTGAATCGAATTTTGACCAGCAAGTGGACGAAGGTATTTGTCTTCGTCCTGTGCCTTCTCCCGTTGGCCGATCTAGGACTGCGCATCTTCGCGGCGGCCAGTCCCGGTGTGCTGGGGAGTTGGTTCAGCAACGGGCTTTCGGCCAATCCGGTGAAATTCATCGAGCATTTCACAGGCGGCTGGACGCTGCGCTTTCTGGTGATCACGCTGGCGATCACGCCGCTACGGAAGATTTTGCGCCAGCCGAACCTGATCCGCTTCCGCCGCATGTTTGGCCTCTTCGCATTTTTTTACGTGAGCCTGCATTTTGCCACCTGGATCGTGCTGGACCATTGGCAGCAGTGGAGCTGGGCTTCCATTTGGGCCGATCTGCTGAAGCGGCCATTTATCGCCGTGGGGTTCGCGGGTTTCTTGTTGCTGGTTCCGCTCGCGATCACATCGACCGCCGGCTGGATTCGGCGTCTCGGAGGCAAGCGCTGGAGAATGCTGCACCGTGTCATCTACATCGCCGCTGTGCTCGGGGTGATCCATTTCTATTGGCTAGTGAAATCCGATAAGCGCGAGCCGCTGCTCTACGGTGCCATCTTCGCGGCGCTGTTCCTCTGGCGCATCGGCACGTGGCTCGTGCAACGCCGTCGAGCCGCAGCCAACATACGCAAGCCTTCGGTCTCCGCCGAATCGGCCTGAGCTCCGCTGCCCGGCGAAGTAAATGCGGCTAAATCTGCATCGTCCGAATACGATTCTGGGGACGTTTTACTGCCCAGCCGTTTCCACCTAAGATGTTCGGCAGTTCTGTGCTGGCATGCGCTCGAATCGGTTTCCGCCGCTCAGCTGTGACTGCGGGTTCTGTGCGTGTGAATCGCGCCCGCTTTGATCTTCAGCCGTGTCCGGGTTTATTGATCTGCCGCGCGAGCCACGCCCTGCTGGCGCGCGAATTCACGAGTTTAGCTCGAGGCGCTTTTTCGGAGCGCTCGGGCCTGCGAGGAATCCATGAGGCTGCACAAGTTCCAGCGCAGTGCGTCGCCGTTTCTTTCGCCCCTGTTCCTCTTGGCGATATCGTCGTCAATCTTCTTCGCATCGTGCTTCGCCGGCACGCCACCGGAGAAGAAAACTTCCGCGGGAGCTCCAACGATCATCGCCCAGCCGGGGAACCAGACCGTTGCCGTGGGCCAAGCTGCCACATTCACCGTTACCGCCGGCGGCACAGCGCCGCTCAGCTTTCAGTGGCAGAAGGGCACCAGCAATATTCCCGGCGCGGTTTCGGCTAGTTATGCGACGCCCGCGACTGTGATCGGCGATAGCGGCGCTACCTACCGGGTGGTAGTCAGCAACGCATCAGGATCGGTCACCAGCAATTCCGCTACGCTGACGGTCACCGCGCAAGCCCCTGCAATTACCACGCAGCCCGCAAGTCAGACGGTCACCGCAGGGCAGACGGCCACATTTACCGTCGTAGCTACAGGCACGCAACCTCTCAGCTACCAGTGGCAAAAAGGAACCACGAATATTGCCGGTGCCACGTCCGCGAGCTACACCACGCTGGCTTCTACTTCGGCCGACAACGGCTCGCAGTTTCGGGTAGTCGTGAGCAACTCCGTGAATCCTCCTGCGACGAGTAATTACGCAACATTGACTGTTAATTCGGCGCCGCCACCTTCCAGCCTCAGCGTGCTTACGTATCACAACGACAATTCCCGCACGGGCTTGAATCCCAACGAGACCTCGCTGACGACAACTAATGTGTCCACGAAATTTGGTCAACTTGGGACGATACCGGTTACCGGGCTGGTCGATGCCGAGCCGCTGTACGTTGGCGATCTCAACATCAATGGCGCAGCGCACAACGTTGTGTTCGTCGCTACCGAACACGATATGGTGTATGAATTCGATGCTGACAACTTCGCGCAGCTCTGGTCCGCAAACATGCTCGCGAATTTTTCGGGTGAAACGCCAAGTGACGACCGCGGCTGCAGCCAGGTCGAGCCCGAAATCGGCATCACCTCCACGCCGGTGATCGATCCCTCGGCTGGGCCGAACGGCACGATTTTTGTCGTCGCGATGTCCAAGGATTCCAGCGGGAATTATCACCAGCGTATCCATGCGCTCGATCTCACCACTGGCGCGGATCGCATGACGGCCACCAATATCACGGCCACTTATCCTGGCACCGGCACCGGCAGCTCCGGCGGCGTGCAGACCTTTAATCCGGGCTCGTACGAGGAGCGTGCCTCGCTGCTGCTCCTGAACGGCGTGGTCTACACCACTTGGACTTCGCATTGCGACAACGCGCCTTACACCAGCTGGGTGATGGGCTATAGCGAATCGAACCTGCAGCAAGTCAGCGTCTTGAATCTAACCGCAAACGGAGCGACGCAAGGGGGGAAGGAAGGCGGAATCTGGATGGCGAGCGACGGGCCTGCGGCCGATTCGTCAGGGAACATTTATCTGTTGGTGGGCAACGGCACTTTCGACACCACTCTGAGCGGCGGCTTCCCCAATCATCAGGACTACGGCAACTCTTTTATGAAAATCTCCACGGCCGGAAACTCGCTGGCCGTGGCCGATTACTTCGCCATGAACAATGGCTCAGGCAACGCTGAAACCGAGTCTGGCGATGACACGGACCTTGGGTCCGGCGGCGAGATGCTGCTTCCCGATCTGACGGATGGCAGCGGGACAGTCCGTCATCTGGCGGTTGGAGCGGGCAAGGATTCGAATATGTACATCGTCGACCGCGACAACATGGGGAAGTACACCTCGAATGACGCGAACATTTATGAAGAAATCGATGGCTCTCTGCCCAATGGCGTCTGGTCCGCTCCGGCGTATTTCAACAACACCGTTTACTATGGCTCGGTGGGGCAGCCGCTGATGGCCTTTTCCATTACCAATGCGGAGCTTGCAACCTCTCCGTCTTCGGAAAGCCCATCGTCCTTTGGATATCCCGGCACCACGCCCAGCATCTCCTCGAACGGCACAACGAACGGCATCGTTTGGGCCATCGAAAACGGCAGCTCCACTGGCACGCTGCACGCGTACGATGCCACGAATCTTTCGAACGAGCTGTTTAGCGGGTCATTCTCGACCGATTCGGCGGACAAGTTCGTCACGCCGCTAATTGCCAATGGAAAGGTGTATGTCGGCACGCCCGGCGCCGTCGTTGTCTTCGGGCTCTTGCCGTGATTTTGCGGGTTCAGCAGGTTTCACTGAGAACGCCCGAAAGCTAATTTGTGGCTGCGGCGCTCTGGTCCGCCGGCGCGTTGTTTTCCTCGCCAGCGTGAAGCGCAGCGATGCAAAGCTTGTTGCCATCATCGCTGCAGTCATACACCTGGTACACGGGCAAGTCTTTAGGTTGCACTTTGTAATTACCAGATTCTGTCGACACCGCCAGATCGAAATCCGTGAGCACATACGGATTGCCTTCACGTGCGCGCACCCGAAAATCCTCTGAACTCGGCTCGTAATTCCCGTAGCTGAAGCATCGCCCGATGCAGGCGCGGTCCAAGATGTGCTGGATCAACACTCGCGAATCGTCCGGTGGCAGGATCGTTCCCATCACGCGCTGGTTCGGCGGAAGGTTACTCACCAGCTGAACGATCTGCTGTTCCAACCGGTTTACACGCGCGGTGTCCTGGTACAGGAACGCAAAAAATACGAGCGCAATCGCGCCGGTGGCGACCAAGTGCCATCGCTTCGGTCGCATGGCGCCCAAAACGCAGAACGCCATCGCGGCGGAGATAGTAGTAAAGCGCTCGGTCAGCAGGGAAGCGGCAGTCGATTCGGACGTTATCTGCACACCACCCGGAAGCACCCACACGGAGAGCAGAGCCAGCGCGTAAAACTGCACCGGCAGCGCGTATCGCTCCCACACTCCACTCTCTGTTCGACGCACGATCCAATCCATTACGACAGCAGCGACGGCAAATGCGATCAGTCCATACTCGGCGATCTGGTACCGCGGTCCGTAAAGCACCAGCTGATCCGCCCCATTGAAAAAACAGAAGGGCCGCGTGGGCGGATCGAGCCGAAAAAACGCGCCCAGAATTTTAGGAATGGCGACGAGTCCCGCAACGGCAATCACGAACCACAGCATTTGATAACGCCGCGGCGCTGTCTCCGCACACCACACGTACACGCATGCTCCCACCAGCCAGATTGGGCCCATCGGATTTGCCAGCAGCGCGACGGGTACAATCAGAAGCGCCAGGAGGCGTTCCCATCCGCGGCAGCGCCAGAAAATTGCCAGGCCGAAAAACGCCAAACCCAGCGACAGGTAGTAATTGAAAAAGCCCATTTCGAACGTCCATCCGTACGCTATCAGCGCGATGCACGGGGCTAAGAGCCATGGTGCGCGCCGCGTTGCCGCAGCCACCATCGCGAATGTCCCCCAAAAGAAAATAAGAACCGCCAGCGCCACCGAGATTTTTTCGCCGGCGTGCAGACCGACGATCGCGCCAAATCCGCTCAGCATGTAATCGAAGAGGACGTTGGTCCATACATGCGCGATCCACAGGCCGGGCGCCTGCCCGCGATGGATCAGCCGCACCAGCCAGGCGTTGTAGAGATGGCTGCCCAGATCGTCCGCTTCGATCTCCGCGTGCCAAAAGCAGGGAAGGAGCGCAAGCGCCGAAATGGCGGTGATGCGTAGCCAATGCTCGCGCAGAAATTGCAGCGCGACGCCGACGGCCCACGCGTTACCCCACGCGGAGCTGGAAATCTCATCGGTGTGGTCCAACTGGTGCGTAGCCGTATGATTTACGGCGGTGTTCTTTGCGCTCGCCATGCTGCGCTTATTGTATCGGAATACCGTTCTGAATCAGTTTGGAGGGCTTACAACCGCGGAAAAGTTTTGTGCAATTGGGCGATGGATCAGGCACACGCGAACCGCACGTGCCTGATCGACGCCGACAGTTCGTCGTGCGGCGCGCAAAAAACCTAACGCTTGGCCATGTGTGCCGCAGCTGGGCGCGCCGAAGATGTCGAGGGCCGCTTGCGTTCCGAAGGATCCCAATCCTCGGGCGGGAATGCGATGCGCCAAAAGACCGGCGATGGCTCCGCAAACTCCACGCCGACTTCCTGGCGGCCACCGTCTCGCTGACCGAGCGTCGTGACGGTACACGGCAGCTCTTCCGCGGTTTTGGTATTTATGAGGAAGATTTCCTGCGCGCGCGTCACCTGGGTCCCAAGCCGCAGCATGCATCCGTGGGCATTTACTGAAATCGTGTGCGTCTTTTCTTCGAAAGGCTGCCCGCCTTTTTTGCCTCGCACCAAAACGGGCATCGCAATGTGCACCCGGTGAGACCTGCGGCGCTCTCCCTGCAGTTCATTCAAGCTCGCTACCGTGCTTTTTCCCTCAGCCATGAATTCTCCCCAGTTCCGATAAGATCGCGCGCCGCGGCATTGGGAGCCGCGGATTTGAACCGACTCCGGGAAACCGCGAGTGTTCAGCCCGGAGCGGAGCACAAGCTCGCCGGCATATCCTGCCGCAAGCTCCACTAACAATCTATCGGCGCCGTTCTATCTGGTCTATAGGCGGTTAGTACTATCCAAGTTGGAACGATTCGTCGTTTGTCCTCAGCCGGGTTCAACGTGGCGCGAACTGGTCGCCAGGATGGATTTGTCTCCGAAATCGAGCAAAATGGCAGGAAAATCGCCCGTGGAGGGAAATCAGCCTGTCCTTCAGCCCCCACCCGGGCTGTACGCGAGGCCAGTTGACCGTTTAGATGCCGAAATTTAGCTCCTCGCCAACGGGACGAATGCGAGGATCGAACCAGGTTTACGAGCAGAATCTAGGTAGCACGTAGGTCCGCGAACCACGGAAGGAAACCTAAGGCCAAAAAGGAAAAAGCGATGCTGCGCTCGCGCGCAGCACCGCTCGTTGGAGATTTCCAGCTATGCCAGATTCAGCACGCGGTCGCGCCGCTTGAACCACAGCAGGGCGGCCAGTCCCATCAACAGCATGAGAACGGTGCTCGGTTCGGGCGTATAAACGATGAACTCCTGTGGCAGACTAGAGCCCGTTAGACATTGCCCGCTTACGCAGCTCGTTGGCGTGTAGATCAAAAAGTCCGCCAGCTGCGAACCGCTCAGGCTGGATCCTGCCGCTTCGTTGAGCCAATACTGCACGCCATTCACGTCGGTGGAATCACCCAGGAAGCTCGTTCCGCCCGAAAATCCCGCCAAATACGAGGAAACTCCGGAGGGATCGAATAGGTCCCATATGGCGTACTGAATCGCCGTAGCTTGTGAATTGTTGGGAACTCCGGGAAGCTGCAGCGTGAGCCACGCGGCCTCGCTATAGTCTGCGCCAGTCCCGGCGTTAAACGATGGAGCTCCAGTAGCCACCGTAGCAAGATTCGTTACGCTGGCGTTCCACGACTCGTTTAGAAACGAGTCATGCGAAAAATCATCGCAAATCACCTGCGTGGACGTGCCGTCGATCGAAGCCGTATAAGGTCCGATGTAGACGTTGAACGCCGGGTTGTTCCCAGCGCCGGTGAGCGTCATTACGGAGTCCGCTTTCGACGACGGAGCGAACGCCAGCACCGCGGCTGCTGCAACAAGTACAAGAATCCGAGTAGCGTTATTCATTGGGCCTCGATTTCGCAAATTTACATCTGCTGCTTCAAAAGCCCCTCAGTTGGATTATCCGTTAACGTGTTCCCTGTGTACGGAATCACGCCTTTAGTGTCACCGAAAGTAGAGGCAGCCGCTGAGTCTGTCAATATGAAAGAATTGTGACCAAAATGCTAAACGAGTACACATCTATCCCTCTCATTTAATGGTACATAGCGTAGTTGCGCAAATCTTTTCACACTGCGGCGTCTCCTTCTAGACCACTTGTATCGGATTGGGGCATATTGGGGATGCCGCCATTTCTAGACAGTGGTTGGAGTCACGGCTTTCGAGAGGCGTCGTTGGCGCGCGATCATTTTATGCACCAAGGTACGAAACGATCCGCACCGCTAGCGAAAAGTTCGATAGAATTGATACTCGATTCTCAATCCAGCGTGTTGTGCGTCGGTTGCGAGGCTGCCTCTGGAGTTTTCGCGCGTGCATGAGGACGACAAAATATCGAATGGTCGCTCGACTCTGCTGCGCAAGGCGCGGCGCATCGTCGTTAAATTAGGCACTTCGACGGTCACAGGAGCGGAGGGCGAAATCTCGCGCGCACGCGTCGAGCCGATCGTCGCTTCGCTTGCAGCGCTTCGCAAAGCGGGACGGCAGGTTGTGCTGGTTTCTTCCGGGGCGGTGGGACTCGGACGCGGCTGGCTGGGACTTCACCGCTCCCGTCTCGATGATTTGGTAACCAAGCAGGCCTGCGCTGCTGTGGGGCAAAATTTATTGATGGACGCCTACAAAGATCTTTTCGGCGCGCGAGACACCAAGATCGCGCAGGTGCTGCTCACCGAAGAGGATTTCACCAATTGGCGGCGCTATTCGAATCTGCGGCAGACGATGGAAAAGCTGCTGGGATTTGATGTGGTCCCGGTGGTCAATGAAAACGATACCGTTTCGACCGCCGAACTCGAATCGCTGGCGCCAGCCTCGCGAACCCCGGCGTTCAGCGACAACGACCGCCTGGCGGCGCTGGTGATGAGCGGCCTCGAAGCCGATGCGCTGGTGCTGTTGACCAATGTTGATGGTCTGCTGCGCCAGCCGGAGAACGCTGGCATCGAGACGGTCCACCGCAATGGGATCCGCGAAAACGTGGAGGTGATTTCACTGGTGGAGCGGATTACTCCAGAATTGAAAGCGCTCGGCAGCGGACCTTCTGCAAGTGGGCGTGGCGGGATGCGCACCAAGCTGGAGGCGGCCGAAATTGCCATGAATTGCGGCGGCATCGCTGTGATCGCCAACGGAAACGACCCGCGCGTTCTGGATCGCATTTTTGCCGGCGATGCGATGGGCACTGCCTTTCTTCCGGCGCAGAGAATGCGCGGCAAGCGCCGCTGGATCGCCTATGCGGCGGATGTGCGCGGACGAGTGATGGTCGACGCTGGCGCCCATCGAGCGATCACCAAGGGCAAAGCGAGCTTGCTGGTGTCGGGAGTTGTGCGCGTGGAAAATCACTTCGCGCCGATGGACGTGGTGAGCATCGTCGACGCGGAAGGACGCGAATTCGCGCGCGGAATAGCCAACTGCGCCAGCCAGGAAGCCGAAAAGTTTTCCGGCAAAAAAGCCGCGCGTCCGGGAAAACCTGCTGCCAGCGCGCCAGTGCTTGTCACTCGCGATAACATTGTGCTATTGCAAACTTCATGAGCCAGCCGTCCATCGCGCCGCTGGAAGGGAATGCCACTTCGGTTGCGTCGCTCGCCGCGCGCGCGCGGGCGGCATCGCGAGCCGTCGCCAAGCTCTCGGCCGATGCGCGCAATGCCGTGTTGCTCGCTGCGGCGCAGGCGATCGAGGACGGCGCGCAGCGGATTCTCGAAGCCAACGCACGCGATTGCAAGAACGCTGAACCGGCCGTCGCTTCAGGCAAGATGAGCTCCGCCATGCTGGCGCGACTGCGCGTGAAAGAGAGCGGCATCGCGCAGATGTCCAGGCAGGTTCGCGAAGTAGCGGCGCTGCCCGATCCGCTCGGCAAGCGCCTCGCGGCGACGGAACTCGATACCGGACTTGTTCTGATTAAGGAATCGTGTCCCCTCGGCGTGGTCGGCGTGATTTTTGAGTCGCGCCCAGATGGGGTGCCGCAACTCGCGTCGCTCGGATTGAAATCCGGCAATGCAGTCATCATGAAGGGTGGATCGGAAGCTGCGGCGACCAATGAAGCGCTCGTAGCGATCTGGCGCGAAGCGCTGGCGAAATTCCTCCATGTGCCAATCGACTCGATTACTTTGCTGCAGACGCGCGCCGACGTGCTCGACCTGCTTGCGCAGGACCAAAACGTGGATCTAATCATTCCTCGCGGATCATACGAGCTGGTGCAGTACGTGATGCAGCACAGCCGCATTCCCGTGCTTGGTCACGGCGAAGGCATTTGCCACGTGTACGTGGATTGCGCCGCCGATCGAGCCAAAGCGGTTGCCATCGCTTATGACGCGAAGGTGCAATATCCTGCGGTGTGCAACGCGGCGGAAACGCTGCTGGTGCACGAAGAAATCGCGCGCGAGTGTTTGCCCACGATCGTAGCGAAGCTGAAAGAAGCGGACGTGGAGATACGCGGCTGCGCAAAAACGCTAGCAATTGTTCCCAATCAGGGCCTCTTGCCGGCCACCGAACAAGATTGGCGCACCGAATATTCAGCGCTGATTCTGTCGATTAAAGTAGTCGCGAATTTGGACGAAGCCATCGATCACATCAATCGCTACGGTTCGCATCATACTGACGCGATCGTCACCGAAGATTCGGGCGCTGCCAGCCGCTTCATGAACGAAGTGGATTCCGCTGGCGTTTACCAGAATGCCTCGACCCGCTTCGCGGACGGCTATCGATACGGATTCGGCGCCGAAGTGGGCATAAGCAACGGCAAACTGCATGCGCGCGGCCCCATGGGTCTGGATGGTCTAACCACCTATAAGTTTAAGCTCTACGGCAGCGGTCAAACCGTCGCAGACTACGCCAGCGGCAAAAAGAAGTTCACACACCGCCCTTTGCAATAACCGCATTCCGATTTGCCGGTGCGCGATTCAGTACCAAGCCTCGCGCGACGATCATCTCGCACTTCGGGAGAACACAGGACCAGGATGCGCGAAGCAGACAGACTGGTAGCCAACGCCGAGCGGCTGGAAAATTGGAAACGCTGGGGCCCTTATCTTTCGGAGCGCCAGTGGGGCACGGTTCGCGAGGATTACAGCGCGAATGGTGACGCCTGGGATTATTTCCCGCACGATCACGCGCGCTCGCGCGTTTACCGATGGGGCGAGGATGGACTGGCCGGCATCTGCGACCGGCATCAGCATATCTGTTTCGCCATCGCGCTTTGGAATGAAAAAGATCCCATTCTGAAGGAACGCCTGTTCGGACTCACTAATCAGGAAGGGAATCACGGTGAGGACGTCAAAGAGTATTACTACTATTTGGACGCAGTTCCGACCAGTAGCTACCTGAAGTACCTCTATAAATATCCGCAAGCGGAATTCCCCTACGATCATCTTGTCGCTGAAAACGGCCGTCGCTCGCGCGAACAACCCGAATACGAGCTGGTCGATACGGGAATCTTTGCGGATAATCGCTATTTCGACGTGTTCGTCGAATACGCGAAAGCGGCTCCAGACGACATTCTCATCCGCATCACGGCTTGGAACCGCGGACCCGATCCGGCGCCGCTGCACATTTTGCCCATGCTTTGGTTTCGCAACCGCTGGTCGTGGGGCGAAAATTTCGATCCGCCTAGCGCCACGCGTATCGAGGGGCCTTCCGGCACGGAACTGATCGCTCTGGAGGAATATCGTTACGGGCGGCGCTGGCTGCTAGTCGAGGGCGCGCCGGAATTGCTGTTCACTGAAAACGAGACCAACTACGAGCGACTCTACGGCACCGAAAGCCGCACACCATACGTAAAGGACGCGTTTCATCGTCACGTTGTGAATGGCGAGACTTCCGCCGTGAATGCTGCCCTGAAAGGGACGAAATGCGCCGCGCATTTCACCCGATCGATCGGCGCGGGTGAAAGCTGGTCGATGCGCCTGCGGCTGTTGGATCGCAATCCGGCGGAAAATTCGGGAGCGGCCCAGGATTTCTTCGGCTCAGGTTTCGACGGTACCTTCGATGACCGCCAAAAAGAAGCCGACGAATTTTACGCCTCAATAACGGGTGACGCGAAGAGCGAGGAAACCAAACGCGTGCAGCGTCAGGCTTTCGCGGGACTTCTGTGGGGCAAGCAAAGCTACCACTACGACGTGCCTCGCTGGCTCGCTGGCGACCCCACGCAGCCCAAACCTGACCCCATCCGGCAGCTGGGCAGAAATCATAAGTGGGTGCACCTCTACAACGCGGACGTAATTTCCATGCCGGACAAGTGGGAGTATCCGTGGTACGCCTCCTGGGATCTGGCTTTCCACTGCGTGGCCATGGCGCTGATCGATCCGGATTATGCGAAAGAACAGCTGGTGCTGTTTCTGCGCGAGTGGTACATGCATCCCAACGGCCAGATTCCCGCATACGAGTGGAATTTTTCGGACGTGAATCCGCCAGTGCACGCTTGGGCGGCGTGGCGCGTCTACAAAATCGAGCAGCGCATCAAGGGCAAGGCCGATCGCGGATTCCTGGTGCGCGTGTTTCACAAGCTGCTTTTGAACTTTACCTGGTGGGTAAATCGCAAAGATCCCGGCGGAAGAAACGTGTTCGAAGGCGGATTCTTGGGCCTCGACAACATCGGTGTTTTCGATCGCTCGGTGCCGCTCGGCCCCGGCATGTTCGTCGACCAGTCGGACGGAACCAGTTGGATGGCCATGTTCTGCTTGGATATGCTCTCGATCGCCATTGAACTCGCGCGCGAAAATCCAGCCTACGAAGACGTGGCCAGCAAATTTTTCGAGCATTTCGTTTTCATTTCGCAAGCCATGAACAACATGGGCGGCGCGGGCATCGGGCTGTGGGACGAGCAGGATGGTTTCTATTACGACGTGCTGCATATGGGCCAAAACATGTGCACTCCGATCCGCGTGCGCTCGATGGTCGGGCTGATTCCTCTGTTTGCGGTCGAGACATTCGAGCCGGAAGATTTAGTGGGCATGCCCGCATTTTCCCGGCGCATGCAATGGTTTCTGGATCATCATCCGGATTTCGCCGCTCACGTGGATATGAGCCGCCGCTCGGAGCGTGGTCCGCGATTGTTGTTGACCATCGCCAATCGCCAGAAGCTGGAGCGCATCTATAGGTACGTTTTCGACGAGAACGAATTTCTTTCACCCTACGGACTGCGCGCGCTTTCCAAATTCCATCTGGAACATCCTTTCAAGCTGGCCGTAGACGGGCGGGTCCATTCCGTCGACTACGAGCCTGCGGAATCCACCACCGGACTATTCGGCGGAAATTCAAATTGGCGCGGGCCGATCTGGTTTCCCATGAATTTTCTGCTGATCGAATCGATGCAGCGCATGCACTTCTACTATGGCGACGAATTCCAGGTCGAGTTTCCGTCGCGTTCTGGCCGCAAGATTTCTCTGTGGGATGCGGCCAGCGAAATTTCGCGCCGGCTTATCGGCATATTTTTGCCCGAAAACGGCCGCCGCCCGGTGTTGGGAGATCAGGAGCTTTTCCAGAAAGATCCCTATTGGCGCGATCTGATCCCGTTCCACGAATATTTCAACGGAGACAACGGGAAGGGTCTTGGCGCCAGCCATCAGACCGGTTGGACCGCGCTGGTGGCCAAGCTAATCGAACAGAGCGGACTGTAAGAGCATTTGAAGCGGTTGCCGCAGTCCCCTCAAACGGGGAACTTCATTTCACAGTCGCGTGCGTATCGCCCCGAGGATATTCAACCAACTCAATCAATACGTTGCGATTGCCGCCTGCGGGAACCAGAAAGAAATTCACGCGCGTGCCATCGGCTCCCGCGCGCGTAGCGGGATAGATGGGCGATACGCCGAAACGGGCGTGCAGAAGTTCCGTTAGCCGAGTCACATCCGTCACGCGGATTTCCACCTGCTGAATCGCCTCGCCTGATTTCTGCAGGAACTTCGCAATCGCGCCGTTGTTGCCGCCCGGCTTGGCCGTTGTAAGCACATCGATGCGCGCGCCGCCGGGAAACTCCAGCTCAAATTCGCGCGCGTCTTGATCGGGCGGAACATCGGCGAATGGCGGTGCCCCGCAGGCCGTTCGAATCTCCTCGAATGTGTCCGGCTGCACGGCCACGCCGACCGTCAGCTCGGGAATCCCCGCGCGATCGCGGACGTAGTACGTTGCGAGTTCCGGATCGAGGAACCATGCCCGTGTAGCCGACTTTGCCAATTCGCATCCGCGGCGGAAAATCGCCACGCCGGCGCGCTCGCGCACGCCTGCGTGTGCATCGCAAAGTTCGCGAATCAGCTGTGCAATCTCGTCGACAGCAGGCAAGGGAAACCTCGCGAGGTATTTCAGAGCGTGGCGCGCTGCTTTAGCGAAGCGCTGCGGGCTGGATCGCGTTCACATTCGAAAGCGACACGTTTTGCGTTTTCCCAGGCAGCACCGTTACGGGCACGTCCCACCGAAGTCGCGCGTCGCCCACGTCCGCGGACGTATCGAGCGTGCTGATCCAATATGTTCCGGGCGGCAGATTCTCAACGGCCCCTTGACCTTGCAAATCGGTCTGCGTTCGCGCCACCAGATATTTTGATTCCGCAAGATCGAGCGCGCGGCGATGTATTTCAGGCGTCCGCTGCGCCACAATCAAGTTCCACTGCGGTCCTGGATCCACGTCGGAGAGGCTCAGGTCCAGGCCCTCCACCGTTTGCGGATAGATCGCGATGTAGTGCAACAGCGTTTCGTGGTACTGGTCGGATAGCTTTTTGAGCTTTGCGGGATTCTTCTCGTCCGCCGCCGTGAACTTGGGCTTGGGGAAGTTTACGGATTCGTCGCCGGCATTTCTTTCCATGTAGGCGCGCCGGAATTCGGGAACATCCAGAATCTCCTGCGGAGTGAGCTTGTGGACAAATGCTTCCCCCGAAAGCGAAACAGTTTTGTACTTTTTCATCCACGCCTTTAGCTCCGGCGACACGTCGAGCTTGGCGATAAACGCGTTCATATCCGGCTTGGGAACGGAGGCCTTCGCGTCTGCTTGAATTTGCTCGAAGCTTTTGCTCAGGACGAAGAAAGGAAAGCCGCGCACCGGCTCCTGCAGACCGCCCGACGGAGTGGCATTCGCCGAATATTGTATGGCGCCGGTCTGCGCAAATGCGAAAGAGGCGGCCGCCAAAATTCCGGCGCAAAGGCAAACGGAAGTTCGAAATGCGTGTTTCATGGCGGTCATCGTAGCAGAAGCAAGCAGGCCCAAGCGCAATCGATTCAAGGTGAGTTGCCGCGAAAGGAACGAGCAATCGCGAGCAGTGGAAGCAGACAAACCAGCTAGAACAGCTGGAATTGCATTTCGATGATTTCGCGCACGGCCGATGGCTTACCATCCGGTCCAAGCGCGGGGCGCAGCCGCCAGGTGCGCGCGGCCTTTACGGCATTTTCATCCAGACCGTATCCCAAGCCCTTGACGACGTGCACATCGGTGACGCGACCGTCTGCCGTGACCACTGCCAGCAGCTCTACCACACCCTGAATCTTCACTTTCATCGCTTCGTCGCTGTAATCGGCGCGCGGGCAATACAAGCATTGAGGGATGCCGTAGCCGCCGGTGCCCGCATTGGGCAGTCCGCCACCAGTATTCCAGCCTTCACCCGGACCCAGCCCGTTCCCGTTGCCATTGCCGAGCCCGTTGCCGTGTCCCTGTCCCATCGAGTCGCTTTTGTTGTGACCCAGCGGGTCGCCCCACGTGGGCAGCTTCGGATCGGGCATCTTAATATCGGGATTGCCGATGATCGTAGGCGCCATTGCGATCTTCGGATGAAGAGGTGGGGTCACCATGGGACGCGAGAATTGAGTCCAGGAGAACTTGGGCGGTGTCCCCCGGCTGGCCGGTTTCATATCGTGCTGCCCGCCACCGCCGCCGGCCTTCAGCTTCGCGGGCTTGAGGTATGGGGAGACAATGGTGTCGAGTGGCGTCACGTCCATGGGAGTTGTGTTGATCGTCGGCGGGCGCAAACCCAGAAGCAAAGGCACCAGCAATATCAACCCGATCACCACCACGTGCGCGCCCACGGAAATCGCCTGCGTACGCGAAAATTGCTCGTTCTTGGACCAGATTTCTTTTACTTTAACCGGCTTGCTGGTGGTCTGCAGCGGCGGAAGCTTCGGCGGCGAAATCAGATCGCGGATGTTTTGCCACAGGCTGGTTTGCCCGCTCCAATTCACCAACAGGTCGGAATTCACCGCGCCTTTCGGCCCAGCGTGAAATGCTTCCTTGAAGTTGTCGCGGATGCTGCCGCCAAATCGCGGCATATCGAAAGCCGTGGACGCGCCCGCTCGGACTTTTACGGGCTTCTCGGTGAGGAAATCCTTCAGGTTGGACCAAAGGCTTTTCAGACTGGATTCCCGCACAGGCGAATGATAACGCCCCAGCTGAAGGGTTGGCCCCTCGTTTGACCTTGCGGCGTCGCTGATTCTGGCGCCAACCTCTGGCATTCGGCTACTCCGGCCCTCTCCCAAGTGTTAGACGCAACATCGCTGGAAAGGATGCCCCGCCCTGGGACGGCTGACATGCCTGTAAATTCATTGTAACATATGATGTGTGAGACGAATTTCCGGTTACCTGCGCGTTCGCGCGTAGCACCGCGAGCATCCCGTTCCGCAATCATCCGGGCTTGAACCTCGGGCTCTCAGCGCGCTCTTTTAGCGCTGGGGTGTAAGAAAGGCTTCTCGGTTTCGCATATGGCGAAAATCCTCGATTTGAAGAGCACTCTGAATCTGCCGAAAACGGACTTTCCCATGAAGGCCAAGCTGCCCGAGCGCGAGCCGCTCCAGTTGGCCGAATGGGAGCAGATGGGGATCTACGCCCGCATTCTGGAATCGCGCACCGGCGCGCCGCTTTTCGTGCTGCACGACGGTCCTCCCTATCCCACCGGCGAAATTCACCTGGGCACTGGGCTCAACAAGACTCTAAAAGACATGGTAGTGAAGTCCAAAACCATGGCCGGGTTCCGTTCGCCCTACATTCCCGGCTGGGACTGCCACGGCCTGCCTATCGAAACCCAGGTCGAAAAAAAACTGGGCGGCAAGACTTCCAAAGTCGCGCCCGCGGAGTTCCGCAAAATGTGTCGCGAGTTTGCGGCGCGTTATGTCGAAATTCACAAAGTTGAATTTAAGCGCCTCGGCGTTTTCGGCCAATGGGATAAGCCGTATCTGACCATGAACCCGCACGACGAAGCCGCCATCGCCGGCGCGTTCATCGACTTCTTGGAAAACGGTTACATCTATCGAGGGCTCAAGCCCGTTTACTGGTGCTTGCACGACCGCACCGCGCTCGCCGAAGCGGAAGTGGAATACGAAGATCACACCAGCCCGTCCATCTGGGTGAAGTTTCCGTTTGTCCACGGCTCGAAACCACACGGAGTGGGCGAGGGGGTGAGCGCGCTAATCTGGACCACTACTCCCTGGACGCTGCCCGCCAACCGCGCGCTCGCGTTCCATCCCGCGTACGAATATGTGGTCGCGGACACCTCGGCAGGAAAGTTCCTGATGGCCAAAGAGCGCGTGCGCGCCTTCGCCGAGGAGCTGAAGATTGAAGTAACCGGCACGAGCGGCAGTTGGAAGGGAAGTGAATTCGAAGGCGCGCGCTTTCAGCATCCGTTCCTCGAAATGCGAGTTCCCGGCGTGCTGGCCGATTACGTCACGCTGGATGCCGGCACGGGCATCGTTCACACCGCGCCGGGCCATGGCGCGGACGACTTCCGCACCGGCCAAAAATATGGCCTGGAAGCTTACGCTCCGCAGGACGACGAAGGCCGCTTCAAGGAAGGCCTGCCGGAATACGTTGGCAAAACCGTTTGGCAGGCGAATCCCGCCGTCATCGAGCTGTTGCAGAAGCGCGGCATGTTGGTGGGCGAGAAAAAAATCACCCACAGCTATCCGCATTGCTGGCGCTGCGACAATCCGGTGATTTTCCGCGCTACCGAGCAGTGGTTCATCGGCCTTGACCGCGACAATCTGCGCCAGCGCGCTCTCGATGAAGTCGACAAAGTGAAATGGCTCCCTGAGTGGGGCCGCGACCGCATGCGCGAAATGCTCGCTGACCGTCCCGACTGGTGCATCTCGCGCCAGCGCTTCTGGGGCGTGCCGCTGATCGTCTTTTATTGCGACGCATGCGGCAAACAGCTCATCGATTATCACGCGCTGCGCCACGTGCTGCCGTTTTTCGAGCGCGAAGGCGCCGACGCCTGGTACACGCATTCCGCCGAGGAATTGCTGCCGCCAGGTACGAAATGCCCGTGCGGCGCGGCCAAATGGCGCAAGGAATCGGACATTCTCGACGTCTGGTTCGATTCCGGTTCCACGCATCTCGCGGTCCTAAGCGAAAAAGAAGGCACCTGGCCTGCCGATGTTTATCTCGAAGGTCCCGATCAGTTTCGCGGCTGGTTCCAGAGCTCGCTGCTCAATGGTGTCGGCATTCGTGGCCGCGCGCCGTACAAGCAGGTGGTGACGCACGGCTGGACTCTGGACGAAAAGGGTGCGCCGATGTCCAAGTCCAAGGGTAATGCGCTCTATCCCAAGGAAATTTCCGAGAAATGGGGCGCGGACTTGCTGCGGCTCTGGGTCGTCTCGCAGGATTACACTGCGGACATGCGCGTCTCGCCGGCGATGATGACGCAGCTTGCCGAAGCGTATCGCAAGATTCGCAACACGTTCCGCTTCGCGCTGTCGAATCTCTTCGATTTCGATCCGGCCCGCCACCAAGTGGCTGATGCCGATCTGTGGGAACTTGACGCCTGGATGCTCCGGCGCACCGGAGCGCTCGTTCGCCAGTGCCGCGAATGGTACGCCAATTTCGAATTTCACCGCGTCTATCACGCGCTGCACGATTTCTGCGTCGTCGACCTGAGTGCGTTTTATTTCGACGTGCTCAAGGATCGCCTCTACACGTTTGCGCCCAATAGTCGCGGACGCCGCTCGGCGCAAACCGCCGTCTATCGCATGGCCAGCGCGCTGGTGCGTATGATCGCGCCGATTCTGGTGTTCACGTCCGAGGAAGTCTGGAAGCACCTGCCGCAGGCAGATGGTTCGCCCGCCAGCGTTCACATGGCTTACTTGCCCGGGGCCGGCGAACTTGAGAAAGCCTTTGACGCGAATCGCTCGGAAGATTGGGAGCACCTGGTGAATGTCCGCGAAGTTGTGTTAAAGGCGCTCGAGAGGGCTAGGTCCGAGAAACTAATCAATGGCAGCCTTGAGGCACGAGTCATGCTTGATGCAGCTGGCGCGCTAGCCGCGCTTCTGCACAAACACGAAGCGCAGCTCCCAGCGCTACTCATCGTTTCGCAAGTGGAAATCAAAACTCACCAGTACTTCGATTCTTTGAATCCTAATATTGGCCTGGGCGACGCCTTGGTCCACGATCTTAGGGTGTCGGTCGAACGCGCCGCTGGCGTGAAGTGTGAGCGCTGCTGGAATTATTCGGCGCACGTCGGAGACAGCTCCGATTATCCGACGCTATGCGAGCGTTGCCTGGCCGCGCTGAATGAAATCGAAGGAGATGGCGGTATCTTGGCGGGGAGCATCGCGTCCTGATGGCTGGTGTTTCGCGTTCCGGCTGGGCGCTTGCTCTGGTTGCCGTCGCCGTCCTCGCAGCGGATCAGCTGAGTAAATACGCCATCGATAAGTTCACGCCTCGTGGATCGCTGCAGGTTGTGATCCCTGGCTTTTTGAATCTGGTCCATACCAACAATCCCGGCGTTGCTTTCGGATTGTTTGCCGATTCGCACGTCCCTTGGCGCGCACCGCTGCTGATTCTGTTCGCGGCGTTGGTAATCGGACTGATCATCTGGATGCTGGCCGCGGGCCGCGCTGGAGGCGCCATGGGCCGCTACGGCATGGCGCTGATTCTGGGCGGCGCTATCGGAAACGTGGTCGATCGCGTCTCTCACCGCAGCGTTACCGACTTCATCGATTTTCACCTGGGCGCGTATCACTGGTACACTTTCAACGTTGCTGACTCGGCAATCGTAATCGGCGCCGTCCTGGTGGTCCTTGAGCTTCTTCGAGACGGGCGTTGCGTCGGCCGGGAACGCGCGTAGCAATGCATCCAATTCTCTTCACCTTTGGTCCGCTTACCATTTATACCTACGGCGTGCTGGTGGCCGCTGGTTTCGTTGCCGGGTTGTGGTACGCGCACTGGCAAGCGCCGCGAGCGGGAATTAATCCCCGCAAGATTTGGAATCTCGGCGTCTACGGCATTCTCGTCGCCCTCGCCGTCTCCAAACTGTGGCTGATCTTCAGCGATCTCCATTATTACCTTTCGTATCCGCGCGCGATTTTCAGTTTAGCCACCATCCAATCCGGCGGAGTTTTCTACGGAGGCGTGATCGGCGGCCTCGTCTGGGTGTTGCTCTACACGCATTTTGAAAAAATGCCGTTCCTCGGAGTGTTAGATGTATCGGCCGCCGGAATTGCTTTGGGTCACGGCATAGGACGCATCGGATGTTTTGCCGCCGGTTGCTGCTACGGCAAGCCAACTTCCATGCCGTGGGGTATCACCTTCACCAGCCCGATCGCGGCGCGGCTTTCCGGGACGCCGCTGCACATCGCGCTGCATCCCACCGAACTCTACGAATCCGCCGCGGAATTTTTGAATTTCCTGCTGCTGATTTGGCTCGGGAAGCGCCAGCGCTTTTCCGGACAGCTAATCGGCGCCTATTTCATCCTCTACGGCTTCGAGCGCGGCATCATCGAATTCTTCCGCGGTGATCCAGGCCGCACTCTGATGTTCCACGATTCGGTTTCGCTGATGCAGTTCGTCAGTGTCGCTCTCATTCTCAGCGGCGCGTTTCTCTGGTGGCGCGGATTGCGGCACATCGACTCGATCGAGCCGGCCGCGCCGGCCGTCCCGAGCGCCCCAAGCTCAATCACCAGCGCATCTTCTTCCTGACATCTACATGAGCCGCCAACCCATATTTCCAGCAGCTGCGACTCCATTGCTCGGTTCCGATACCACCATCGCGACTGCGCAAACCCTACATCTCGTGGTCGAATCCGACCGCGCTGGCGAGCGTTTGGACCGCTTTCTCGCCGCGGAGCTGACCGACGTAAGCCGCTCGCGCGTTCAGGCGTTGATTGAAGAAGGCCGCGTGATCGTCGACGGCAGCGCGCGCAAAGCTTCGCATCATGTGGCAGCTGGCGAATCCATCGCCGTAGAAATTCCAGCGTCGCAACCTGCCGGCGTGGAGCCCGAGCCGATCCCTCTCGAAATTCTCTATCAGGACGAAGACCTCGCCGTGGTTAACAAGCCCGCTGGCATGATCGTCCATCCCGGCGCTGGCGCTCACAGCGGCACGATGGTTTCCGCACTGCTCAGCCGCTTCGGTGGAAGCGCTGGGTTGTCGTCCGTTGGAGGCCCGCTGCGTCCCGGAATCGTGCACCGGCTAGATAAAGATACTTCCGGCGCGCTGGTAGTCGCGCTCAACGACGCCGCACACCAGCGGCTGGTCGAAGAATTTAGCGAACGCCACGTCCAAAAAACTTATCTCGCGCTCCTGCACGGAAAAATCAAGGGCGACTCCGGAGTCGTCGAGATGCCCATTGCCCGAGATCTGCGTCGCCGCTCGCGCATGACGGCGCGCCGCCGCGAGGGCCGCGCCGCTCGCACCGACTGGCGCGTGCTCCTGCGCCTCGACGGCTTTAGTCTGATCGAAGCGGATTTGCACACCGGCAGGACGCATCAGATTCGCGTGCATTTTTCCGCGCTGGGCTGCCCGGTCGTGGGCGACACGCTGTACGGCGCGCCGCGCCAGGAACGCATCGGCTCCGCGCTGCTGCCCGAACTCGGCCGCAACTTTTTGCACGCCGCTCGCGTGGCATTTTCCCATCCGCGCACCGGCGAACCCGTCGACGTTCGCGCCCCGCTTCCCGCGGAGTCGCGCAGCTACCTCCTCACCCTCGCTACCGCGCTGAAATTCGATCAAGCGGCGGTTGACGCTGCCTTGCGCCCGTTCCTATAATCGCCATGTTGAAAGTTGCCGTACAGCAACGCCGTCCTTTCAAATTTGCGCGAAGTGTTTTCGTGCTGATTCTGGTTGCCTGCGCGCTGCCCGCAATTGCTCGCCAAGCGGTGCAGCAGCCGGCGCAATTACCCGCCGCGCCTAGCGCCAATCAGGCGCCGCCCGCCTCACCCGGGACAAATCAGAAGCCGCCCGTCCCGCTGCCCTCCGCTGAGCCGCCCATCCGCGTGACCACCGGCCTCGTGCACCTTGTGGTCACCGTTATGGACAAGCATCACCGCTTCGTCACCGACCTCGATCGCAGCGATTTCAAAATCTATGAAAACGGCGTCCCGCAGGATATTCGTTTTTTTGGCCGCGAGACCAACTTGCCGCTGCGCATCGCAGTTCTACTCGACACTTCCAATAGCATCCGCGAGCGGCTGCAGTTTGAAAAAAATGCGGCCGAGAATTTTCTGCAGGACGTCATCCGGCGCGGCAAAGACGAAGCGTTCCTGATGACTTTCGATAACGAGCCGGAAATTATCCAGGATTACACCGACCAG
>Ga0307374_10002963_pt1 | contig 29504 bp, 34 predicted proteins | sample OX3MG_FD_202532 | JGI IMG/M metagenome (GOLD analysis project Ga0307374, IMG submission 202532) | Soil microbial communities from Risofladan, Vaasa, Finland - OX-3 | ecosystem: Environmental > Terrestrial > Soil > Coastal area > Acid sulfate soil | place: Finland: Risofladan, Vaasa | collected... | reverse complement strand
GAGGCTGTCGCATAACTCTTGTGCCTTACCCGTCAAGTCGCGAGCTAGATTCGATAAAAGATCGTTATATAAAGTCATGATTGGGGAACGCTCGTACTGGATAATGAATTGTGGGCTGCAACTTCCTCCCCTACGGCTGTGACCAGGACTTTCTCCTTCCTCCCGATTCGATGCACGGGACTGGCTTCCGGCCGGGCATCTGTCATGGGCGGTCATCGACGCCGTCGGCGAGCTGGACCTGAGCGCGTTCCTGGCGTACTACCGCAGCGACGGGCAGGGCCGCCCCGCCTGCCACCCGAAGATGATGACGGCACTGGTGCTGTACTGCTACTGCAAGGGGATCCGCTCGTCCCGGGCCGTGCAGATGGCCTGCTTCGACGATGTCGGCTGCCGGGTGATCACCGGGAACCAGTCCGTCGACCACGCCACCGCCGCCCGCTTCGTGCGCCGCCACAAGGACGCGCTCACCGGCCTGTTCGTGCAGGTACTGGCGATCTGCGCCCGGGAGGGACTGGTGACCGTCGACCTGGTGGCCGGCGACGGCACGAAGGTGAAGGCGAGCGCCTCCAAGGCAGCCAGCCGCACGCTGGAGGAACTCGACGTGAGCATCGACGAGCTGCAGAAGGCGCTGAAAGCCGAGGTCACCGCATGGTGGCGCCAGGCAGACCTGCTCGACGAGCAGGACGAGCAGGCCGCGGCCGACGCGGACCGCGCGCCTGGTGGCGGCCTGGCTGCCGAGCCACCAATGGAGCACCACGCCCGGGACGGGCCGATCGGCCAGCTCGTCAAGGAGCTGATCGGTTGCCCGGTAGCTGTGCAGACTCGTGATCCGCGGTTCGCCGGCGAGAACGTCCAGTGCCCCGCGCAGCGTCTGCAGCTGCCGCTCAAGCGGCACCTTGGCCCCGAGGTCCAGGCCGAACTCGCTCACGAAGGCCGTCTGTCCGATGAGCGAACGGAAGGCAGCCGGATCAAAGCTGCTATGGCTCCGCACCACGCCCGGGTGACTGCCGACGCCCCAGACAACCAGGTCATCATGCCGCTGCAGCGCCGTGCGAGCCTCGGCAAGCGAGCGGGTCGCCACGAAAACGACCGCACCCAAGCTCCGCAGCTCGTCTGGCGGGATGCCAACGTCGATGTGGGCGTGCAGATCCAGTGGCGGCAGGGCGGGATTCATCGGAAGAGCAGCTCCAGTTCCGCAATCGCCCGCTCGCAGATGTCGCGGGCCGCAGCCGTGGTGTAGCCGGTCGGCAGCGTCAGCGACGCAAGATCACTGGGACGCAAGCCGCGTGTCAGGAAGGCGCGCAGCGGGGGTTCCATCGACTTGGAGCGCAGGTAGGCGTCCGGACGATCAGCAGTCCGGGAAGACAAGTATCCGGTCCGATCGTTCACGTGCGCGGCCTTGAAGGAGGCACGCCGCAGCAGGCAGCCGAAGCAAACGCCACAGTGCTGCAGCGGTGAGATCTTGAAGCTGCGGTGCCCGGTGTGCCCGCAGGAGTGGGTGGCGCTCAGAAAGTCGGATGCCGTGTCGGTTCCGACAAGTCCAGCGACGCGGGCGAACATCTCACCCTTGGTCAGGCCCGCGAGCGGATTCTCGATCGCCGCGTGCGCACCGGCGGCCGTGGCCAGGGCCGCGAGCTGTTCGAGAAACAGCGGATGCGGCCTCGGGCTCCTCCGGAGTCACCGGGCGACCCGCTGCGGTCTCCAAGGCACGCATCTGCTCACGCAGCTCACCCTTGGCGAGCCATTCGAGCACCATCGTGAAGCCGCCGGCAAAAGCACCTCGAGGACCATCAGCTTGGCCACGATGTCGGCGTTCAGTGAGATGCCGCGCCGGACGGCGATCGACTGGCGGCCCCGCAGGTCGTTGAGGAAGCGCTTGCTCCGGCGCGGGTTGCCGCGCAGTTTCTCGTAGAGGATCGGCGTCAGCCGCGAGGCCAGCGTCAGCTCGACGGAGATGTCCAGGCTGGTGTTGACCTCGGGCAGGTCATCGAGGACACCTGCCTCACGGCGGAGGGCCGCGCACCGTTCCACATACGGCGCGAGGTGGTCGGCATCGAGGCGCGCCTTGAGCTGGAGCAGGACGATGTACGTCTCGGTATCGAAGCGGCTGAGCGCCGGAAGCGGCACGGTGGTCTGCACGATCTTGTGCAGGTAGAGGGCAGCAGGATGCTCCGGTTGACCGTCGGGCCCCTGCTCGCTGGTGGGCTCGTTCGGGAAGCGGTCCCGGAGCGCATCGGCGACGCGCCGCTCGTCCGCCGCGATGACGAACGCCATCTTCGGCACGGCCAGGAACAGGCGAATGGTTTCGAGCGTGTCGACCACGGCCGGGTACAGGCAGCGGTCGAGGTCGTCGACCAGCACGACCACCCTGGACAGGTGCGCCAGCTCCTTTGAGCCCATCAGCTCACGGAACTCGGCCTGGAACTCGGCGAGGCCGCGGCTCTCGCTCTCGTCGGGCTCGGTGCCGTCGGTCTTGATCAGGCTCGTGAGGTCATCCACCGAGGGGAGCTGGAAGGCCAGCGAGGCCTTGGCCGCGACCTGTATGGCCTTTGACCAGTCGACCCGGTTCTTCAGCTTGGTGAGCAGCTTGCGCGCCTTGCCGGTCGTGCCTTCCGTCTCCTTGATCTGGCTGCCGAGAGCACCTCGCCGATGAGGGTTTCTTTCGCACCGACGCTGGGGTCGTAGCGCCACGGGTCAGTCGGCACCACGAGGACCTGCTGGCCCTCGGGTAGCGGCTGGGCAGCGAGATCGGCCTCGATGAGGCGCAGGATGGTGGTCTTGCCGCTGCCCCAGGCGCCGGATACCCAGATCGCCAGCGGATCGAGTGCGTCATCGAGCACGGCGTCGACGACCGTGGCCGCCGAGGTGGTACGCGCTCACGGCGAGAGCGGAGTGACGGCGCGGCTGGAGCCCGCCACGATCGATGGATTGGTGTACTCGTCGTCGATGGTGGTCCTGTACGCGGCCCGGCACCGGCTCGCCGCGCCGCCTCTGGCCCGGTGGCTGCTGGCGCTGGGTATCGTGGCCACCCTGGCGGCGAACGTGGCCCACGGCTGGTCCCACGGACCAGCCGGAGCCGCAGTGGCAGCTTGGCCGGCGGCCAGCCTGGTCGGCAGCTACGAGCTCTTGCTCTGGCTCATCCGGACCGCTGCCGCTGGCGCGGTGGTCCGCGAGTCGGCTGCGGACCACGGCCCTGGGTCAGCGGACCAGCCAGTCGCCGGACTGCGGCTGGTCCCCTCGGGTGACCAGGATCTACCGGAGGACACGGGCGGACCGGGAAGTCACGCTGGGCATGGCGGTCCGGGTGACCGTTCCGTCGGCCCGGTAATTAGCTCGGGCTGGGCCACCGGACCAGATGTGCTTGAGGCGGACCGAGGGGACTGGCTCGCGGCTCTGGGGAAGACCTGTTGGCCCGACGTGGACGGAGCCCGCGCTGTCGGCGAAGACGGTGCAGAGAACATCAACGAGGCAGCGGTGGCCGCCTACCGAGCCAGCATCGACACAGGCAAGCCACTGTCCGAGCGGAAGCTCGCCGCCATGTTCGGCAAGACCTCCCGCCGCCGGGCCCGCAACCGCATGGCCGAAGCGCACGTCACTTCTGAGGCCGCAGCGCCTGCGCGTTAGCACGCAGGCCGGGTTCTTTCGTTTTGTTCGTTTCATGGGTAGGCTAACAGCATGACAGCGATGGTGGAGCGGACGGTGCTGCCCCGGAGCACCCGGAGGGCCTGACTGGCGTGCTCGCCTTGCTGGCGCCGGAGTCAGCTGGGCGGGCAACGCTGACGGGCCCGGATGGGACGCAGCTGGAACTGCCGGGTGAAGTGTTTGAGGTGCTGCGTGAGGTGGTTGCCGCGCTGTCCCAGGGGCTCGCGATCACCGTGGCGCCGCATCACACAGTGCTGTCTACCAGCGAGGCCGCGCAGTTGCTAGGCGTGTCGCGGCCCACGCTGGTGCGGCTCCTGGAATCGGGGGAGATCCCCTTCGACAAGCCGGGCCGACACCGCCGGGTCCGGCTCGCCGACCTGCTGGCCTACCAGCAGCGGTCACACCGTCGGCGCCCGGCTCTGCTGGATCAGATGGTGGCCAGTGCCGAAGAAGCCGGGCTCTACGACCTGCCCGGGGATGCACCGTTTGAGCGCCTGCCACCCAGCGACGGCAAGCGTCACAGGTAGCGTCCGTGTTCCCCGTCTTCCTCGACACCTGCGTGCTACTGAAACCGTACTTATGCGACACGCTGCTCAGCATCGCTGAGGCCGGTGTCTACCGCCCGCTGTGGTCACCGATGGTCCTGCGTGAGCTGGAACGGAATCTGATCCGCCGTGGGCTAGATGAGAAGCAGATCAGGCACCGAACCGGCCAGATGAACGGGGGCCTTCCCTGACGCGCTCGTGACCGGCTTCGAGGCACTCATCAGCGAGATGACCAACGATCGAAAAGACCGGCATGTCCTGGCCGCCGCGGTGCGCGGCGGTGCTGAGGTACTGGTCACCGAGAACCTGCGCGACTTCCCGGAAGAGGCAGTCCGCGCCTACAACATCAAGGTTGCCAGCCAGGACACATTCCTCCTCGATGCCCTCGACCTGCGGCCAGCCGATGTTCTCACCGCCTTACGCCGCCAGGTCTCCCGCTACCACCGGGAGCCACGGACTATCGAGTCCCTGCTGGCCATCCTTGGTAGCGCGGGCTCAGGCTGCACTCGGTTCGCGCAAACATGCCGCCCGCTGCTCTAGTCCCCGGATGGCGGCTGCGGTCGCCCCCTTGACGATCCACTGGTCGTCGGCAAGGTACAGGCGCTCCAGCAGCCGGTCGCAGGCGATCGGACGCTGGAGCTGCGGCAACGGCCACCGGCTGCCGGAAGCGAGGGCCTTGAGCCTGCCGGTGAGGGCGCGGCGGAACGCCGCCGGGGCGGCATAACCGCCTGGGCTCCTTCACTGGGCCACCCGCGTCCCGCTGGACCGGGCCGGTTCTCGCTCAAGGTGCGCCCTGGCTTCATCCAGCCAGCGAGGCGTGCCAGGATCGCCCACGAGGTCAAGCAGCCAGCGCATGCCCCCGGGGCCGTCACCGCGGCGCAGGCCGGACCGCGATGCCTGAGCGGCGAGGCTGTCCGTGAACACGCCGGGGTCGTTGTAGTTTCCCCGGATGGCGTCCGCCACGATCTGGGCGGCTCCTTCGGGATCCTCATGATCGTCTAGCAGGTCGGAAGCGATCCGCGCCGGCCGCGTAACCGGCAGGCCGCTCAGGCGCAATCCGGCATGGGCCGGGAAACGGTCGGTTGGGCCCGCAACCGCATGGCTGAGGCTATGGGGCCGGGTGGTGGGGTGAAGATCGCGTGGGTTCCGATCCGCCGCCAGATGACGTGAGCTTGGCCGACAATTCGCTCTTCGCCGTAGCTGAAGGTCGCGCGCCCGTCGTTGTCCCAGGTCATCTCGAACACGCCGGCGTGAGCCGTCACGCCCTTGACGCGCAGCCCGGGCCGGAACGGGCGGTCAGGCGCGGCCAGATCCGGAACGAAGGCCTCAGTGATGACCTTGCGGAAGGTCGCCTGCTGCTGTGCGGTGAGGTTCTTCCAGTCCCGTTCAAACCTGGGAAGGGTTTCGAACGTCGGCATCACTCGTCCGCTGAGCCCAGCGAATCGAGGTGAGCGAACATGTCCTCGGCGGACTCGTGGATGGTCCCTCGCCCAGCCGCGATGTCCTCATCAGCTTCCCGCTCACCGCCCAGCCACTCGGGGGTGAAGAACCACGCCTGATCGGTGGGGATGGAGACGTAGCCGCGGATCGTGACCGTCCCGTTGTCGTGCACGGCGAATTCAACCTCGTCGCCCTCACCGATGTGGAGGGCCTGCCGGATCTCTTCAGGCAGGGTGAGCTGCGCTTTGGGCCGGATCTTTGCCCTGGCTCGGAGGCGAGGTTCTGGTTCCATCTTGGCCGCAGGCATGCCCATGACAAGCTCCAGGTAGTCGGATTTTCCTACTATCCCACTGTACCCCTCTGCATCCCGGCTGACTCCGGGGCCGTTTCTGCCCCCGCCTCAGCCGGGGAACGCTGGCGCTCGCGACGCCTTGAACACCTCATCGAGGTGCCACTCCAGGAACTCACGGTTCGGCCGGTCAGCCCGCCGTGTAGGTAGTTCGACGACCTGGCCTGCCTGGGCGTAGAACTGCTCGCCGTTGCCGGACTCCTCCCGCAGCCGCGGACTGACCCTGAGCCGGTACTGGGGGTCAACGCCGAGATAACCACGGTCGAACATGGTGTGCACATCAGACCTGAGCAGCACGCCGTTATCTAGCCCGTGCTCGCCGCCTTCGGTGACGGGCCGGACGTGCGCGGCCTGGAGAACCGGGGGAATGTGCGTACCGGTGATCGCGCCCTGCCGGTGGTAGGCATCCAGCACGACGGCCTTGAACACCTGGTGGCCCAGCCGGTAGGGCGCGAGCCGTGGGTTACCGAACACGGGTCCGGGCCGGTGCCACGGCTCGGCCAGGTCCAGTTCCACGTGAGCGCCGATGAGCCGTTGCAGCAGCTCGCCGAAGTACGTTGCCAGCGTACTGTCCGCAAGGTCGTAGCCCTTGCCTTGCACGATGTTGGCGGCGAAACCCGGCGGTGTCATCGCCGGGGAAGAACCGGGGGTCACGGATGAAGACGCAGCCGATCTCCGGATCCTCGCCCGGGCGATCGGGTGGTAGCGGGCGATCTGGGTGCGCATCTCCGCCGTGCTGCCCGCCCCGTTCCCCGGGCCCAGCAGTTCCCAGGCATCCGATACTCGCATCGGCACGAAGCCGCTGAGGAAACCACCGCCGACGATCCGGTTGTGCGGGTAGTGGCTCTTGAAGAAGAACGGCTCACCCGGCTGCAGCGCACGGAACGCATGCCTGCCACCAGGCCGCCAGAAATTGATCTCGGTCAGCTCGGGCCGGGGGGCAAGGAACCGATACCAGCCGCTGTCCGTCACCCCGACATACGCGCCCGGTCAATCGAGAGCTGGTGGCAGCGCCCGGATGTCTGCTGGCGCCAGCGCGGCGAGGTCGGCCGCTGGCAGCTCAGCCCACAAGGACGGCGCCGGTCCGAGCAACAGTTCGGTCGCGTTGTGGGGGCACTCGTAGGCGTCGCCGACACCCTCCACGTCACGGCCAAGCTGCTGCGCAACCAGACCATCCGCCAGGCCGCCGACGCCTACGACCGCGCCGCACGCATGCCCTACGGACGAATCCCCACCCCATCGACGGCCGGTAACGACCTGCGCCGCGCCGCCCGGCTCATGGCCCGGGCCGCGTTCCCCAGCGGCGATCCCGTCCTGACCCAGCTCATGCTCCTGACCCGCCTCGCCGGACTCATCGAAACCATCGCCGACCTCCGCGAAGCCCAACGCTATGCCGCCCAGGCAGCCGCCGCCCGTCACGCCGCCGAGCGCCTCCACGCTGCACGAGCGGCATATGGCATGCCCGCGCCAGCCCAGCAAACCAGAACCCGGAGCCGAGCAGACCGAACGCGCTTGGACTTTCCCCTCCCGCCAACGGCCTGGCCACGCGAGGCGCACGAAGCTGATCAGCCCGGCAGCCGTTCGTCAGCCAGACCGCACCAATCCCAGCCGCGCGGACCCACCCGGTAGCGCGCCAGGAGACCGGCGTGATGGCCCACGCCGCCCCGGCAAGTCGCCGGCGTTAACCGAGGTCGAGGTCTTTCTTCACCGATGTGATGAACGTCCGCCACTCGGCAGGGCTGAACGTCAGGTTCGGCCCGTGCGGATCTTTGGAGTCGCGCACGGCGACGATCCCGGGCAGGTTGTCGGCGACATCGATGCAGGCGCCGCCGTTGCTGCCGCTGTAGCTGCTCTTGCGCCAGGTGGCGCCGTCTAGGGTGTGGCCCATCGCTCCTCAGCTACCTTCCCGATCAGGTCTCGTGAGGCTCCACGGGGTAGCGCGTCAGCTCTCAACGTGTCGAAGGTGAGTGAAAGCCTCCTGACCACGGACGGCAGCTCGGTGGTCTGCCCACGGTCGGGTGACTCCATGTACACGGTACCCGGTGCGCTATCGAATTCCGCGACGATGAAGGCACCTAGTAGGCCGGCATGCGCACCGACCTCGGCAGGCACGATCTGCACGGTGACGTTTGACCGGCACGATGCGTCCGCAAGGGCCAGCAACTGGTCGTACATGACCTTGCGCGAGCCGATGAGCCGATGCAGCACAGCCTCGTCCAGGAGTACCCAGAGTGTCGGCGGGACCGGCTTATTGAGGATCGCCTGCCGTTCCAGCCGGGCGGCGACCACCTCCTCCAGTTGCTCTTCGGTCGTCTCTGGATCGGCGGCAAGAATGGCACGCGCGTAGTCCTCGGTCTGCAACAGGCCAGGGATGAGCAGCGGTTCCCACCACCGCAGGGATGTGGCCCGGCGCTCGGAGTCGATCCACTCGGCGAACCAGGAGGGGTAGCCGCCGCCCCAGCGGCGGGCCAGCTGGTAGATCCGCCCGAACAGCCCGCCCGCATCGGGGAAGGCCTGGTCGCAGGCCTCCGCGAAGTCCTGGGCAGGCGCCCGCTCACCGGTCTCGACCTTGCCGACCTGGGCGCCGGAGTAGCCCAGCCGCTGCCCGGGAATGCTCGTGTGCGGATGTGGCCTTTACTCCTCCCCGCTATGCGTACCACCCTCCACATTTTTACGTGCTACACTGTTTCACGTGGAGGTGAGCATGAGTAATCGGAACGTCACGCTGTCGCTTCCTGAGGAAGACCTGCAGCGAGCCAAGATCATAGCTATTCAGCGCGGGACGTCGCTGTCGCAGCTACTGACAAGAATGATCAAGGACCTGGCAGACCAGGAGACCGGCTACAGCCATGCAAAAGCGCGCAGCCTGGCGCTGCTGGAGGAGGGGCGAGATCTAGGCACCGGAGGTCAGGCCCGATGGAGCCGGGACGACCTGCATGAGCGATAACCGCAGCTTCGTGGACACCAATATCCTCGTGTACGCGCACGACGAGACCGCCGGCGAGAAGCGTGATCGGGCACGATCCCTTCTGGCGGAATTGTGGGAGTCCGGCGACGGGTGCCTCAGCGTCCAGGTGCTGCAGGAGTTCTTCGTCACCGTGACCCGCAAGGTTCCCAAGCCGCTCGACGCGGTCTCAGCAGCGGCCATCATTGCCGACCTCTCCCACTGGCGCGTGCATTCTCCGGGCTCGGATGACGTGCTGAACGCGATAGACAGCCACCGGCGACACGACATTTCGTTCTGGGACGCAATGATCATCTGCAGTGCGGCCAGCCTCGGCTGTGGGACGCTGTTCTCCGAGGATCTCAACCCGGAGCAGCGATACGACGGCGTCCGGGTGCGGAATCCCTTCCTGGCCCGATGATTGCGCTCGGCAGCCTTCCCTGAGGTGGTGGCTCCTCCGGGGGGGCTTGAAAGGTGCGTAGCCTGGAAGTCGGGGCGTGGTATCCGCAGGTCAAGATTTATTCTCGTAATCCTGGAATCCGGGAGTGGCGAAGGCCCCGCAGCGCCTGCTCGACCGCGCCGAAGCCGACCCGCTCTTGTTCAAGCCGTACGCACGGCCTCAGCAGGTCTGCCATTAGGTCCCGGTATACCGCCGCCTCTTCGGCGTCAAGGTGCTCGAGCCTGGCCGCCGAGGGGCTCGGCTCGGTCCCCCACTGGTCGCCGCCTTTGTAGTAGCCGAGCACATAGGACTTGAGGCTGCGTTCCCTGGTCTCCGCGCCCGCAGCCTTGTTGTAGAGTTCCAGCCGGGCCAGGCGATACCCGCTGCGGGGCGGCGCGCTATCGGGCTGAACCGCCGTGAGCAGAGCACTGGTCACCCGGCCTTCTCCTCTTCTGTTTCTGTCTCGGTCCCGGCCAGGAACTCCTCGTACTCGGCGAGCCGGCGGTCGAAGTCCGCGAGCCACTGGCCGTCGACGAACGCCTTGAGTATCCGGCGCACCTCGTACACCTGCTCGGAGCCCTTCACCGAGCGGAGGAAGCCCAGCTCGCTGGCCTTGTTGAGGTGGGAGTCGATCTGGTCGGCCAGCCGGGCCTCGTTGCTGCTGGCCGGCAGGAACAGCCGCAGCATCTCGGCGATCTGCTTCCTGGACAGCATCAGCCGGGTGTCACTGCCCTGTGCGTCGAACTCGGCCAGCCTCTTGCGCAGCAGCGCCAGCAGCAGGCTCACGTGGAAGGACAACGAGCGGCGCGGGATCAGCCGCGGCAGCGGGGGGCGGTCCTCGCCGGTCCCGTCTTCCTCGGGGCGCTGGCGCAGGAACGCGTAGCCTTCGGCCTCGTCGAGGACGACCTGCAGGCCGAGCACCGCCACGTAGTCGCGCACCTGCGACGGCAGGTGCATCAGGTGCCGCCACGCGCGGTCGTGCGCGTCCCGGTACACCACGCCCTTCATCAGCTGCGTGACGGCGAGCGACAGGCCGGGTTCCGCGGCTGCCGCGTTACTCATCGCGCACCTGCGCGCTCGCCGCAGAGCGCGTCCGGGCGAAGGTTACCCGGGGGAGCGTCGCTATCCGCTCCCGGCCGTCAGCGTCCCGCCAGCGGACACCCTCGGGTGTGCCGCTCGTCGAAGACCACGCCGAACGCCTCGTCGGTCAGCGAGAGGTAGGCGATGAGCTCCGCGAGGCCGTGCCGGAGCGGCTGCTCGCGGACCAGCTCAGCCAGCCCGACCTGCGGGCCGCGCAGCAGCGCGCTGAGCACGCTGCGGCGCAGCGGCGCGGGATCCACGTAGACCTGCTCGAACAGCACGGCCGGGTCAGCCTCGTCGTCCGGTGGCCGGACCGATCCGCTGTCGATCGGCGTCTTCCGGATCGGCGCGTACAGCGGGCGTTCCATGGGCAGCACGATCGCGGGCGAGGCGCCGTCAAGCTCGGCGGAGACGTGGACATGCCGCTGCTCACGCAGCCGCAGGGCGCGGGACTCGATGTCGTGCAAGATGTCCGGGACCCGGCGGTTCTCCGACCAGACCTGGTCGTCCAGGAACCGGCGCAGCTGCTCGGACAGCTGGCGCACCGTCGCCTGGGTACGCTCCGCGGCGTCCATCCAGTCGTAGTGGATATGGCGCATGCGCGGGTCGGGCTCGCTGATCGCGGCCAGCTCGTGCACGCTGGCCAGCAGGCGGCCCAGCTCCTGCTGCCGGGACTGAGAGAGTAGGAAATCGAAGAAGGCCTGGAAGCTCTTGCCCTGGTCGGAATCGGCGATGGTCTCGCGGCTGTCCAGCACGTCATCGAGCAGCTCGCCCTTGGCCCCGTGCCAGGTCGCGATCTTCTCCCGCAGGTTTCGGTCCAGCTTCCGGAAGTTCTCCTCCACCTCGCGATGTCCGAGAGCAGCTCGCGGGCGGTGGCAGACAGCTGCTGGTAGCGGTCACGCAGCGCTGAGGCCTCCAGCAGGTCAAGGTCGCCGGCCTCCACCCGGGCGATCTCCTCGTCCACCTCCTGCCGCTGGCGTCGTTCCGGGGCCAGTCGAATTTCCCCGGGGGCGGCCCGGCACAGCTGGGCCGCCCCCCGGTCCGCCCGGCTAGACGTCGCGGAACCGGAACACCAGGCCGCCGGCCAGCATCGCGGCTGCGGCCCAGATCGCCAGCACGCCCAGCCCGGCCCACGGCGTGATCACCAGGCTCCGCAGGCCGGTGGTGTCCTGGATGGTCAGCCCCGCGACCGTGGGTGTCCAGCGCTCGAGCCGGTGCTGCCAGTGCTCGTTCCCGATGAACGACAGGATGATCGGGAACAGGTACAGCAGCGCGAGGACGACGCCGATGGACACGGCCGAGTCCCGCACGATCACCGCGACGCCGAGGCTCATCAGCGCGATCAGTCCCAGGTACAGGACCGACCCGCTGGCGGCTCGCAGCGTTGGCCCGTAGCTCAGCCAGACCGGGTGGAAGCCGCGCGCGGCGGTAAAGCCGTGGCCGGGCAGGATCAGGTGCCCGGCCAGCACCGAGCCGAACACCGCCACCGCGCCGGCCACCAGCACCAGCGCGGCCAGCAGGATCGCCTTGGCCGCCAGCACCGCCTGCCGCCTGGGCATCGCCGCGAGCGTGACGCGCATCATGCCCGAGCTGTACTCGTTGCTGACCGTCAGCACGGCCAGGATCGCGACCACTGCCTGACCAAACTGAATCCCGGTCAGGCTGAGCTTGGTCGTGTCGACCGGGCAGGTCAGGTTCTGCGGGCAGTGAGTGGCCCCGACGGCCGCGGTGCTGACCGCAATGGTCAGCGCCGCGACCCCGAGGAGCAGCCAGGCGGGTCCGGAGACCGTGCGCAGCTTGGTCCACTCGGCGTGCAGGGTGTGGCGCAGGCTCGCCCCGCGCGCTGCCGCCGTGGCGATCGTCGGCGCTGGCTGCGTCTGCACGGCGGTGCTCATGCGTCCCGCCGCCGCAGCATGACCAGCGCGAGGGCAAGGGCCGCCGCCGCCCACAGGCACAGCACGGCAAACCCGGCGTAGGGCGACAGCGGATAGTAGCCTCGCACGGGCGAGGTGACGGTGGTGACCTGCGAGTACCGCGGGACGCTCTGCTCGATCGCCAGGGCCGCGGCGGGGGTCACCCGCAGCAGCCAGTCGCCGACCCCGGCGGGCACGACATTGAGGGCGGTCAGCAGGAACGGCATGACGACGGTGACGACCGCGATCGTGATCGCGGCGGCGCTGCGCCGCAGGATGGCACCGAGGGCGACGGCGAAGACCGCGGCCACGGCCAGCATTGCCGCCGTGCCGACGATGACCCGCACCTCGGTCAGCACGGACGCGGTCAGCAGTACCTGACCCGAATTCTCCTCCTTCGGGACACCGACGCCGATCGAGACCACCGCGGCCACCAGCCCGGTGACGAAGGCCACCGCGCCGATCACCACGGCCTTGGCGGCCAGCACCGCGCCGCGGCGCGGAGCGGCGGCCAGCGTGGTACGGATGAGGCCGCGCCGGTACTCGGTGCTGAAGAACATCGCCGCCACCACCACGATCGCGATCAGCCCCACGAACACGCCCACCAGGCTCTGCCCGATCGTCACCGTCGGGAGCCCGCCGCCTGGCCCCGGCGTGACGGGCGCGATGTCGCCAGAGCCCGTCAGCGTGTAGCTGCCGCCGTTCCGGGTGAACGGCACCGAGCCGCCGCCTGGCCCCGGCCCTGCCCCGGCCGGGCCCCCGCCGCCGACTGTGGTGCCGGTCCAGGCGCCGCTGGGTGCCCCACCGGCCAGGCTGACGTGATCGAAGACCCCGGTGGCCTGGGCAGGGCCACCGGCGAAGCTGTTCCCGCCGAACGAGTTCTGGGTCACCGTGTAACCCGGCGAGGCAGCGAACATGCCGACCTGGACGGTCGACGGCAGCCCGGTTAGCTGGACCGTGCCCACCTGGGTCCAGTGCGTGCCGTCGGCGGAGTCGTAGCCGGTGATCGTGTCGCCGGAGCGAGTCAGCCGCAGCCAGCGCGGGTGCGCCGCGGAGACGGCACCAGGCATGCCCGCGGTGTCCCCGGTGAAGTTGTACTGCATCCGGACTCCGTGGCGGCCCGTCACCATCATCGCCGCGTAAGTGGAGCCCTGGTGGGTGCTCTGCTTGATGATGATTCCCACCTTGGCCCACTCCGCCAGGCCGGGCACCATGCCGCTGCCAACCTGGGCAGGTCCCCCGTTAAGGTCGGCGTGCTCGCCGGTGAGCGAGGTGACGCGCGCGGTGATGGTGCCGTTCCCGGTCAGCGGCTGGCGCGCGAAGGAGAAACTGTCGGTCACGATCTCGCCGCCCGGCCCGTGCGGGATGTAGGGCAGGCAGGCTTTGCCGGACTTCGGCGGACCGCCGTTGATCTGGCAGCCGATGTTCGCGTTAGCGGCCGCGAACACGCCGAGGAAGATGGTCAGCAGCGCGGCCAGGATCATGCCGATCACCCAGCCGCGCACGCTGCGGAACTTGATCCACTCGGCCCGCAGCAGGGAGCCGAAGCCGCCGCCGCGGGGTCCGTCGCCGAACCCGGCTTCGGGCCGCGGCACAGAGATGGCCTGGGTCGTCATCGTGGCACCTCCTGCGCCGCATCGGCGTCGAAGCCGGCCGGGCGGAACTCGACAGCCTGCCTGGTGAGCTCCATATATGCCTGCTCCAGGGTCGCCCGGTGCGCGGAGACCTCAGAGAACGGCACTGCAAGCGTGCTGAGCAGCGCGACCACCCGCTCGGCCGCCAGCCCGGAGATCGTGAGCACGTCCTGGCCGCTGGCAACGACGGTGGCCCCTGCATTCTCCAGTACCGCCTTCGCCTGCGGCCGGGCGGACGTGCGCAGCGTCACCCGATCCCCGGACGCGGCCGCCAGCAGGCTCGCCACCGTGGTGTCGGCGATGACCTTGCCGCGGCCTACGACCACCAGGTGATCGGCGGTGTCCTGCAGCTCGCTCATGAGATGGCTCGACACCAGCACCGCCCGGCCGTTGGCGGCCAGCGAGCGCAAGAACCCGCGCATCCACACGATGCCCTCCGGGTCCATCCCGTTGAACGGCTCGTCCAGCATGATCGCGGCCGGGTTGCCCAGCATCGCTGCGGCGATGCCCAGCCGCTGCCGCATGCCGAGCGAGTAGCCGCCCGCCCGCCTCCTGGCCACGCCCTGCAGGCCAGCCTGCTCGATGACCTCGTCCACCCGCTTGGCGCCCAGGCCCTGCGAGTGCGCGAGCCAGAGCAGGTGATTGCGGGCGGACCGGCTCGGCTGCAGTGCCCCCGCGTCGAGCAGCGATCCGATCACCCGCATCGGCTGCCGCAGGCTCGCGTATGACTTGCCGCCGACGGTAGCCTTGCCCTCATCGGCCGCATCCAGGCCGAGGATGACCCGCATCGTGGTCGACTTGCCGGCCCCGTTCGGGCCGACGAAGCCGGTCACCTGGCCGGGCTGGACGGTGAACGACATGCCGTCCAGCGCCAGGGTCGGACCGAACCGCTTCCGCAGTCCGGACACTTCGATCGTGGCTTGCATTTCCGTTTCCTTCTGTGGTCGGGGTGGAACTTGCCGCGACCTGGTTCTACGGGAACGGCCATAACATGGGCCGCACGCAAGCTGTTATCCCGTTGTTAGGTCCGGCAGGGCAAGCTGAAGTGGGATGGCAGGGCCGAAGCCCCTGATCAGGGCATTGCCGACGGGAGGGAGAGGCGTATGCGGGCCCAGCGCCTGCCCGTGCTGCCGGCCAGGCTGCGGTTGCCCGGCCGTACCGTGCGAGTACGGCTGACCGCCCTGTACGGGATCTTGTTCTTCGTATCCGGCGCGGTGCTGCTGGCGATCGCCAGCAGCGTCACCGTGGTGCGCTCGGCGTCGAGCCAAGTCGCCCCGGCCCCGAATCAGGCCATGCCCGGTTCCACACTGGCCCAGGCCCAGGCCCGCATCCAGGCGTTGCAGGCCCAGCTCCAGAACCTGCAGCCGCAGACCGCTAGCCCGCCGGGCCAGGACAAGCTCTCGCATCAGCTGGCGATCGCCTCGCTGATCGCCCTGGCCATCATGACCGTGATATCGGTCGCGCTCGGCTGGCTGGTGGCCGGGCGGGCGCTGCGGCCGGTCCGGGAGATGACCGCGGCGGCCCAGCGCATCTCCGAGGACAGCCTGCACGAGCGGCTCGCCCTCCACGGCCCGAAGGACGAGCTCAAGGAACTCGGTGACACCATCGACGGCCTGCTGGAGCGGCTAGAGGTCGCCTTCAACGCCCAGCGCCGGTTCGTCGCCAACGCCTCACACGAGCTGCGTACCCCGCTGACCACGATGCGCGCGGCCCTCGACGTGGCGCTGGCCAAGCCCGAGCCCGCTCCGCCGCAGACGGTCGCGCTGGCGGGGCGGCTGCGCACCGAGCTTGACCGGATCGAGAGGCTACTGGAGGCATTCCTCATGCTGGCCCGGGCCCAGCACCGGTCGATGCCTGGCCAGGCCATCCTGCCGCTCGACTACATCGTGGGCTCCGCGCTAGCCGATCAGGCAGCCGCCATCAGGGCCATGGATCTCACCGTGCAGGACACCAGCAGCCAGGGCGGCGCCTGGGTGACCGGGAGCCAGGCTCTGCTGAGCCGCATGGTGGAGAACGTGATCGACAACGCGGTCCGCCACAACACCCCGGGCGGCTGGATCGCCATCACGACCAGGGCTCACGGCGGAGACGCCCGGCTGGTCGTCGAGAACGGAGGCCAGGTTCTCGACCAGCAGCAGGTAGCCGAGCTCTCCCAGCCGTTCCGGCGGCTGGAGGCGGACCGGATCGGCACGGACAAAGGCTCGGGCCTCGGCCTGTCAATAGTCGCGGCGATCGCGGAGGCCCATGGCGGCACGCTGGACCTGCGGGCCAGGCCTGGCGGCGGGCTGCGCGTCTGCGTCGACCTGCCCGCGGCCGCGGCGACGACATCGGCAGCCGTCCCAGCGGGAGCGCCGGCATGAGAGTGCTGGTCGTCGAGGACTCGCGGTCGCTGGCCGACGTCCTGGTGGAGGGCCTGCGGGACCAGGGCATGGCCGTGGACGCCGCTCACGACGGGCTAGCGGCAGCCGCGAAGCTCGACCTCAACTCCTACGACGTCGTCGTGCTCGACCGCGACCTGCCCGGCATCCACGGCGACGCCCTGTGCCAGATGATCACCGACCACGACGACCGGGCGATGGTCCTCATGCTGACCGCGGCCGGGGCGCCCGGCGACCGGGTGACCGGTCTGGGCCTGGGCGCCGACGACTACCTGGGCAAGCCGTTCCACTTCCCGGAGCTCGTCCTTCGGGTCCGGGCGCTGGCCCGTCGGCAGCCATCCGCCCGAGCCCGCACGCTGCGCGCCGCCGGGATCGAGCTCGATCCGATGCGGCGGACCGTGACGCGGGACGGACGGCAGCTCGACCTGTCGGTCAAGGAGTTCGGCGTCCTGGAGGCGCTGCTTGTCGCCTCGCCTGCGTTCCTGCGCGCCGAGGATCTGCTCGAGCAGGTCTGGGACGAGCAGGCCGATCCGTTTACCAACACCGTGACGGTGACGATCGGCCGGTTGCGCCGCAAGCTCGGCGACCCGCCCGTGATCGCGACCAGGCCCGGCGTCGGCTACCGCATTTGCGATCAGTCGGCCTGAGGGGCCGCGCCGCCCGGACTGTCCCGCACCCCAGATCATCAGCCGCCCGGTCTCGCCGGGCGCGGCAGGCCACCTTCTCCTGGGCTACGCCATGGTGCGACGCCGGCTGTCAGCCGCGTGCTGAACTCCAGCAGGGCTTGCCGGTCATCTGACCGGGCAGGGCGGATGTCGAGACCGGACACGTTCAGCCCAGCCAGGCAACCGCCGCCTCCGTGTGCTGGCCGAGCTTGAGGAAGCTGACGCAGCCCTGCGGCCCCTCGTGGCAACAGCGGTTCAGGTTGGTCTCCCATATCGCCGCATCGCGGAACTGACCGGGCTCTCACGCGCCACCGTGGGCCGTTGGGCCAAGCAAGTTCCCCTGAAACCAGACGGGGCTGCGCCGTAACGCGACCCCGAACTGATCCGAAGGAGTCGAAGCCATGCCGGATCAGCCAGCCAACAGGCTACGTGGTTATCGCCGCGCACGCGGATTGAGTCAGGGTGCTGCCATTACGACAATGCGATTGCATGCCCATAGGCCCTTGCCAGACGATCTAAGCATGAGCAGGCAATGGAAACGCTGGGAAGCAGGTGACGTTACCCCGAGCACCTACTATCAGCAGCTAATCGCGGATGGTGACGGCCCCGGCGGTGTCCTCAGGCATGATCTGAAAAACACCGAAGCCGAGCTGGGGTATCGTCTGGCCGTTATTCAGCATGATGTCAGGCACTGCGCTCACGGCAGGTTCCCTCCTCGATGGATGACATTGCTGGTCGAATGCTGAAGGCTCGGGCCGCTACAGGCTGCCGGTCAGCCAGCTCGCCGAGCGGGCAATCAGCTGGCGGTGCTCGGCTGAGTCAAAGGACCGGGAATCGTGGCCCAGGGCGTCGGCGACGATCCGCGCGGGACCTGCTTCGCGGGCCCACAACAGCGGATGCAGTTCACCGCCGTAGTCGTGGGCTGCCAGTGGCACGATATCGGGGGCTGTGCGCAGGTAGCTGTAACGCTCGTCGATGAGGTCGAAGTCGCCGACCGGCTCAACGATGGGGTGCCGACCGGGATAGGTGATCAGATGCGACGGCCCGACGGGGGGGTGCATCGACTGGGCGGCCACCCAGGCCGCACCGGTCACCGATTCCCACATCGGCAACCTGACCAGCGTGCAGACGCCGACATGCACCGCCACGACTGAGGTGGTCGGCAGTCGCTCGTAGGCCTGGTTGATGTCCTCGAGCCGGTACTGCGTGCCGATCAATTTCTCCAGGTCCAGCCGGCCCGCGTCGTGCAGTTCCAGCAGCCGGGGAATCTGGATGACGGTGTTCCCCGACCCATACAGGCTGCCGACCACCCGGATGTCTTTCTGGACCAGCTCGTTGATCGGCAGCGACACGGTCTGGCCGCTCTTGGCCAGCCCGATCGCGACGAGCGTTCCGGTCGGCCGCAGGCAGCGCACGCCGGCCGTGATCGTCTCCGGCTTGCCGACCGCCTCGAACGCCCACTGCACGCCGTCTGGCAGCACGTCCCGGATGGCCGACACCAGATCATCCTGGCCGCTGTTGACCGTGTGCGTGGCGCCCAGCGACCGGGCCAGCGCGAGCCGCTCATCGCTGACATCGGCGACCACGACGGGGTAGGCGCCAACCAGCGCGGCCGCCATCACCGCCGACAGCCCGACCCCGCCGGCTCCGATGATCAGCACGCCTGGACCGGAGCTTGCCTCAGTGCCCATGACATTGAGGACCGCGCCGGCGCCCGTCACGACGGCACATCCGGCCAGCGCCGCGACCCGCTTCGGCACCGTGGCCGGGATCTTGATGACGGACTCCTCGGCAACGACGCAGTACTCGGCGAAGCACGAGACACCGAGGAAATGGTGCGCCGGCCGGCCGTCGGCCAGGGTGAGCCTGCTGGTGCCGTCCAGCAGCCCGCCGGTCGCTACCAGAACCTTGACGGCCGCGCAGAGCGCGGGGCGTCCGGTCGCACAGCTGGCGCACTTACCGCACCGGGGGCGCCACATCAGCACGACCGAATCGCCAGCCGCAAGGCCGCGAACGCCAGGGCCGACCTGCTCAACGATTCCGGCGCCCTCATGGCCGAGCACCACCGGCATCCGGCAGCTGAGGTCGCCGGTCATGTAGTGCAGGTCACTGTGGCACACGCCGGCGGCGTGCACCCGGACCAGTACCTCGCCGTCGCGCGGCTCGTTCAGCTGGACGTCCTCCAACTGCAGGGGCTGGCCCGCCTGGTACAGCACCGCCGCCTTCATTGGCACTCCTTCGGCCAGCTGTGTCCCGGCCGCACCTGCAGGCCTGTCTCTGGATGGCAGATGACAGAAACTTTCGACGTGCTTGCCGCCGGTTAAGGCTGTCATCTACCGAACAGACGCTAAGGCTCCGGCTAGCCCGGAGTCAACGGTGCGCAGGCCCTCGCAACCGCTGGAGGCGCGCCAGATGGACGATATCGGCAGGCAGCGCGCGCGCACGGAGCTAGTGGTAGGGCGCTCTCCTGGGCGGAACTGAACAACTATCTGTTGGATCTGCCGTCTCGTTTGCGGGGGTACTTGTGCGATAGTAGGGGTCTGAAGATACCGCCCGGTACCGAAATTTCGATGATCAGGTCGATCACTTCACTTCAGGAGTCGGGAATGTCTATGTCTGAGTCGGCCAAGTCCCGGCGACCGGCTGACACGATGACCGCCGCCGTCCTGTACGCCGCCGGTGACTTGCGGATCGAGCAGCGGCCCGCACCAGTTCCCTCGGCCCGTCAGGTACTCGTCCGCATCTCCTCGGTCGGCGTCTGCGGCTCGGACGTGCACTATTTCGAGAACGGCAGGATCGGCGACTTCGTCGTCCGCAGTCCGCTGGTGCTGGGTCACGAGACAGCGGGAGTCATCGTTGACGTCGGCGCCGACGTGCCGCGCGAGCGGATCGGCCAGCGTGTCGCGATCGAGCCGGGCGAGCCATGCGGTCGCTGTGTCCAGTGCAGGGCCGGCCGGTACAACCTGTGTCCGTACATCAGGTTCCACGGGACTCCGCCGGTGGATGGGACGCTGGCGGAGTATGCCTGCGTAAACAGCGATCTTGCCCTCGCCGTGCCTGACCAGATCAGCGACAATGCGGCCGCACTGCTGGAGCCGCTGTCGGTCGGCATCTGGGCGAACCACAAGGCCGACGTGCAGCCTGGCGGCTCGGTGCTGATTGCCGGAGCCGGCCCGATCGGGCTGCTCGCCGCTCAGGTGGCCCGGGCACGCGGGGCGGCTCACATCGCGGTCAGTGACGTTAACCCGGTCCGGCTGGCGATGGCGCTGGAGAACGGCGCTACCGCGGCCCTGCGCGCAGGTTCGGATGAGTTGCCCGACGGCTTCGACGCTTTCATCGACTGCTCCGGCGCCCCGGCAGCGATCAGCTCCGGCATCCGCGCGGTCCGGCCTGCGGGCTCAGTAGTTCTCGTCGGCATGGGCCCAGACGAGCTGCAGCTGCCGTTCGGCGTTGTGCAGCAGCGCGAACTCACTATCACCGGCACGTTCCGCTACGCCAATACCTGGCCGGCGGCCATCGCCCTGGCGGCATCGGGCCGGGTCGAGCTCGACAAGCTGGTCACCCGCGAGTACGCCCTGGCCGATGTGCTGCAGGCACTCACGGCCGGCCGTGACCCGCATCACGTCAAGGCCATCATCCGGCCGGCGCTTGACGCCGCATGAAGACAGCCGGCCAGATCTCCCCAGCCATGGCGGACGACGGGCAGCACGCGCGCACGTCGCTCGGTGGCCGGCCGACTCACGAGCAGATCGGAGCCCGATGACTGCACCCAAGGACAGTTACGCCGACGATGCCCGGCGGGATTCTGCACCGGAACCCGGTGGCGTGGCCCTGGCACCGTCCTTCGGCGCAGCGCCGGCCGACAGCGAGCGCCAGGCGTGGCGTGACGTCGGTCGTCCCGCGGCTGAGCGGGTGGCTGACTTGCTGGAACGGATGACGCTCGAGGAAAAGCTCGGCCAGCTCTGCAGCGTGTGGCTCGGTAGCGAATCCGACGGGGGTGAGGTGGCACCGCACCAGCACGACCTGGCCGATATCCCGCTGAACTGGCCGGACATGCTCCGCCAGGGCCTCGGCCAGCTGACCCGGCCCTTCGGCACCAATCCGCTGTCGCCGCTGGCGGCCGCCCGGACGCTGGCCCAGGCGCAGCGGCAGGTGGTCGCCGCGAGCCGGTTCGGTATCCCTGCGGTCGCCCACGACGAGTGCTTGTCCGGCTTCGCGGCCTGGCAGGCTGCTATCTACCCCATTCCGCTGGCCTGGGGAGCGAGCTTTCATCCAGCGCTGGTCGAGCGGATGGCGGCGCAGATTGGCGCGAGCATGCGCTCGGTCGGGGTTCATCAGGGCCTGGCGCCCGTCCTCGACGTCACGGTCGACCCGCGATGGGGCCGCACGGAGGAGACGATCGGTGAGGACCCGTACCTGGTCGCCACGGTCGGCACCGCCTACGTCCGCGGCCTGGAGTCCACCGGGCTCGTGTCGACGCTCAAGCACTTCGTCGGTTACTCCACATCACGCGGTGGCCGCAACCTGGCACCTGCCACGGTGACCCCGCGCCAGATCACCGACCGGCTGTTGCCCCCGTTCGAGATGGCCATCCGGCACGGCGGTGCCCGCTCGGTCATGCACTCTTACACGGACATCGACGGTGTTCCCACCGCCGCAGACGCCTCGCTGCTTTCCGGCGTGCTGCGCGACGCCTGGGGGTTTTCCGGCACCGTGGCGCCGACTATTTCGGCATCAGCTTCCTGGAGTTGCTGCACGGTGTGGCCGCCGACCCGGCGCAAGCGGGGGCGCTTGCCCTCGCGGCCGGCGTTGATGTCGAACTGCCGACCACGCGGTGCTTCGGCGCGCCGCTGGCCCGTGCGGTGCGCCGGGGTGATGTCGACGAGGCGCTGGTGGACCGGGCTGCCCGGCGCGTGCTGCTGCAAAAATGCGAGCTGGGTCTGCTCGATCCCGGCTGGGACCCGTGTCCGCCGGCGCTCACGGAGGCCGGCGAGCCCGTGACCGCTGATGCTGATGGCAGGGCCGAGATTGACCTTGATCTGCTGGCCTACCGGGCGACGGCCCGCGCGCTGGCGGAGGAGTCGATCGTGCTGTTGGCCAACGACGGGATCCTGCCGCTTGCCGCGAGCGGCGGCCGGATCGCGGTCGTCGGGCCGCGGGCGGATGACCCGTATGCCATGCTCGGCTGCTACTCCTTTCCCAGCCACGTCGGCGTCAAGCACCCGGGCCTGGCGCTCAGCGTGGAGGTCCGCACCTTCTTGTCGGCATTGCGCGAGGAACTACCAGGCAGGGAGATCGGCTACGCGCAGGGCTGCGGGGTGGACGACCCGGATCCGGCTGGGCTTGATGCGGCGGTGGCGCTCGCCGCGGGCGCCGATGTCTGCATCGCCGTCGTGGGGGACCGGTCCGGCCTGTTCGGCCGGGGCACCTCGGGTGAAGGCTGCGACGCCGCCGACCTCAATCTGCCGGGCCTGCAGGCCCAACTGATCAACGCCGTGCTGGCGACCGGAACCCCGGTCATCCTCGTGCTGCTGACCGGTCGGCCCTACGCGATCGGGGCGTTCGCCGCGGCGGCTACCGTGCAGGCGTTCTTTCCCGGCGAGGAGGGCGGCCCGGCACTAGCCAGGGTGCTGTCTGGCGCGGTCAACCCGTCGGGGCACCTGCCGGTCAGCGTGCCTCGGCAGGTCGGCGGCGAGCCAGCCACCTACCTGGCTTCGAAGCTGGCCGGGCGCAGCGCTGTTAGCTCGATTGACCCGAGCCCGCTTTATCCGTTCGGGCATGGCCTGTCCTACACCGCCTTCGACTGGAATGAGGTGCGCTGCCAGGGCGCCCATCGGCCGCAGGACGCCGACGTCCCGCCGGTCACGCGGGTTGCGACCGACGGGACGGTGGCGGTGTCGCTGACGGTCCGGAACGTGGGCGACCGGGCGGGTGCCGAGCTTGTGCAGGTCTACCTGCACGACCCGGTCGCGCAGGTTACCCGGCCTGCAGTGCAGCTCATCGGCTACGCGCGGGTTGACCTCGAGCCCGGCCAGGAGCGCCAGGTCACGTTCACCATTCACACGGACATGACCTCATTTGCCGGGCGGGGTAACCGGCGCATCATCGAGGGCGGCCTGATTGAGCTGCGCCTGGGCAGCTCTAGCGCCGCCACCCCGATTGTCGTACCCGTGGAACTGGTCGGACCCGAGCGCGTGATCGATAGCTCGCGCGAGCTGGTGACCGGCGTCGAGATCACGTAGCGCGGCACGATGCCCGCATCCTGCCGCGAGACAGCTAGCATGGCGTCGACTTGCGATCGATGCTGGCAGCGGGTTTCGAGCCGAGGCTGCAGCGTCAGGCGCCCAGCAGAGGCTACCGCGTCGGGCACCTAAGAGGAGGAGTCAATTGGAAGCAGCGCCGAAACAGGTCACGATGGCAGTTATCGCCGCTGCAGCGGAAGTTTCTGTGCCGACTGTGTCGAAAGTTCTCAACGGCCGGTCTGACGTGGCGCCCGATACGCGGCGCCGGGTGGAGTCGGTGCTCGGTGAATTCGGCTATGCCCGCAATCCGCGCCGCAAGGCTCAGCCCGCCCACCTGATCGACCTGGTGTTCACTGAGTTCAGCCCGTGGGCGGCCGAGATCATCCGTGGTGCCAACGATGCCGCGCTGGCCGCTAAGTGCCGGATAGCCGTCACCGCGGTCACCAGTGAGGCGGGCGTGGACCACTGGATGCGCAGCCTGACGGCCAGCCGCACCGACGGCGTCGTGCTGGTCTTGACCGATCTGTCCGAGGTGCAGCGCAATCGGCTGGCCGCCATCCAGGTGCCGGTCGTGCTCGTCGACCCGGTCGGCCAGCCAGACCCCGATGTCCTGTCCATCGGCGCCGCGAACTGGGCGGGCGGGATGGCCGCGACGGAGCACCTGCTGGCACTAGGGCACCGCCGGATCGGCACGATCACCGGGACGCCGGCGGTGCTGTGCAGCCAGGCACGCCTGGACGGCTACCGCGCGGCGCTGGAGCGAGCCGGGATACCAGTGGACCCCCAGATCGTTGCGAACGGTGATTTTCATTACGAGTCCGCCCTGGCCGCCGCGTCGGCCCTGCTGGACCTGCCGGATCCGCCGACCGCGATCTTCGCCGCCAGCGACGTGACGGCTATGGGGGTCTATGAGGCGGCGCGGCAACATCAGCTCCGGCTGCCGGAGCACCTGAGCGTGGTCGGCTTCGATGATGTTCCCATGGCGCAGTGGGTCTCGCCGCCACTGACCACCCTGCACCAGCCGCTTGCTGAGATGGCAGCGCTGGCCACGCGGACCTTGCTCGCCGGGGACTCGATCGGGTTTGACCACCGCATCGAGCTGGCCACTCGCCTGGTCGTGCGATCGAGCACCCAGGCGCCTTTCGCGGGACGCGCAGGCGGGCGCAGGCGCGGCCGTCCCTGATATCAGCGCGGCCGTCAAACCAGCCCGGCAGATGCGCCTAGCTGCCTCGCAGCCGAGCCTTGACGTCCGGGAGAACGGCTCGGTATGTTCGACATAGTGTATCGCAAATAGCTCGAAATTTCGAAGATGAGCCTGCGTGGCTGATGACCGCTGCGGCGGCCGGACAGCGCGCTGGCCACGAGGAGCAACCCCATGATCAGCGGCCAGGTCCTCTCCGTCCGGGGAGATCGGATCGTCGACGGGGACGGCCATCCCGCCGCCCTCCGCGGCTACAACGTCGGCGGCTGGATGAACATGGAGAACTTCCTGACGGGCTACCCGGGTTCAACGCAGACGACGCTGGCTACCCTGGCATCGCTGGGTATGAACTCGGTCGCTTCCTGATTCCGGCCGGTTCGCGGACTCAGATGGGGAGCGCACCGTCCCCATATGGGTATCGCGAAGCGCCCGCAGGCAGCGGACAGCGGCGTCGCGGACGAGACGGTGGCAATGTTTCATCGTCGCCTCCTCTGAAGTGTGGCTCCCGGCCTGATCTGGAGCCTCATCCGATCGAAGCCCCGGGGGGATGAAAACCGGCTGCCTTCCTTGTGGCGCGCGTGTGGAGAAAGGCGCTGCCAGCCGGGCGACGTCTTCACCGTGCCTCCACGAACCGGCCACGGAAACTGCACCGGCGCCGGATTTCATCGTCGCAACAGATGCGTTGTCGGGGGCTGCCGCCTGCCGAAGGGCGACGAGAGGAATCCACGTGATCACGGTGTCAGCGAATCCCGGTCAACGCTTGTCCGCGCGCCTCCCCGCCAGTGCAGGCGACGGCACCTGCCCGGCCCGGCCGGGCCGGGCCGGGCCGGGGCCTGATGACCGCGGCCCACCGGGACAGCTGGCCGTGTCACGCCGGATCACTTTGCCGGTGGCCAGGCTCATCGAGGTGGCGCGGGCGATGGGCGGGGGAGATCGCTCCGCGCGGGCCGGGGACGTGCGGGGGTCGGCGGAGCTGCGCGATCTGTCGCTAGCGTTCCACCAGATGGCTGACTCGCTGGCCAGCCAGGAGAAACTGCGGCGCAACCTGGTCGCGGACGTCGCGCACGAGCTGCGCACCCCCATCGCGGTGCTGCAGGCAGGCCACGCGAAGCGCTGCTGGACGGCGTGGCCGAGCCGACTGCCGGGCAGCTGGCGTCGCTGCGCGATGAGATCCTGCGGCTGGCCCGCATCGTCGACAACCTGCGCGCCCTGGCCTCGGCCAGGGCAGCGGCACTGCAGCTGACCCAGCGACGGTGCGACCTGGCTGATATTGCCGCCGCCGCTGACAGCCTCTCCAGCTCCTTCGCTGCCGCCGGTGTCTGCATCGAGCGGCGGCTTACGGCCGTACCGATCATGGGTGACCCAGGCCGCCTGCACGAGGTGATCACGAATCCGCTTGCCAACGCCCTGAAGTTCACCCAGGCCGGCGGCAGCGTCCTGATAGAGGCATGGCCGCACGAACGGCAAGCCAGGATCAGTGTCAGCGACACCGGCATAGGCATCCCCCCGATGAGCTGACGCACATCTTCGACCGGTTCTTCCGCGGCCAGCACGCCGCCGGAATCGCCGCCAGCGGCATCGGCCTGACCATCGTCAACGAGCTCGTCCGCGCTCACCACGGCCAGCTGGACGTCGCCAGCACCCCCGGCCACGGCACGAAGATCATCGTCATCCTCCCCCGTGCCTGACTCGCGCTGGCACCTGACAGAGTGGTCAGGCGACTGCGGCCGACAGCCGTCTCCAGCGTCGCTCAACCGCAGGACGGCCACCTCTTCCGGGGTGAAGCCCTGGTTGGCCGGGGAGGAGCCAAGGCCTTGCGCCTACCAGTGATGGGCCACGTCGATCACAAGGCGTGAGGGTGGCCTGGACCGCTGAGGCTCATGACACGGAACGGCAGCCGGGCGCGCACGCCGAGCCCGGCCGATGTAACACCCTCGAATGAGTCGGCGCCGACCACTTGCCGGAACGCCCGGAATCCCGCGACCCTGGCGATTTCCCGGCCGTTGGCCGGGAAGCCTTTGCCCGCGGGGGCGAGCACGGTGATCCGCAGTTTCGCGCCGCCGCGCACCGGGATGACCCTTGCTGACGGATCCTGAATGTCATCCGGTGAATCCTCTCATCGCGGTTCTCTCCGAATCTGAGGTGATCTGCCGCAGGCCCCAGCGCCCATGATGAAGCCGGTGGAGGTCAGGCTCGTGCTGGCTCGGCGTCCTCCAGCCCGGCCCGGAGCATCTCCCGAAGCTGCGGGGTGTCTTCATGGCCGTGCTTGGCGGCCGCATGCGCCGTGGCGGCGTCGAGGACTGGTCCGACCAGCGCCACCCCGGAGGAGCAGAGCGGCTGCGGCCAGTCAGGCCGGTGATCAGTGTGCGCTGGCACCTGCGGCATTTATTGCCTCCACACGGCCATCACTGCGGCTGCACGCGTCGTGCGTCCTGTTGCGTTGTCCTTGGCTGGACCGATGGGCACAGGCGAGGGCAGGTGAAGGAGGCGAGGTTGACCTCCGCTGATTTGCTGGTGCTGGTTCCGTGGCTGATCTTCGGGGCCGGCCTCGCGGTAATCGGCTGCCGGGTGCGGAGCAGCCGTACCACCCGCGGGCGCCGGCGTGATCACCGGTGACTGGCGGTCCGGGCTGGGCCTGGGCGGGTGCTGCGTGCATGATCGGCTGCCTCGACCTGCTGAATCACGTCGATCGGCGGGCACCTTCTACCTGATCAGGAATGTGCTGAGGCCCTCTGGCTGCTCGGCCTGCACCGCAACGTCCACCACGACGGCCAGCGAAGGGCCGCGCCGCGCCCAGTCCACGAGGCAGTGAACGTCCTCAGCTCGCCCTTCGAAGACTGCCTCGACCCGGCCATCGGGAAGGTTGCGCACCCACCCGCTCACCCCGTGCTCAAGCGCTATCCGCTGGCAGGTATCGCGGAAGAAGACGCCCTGAACCTGGCCGGAGATCAGAACCCGGTAGCGGATCACAGCCAGACGCTACGGCGTGACCGGTGGGAGATGCGGCACCCACGGGTCTGGGCACGGATGACGGCTATGAGCGCGCGTGCCGTGTGGCCGTCGGCTTTGTGATCGATGAGGCAGAGGTGCCCTTCTGGGGATCCTGCGCCCTGTGCGCGGACGGGATGTGCTGAGCGTGTCTTGACTGATGGGAGTTCCGGGTCTAGTCGGGGCAGTGCAGGCTCACGGAGGAGGTGCCCCATGGGCAGGGTCGCACGGCAGATGGTCGAGCAGGCTGGCCTGGACGTGGACGTGCTGATCGGCAAGCTCGTCGCGGCGGCGGGAGCGGGGTTCACGACCTTCTACTACTACACGATCTTGAGGGTGAACGCGATCGGCCTCGAGGGCGAGGGCATGAAAGAGATCACCGAGGATGCCCCGATCGAGGACCGCAACCACTTCGAGGCGCTGGTGCCGCGCATCTACGAGCTGGGCGGCAAGCTCCCCGACGACATCCGCACCTTCGCCGGCCAGGCCGCTAACCGCTGCTGATCAGGAGCACAGGCCCCCGCAGTATCCGGCGCCCGTCGTGCCCGGGAAGTGCCGCCATCGGCTGCTCCGGGCGGGCGTCTCAGTGACGTGCCCGGCCGGGCCGGAGACGTCTGGGTGCAGCAGGAGAATGGGACGTGACATCGATGACCGTTCCTGACGCTGAGTGGCACGCCGGTGGCAATGCCTCTCAAGCAAGGGCCGCTGACCTGCAGTGACGCCGATGGCTTGGACTCTTGGCGACATGCCGGGGCTTTGGTCATATCCAAGAGGTCAGCGGTTACCGGGATCTCGGCAGGCAGGCGCACGCGTTGCCACCTGGCCAGTGTCTGCGGGCCGAACGGCCCTTGGCTGGCCGGGGTGGCGTCGGGTGTGCTGGTGGCATGGGGGTGACGTCGTCTGCCGGGCGGGTGAATGCGCATCATGGCGTGGCTGCGCATGAGGTTGTGCTGCTGCTGGAGACCGATCTGGGCACCGGCCTGGCTGAGGTGGAGGCCCGCCGTCGCCGGGAGCGTTACGGGCCGAACGTGCTGCCCCAGGCGCGGCGTGCCGGGCTGCTGGCGCGGGTGCTGGGGCAGGTGAACAACCCGCTGATCTATGTGCTGCTGGCAGCGGGGGCGGTGACGCTGGTGCTGGGGGAGCACGTTGATGCCGCCGTGATCTTCGGTGTGGTGGCGGTCAACACGCTCGTGGGGTATGTGCAGGAGTCGAAGGCCGAGGCGGCGCTGGATGCTTTGCGGGCGTTGGTGCACACCGGGGCGAGGCTGGTCCGGGACGGGCGGGCGCGGACGGTGCCGTCGGAGGACCTGGTCCCGGGTGATCTGGTGCTGGTCGAGGCTGGTGACAAGGTCCCTGCCGACCTGCGGCTGGTCCGGGTCGCGGAGCTGGCGGCTGATGAGTCGGCGCTGACGGGGGAGTCGGTGCCGGTGGTCAAGGACGAGGTGGTGCTGCCCGCTGGCACCCCGGTGGCCGACCGCCGGAACATGCTGTATTCGGGGACGCTGGTGACCAGCGGGACCGGGGCGGGGATCACGGTGGCCACGGGGGCGGAGACCGAGCTGGGGGAGATCCACCGGCTGGTCGGCAGCGCCGAAATGCTGGCCACCCCGCTGACCCGCAAGCTGGCCTGGTTCAGCAAGGTCCTGACCGTGGTCATCCTCGCCCTGGCCGCGGTCACTTTCGTCATCGGCGTGGCCCGGGGGGAAAACGTCACCGGGATGTTCACCGCTGCCGTCGCCCTGGCGGTGGGGGCGATCCCGGAAGGCCTGCCCGCCGCGGTGACGATCACCTTGGCGATCGGGGTGGCCCGGATGGCCCGGAGGCGGGCGGTGATCCGCCGGCTGCCCGCGGTGGAGACGCTGGGCAGCACGACGGTGATCTGCTCGGACAAGACCGGGACGCTGACCCAGAACCAGATGACGGTGCGGGCGGTGCGCACCCCGGATCGCGCATACGACGTGACCGGCGCCGGGTACGCGCCCGAGGGCGAGATCCTGGCCGCCGGGCAGCGCCCGGCAGGCCCCGGCCGCGACCGGGCGCTGCA
>Ga0307374_10002962_pt1 | contig 29510 bp, 23 predicted proteins | sample OX3MG_FD_202532 | JGI IMG/M metagenome (GOLD analysis project Ga0307374, IMG submission 202532) | Soil microbial communities from Risofladan, Vaasa, Finland - OX-3 | ecosystem: Environmental > Terrestrial > Soil > Coastal area > Acid sulfate soil | place: Finland: Risofladan, Vaasa | collected... | reverse complement strand
TGGTCCGCCCCGCCGCCGGCCGGGTGCTACTCGACGGCGTCGATCTGACCGCGCTGCCTCAGCACGAGCGGGCCGCCCGGGGGATGTCCCGCACCTTTCAGCAGATCGGCCTGGTCAAGGACGCCTCTTTGGTGGAGAACCTCCTGCTGGCCCAGCACTGCGGGCTGCCGGGCGGACCGGCCGCGCTGTTCGGGTCCGGCCCGGCCCGCCGGCGGGAGAAGGAGGCACTGGCCCGGGCCCATGAGTTGTTGACCGACATCGGTCTTGCCTCCTACGCCGAGGTGAGGGCCGGATCCCTGTCCGGAGGCCAGCAGCGACTGGTCGAGCTGGCCTGTGCCATCGCTCCCCATCCGCGGCTGCTTCTCCTGGACGAGCCATCGGCCGGCCTGTCCCCGGCGGCGGCCGAGCACCTGGCCGAACAACTGGCCGCGCTGAGCGCGTCGTATTCGACCAGCATCCTGCTCATCGAGCACCACCTGCCTCTGGTCACCGCCGTCTGTGAAGAGTGCTACGTGCTCGATTCCGGACAGGTACTGGCCCACGGGCCGACGGCCAAGGTGCTCCGCCAGCCCGAGGTAGCCGCCGCCTACCTGGGAGAGACAAGTCCGTGAGCCTGCTGCAGGCGGACGGAGTGGTGGCGGGCTACGGCAGCCACACCGTGCTGCACGGCGTCGACCTGTCGGTGGCCGAGGGGGAAGTGGTGGCGCTGCTCGGCCTCAACGGCGCCGGCAAGTCGGTGACCCTGCGCACCCTGACCGGGATCCTGCCGGTGCGAGCGGGGACGGTGCGCTTCCGGGACACCGATGTGACCCATTTCGGCGTGGAGGAGCGCACCCGGCTGGGCATGGTGGCCGTTCCTCAAGGCCGGGGCATCTTCACTGACCTGACCATTGAACAGAACCTCCGGGTGGGCGGCTACCTGCTCAACAACTCGGAGTACCGCTCGGCCCGGGCCGCGGTGGTGGAGCGCTTCGAGATGCTGGGGACCAGGGGGGCGGAGCGGGCCGGCAACCTGTCCGGGGGCCAGCAGGCCATCCTGGCCGTGGCCCGGGCCCTCTTGGCCCGACCCCGTCTTCTCATTCTCGATGAGCCGACCGCCGGCCTGGCTCCATCGGCCATCGCCACCTTGCTCGAGGTCCTGAAAGACCTTCAGGCCGAAGGCATGACCATGCTTCTGGTCGAGCAGAACGTCGGCTTCGCCATGGCACTGGCCCAGCGCCTCCTGCTCATGCAGAAGGGCGTGGTTGTGGAGGAGAGCGCCCCCGGCCGGGCCGCCGATCGCAAGTCGCTCCTCGACGCACTGGGCGCCGGTGAGCTCACCAAGGGACGCAGCACCCGGCCGGCCCAGGCCCCGGCCACCAAGAAGGCCCCGGCAGCCAAGAAGGCGACGGCGGTCAGGAAAGCAATTCCGGCCAAGAAGGCGACCACGGTCAAGTCCGCCCGGAAGGCGAAGACCGACTAGACCATTAGCGGCGGTTCGCTCAGTCCGGACTGACGGTGGCGGCCAACTCATTGTGGTCCATGCCGGAGCGGCCGGGAATCTGCTGATCCGAGGCCAGCTGGCGCAGGTGCTCCGTGGCCCCCGTCGGAGTCCCGTCCTATCGGTCACCTGGATGGACCGGTGACCCTCGTCACAGCAGGTCAGGGCCCGTCCGGCATCGAATGAGATCCGGTGGGGAAAACCTCCAGGGTGGCGGCAACGATCGGCCGGGTGGCCGCTATCACCGGGGTTCTGACGGCGGCGGCGCTGACGGCGCCGGCGGCGGCGTCCCCCTCGCCGCGATCGGTGCTGGTGGTGGGCGACAGCGTGGTCGCTCAGGCCGCCGCCGCCATCCGCTGGTGGACACCGCCGGAGACGACGGCGTGGCCGGCGGGCGGCCCGGGAACGGCCCCCTGCGACTGGTGGGACGGCCAGGCCAACCCCCACTCCGGGATCGATGACGACTTCCGGTACCTGGTCGACCGCCTCCACCCCGCGGCGGTGGTCCTGGCCTTCAGTGGCAACCCGGGCCTGTCCGGCCCGTTATCGGGCTGCGTGGACGCCAACACCCACTACCCCCTGGCCGCCCTCCTGGCCACCTACCGGGTCGATCTCACCGCCATGGCCGCCTACGCCTCGGCTCACGGCGCCCGGGTCTACCTGGCCGCCGCCCCACCCCGTAACCCGGCCACACCGCCGGGGGCGTACGTGGCCGACAACGGGGTCCCCGGCTACGGGTTCAACGGGGATCCGGCCTTCAACCTCCTCTACCAGCAGATAGCCGCCTCGCCCGAAGGGGTGCGGTACGGGTGGAGTTACGACCCGGCCGCCGCCGCGGCGGTGTCCAACCTGTCCCTGACCTGGGAGCTGGACGAGACCTGCATGCCCTGGGACGCCCACAACTGCCGCCTGCCCTCGGCCACCGTGCAGGTCCGCAAAGGGGGACACGACGCCATCCATCTCGACCCGTATGGCAACGGCGCCGCCCGCTACGGGCAGGCCATCATCCGCCGGCCGCTCGAGGACCAGCTCGGCTGAGCCCGCCCGACCCGGACACCCCCTGGGGTACGGCGGGGCCGCCGCCGGGGGGCGTCATGTAACCGGCGGGAGCGCCGGGGCTGTACTATGGGGGGCGGTTCCAGCGTTCCGCCCGCGTCAGCGGTAGAGCGGATCACCAGAGGACCGGCCCGAGGGGTGCGAGTTCGGGTAACGGTCCAGCCGAGCCGAAGAGATGACTCGCACAGGAACAACGGCTCATAAATGCACCTAGACACCGAGGTCCTCGAAACTGCCGCGCTGGCCGCGGCCGAGGGCGTCGCTACTCCGGATCAGCTCGAACGCCTGGAGGCGGACGGCCGCGCCTGGCAGCACGCGCTGGAGGTGCTGGTGCGGGACACCCGCAACCGCCGGGGGGCCGTCACCCGCCTGACCGGCCCGGAGCGGGCCCAGGCCCTGGCCGACTTCGATTCCACCTTGGACCTGCTGGAGCGGGCCCTCCGCCGCCTCCTTTATGGGGATGACGCCGAGCCGGAGGACGGCCCGGACGCCGAATATGCCGACGCTCTGCTCCAGGCCTCCTGGTCCGGGGACTCGGTGGTGGTATGGGCCGGCGGGCCCGGAGCCGAGCCCGAGGACAATGACGGACTGGCTGATCTCCTGGAGGAGGCGGGCGGTCCTCCCCACGGCTGGGCGCCCCATCCGGACGTGACCATCCCGGGCGGACAGACCGCCGCCGCCCTGGCCATCCCTCTCTCCGCCGCTCTGGGCTGGCTGGTGGCGGCCGGTGCCGCCGCCGGCGCCTCGGTGGCTCCCGTTCCCGCTGCCGCTCCTTCCGAGTCGAATGGCCACGCCGGATCCAACGGCCGGGCCGAGTTGAACGGGCCCGGCGGCCCGAATGCCAACGACGCAGCCGAGACAAACAGTGCTGCCGGGTCCAACGGCCACGTCGAGTCGAACGGCCACGTCGACGCCGACACCCCGGTGCCGCCCTCGGAGTTGGTCGGACCCAGCGTCACCTGGCTGGGCCGGGTGGCCGTGGAGGGGGTCCGCATGGTGGCTGAAGGCCGGGTGGTGCCCACCCTGGACCGTAAGAAGCGCCCCGGCAGCGGCGGCCAGGAGCTGTCCGTCCACTGGTCCCCGGCCCTCATCGACTCGGCCCGGGTCGGCCAACTGGCCGCGGCCATGCCCGGGCCGGTTCGCATCCTCGGCCAGGCCGACGCCCGTTCCATCGTCCTGTCCGTGCTGGCGTCGGTGGTCAGCACGGTGGTGAGCGACGCCGCCTCCCGCATCGAGCTGCCGGCCCCCCCGCCCGTGACCAACAGCACCTCCCAGGTGGCCGAGGCCGTGGTCACCCGCTTGGACGGGTCGCCCTTCCGCGCCCCCGGCCACGCCGCCGCCGATGTGGCCGGTCGCCTGGAGCGATGGGTGGGCCGGGTGGCCGACCCCAACCGGCCCCGCCTCATCGTCAACCTGGATCCGCCCGACAAGGGCAACGCCTGGTTCCTCTCCGTCCTCGCCATCGGGGCCGAGGGCCGCCTGGCCCCGGTCGAACAGGCCCTGGCCGGGACCAAGAGTGCGGCCGCCATGGGTGAGGAACTCGACCGTCTGGAACGCCTCTTTCCGGCTCTGCTCCGCCCGGGGGGCTTGCGCCGGGGCGAGGTCTATCTGGATCAGACCGAGGCCTGGGATCTGATGACCTCCACCGGCGCATCGCTGGAGGGGGCGGGCTTCGAGGTCCGGGTTCCCGCTCTGTCCCGCCGCAAGCCGGCCGGGCGTCTGAAGCTCTTCTCCATGCCGACCGGACCGAGCATGGTGGGCGCCAGCCAGCTCTCCGACGTGCGCTGGTCGGTGATCTTCGATGACGTCGAGCTCACCGCCGCCGAAGTCGCCCGCCTGGCCGCCGAGGCCAAGCCTCTGGTCCGCTCCCGGGGTCGGTGGGTCGAACTCGACCACGCCGATCTCAAGGAGGCGGCCGCGGCCCTGGCCGAGAGGGCCCACACCACCCGCCTCTCCGGGGCCGAGATCCTGCGCCACGCCGTGGGCCTGGAGGCGTCTCCGCTGGCCGGGGGTCTCGAAGTCGAAGGCGGTGGCTGGGCCGCCGAGCTGCTGGAGGCGGCCCGGAGCGTCCCGACGGATCCGGTGACCGAGCCGGAGGGATTCGTAGGAAAGATGCGGAGCTACCAGGCCGAAGCCCTGGCCTGGCTGGGCTTCCTGGACATTGTCGGCCTGGGCGGCTGCCTAGCCCTGGACATGGGGCTGGGCAAGACCCCGACCATCCTGGCCCACCTGGCCCGATCCCAGGGTGGGGGGCCGGCTCTGGTGATCGCCCCCCCGGCCGTGGTGGGGAACTGGGCGGCGGAAGCGGCCCGGTTCACTCCCGGCCTGCGGGTGGTCGTCCACCACGGGGCCACCCGGGCTTCAGAGGACGAACTGGCTGCCGAGGCCGCCGGCGCGGATGTGGTCATCACCACCTACGGAACCGCCGTCCGGGACGTCGACGCCCTGTCCGGGGTGGAGTGGGACCGCCTGGTCCTGGACGAGGCCCAGGCCATCAAGAACTCGTCCAGTGAGACGGCCTCCCAGCTGCGCCGCCTGAACGCCCGGGTGCGCCTCGCCCTCACCGGCACTCCGGTGGAGAACGGGCTGGGGGACCTGTGGTCCATTCTGGACTTCACCAACCCGGGCCTGGTCGGGCCCCGGCCCGCCTTCATCGCCAAGCTGTCCGGGGAGGGCGAAGCCGCCCTCCGGGCTCTCAACGGCATCCTCGTCTTCCGCCGGACCAAGAGCGAGCCCATCGTGGCCCGGGAGCTCCCCGATCGCATCGATGAGCTCGACCACTGCACCATGACCCCCGAGCAGATCGGCCTCTACCAGGCCGTGCTGGACAACCTGCTCAACGGGCCCGACAAGCCGGCTCAGGGGGCGATCCTGGCCGCCATCACCGCCCTCAAGCAGATCTGCAACCATCCCGCCGCCTACCAGGCCGATGACCGCCCCCTCAGCGGCCGCTCCGGCAAGCTCTCCCGGCTGGAAGAGATCGTGGAAGCGGTCTTTGCGGCGGAGGAGAAGGTGCTGGTGTTCACCCACTTCGCCGAGTGGGGCAAGAAGATGGCCGACCACCTCACCGAGGTGACCGGCTCGCCCGTCACCTGCTACCACGGCGGCCTGGGCCGCACCGCCCGGGACCAGATCGTGGCCGACTTCCAGGCCCGCCCGGGGGCCGGCGCTCTGGTGCTGTCGCTCAAAGCCGGCGGAACGGGCCTCAACCTGACCGCCGCCTCCCACGTCGTGCTCTACGACCGCTGGTGGAACCCCGCCGTCGAAGACCAGGCCCGGGACCGGGCCTGGCGCATCGGCCAGACCCGCACGGTCGTCTCCCACCGCCTGGTCTGTCCCGGCACCGTGGACGAACGGGTGGAGGAGATCGTGGCCGGCAAGCGCCACGTGGCCGACATGGTGCTGCCCAAGTCCAGTTCCCTTTCCGACCTCGACGCCGCCCAGCTACGCACCGCCCTGGGTCTGCGCCGCGACACCCTTCTGACCGAGGCCGACCAGTGAGTGATCCGAACAACGCCCGCCCGCCCCAGCGCCGCCGTCGGGCCGGCCGCCGGCCCCGCCGGGTCGACCTCTGGGCCCTCCCGCCCGCCCTGCCCGCGCCCGAGCCCATCACCGGGGCGGGCGACCCCACCTCCCTGCTGCGTTCGCTCGGCCCCCCGCCCCTGAGCGGACACTCCACCACGGCCGAGCACTACATGGCCGCCGTCATCGAACGGGCGGCCGGCATCGCCATCGCCCTGGCCGCCGCCGCCGATCTGTGGCGGCCACCCACCGCCGGGCTGGACGAGGACTAACTCCAGACGCTCCGCGTTCCGCCGCCCCGGAACGGCCCTTGTGGGCGACCCGCGGTCAGGGCCGGGCGGCCAACTGGCGGGCCAGCGGACCGGGCATCACCCACAGGCTGGCCGGAGACGGCCCGGTCAAGAGGAGCTTCGCCCCGCCAAAGCCGGCCGTCCGCGACAGCGACCTTCCGGCCACCACCAGCCCGGACGGGCAGGGCAGCGTCGACCCCCGGTCCGAGTTGAAGACATCGAAGGCCACGTCGGGGGCGAAGAGCCGGGTGTTGTAGAAGGACCAGTCGTCCACCAGGTCGGAGTCCCAGGAGACGCAGCTGACATGGTCGGCGTGCTGGATGGCGACTATCTCGGCCGGCAGGGCCCGCCCGGCCAGCCTCCCGTTGGTCTGTCTGATCAGGTAGGAGTAGCCGTAGGCCGAGGCTGGGATCATGACGGCCACGGCAACGGCCGCCCCACCGAAGGCGGACAGCCGGAAACCGGCCAGCACCGTCAGGGCCGCCGCCAGGCCGGCGCCGGCCAGCGACGCCACGGTCACCCGGGCCGGGCTGCCCCGGACCACATCCGCGACAGCCAGGAGATTGGCGGTGACCACCGGGCCGGATAGGACCCGGCCCCAGTGCAGGGCCACTCCGAACGAAGTGACCGCCAGGGCCACCCCCACGGCCAGGGCCGGACCGACCCCCCGCCACCACCGGCCGGTCCCGGCCAGGCGCATTCCGGCCAGGACCCCGACCAGGAACACCGGTGGTGTGAACACCTCCAGGTACCGGCCGTAGATGGCGACGTCCACCCGGTTGCCCGTGGCCAGATAGACGGCGGCCAAGGCCGCTTCGGCCAGCAGCACCAGCACCAGGAAAAGGGGAAGCGGCCCGGCGGGACGGCCCAGCCAGGTGTCTTGGCGGTCCCCCCGTCGGATCAAGGCCAAGATGCCGAGCACGGTCAGGGCTCCGGCCCCGATCAGCAGATACAGGCCCTGGCCGGCCAGTTCGGCCCCGAAATGGGCCAGCCCGCCGGCGCTGGTGACCTGAGCCAGGATGTGCCCGGCCGTCGAACCGGTGGCGGGCAACTCCCGTCCGGGGACTGGCCGGGTCACCCAATGGGTGAGCAGACCGCCGCCGGTCATGGTCACCGCCAGCCCACCGGCGGTGGCGGCCAGGGCGGGGCCGTTCCGTCGCCAGGGCCGCAGGCTGTCCAGAGCGACCAGGGCCAGTGCCCCGGCCACCACCACGGTGCGCTCGTGGACCCAGTAGAGCAAGCCGGTGGCCGCCGCCACCGCCAGCCACCGACGGGGTCGGGGGTTGTCCCAGGCCCGGACGAGCAGCAGGCAGGTAAGGAGGAAGCCGGGGATGAGCAGATTCTCCGATTCGGCCAGGTCGGAGTAGAGGAGTGTGGCCGGGTAGGCCGCCACCACCACGGCCGCCATGGCCCACTGCGCCGCTCCGGCCGAGGGGGCCAGCCGCCGGGCCAGCCGGAGGAGGAGCACGGAGGAGAACCCGGCCAGGACCGCATTTAGGTCGAGCGTCCAGCGGTAGACGCTGGAGGCGGAATCGGACAGCCACCAGAACGGGACGATCAGCAGGCTGTAGCCCGGGGAGAAGGGCTTCCCCGTCGGCACTCCCCCCCGGGCCAGGAAGTGGGCCCCCATCAGGTAGCCGTATTCATCGGCGTGGATGATCGGGGTCCTCATGTGGACGCTCAGGCCCAAATGGACCGCGGCGGTCAGGAGGAAGACCAGCCATGGCGCGACGGCGACGCCGAGGGAGAGTTCCGACCAGCCCCTCCGCCGGCCGGGCGCGCCGGTCACCGGGGTGGACTCGACGGTCAACGGATCAGATGAAGTGGGTGATGTCCCCGGCCAGGAGATAGGACACCAGACCCATCACCGCCAGGTAGATGGCCGTGATCGGCCAACGGAGCCGGTGTCCGGCCTGGAAGAAGCGCCGGATACCCAGCACATCGAAGACCAGCGCCACCACGGCTATCGGGATCCCGATAATGGGAGCCACGCCGGTCAGAGCCCCGACCAGCGGGGTGATGACCGGAAAGGCCACGTAGGTCAGAAGGCAGCGCAGGGCCGAGATCAGGATGGAGGTGCTGAAGAGGCGTTGGGCGTCGGAGTCCGAAGCCCCCGACTCGGGCGGGATGAACAGGATGCGCCGGGCCACCGCATCGGCCCGGGTCGGCGCCGCGACCGGAGCCCTCCCCCGGCGGGGACCCAGCGGGGGTGCCTCGATGGTCGCCACCGCCACAGGCTAGGCGGAGGGACGGGGTCTTCGGCCCGGCGCCGGGCTGAGTCCTGCCGGGAGCCGTTAGGTCGATCAGGAAGTCATAGCATTTCATGTAGTTAGGTGATAAACCAAGGGAGTGGTGCCGGGACTGGCTTCCAACGTCGTGCGCCGGCCGGTCCGGCTGTGGCCCCGGCTCCCCGAGCGGGAGGCGCTGACTCTCCCCGCCGTCCCCGCCAGCGGGTCCGGGTCCAGGGGGTCGCCGATGCTCGGACTGTTGTTTCCAGCCGTGGGCCTGCTGTCGATGGTGGGATTCGCGGTGGTGGGGCGGTCCCTGACCTATCTGGCCGTTTCCGGAGGCGTGGCCGTGGTCAGCGTCGGGGCCGGGGTGGCCGCCCAGAGAGCAGCTGTCCGGCGGGGGCGGGCCCAGCAGGAAGCGGTCAGGGAGCGGTATCGGGAGCACCTGGCGACGGCCGAGGCGGAGTCCGCCTCCGCCGCCGCCCTGCAGCGGGCGGGCTTGAACGGAATCTTCCCCGACCCCGAAGCCCTCTTCGACTGCCTCTCCCCGGACGCGGGCCTGTGGGAGCGCCGGCCGGGCGACTCCGACTTCGGGACGGTGCGACTGGGCCTGGGGGTTGTCCCCGCCCTCCGGCCGGTGCGATTGGCTCCGGGCCAGCCTCCTGAGGCGGGGACCGATGGGGGGCTGCTCGCCCGGGCCGAGTCGCTGGCGGCCCGCACGGCTGGCCTGCCCGCCGCCCCGGTCGTCATCCCCCTTATCGGCTTCCGTCGGCTGGCGGTGGTGGGACCGGCAGCTCAGGCGCAGGCCCTGGTGCGGGGCTGGCTGGCGGCCCTGGCCGTCTTCCACGGCCCGGACGATCTCATCCTCAGCGCTCCTGCCATGGACGGCGGCTGGGCCTGGGTGGCCCACCTGCCCCACGCGGTGGAAGGGACGGGAGGGGCGGTCCGTGGCCACCGGGTGGTGGTGGAGGACGGCGTGTCCGGCTCCGGCTGGGCCGATGGCCCGGCGCCACACCAGTCGGACGGTCGCGGCGGACTTCAGGCGGCCCCGGAGGACCGGAGCGCCCGGACGGTGATCACTCTGGTGGGCCGGAGCGCCGACATACCGGATGACAGCGACGCCGTGGTGGAGGTACACGGGGACGGCACTGCCACCTACCTCGAGTCGGGGCCGGGCGGGCGACTCGAAACAGGCGTGCGGGCCGACGCCTTGAGCCTGGCCTCGGCGCAGGCCCTGGCTGAGTTGTTGGCGCCGCTGCGGCCATATGAAGCCACCCGGGCCACCGAGCCGCTGCGGTTGTCCAGCCTGCTGGCCGGGGCCGGCGCCGGGGGCGACGCCTTTCAACGGCGGCCGCTGGAGTGCGACGACCTGGAGGCCGGGGGCCATCCTGTCTTGTTGGAAGCCGTCATCGGAGCGGAGCCGACCGGACGTCGGCTGACGCTTGCCCTGTCGGAGGCGGCCGCCGGAGGGAGCGGTCCGCACGGCATCCTGGTCGGGGCCACCGGGTCGGGCAAGAGCGAGCTGTTGAGGACGCTGACGCTGTCCTTGGCGGCGGTCCATTCGCCGGAGTTGCTCAATCTGGTGCTGATGGACTTCAAAGGCGGGGCGGCCTTTGCCGGACTGGCCGAGTTGCCCCACGTGGCCGGAGTGGTGACGAATCTGGCCGAGGACTTCGGCCGGATCGAACGGGCTCGGGACGCACTTCGGGCCGAGGTTGAGCGGCGGCAGGAGGTGTTGCGGGCCGCGGGGGTGGAGTCCATCCGGGCGCTGCACGCCGGCGGGACCGGTCAGCTTCCGTATCTGCTGGTGGTCGTCGACGAGTTCGGTGAGCTGTTGACGGCGTGTCCGGAGTTCATCGACACCTTCACCACCATCGGCAGTGTGGGCCGGTCGCTCGGCATCCACTTGCTGTTGGCGACGCAGCGGCTGGATGAGGGGCGGATTCGTCGGCTGGAACCGCACTTGCGTTACCGCATCGCGTTGCGGACCAACTCGGTCCAGGAGTCCCGATCCGTCCTGGACAGTCCGGCCGCCTTCGAGCTGCCGTCCACGCCGGGTCTCGGGCTGCTGCGGGTTGACGATGGTCTGGTGCGGTTTCGGGCCGCGGTGGTGGGAGCGGAACTCTCCGCCCTGGTGCAGTACGCCTCGGGCGGTGCCGCAAGAGCACGGCCGGTGTGGCTCGACCCGTTACCGGAACTCGTGCGTCTCCATGACCTCTCCGAAATCGGCCCGGGAGGACGGTCGGGGTCCAAGCCGGCCGCCCGGCAGATCGCTCTGGGTCTGGTCGACCTGCCCCGCCGCCAGCGCCAGGTCCCGCTCGTCTACGACTGGCGCGGCGCCGGAGGGAATCTGGCCATCGCCGGAGCTCCCCGAAGCGGAAAGTCCCAGCTGCTCCAGACCCTGGTGGTGGCGTTGACAGACGGGCGATCTCCGGACGATGTCCACATCTACGGTGCGGATCTGGGCGGCGGTGTGCTGACCGGCCTGTCCGGGCTGCCTCATGTCGGCGCGGTCGTGGGCGGTGGGGACCCGGCCGGGGTGGCCCGGCTGTTGGGCGATATCCAAGCCGTCATCGATGAGCGAGCCAACCGGGGATGGGGCGCCGGAGCCGACCCGGACGTCTTCCTGCTGGTCGATGACCTGGGACAGCTGCGCCAGACCGTGCCCGACCTCGACGGTCGCTTGACGCTGATCGCCAATCACGGCCAGCGCCACGGCGTCCATATGGTCATCACCGCCAATCGGTGGATGGATGTGCGCCCCCAACTGCTCGATGCCTTCGGGACCCGCTTCGAACTCCGACTGGGGGACCCCGCCGATTCCATGGCCGGCCGGCGCCGGGGGTTGGAGGTCCCCGCCGAAGTTCCCGGCCGGGGTCTGACCCGGGACGGGCACCTGTTTCAGGCCGCGCTGGCCGGGTGGGTGTCCACTGACTCCGAGCCGTTCCCCGACTACGGGCCCGAGTCCAGGACGGAAGGAGTGGCGGAACTCATTCGCGGCGCGGAGGCCGCCGCCGGCCGTAGGCGGGCGCCGGCTCTGAGCCATCTGACCCAGGTGGTGCGGGCGCCGTCCCCAGGGCAGGGCGCCGCCTTCGCCCTCGGGCTGTCCGAGTTCAGATCCGCTCCGGTGGAACTCGACCTGATGGCACCGGGCATCCACTTCCTTGCCTACGGGGACGCCGGGTCCGGTCGTTCGGGTCTGCTCTCACGGATGTTGACCCACCTGGCCGGCGCCGGAACGGTGGCCGAGACTGGAGGGGGAGTGCCGCCCCTGGTTCATCTGGTCGACCCCACCCGGCGGCTGGCCGACCTGGCCCGGGTTCTGCGGCCGGCGTCCTACGCCGTATCGGCGGCCGCGGCCGGTCGCCTGGCGGTGGAGCTGGCCGCCTCGCTCATCCTCCGCCTTCCGGGTGACGAGCTGGACGAGCCCACCCCGCTCCCGGCCGGCCCGGCGCATTTTCTGGTCATCGATGATTACGACCGGCTCCTTCAGGCCGGCTCCGGTCCCTTCAGTCCCCTGGTGGACCTGATCGGCTGGGCCGCCGATGTCGGGTTCCACGTGATCCTGGCCCGGCGGGTGGGCGGGGCGGCTCGGGGTGCCTTCGAGCCCTTCATGCAGCGTCTACGCGAGGCCGATCCGATCGGCCTGGTCCTGTCCGGATCGGCAGAGGAAGGGCCCGTCCTGGCCGGGGTGACGGCCGGGCGGTGGGTGCCGGGGCGCGGGGTCCTGGTCACGCCGGGATCCCCGCCGGCCGTGGTTCAGTGCTATCTGCCCGACGGCGGCTATCTGCCCGACGGCGGCTATCTGCCCGACGACGGCAGTCTGCGCGGCGGCGCAGGAGATCGGGCCGGGACGGCGGGGGCGCGGTCGTTGCGGCTGGTGGGCGCCCGGTGAGACCGAGCCAGGATTCCCTGGCCACCGCCCGGCGGCGCTTCGGCGTGGCCGCACCCGGCGTGGCATGGGCTCAGGAGCTAACCCCCGGCCAGTACGGCGCCGACTGTGTTGATGGCGTCGACCAGCTGGTCGGTTCCCTCCCACGCCGGGTCGAGGCGGTCGATGTGTTCCTGGATGGCCCGCAGCGGAGGAAGCCCCGTTTCCGCGGCTGGCGCCGGCCCCGCCTCCGCGGCCGGCCCCGCCCCCGCGGCTGGCGCCGGCCCCGCCGCTCGGCCCGGAGCCGGCAGGCCGCCACCTCCTAGCCCGTTCCCGGCTCGAAGGGTCCCGACCAGGCCGGTCATGGCCTCATCGACGGCGGCGGCCAGCTCGGGGGGAATGCCGCTGGTGTCGCCCGAGCGGATGAGGTGGGCGGCCTGGACCACCCGGCGTAGGCCGGCCATGACGGCCCGCAGCTGGGAGGGATCACCCTGATGGCGGGCCGGCTCGGCCATCAGCCGCTCGACGGCCGCCTCGGCCTGGGTGCGGGCCAGCCGGGCGCAGCGGGCCGCCTCCCGCACCGCCGGGTACTGGGAATCGGGGTTCAGCACCAGGCCCACATAGGCGCGCAGCTCGTCCACCAGCTGGGCCAGGGCGGTGCGCACCGCGTCTTCCGACCAGGTCGGCCACAGCGCATAGGCGGCCAGGGCCAGGGCTCCGCCGACCAGGGTGTCGATCAGTCGGTCAGCGGCGGTGCCGAAGCTGTCCGGGGTGACCAGATCGAGCAGGAAGACGACCAGGGCGGTGATGAAGCCGATCCCAGCGGCGTAGCCGGCTTGGAACACGGAAAAGGCCGCGGTTCCCAGCCCGACGATGATGATCAGGGTGGCGTCACGTCCGGGATGGAAGCCGGCGGCGATGAGTCCGGCCAGCGCCGCTCCCAACGCGGTGCCGAGGGTCCGGCCGATCCCACGGGTGAAGGTGGTGGCGAAGTCGGCCTTCAGTACGACGGCGGCGGTGACCGCGATCCAGTAGCCCCGTTGGAGCGGGAGATGCTCGGCCAGCAGGTAGGAGCCGGGCACGACCACCGCCATCCTCACGGCGTGACGTCCGGCGGGGGAATGCAACGTGAGGTTGGCCCGAAGCCCGTCCGCCGACGCCGCCGCACTCGACCGGAACCGGTTCAGTTGGTGACGGACCCGGACCGCCGGTGGCTCGGAGCGGGAGCGATCTGGCCGGGCTGGAAACGCCGACAGGGCGACGTGGAGCCCAGCAGCCTCTCGGGTCATGGTGACGGCGGCCCGGATCTGTCCGCTGAGGGCCGATAGGACCGGCCGCGGGGAGGTAGTGGACCGGGCGTATCTTTCCTCGGCCTCGGTCAGCCGAGCCAGGGGGGCCGACAGCAGATCGGTCCCGGATCGGAGCGCCTCGGCCACGGCCGAAAGGGCTGCTTCGGTGGTGGCCCGGACCTCGTCCTGACCTCCGAGCCGGGCCAGTCCGGCCAGGCTGACCCGGATGCGGCGGCCCTCATCGATCAGACCCCGGAGGGCGGCTACATCGGTGCGCCCGAACAGGCCCGGAAAAGCCAGAGTGGCTTCGGCTTCATCGAGGGCCGCCGCCGCCGGGAGGGTCGATGCGTCCGGACCTCCGCCGGCCGACGCGGCCAGGAGCCGGTAGGCGCCGGCCACGGCCCGGCGCTGACGTCCGAGGGCGGGAGGAAGATGCACGACGGCGGCGGCCAGAACCTGGGCCATGCCCCCGGCCAAGACGAAGCCGGCCAGTCGGCCGGCGCCGCCGGCCGACTCGGGGAAACGCCCGAAGACGATGAGGCCGACCACCGCCTGCAGCCCGATCACGGCGGCGCCGGTGGAAACGGCCGACATCAATCCGGCCCCGAAGCCCCACCCGGCCAGAAGGATGAAGTGCAGCCACACCGTCGAGCCGGTGACCGAGCCGGCAAAGGTCGACAGAGTCATAGCCAAGGCGATGAAGGTCATGGTCAGGGCCGGGGAGCGCAGACCGGCGGCCCGGCCGCCCAGACCCACCACCAAGGCGCCCGCGCCCATGGTCACCCCGGCCGTGGTGCCGAAGGCGTGCAGTCCCAAAGCCAGGACGGTGCCGAGAGCGATGGAGGAACGGATTCCGGCGCCGAGGGAGACGCTGTCGCGCTGGAAGCGGATGGACTCGCGCAGAGTCCGGCGAATCCCCGCGGTGGTGCCGTCCATGACTCTGGCGGTCAGCTTATGACCGAAGTGCCGCCACGCCCTCGGCCGTTTGATCCAGGTTGAAAGCTGGGTATGCAATCGCTAACGCAGCACCGGCACAGGGGCCGGGCTGATAGACGGGAGGGCGTTCGATGGGTCTCATCCTGCTTCTGGCTCTACTGGTTCTTCTCTTCGGTGGTCTGGGCTTCGCCATCCACTTTCTCTGGGTCGTGGCTGTGATCATGGCTCTGGTGTGGGTCATCGGTTTCTTCGCCCGCGGCACCGAGGCTCGCTGGTACCGCTGGTAAGCGCGCTTCCAACCGGGCCAGGGCGGTGGCTACCGCTTCAAAGGCACCGGTCAGGTCGTCACTGGTGACAACGTCGGACATGGCGATGCGCAGTGATGACAGTTCACGGCCGAGGAACTCGGCGTCGGCCTGTGTGCGCGACGCCACCTCCCGGTCCTCTTCGATGGACGCCCGTTCCCGTTCAGCCTGCCGGTTCTGGGCCAGCAGGATGAGCGGGGCGGCGTAGGCGGCCTGGGTCGAGAAGACCAGGTTCAAGAGGATGAACGGGTAGGGGTCCCACCGGAGTTTGTGGAACGCCTCCAAGGCGTTGAGAGTGATCCAGGCCGCCACGATCATGGTCTGGCCCAACAGGAATCGGGCCGTTCCGAAGAAGCGGGCGGTGGACTCCGAGAAGCGTCCGAAGGTATCCCCGTCCCCGCTGCGGAGGGTGCGCAGATCCAGTCCGCCCCCCCGCGGCGTCGACAGATCCCCGCCCCGGCGGCGGATGGGGTGCATCAGCGCCGCCTCTTGCGCCAGCCCACCGGCAGGGTGCGGTCGAGAACGTCATCGACGGTCACGGCGCCGAGGAGCCGCCCGGCTTCATCGCACACGGCCACGGCCAGAAGGTTGTAGGCGGCCAGCATCTCGGCCACCTGCAACTCGGACAGGTCGGGCCGTACGAATCCGCCCTCCTCGGCACAGCCCCCCACGGTCATGGAGGGCGGTTCCCGCAGCAGGCGCTGAACACCGACCACCCCGACCAGGCGGCCGGTCGGAGTCTGCAGCGGAGGCTCGCACACGAAGACCTGGCCGGCCACGGCCGGGTGAAGATCGGGTTGGCGGATGCGGGCCAACGCCTCCGCCACCGAGGCGCCGGGGGCGAGGACGAGTGGCTCGGGGGTCATGAGCCCGCCGGCCGTGCTGGCCCCGTAGCGCAGCAGCCGCCGGATGGGGGCGGCCTCCTCCGGATCCATGGCGTCGAGCAGCAGGAGACGCTGTTCCCCCGGCATCTCGGCCAGGAGGTCGGCGGCGTCATCGGGCTCCATCTCCTCGACGATGTCGGCCACCCGGTCCAGGTCCATCTCGGCCAACAGGCGGATCTGGTCGTCCTCGGACAACTCCTCGAGCACGTCGGCCAGCTGCTCGTCCTCCATGGCCTCGGTGAGGAGGCGACGGCGGGCGGGGGGAAGGGACTTGACCGCCGAGGCCAGGTCGGTGGCGTTCATCTCCCGCAGGAGAGCCACCTGCACGGCGGCCGGACCGGGGTCGAACAGGCCGGCCGCCTGGCGCCAGTCGACCACGTCGGTGGTGCGCCGCCTCAGCGGCCCCCGGTTGCCCAGGGCCACCGCCGCCACCTCCCAGGTTCCGGGTTGGGAGGTGGGGCGGATGGCCACGTCCATGACCGTGCGCCCATTGGCCAGGCGGTCGATGAGGTCGGCTTCGACCAGCAGCTCACCGGGACGGCGCTCGAAGTGGCCCAGATCCACGGCGGCGCCGCGCAGGCGGACGCCCCCGGCCTCGATGTTCTTGATGCGCCCGGCCCCGACGAAGATCTTCCGTCGCTGCACCACCGCCACCAGCCCCAGCAGGCGAGGCGGCCGCCCGCTGTGGGCTGGCCCGAGCACCAGATCCGCGACCCGGCCCAGGGTGGCGCCGTCGGCGTCCACCAGGGGCAGACGGGTGACGCGCGACGCGAAAACCTGCTGGTCGACAGCCACGGCCGCACCGTACCTGGGCGGCCGGGCGGGCCGTACCATTGAGCGGTGCGGCCGAGTGCCCTTCCGCCGGGTTCAGGGCCACAGGCGGGAGCCGCCGGCCCCGTTCCGGCCGGCGCGGCGCCACCGGCGCGCCGGCGCCTAGACCGCACCCGGGCCCTGGCCGGCCGCGCCTTCCCGGAGCTCAAGCCGCCGCTGACGCCCTTCGGGCGCCTGGCCGTCACCCATCTGCTCATGGTCACCGGGGACGCCTTCATGACCGTGGCCCTGGCCGGGTCGCTGTTCTTCAGCATCAGCCCCTCGGCGGCCCGGTCCAAGGTGGCGCTGTACCTGCTGTTGACGATGGCCCCCTTCGCGGTGGTGGCCCCGGCGCTGGGGCCGTTGTTGGACCGGAGCCGGGAGGCCCGGCGGGTGATGGTCATGAGCGCCGGGGCGGCGCGGGTCGTCCTGTGCTTCTTCATGGCCAGGGACCTGCACAGCCTGCTGTTCTTCCCGGAGGCCTTCCTGGTCCTGGTGGCCTCCAAGCTCTACCTGGTGGGCAAGGCGGCCCTGGTGCCGGCGGTGGCCGACTCCGGGCCCGGGTTGGTGCGGGCCAACTCCCGCCTCGCCCTCATCTCCGCCCTGGCCGGGCTGGCCGGGGGGGCGCCGGCCGCCGCCATTCTCAAGATCCCGCATCTGGGGGCGCCGTGGGTGCTCCGGGTCGACGCCGTGGTGTTCGTATTTGCCGCTCTGTCGGCGGCCCGCCTGCCCCGCACCGCCCGCCGCTCAGCCGATGCCGACCGGTCCGGCGCCGCCCGGTCCGAAGCCGAACTGGATACCGACCAGATCCCGGCCGTGGTTCCGGGCGACCCGGACCCGGGCAGCCCGCACCAGGTCGGCCCGGCCGTCCGCCGTCATCGCCGGCGCCCGGCCCACAGCCCGGCCAGCGTGGTGGTCGCCTCCACGGCCATGGCCGTCCTGCGGGGCACGGTCGGCCTGGTCACCTTCCTGTTGGCCTTCGAGCTGCGTCGCCAGCACGCCGCCACCTGGTGGTACGGCGTGGTGCTGGTGGCCAGCGTGGCCGGCTCCCTGGTGGCCACCCTGCTCACCCCGGTGCTGCGCCGGGTCCTCAGCGAGGAGCGCATCCTGGTGCTGGGCATGGCCATGGTCATGGTGGCCTCGGGGGGAGCCTTCGCCCTCGACCGCCGGCTGGGGGACTGCGTGCTCACGGCCGGAGTGGGCCTGGGGGCGGCGTCGGCCAAGTTGGCCTTCGATTCGCTGGTGCAGAGGGACGTGGCCGAGGCCGACCGGGGCCGGGCTTTTGCCGCTTTCGAGACCCGCTTCCAGGTGGCCTGGGTGGTCGGCAGCCTGGTCCCGGTGGCCATCACCATCAGCGATCACGCCGGGGAGCTGGTCGTCCTCGTACTGGTCACGGCGGCCGCTTTCCTCTACCTCACCGGCCGCCGTACGTTCGTGCCCGCCTTACGTCGATGACGAGGGTGCCGGCGGCCTTGTCGTGCAGGCCCTGGCGGCGGGGGTCCCGGAACATCCAGCCGTAACAGGCGACCAGGAAGACCAGTCCCACCACCGGGATCACCGCCGGCAGGCTGGCGGTGGCGACCCGGCGGGCGGCCCGGCCCCAGCCCGGCAGGCCGGCGTCCTCCTGGCGGACCACCTTGACCCCGACGGCCAGGCAGCCGATGGTCTGGCCGAGCACGGCCAGCAGGACCAGCTCGTAGGCCAGCTCCAGGCCGTAGACGATGAGCGCGGAGCGGTCATAGACGGGGGAGCCGATGGTCTGAGACGTCCCGGTCCCGGCCCGGTAGAGCACGATGCCACCCACCACGGCGAAAATGGCCTGGTCCACCAGGAATCCCCCCATCCTCCGGATCGGTGGGGCGAGAGCGGGTCCGGGTTGGGCCCACGGGGCCGGCGGGGCATCCTGCACCGGCCCATCATCGACCAACTCGGACCTCCGGCGGGCAATATGGGGCCGTGGACCTGCTGGACATCATCATCCTCGTGTTGTTCGTCCTGTCCCTGGTCCGGGGGGTGAGGCTGGGAGCGGCCATGCAGGTGCTGTCCTTCGGGGGCTTCTGGGCCGGGCTCATCATCGGCGCCCTGATCGCACCGAGCGTGGCCGGCCTCTTCTCCAATCCCTTTTCCCGCCTTCTGGCCGTTCTGGTGGTGGTCTTCGGCTGCGCCGGCCTGGTCGGCACGGTCGGGCGTCAGCTGGGCCTGCGGGCCTACGGGTTCATCCGCCGGGTCCACCTGGGCTCGGCCGATGCCGCCATCGGGGCGGTGGTGGCGGGGGCGGCCACCCTGCTGGTGGCCTGGGCGGTGGCCGGCATGGTAAAGGACGTCCCGTCCCCCCGGCTCGACCGCCAGATCAGCGACTCCTCGGTGCTCCGCCGCCTCAACGACACGCTCCCGCCCAGCCCGCAGTTCTTCTCCCGCATCGAACAGCTCCTCAACACCCACGGCTTCCCCCAGGTCTTTGCCGGCCTGGCCCCGACCTCGGCCGGTCCGGTCCAGGCCGCCGGCCCGGCCTCGGTGCAGGAGGCGGTGGCCAACGCCGGCCACTCGACGGTCAAGATCGTCTCCCAGGGCTGCGGGGAGATCCTGGAGGGCAGCGGCTTCCTGGTGGCCCCGGGGCTCTATGTCACCAACGCCCACGTGGTGGCCGGCACCTATTCGACCCAGCTGGAATTCCAGAACGACATCCCGGTCAAGGCCAGGATCGTCTATTTCGATCCCAACTTCGACCTGGCCCTCCTGCGGGCGCCGGAGCTCCCCGGCCTGGGGGCACCGCTGAGTCTGGACAACTCCGATGTCAACCGGGGCCAGGTGGCCGCCGTCCTCGGCTATCCGGGCGGCGGCAACTTCAACGCCCAGCCCGCCGGGGTGCGCCAGCTCTTCCTGGCCCAGGGCCGCAACATCTACGGGACCGGGCTGACCAACCGCTTCGTCTATGAGCTGCAGGCGATCGTCCGGCCGGGCAACTCGGGCGGCCCCCTGGTCGAGCCCAACGGTCTGGTCATCGGGGTGGTCTTCTCCACCTCGGCCACCGACCCCAACGTCGGCTACGCCCTGGCCTCCCCCTCGGTGGTGTCCCGGGTGCGGTCCAACGCCTCGGATACCACCCCGGTCAGCACCGGCTCCTGCGCCCAGTAGCCGGTCCAGGCGAAGGGCCGGCCGGTCGGCGGCGCCGCCGACCGACCCCGGCGGCCTGCCTCAGGCCCCGAGCAGGCGGCGCACCTGGCTCTCCTCCAGGGCCTTGGAGAAGAGGAAGCCCTGGCCGAGGCGGCAGCCGAGCTCCAACAGCATCTCCCGCTGGCGTTCCGTCTCGACCCCTTCGGCCACCAGCTCCAGGCCCAGGTCCTCGGCCAGGCGGGCCACGGCCGAGATGATGGCTCGGTCGGCCTTGTGGGTGACCATGCCCGAGACAAAGGACTTATCGATCTTGATCCCGTCCAGGGGGAAACGGCGCAGGGCGCTGAGGGAGGCGTAGCCGGTCCCGAAGTCGTCCAGGATCAGCCCCACGCCGAGTTGCTTGAGAGCCCGCAGGGCGCTCAGGCCGGCGGTCGGCTCTTCGATGACAGCGCTCTCGGTTATCTCCAGGCGGATGCGGCCGGGGACGAAGTCGGTGGCCCCCAGACACGACTCCAGGGCCTCCATGAGATCGGGGCGCACCAGCTGATGGGCCGAGACGTTGAAGGCCGTGGTCAGCTGGGTGGTGCCGTGCAAAGCGGCCAGGCGGTCCCACTCGGCCTGGCAGCTGCAGGCCCGCCGGGCCGCCCAGGCTCCGACCTGGCAGATCAATCCGGTCTCCTCGGCCAGGAGGATGAAGGCCTGCGGGTCCATCACGCCCCGGTAGGGGTGGTCCCAGCGGATGAGGGCCTCGACCCCGCGGGTGGTGCCCGACTCCAGCTCGACTATGGGCTGGAAAGCCAGGCGCAGGTTGTCCGTCTCTACGGCCACCCGCAGGGCGGCCTCGGTCTCCAGGCGCTCCAGGGCCCGTTCCCGCAACCGGCGGGCGAAGACCTCGGTCCGGCCCCGGCCCCGGCGCTTGGCCTCGAACATGGCGGCGTCGGCATCGGACAGCAGCGCGTCCGGTTCGGCGTCGGCGCCGCGGGGGAAGGCGACGCCCAGGCTGGCCGAGATGTAGACGGGCTGGCCCTCGATGGTGAAGGCCCGCTCCAGCGCCTCGCGGATGCGGTCGGCCACGCCCATGGCCTCGATCTCGCGGATGCGGGCGCACACCACCACGAACTCATCCCCGCCGAAGCGAGCCACCAGATCGGTGGGCCGGACCACGGCCTCGATCTGCCGGCTGGCCGCCACCAGCAACTCGTCCCCGGCCCGGTGGCCGAGGCTGTCGTTGACCTTCTTGAAGTGGTCGAGGTCGAAGAAGATGACCGCCAGGGTCTCGTCCTCCTGGTAGTGCAACTCCAGGGCCTGGGCCAGGCGGCGGTAGAGGAGCTCCCGGTTGGGCAGGCCGGTCAGGACATCGTGGGTGGCGGCGTAGGCCAGGGCCTCTACTTCCGGGTCAGGGCCGGGTAGCTCCCCGTGGTCCCGGCGCCGTTCTCCCTCAGGACTCGTCAATGGGGCTGCGCCTGCGCCTGGGCCCGGCGGACGATTTCCTCCGCCTCAGCCGCCCCCCGCCAGCCGATCACGTCGGTGCCCTTGCCGGGCTCCAGCTCCTTGTAGACGGCGAAGAAATGGCTGATCTCCTCAGTCAGATGCCCCGGCAGGTCGTCCAGGTCCTGCACCTTCTCCCAGCGGGGATCGGTAGAGGGGACGGCCAGGATCTTGTCGTCGCCCCCGGCCTCGTCGGTCATCCGGAAGACCCCCACCGGCCGCACATGGATGTGGCAGCCGGGGAAGGTCGGCTCGTCCAGGAGGACAAGTACGTCGAGGGGGTCACCGTCATCGGCGTGGGTCCCGAACACGAATCCGTAGTCGGCGGGGTATTGAGTGGCGGTGAAGAGCATCCGGTCCAGCCATATGGCCCCGCTGTCGTGATCGATCTCGTACTTGTTCCGGGAGCCCTTGGGGATCTCGATGACTGCTTCGATCTCCACCGCCGGATCGTATCGGGGCGCCCGGATGGGCAAGGATGACCGGGTGACGCCCGGATGAGCACTCCTATCGAGGACTACGCCATCATCGGGGACACCCACAGCGCCGCCCTGGTGGGCAAGGACGGTTCCATCGACTGGCTGTGCGTGCCACGGTTCGATTCGAGCGCGTGCTTCGCCGCCATCCTGGGCGGTCCCGAGCACGGCCGCTGGCTGATCACCCCGGCTGAGCCGGTCACCCGGGTGACCAGGCGCTACCGGCCCGGCACCCTGGTGTTGGAGACGGAGATGGAGACGGCCAGCGGGATCGTCCGCCTCATCGACGCCATGCCCCCGAGGGAGGACTACCCGGTCCTGGTCCGCACCGTCCAGGGCCTGAAGGGCCGGGTGCCGATGCGCATGGAGCTGATCATCCGCTTCGACTACGGCACGACCCTGCCCTGGGTCACCCGGGCCGACGGGTCTCTGCGGGCGGTGGCCGGCCCCGACGCCCTGTCCCTCTGGTCCCACGTCCATACCCACGGCCACGACATGTCGACGGCGGCGGAGTGGACGGTGGGCGAGGACCAGGAGCAGCCCTTCGAGCTGGCCTGGTACCCCTCCCACGCCGAGCCGCCCCGCCCCCTGGCCGCTCGCTGGATCATCGAGGACACCGAGCGATACTGGCAGGAATGGAGCGAAGCCTGCACCTACGAGGGCCCGTATCGGGAGGAGGTCCTGCGTTCCCTCATAACCCTCAAGGCCCTGACCTACGCCCCCACCGGCGGCATCGTGGCCGCCCCCACAACGTCGCTGCCCGAAGCCCTGGGGGGCAGCCGGAACTGGGACTACCGCTACTGCTGGCTGCGCGACGCCACCCTGACCCTGATGTCCCTGTTGGGGGCCGGCTTCCATGAGGAGGCCCGCAGCTGGAGGGACTGGCTGCTGCGGGCGGTGGCCGGGGACGTGGCCAAGATCCAGATCATGTACGGGGCGGCCGGGGAGCGCCGGCTGGACGAGTGGGAGGCCGACTGGCTCCCGGGATATGAGGGATCGGTGCCGGTGCGGATCGGTAACGCCGCCGCCGGTCAGTTCCAACTCGACGTGTATGGGGAGGTGATGGACGCCCTCCACCAGGCCCGCTGCGATGCCGTCACCGAGGAGGGGGCGGCGTGGGATCTGCAGAGGGCGTTGGTGGACTTCGTCGCCTCCAGCTGGCAGGAGCCCGATGACGGCATCTGGGAGGTTCGGGGGCCCCGTCGCCATTTCACCCACTCCAAGGTGATGGCCTGGGTGGCGGTGGACCGGGCCGTGCAGGCCGTCGAGCGTTTCGGTCTGGAGGGCCCGGTCGACGAGTGGAAGCAGCTGCGCCAGCAGATTCACACCGAGGTGTGCCAGAAGGGATGGAACGCCGAGCTGGGCGCTTTCACCCAGTACTACGGCAGCGCCGACATGGACGCCAGCGTCCTCATGATCCCGCTGGTCGGATTCCTTCCCCCCCACGATGAGCGGGTCGTGTCCACGGTTGCCGCCATCGAGCGCACCCTGTTGCGGGACGGCTTCGTGCTGCGTTACGCCACCAAGGACGACGCCTCCGTCGACGGACTGGTCGGCCGGGAGGGCGCCTTCCTGGCCTGCTCGTTCTGGCTGGTGGACAACTACGCCATGATGGGCCGCCGCCATGACGCCGAGGTCCTCTTCGAGCGGCTGATCTCGTTGCGCAACGATCTTGGCCTCTTGTCCGAGGAGTACGACCCGGTGGCCGGCCGCCTGGTGGGCAACTTCCCCCAGGCCTTCTCCCACATCGCCCTGGTCAACTCCGCACGCAACCTGGCCAGTGACGGGGAGAGCGGCCGGGGCCGGCACACCGGCCGGGGCGGGGCCTCCAAGGTCATGGGCCACCTGGTCAGCCACCGCGCCCCACGAAAGAGGGGCCGTCTCAGCCCCGACGGCGCCGCCCCCCTCAAGTCCGATGCCGCCACGGCGGCCCCAACCCCAGGAGAAGACGCCGGATGAAGGCATTGACAGTGCAGCCGGGCCAGGCCGGAAGCGCCCGGCTGGACGACGTTCCCGAGCCGCCGGAGTCCGACGGGCCGGTGCTGGTGGAGACCCTGGCCATCGGGGTGTGCGGCACCGACGCCGAGATCATCAGCGGCGCTTACGGCTGGGCGCCCCCGGGCCGGGACCGCCTGGTGCTCGGCCACGAGTCGCTGGGTCGGGTGATGGAGGCGCCCGACGGATCCGGCTTGGCCCCGGGCGATCTGGTGGTGGGCATCGTGCGGCGGCCCGACCCGGTGCCCTGCTCGGCCTGCGCCGTGGACCAGTGGGACTTCTGCCGCAACGGCCAGTACACCGAGCGGGGGATCAAGTCCATCGACGGGTACTGCTCGGAGCACTACCGGATCGAGCCCAAGTACGCCGTCAAGGTGGACGCTTCCCTGGGTCAGCTGGGCGTCCTGCTGGAGCCGGCCAGCGTGGTGGCCAAGGCCTGGGACCAGGTCGACGCCATCGGCGCCCGTCAGGGGGGCTGGGCGCCCAAGAAGGCCCTGGTGACCGGGGCCGGTCCCATCGGCCTCCTGGCCGCCCTGATCGGGGTACAGCGGGGTATCGAGGTCCACGTCCTCGACCAGGTCACCTCCGGGCTCAAGCCCGACCTGGTCAGTGCGCTAGGGGGCACCTACCACCACGGCAACGTGGCCGATGCCGCCGTGGACGCCGATGTGGTCATCGAATGCACCGGGGTGGGCCAGCTCGTCTTCGACGCCATGGCCCACACCGCCCCGGGTGGGGTGGTCTGCCTGACCGGAGTGTCCTCGGGCGGCCGGGAGTTGGGCGTCGACGCCGGCTCCCTCAACCGCAACATGGTGCTGGAGAACGAGGCTGTGGTCGGTTCGGTCAACGCCAACCGACGCCACTACCAGTTGGGCGCCGACGCCCTGGCCAAGGCGGACAAGAAGTGGCTGGAGCGCCTGGTGAGCCGGCGGGTCCCGCTGGATGACTGGGCCAAGGCCATCGACCGCCAGCCCGACGATGTCAAGGTGGTCATCGAGGTAGGTCAGTGAGCGGGGGCGATGCCCATGGCACCGGCTCCGCCGGCGATGCCCATGGCGCCGGCTCCGCCGGCGATGCCCATGGCACCGGCTCCGCCGGCGCGACTCCGGCCGGGGCGGAGCCGGTGGCGTTGGCCCCCGGGGTGCTGCAGATCGACACCCTGCTCGGGGGCTGGGACCGGGTCACGGCCGGCTACCTGATCCAGGGGCCCAACCCGGTGCTGATCGAGACGGGCAGCCAGAGCTCGGTGCCGGTGCTGCTCGACGCCCTGGGCCGGCTGGGGCTGGGCGCCAACGACCTGGCCGGGGTGGTGGTCACCCACATCCACCTGGACCACGCCGGGGGAGTGGGCAACGTGGCCGAGGCCTTCCCCAACGCCACCGTCTACGTGCACGAGAAGGGGGCCCGGCATCTGGTCGATCCCTCCCGTCTGGTCGACTCCGCCTCCCGGGTCTACGGCCCCCTGCTCGACTCCCTCTACGGCCGCCTGGATCCCACTCCCGCCGAGCGGGTGAAGGTCCTGGCCGACCTGGAGGAGATCGAGGTGGGAGGGGGACGGGCGCTGGTGACGGTCGATTCGCCCGGACATGCCAAGCACCATCTGGCTCTGCACGACTCGGCCAGCGGCATCCTCTTCGTCGGGGACGCCGTCGGGGTGCGCCTGCCTGACGCCGGGGTGCTCCGGCCTTCCACCCCGCCGCCCGACTTCGACCTGGAGACGGCGGTGCATTCGCTCCATCGCTTCGCTGACCGGCGCCCGGCCGGGCTGGCCCTGGCCCACTACGGGCTGGTGCCCGACCACGAGAGCGTGCTGGAGGAGGCCGAGGGCATCCTGCGCCAGTGGGCGGAGGTGGCCGAGGCCGCTTTCCGGGCCGGGGAGGACATAGCCGAGGCTCTGGAGAGCCGCTTCGCGGGGGAGCTGGCGGCGGTGGCGCCCGAGCACCGGGAAAAGCTGGAGACCCTCAACGGGGTGCATTCCAACGCGGCCGGATTCCGGCGCTGGTTGGAGACCCGGGACCGCCCCCTGGAAGGATGAGGGACATGCGGAAGATCTCAGTCCTAGCGCTTGCCGTCCTCAGCGCCTCACTCCTGGTCGGCTGCAGCCGTCAGCAGCCGGAGTTGGTCGGCTCCCAGACCGACGGGATACCTCACAACGAGGTCCTCATCAGCCACATGTCCTTCATCCCGAGGGTGCTGACCGTCCAGGCCGGCCAGACCGTCACCTGGGTCTGGGACGACGGGGCCATCCCCCACAACGTCACCTTCACCTCATCCAACCTCACCCTGGCCAGCCCGTCCCAGGCCACTGGAACCTTCCGGCACACCTTCGACCAGCCCGGCATCTACATGTACCGCTGCACCATCCACAACAACATGCTCGGGGAGATCATCGTCAAGTAGCGGCCTGCACCTTTTGTTCACGCGATTGTCGTTTGAGTCTCGGGGCTTCTGCGCGTACCCTCGGAGTTGAGCTACGAGGGAGGGGAACGCTTTGAGCTTCAGCCCCAACGAAACAGCCTTCGAGTCGGGTCTGCACTCCGGCGTGCGGGTCGAGGTTCGTAATCACTTCGATGGAGCGTGGTCAGCCGGCTTCGAAGTCGACGCTATGCGGCCCGGCGGCTACTCCCTGCGGCGTCTGTCCGACCGGGTCGTGCTTCCCCGGACTTTCACCGCCTGCGACATCCGCCTGGACGTCCGCCAGGAGGGCTAGACGTCGACCTGCCGGCGCCCCTCCAGGGCCCGGCCCAGGGTCAGTTCATCGGCGTATTCCAGGTCGCCCCCGACGGGCAGGCCGCTGGCGATACGGGTCACCTTGACCCCCAGGGGGGTGAGCATCCGGGCCAGATACATGGCCGTGGCCTCACCTTCCAGGTTGGGGTTGGTGCAGAGGATGACCTCGGTCACCGACTCGGTTTCGATCCGGGCCAGCAACTCCCGGATGCGCAGCTGCTCGGGCCCGATGCCCTCGATGGGGCTGATGGCGCCCTGGAGCACGTGGTAGAGACCGGAGTACTCCCCGGTCTTCTCCACCGCCACGATGTCTCTCGGCTCTTCCACCACGCACAGGATGGAAGAGTCCCGGCGGGCGTCGGAGCACATCGAGCACACCTCGCCCTCGGCCACGTTGAAGCACCGCCGGCAGAAGGAGATGCGGTCCTTCACCTCGACGATCGATCGGGACAGCCGCAGGGCGTCCTCCTTGGACGCCTTGAGCAGGTAGAAGGCGATGCGCTGGGCCGACTTGGGACCGACCCCCGGTAGGCGCCCGAGCTCGTCGATCAGGTCCTGCACCGGCCCGGCGTAGATGCTCAATCCGGGTCCGCCCCGCTGCCCCCGACCTCGCGGTCGTCGCCCTCCTCCAGCTCGATGGCGCCACCGCCCATGAGGCCCTGGAGCATCTCCTGCAGAGGGCCCATGAGGTCGCCCCCGGCGCCGCCGAGGAGCTCCTCGAGGCCGCCTCCGCCCAAGAGTCCGCCCAGGCCGCTCCCGCCCAGGAGGCCGCCGCCGAGCAGGCCGCCGGCCGAGCCGAAGGTCAGGTTCCGGGCCTTGTCGACCGCATCCCGCACGGCTGCCAGGACCAGGTCCTCCAGCATCCCGACATCCCGGGGATCCACCGCCTCGGGATCGATATGGACGGACAGGAACTCCATAGCCCCGTTGACCGTGACCGATACGGCTCCCCCGCCGGCGTGGCCCTCCACCACCTCATCCGCCGACACGCCCTGAGCCCGGGCCAACTCCTCCTGCATCTCCTGGGCTTGGCGTAGCAACTCCCCGAAACCGCCGGGCAGGAACTCCTCCTCCTCGTTCACCGCATCTCCTCCGAACCGGGGAAAGCCCGCATCAGGCGCTCCTCGGGCGTCACCGCCTCGATGGGCGGAGCCTCGGTCAGCTCACTCAGGTCGATCGCCTCCTCCGGTCCCGATTCCGGTCCGGCCCCGTCATCACCCGCCGGCTCGGGCTCGACCACCAGCTTGAGCCGGAGCGATGTCCCGAAGTGCTTGGACAGGGCGGCTTCGACCTCGGGGCGGTACTCCTCGCAGAAGCGGCGATGAGCTTCGTTGGGAACGGCGAAGGTGATCTCGCTCCCCTCGGCCCCCACGAACCTCCCGGTCCCGTACCGGGCTCGGGGGCGGCCCGAAAGGGAGGCCAGCAACCCGTCCCCCCAGGCCTGGACAATCTCGTCCCGGCCCAGCCCGGCCCGGCCCTCATCGGCGGAAGCCGCCTCGTCTGGGCGGTCCGCAGCCGAAGCCGGGGACGGGGTCGGTGACGGCGCCGGGTCTGGTCTTGCCCGGGCCGGAGCGGGACCGGCCGACGCCCGTGCGGCTCCCGCCGGCGCCCGTGGGGGCCCGGCGGGTCGGCCGGCTGCAGGCCGGTTGCGAAGGGCCCCGAGTGCCTCCCGGGCGCCGGCGGAGGGTCCGGCGGGTCGGGCCGAGGGTGGTGCCTCGGTGGTGGGTCGGGCCGAGGGTGGTGCCTCGGTGGTGGGTCGGGCCGAGGGTGGTGCCTCCCCTCCGGCTTCGACGCGGCGTTCGAGCCGGGAGAGGCGGTCGGCCAGTCCTTCCACCGAGGAGTCGGCATCGGCCCGGGCCAGGCCGACCAGGACGACTTCCAGGGCGACCCGGGGATCGAGCGCCTCTCGCATATTGACCAAAGCCAGCCCGACCTTCTCCATGATGCGGACCAGCGCCGGCGTGCCCAGCCGGCCGGCCTGCTGGGCAGCCCGGTCCCGGGCCTCATCGGGCAGAGCCACCAGGTCAGGGGCCAGGGTGGCCAGGAATCCGTTGCGCAGTTGGGCGATGAGCTCGTTGCCGAGCCGCTGGGGATCGCGCCCCGAGGCACAGGCTTCGGCCACCGCCTGGAGGACCCCGGGGGCGTCTCCTTCCACCAGGGCCTCGATCAGCTGGTCGACGGCCTCGGCCTCGTCGTCCACCACTCCGGCCGCGGCCACCTGGTCCAGGAAGGACAGGGCGTCGCGGGCCGAGCCATGGCCCCGGCGCAGAGCCAGGTCGAGCGCCTCCTGGGGCAGGCCGAGGCCGGCGTCCCGGCTGACATCACTGAGCAGCTCGGAAAGGACCTGGCCGCCCAGAAGGCGGAACTCGAAGTGCTGGGTGCGGCTCTTGATGGTGTCGAGAACCTTCTGGGGGTCGGTGGTGGCCAATACGAAGACCACGTGGCCAGGGGGCTCCTCCAGGGTCTTGAGCAGGGCGTTGGAGGCCGCCGCCGAGAGCATGTGGACCTCATCGATGATGTAGACCTTCCAGCGCCCCGGGGTGCCCAGGGCGGCCCGCGAAACCAACTCCCGCATGGCATCCACGCCGTTGTTGCTGGCCGCGTCCAGTTCGTGGACGTCAAGGGATGAGCCCGCCGCCACGGCCACGCAGGAGGTACAGGTGCCGCAGGGCTCCCCGTCCTCGGGAGCCAGGCAGTTGAGAGCCTTGGCCAGGATGCGGGCCGATGAGGTCTTGCCCGTCCCCCTGGGTCCGCTGAAGAGGTAGGCGTGGCTGACCGTCCCGCTGCGTACCGAGTTGCGCAGGGCCAGGCTCACGTGGTCCTGGCCCCGGACCTCGGAAAAGCGCTGGGGGCGGTAGCGGCGATACAGGGATTGATAGGGCTCCGCCACGACTTCCGAGACTACCGGTGCCCACCCGGGCATGAAGGGGCCCGTCGACCGGCGCGGCGGCCAGGCTTACTGCGGCACACAACACCTTCCGCTGAGAGCTGCTGCCTTCCGGCCCTGACTCGGTTCACGGGGCGCCGTTGCGCAGG
>Ga0307374_10002961_pt1 | contig 29521 bp, 28 predicted proteins | sample OX3MG_FD_202532 | JGI IMG/M metagenome (GOLD analysis project Ga0307374, IMG submission 202532) | Soil microbial communities from Risofladan, Vaasa, Finland - OX-3 | ecosystem: Environmental > Terrestrial > Soil > Coastal area > Acid sulfate soil | place: Finland: Risofladan, Vaasa | collected... | reverse complement strand
CTCAACGGCGGAAAGGCCAAGCCGGCAGGCTAGGGCGTGCCCTAGTGCCAGTTGTCCTCATCTGGGGGCGGAACCGGGCCGGTGGGGTCGCCGGGGTCCCAGACATAGATGGGCCGGGAGGCAGAGTCCTCGTCCGCCGTGCCGTTGCCCGGCCCGTGCGCATGGCCCCGGGTGCCGTTGCTGGCCGCGCCGCCGGGCATCGCCGGCGGGTGCGGCCGGTCCGCGGCCGGGCCGCCCGGCCAGGCTTCCTCGGCGACCGCGTCCCAGGGCGAGACCTCTGGCTCCTGGGGCTCAGGCACAGGGAACTGCGGCGGCGGGGCACTCTGGACCGGCTGGCCGGTGGCGAACGGCCGCCCGCCCCCCGGCGGTGGCGGCGCCTGCGCCCAGGGGATCTCGCCGTCTGGCTCGGGAGCTGGCTCCCAGGGCGGGGTGCCGGTGATCTTTGGTGTCCGTGGCACCCCCAGCCGGTGCGACCCGACGAAACGCGCCGCGGCCCCGCCGGCGATCGCCGGGCCGGCTCCGCTCCCGGCGGGACCGCCCACCGCCGGCCCACCCGGGCCGGCCGGACTGCGCGTCCCCGGTGCCCCGCCCAGGCCGTCAAGCCCCGCCCCCGGGGCGCCGTGGTCCGCGGTCCCGGCGAACGGGCTGCCGGCGAAAGCACTCTCCGGGAAGGCACTGTCCGGGAAGGCACTCTCGCTGCCCGCTGCCCGGCGGGCAGCGAGACCGGCTGGCAGCGAGGAGGTCGTGGCGGGGAGCCCGGGGCTCAGCGGCGCCGGGACGTACCCTTCCGGGCTTGCCCCGGTCGTCACCGGGGCCGGCTGCCGGGGCCGACGGCCCGTCACCTGCGCCGCGGCGCGTACCTCGGCGAGCCGGGCGGCCCGCGCCCGCCGCCGCCGCAGGCGGCTGTAGCCGAGGATCGCCAGTACCAGCACCACGAAGACGGCCACGGCGGCGGCGACGTCGATGAGCAGCGTGTGGCGCAGGCTGCCCTTGCTGGCGGTGCCGGCGGCGGGCGGGCTCGGCGGCTGGGGGGCGGGCGTCCCGGCCGGCGCGGCCGACTGGCCGGACGCGGGCACGGCCTCGATCATGCGGGCCGCGGCCGCGAGTGCCCGGGCGGCGTCCACCGTGCCCGCCCCCGAGCCGTTGTTCTGGCCGCCTGACCGCCGGTAGAGGGTGCTCTCGGTCAGGGCCTTGGTCACCTGCGCCGGGCTCAGCGCCGGGAACTGTGCCCGGATCAGCGCGACGATGCCCGCGACCATGGCGCTGGCCGCCGCGGTGCTGCTGAGCTGGGTATAGCCGGCCGGCGAGCTGGCGGCGACGACGCCGTCCCCGGCCGCCGTCAGCGTCACATAGGGCTGCTGGCTGGAGAACGCTGCCTTGGTGAACGTGGAGCCGAACGCGCCGACCGAGATGACGCCCGGGTAGGCGGCCGGGAAGTTCACTGGGTCGGTTCCCGGGGTGGCGTCGTCGCCGGCGGGCGCGACCAGGACCACCTTGTGAGCGAGCGCGTAGGCGACCGCGGACCGCTCTGCGGGGCTGCCGCCTGCGCCGGGTGCGCCTGGCGCCGTGACCGGGTCGAGCGGCAGGTCGATGACGGTCGCGCCGTGCCTGACCGCGTACCTGATGCCGCGGGCGATGGCGGTTGGCAGCCCGGCCGCGATGTTGGCGTCGGCCAGCAGCGGGTCGTTGCTTTCCAGCGTGACCCGGATCGACAAGATGGTGGCCGCCGGCGCGACGCCCATCATGCCGGCGGCCTGGCCGGCCCCGTGCCCGTGGCCGGCGATGAGGCTGGCCATGGCCGTGCCGTGAATGCCCCAGAACGGGCCGCCGTGCACGCGTCCGGAGTCGCTGTAGTCGGGACCGGTGGTCACCGACCCGGTCAGGTCAGGCTGGTTCGGGTCCACGCCGGTGTCGAGCAGGGCGACAGTGACGCCGCCCGCATGGGTGCTCTGCCAGGCCTGCGTCACGTGCAGGGCCTGCAGCCACCACTCCCGGCTGCGGACACCACTCGCGAAGGCGGGCGTGGCGCTCAGCGCCAGGCACGCCACAGCGACACCCGCGGCGACCCCGGCCTGCACACGGCGGGGAAAATCCAGCGGCACCTCCGCCCTCCTCCCAATGGAGCACAGGGCATTCTGCCACGTTCATGGACATTTGGGGGATGCTACGAAAGGTGGATGGCCCGCGGGGAACGCCACACTAGCCATGACGGTCAGCTGCGGTCCGGATACGCGCCTGGCTGGGGTCCGGAATACGCGCCTGGCTGGGGCCCGGCGGGGCCTGGCGCGGTCAGGCCGGGGGCGTCGCCGAGAGGCGGACGTGCGCGCCGGGCGGCAGCCCGAGCTGCTGGGCGGCGTCACCCGCGTTGACCGCGATCGAGATGAGCCCGGCGCTGTCGGTGAAGGCGACGATGTCCCCCGGCGCGACGGCGGCGAAGGTCTCCAGGTAGGGCACGGTCAGCTGGCGCCGCCCGCAGCGGACCACGAGCGAGGACCCGAATCCGATCCCCAGCCGGTCGGTGTCGGAAGCGGCGATGGACAGCTGCACGTTGCCGAACCTGTCCACCGACATGACCTCGCCCTCCGCCTCGCCGTCGTGCACGCGGCTGGTCGGCGCGGGCAGGGTCACCAGGTCGGCGACGTCGAGTGGTGCCCCCACCGATGCCAGGTCGGCCCCGGCGGCCAGGTGGGCCGCCACCGGGATGAAGATGTCCCGGCCGTGGAAGGTCTGCGACAGCGGGTGCAGCCAGAGCTCGCCGTTGGTGAGCTGGTAGGCGCTGGTCGCCCCGCCCGCCGCGGCCACCGCCCAGGAGAGCAGGCCGTTGTCGGGCCCGACCAGGATGCTCTCGCCCGTCTGCACGGCGATGCCGCGCCGGGTCGTGCCCACCCCCGGGTCGACCACTGCCACGTGCACCCCGCGCGGCATGTAGGGCAGGGTCTGGGCGAGGACAGCGGCGCCGCGGCGCACGTCGCCGGGCGGCACCAGGTGGGTGATGTCAATGATCCGGATACCGGGGGCGATGCGGGCGGCGACGCCGTGGCAGGCCGCCACGAACCCATCGTCCAGCCCGTAGTCGGTCAGGAAGCTCAGGCAGTCGAAGGAGCCCACGAACGGTGAGCGTACGTGCTCACGGCCGACGGCGATAGGGCCCAACGGCCGTCGTGGCACAGTTCTTACCCGCCGCCCGCCAGCGGGCTCCAAGCGGCTCCGGGCAGCCGCGGGAACGCGTCATACCATGGGGTGCGGCAGCCAGCCGGCGGGAACCGGAAGGCGGGAGGCAGATGGCGGCGTTGTCCGAGCGCGACATGCGGCTCCTGGCCTTCGAGCGGAGCTGGTGGCGGCAGCCGGGTGCGAAGGAGCAGGCGATCTCCGACCTGCTCGGGCTCACCGCCACCCGCTACTACCAGCTCCTGAACCAGCTCATCGACCGGCCCGAAGCGTTCGGGTTCGACCCCGTACTGGTCAAGCGGCTGCGCCGGCAGCGTGCCCGCCGCCAGCGGATGCGGACGGCCCCCCCGGGGCACGGGGTCGGCGCCTGAGGTGAGCGGGCTGCCGGTGCCCCGCACCCCGCAGGGCAGAGCGGGCCTGGCGGCGATCAGCCGCGACCCGGCCCGGGCGCTGATCGCGCTGGACTACGACGGCACGCTCGCCCCGATCGTGGCCGACCCCCGGGCTGCCCGCGCCCACCCGGCCGCGGCACCGGCTCTGACCGAGCTGTCCGGTCTGGTCGGCACCGTGGCGGTGATCACCGGCCGCCCCGCGCAGCTCGCGGTGGAGCTGGGTGGTCTCGCCGGGGTCCCCGGCCTGATCGTGCTCGGCCACTACGGCTGGGAGCAGTGGCAGGACGGCGTGCTGACCTCGCGCCCGTCGCCGCCGGGGGTGGCGGCTGTGCGGGCCAGGCTGCCGGACGTGCTCGCCCGGGCGGGCGCCCCGGACGGCACCTGGACCGAGGACAAGGGCCATGCCCTGGCCGTCCACACCCGCCGCACCGCCGACCCGGACGCCGCGCTGGCGCTGCTGGCGGGCCCGCTGGCCGAGCTGGCGGCGGCCACGGGCCTGGCCGTCGAGCCGGGACGGCTGGTCATCGAGCTGCGCCCCCGTGGAACGGACAAGGGATCCGCCATCACCGCCCTCGTCGCCGAACGCGGATCGGGGCCGATCATGTTCGCCGGTGACGACCTCGGCGATGTGGCGGCGTTCGCCGCGGTGCGGGCCCTGCGCGCCGCGGGGCATCCGGGCCTGACGGTGTGCAGCGCGTCTGGCGAGGTCACCGAACTGGCCGAGCAGGCCGACCTGGTGGTGGACGGGCCGGATCAGGTCATCGCACTGCTGGCCGGGCTGGCCCGCCTGCTGGCCGGGTCGCCGCGTCCAGCGCGCTGACCTGGTCGGCGAACCACTCCTGGGGCGGCGCCGACGAGCCGGCGGTGGCCAGCATGGCGCACCGGCGCTGCCGTTCGGCAGCTGGCATGCTCAGCGCCTCGTGCAGCGCCCGTGCGGTCCCGGTCACGTCGAACGGGTTGACCATCAGCGCTGCCTCGCCGAGTTCGGCGGCGGCGCCGGCCTCGCGGGACAGGACCAGCGCGCAGCTGTGTTCTGACAGCAGCGGGCCTTCCTTGGCGACCAGGTTCATGCCGTCCCTGATCGGGTTGACCAGCAGGACGTCAGCCAGCCGGTAGGCTGCCAGTGAGCGTGGGTAGTCGTCGTTGACCTGCAGGATGAGCGGATTCCAGCGTTCGGTGCCGAAGTCGTCGGTGATCTGCCGGGCGAGCCGCTGCACGCTGGCGGTGTACTCGCGGTACTCGGGCAGGTCGTGCCGGGAGGGGTAGGCGAACGCGAGGTGGGTCACCTTGCCCCGCCACTGCGGGTACGTGACCAGCAGCTCCCGGTAGGCGGCCAGGCCGCGGACGATGTTCTTGGACAGCTCGGTGCGGTCGATCCGCACGATCAGCTTGCGGCCCTCGGCCACCGCGGTCAGCGCCTCCACGTGTGCCTGCACATCGGCGGCCGCTGCCCGCTTGCGGAGCTCGGGTGCGTCCACGCCCAGCGGGTGCACGCCCACGGTGGTGGTGTGGCCGCGGTGGCGCACACTCCCCGCGGCCCTGTCCACCTGCGCGCCCAGCACGGCCTCGCAGCAGTCGAGGAACGCGTCCGCCCAGCGCTGGGCGTGGAACCCGGCGTGGTCGGCGCCGAGGATGCCGTCGAGCACCTGCGCGCCGACGTCGTCGGGCAGGATCGCGAAGTAGTCGGGCGGCGCCCACGGGGTGTGGCAGAAGTAGCCGATCGCCACGTCCGGGCGCCGGTCGGCGAGCATCCGGGGGACCAGCGTCAGGTGATAGTCCTGGACCATCGCGCGCACACGGCCCGGCCCGGCCGGTCCCGCCCCCTCCGCGAGTGCGGCGGCGAACGCCTCGTTGTAGGTGCGGAACGAGTCCCACTCGCGCCGGAACGCCATCCCGAAGTGCGGCCGGTTCGGCGTGTCGTAGAGCAGGTGGTGGATGAACCAGAGGGTGGAGTTGGCCACCCCGTTGTAGGCCCGGTCGAACGTGCCGACGCCGATGTCGAGCATGCGCACCGCCGACCCGGCGCCGCCGGGGCCGTCCTCCCCGGTGCTGACGTAACCGCCCGGGGCCGCGCGGGCCGCCGCCCGGTCGTCGTCGCTCAGCGCCGCGCACACCCAGAGCACCTCGGCCTGGCCGGCCACCGACGAGAGCCCGGACACCATCCCGCCGCCGCCGCGGCGGCCGGTGAGCCGGCCGTCGCCGCCCCGGGTGAACGAGACCGGCCCCCGGTTGGAGGCGACGAGTACCCGGCCCAGTGGTTCGGCGTCCATGACCGGAGATTAACCCGCTCTGGCCTGGGGGTCGCAGAGGGGGATCGGTTAGAGTGCAGGGAACAACTTAATAACGCTCATCCAGAGGGGTGGAGGGAACGGCCCTGCGAAGCCCCGGCAACCACCATGCTTGCTGGCCGCCCGTGGCGGGGAAGGGTGCTCGCCGCGACGCGGCCGCATCTGAGCCCGCAGTGCTGGTCCGGGGGGCCGACCCCCCGGATCCCCCGTTAGGCGGGGCGATGCGAGGCCGAGCTGCATGGCAGGTGCCAACTCCGGCCCGCGGCTGCGTTGGCCGCCGGGACAGATGAGGGAGAAAGGCCCCGCCACCGTGAGCATCACCACGACGAAGAAACCATCCAGGTTCGGATTCGCCAGTCATCTGGCCTGCCGTGAATGCGGCGCGACCGGTGAACTGGGCGCCGGTCACGTCTGCCCGGAGTGTTTTGGCCCGCTGGAGGTCAGCTATGACCTGCCGGGCCTGACCAGGTCCGATATCGAAGCCGGGCCGCCGAACATCTGGCGTTACGCCAGCTTGCTGCCTGTGCCGCCGGATGTGGCCAGCTCACCCAACACCGAGCCGGGCTGCACCTGGCTGGCCCGGGCCGGGCGGCTGGCCGCCGAGCTCGGCATGAGCACGCTGTGGGTGAAAGACGAGCGCGGCAACCCGACCCACTCGTTCAAGGACCGCGTGGTCGCGGTCGCCCTGGCCGCCGGGATGGAGCTGGGGTACCAGGTGCTCGCCTGCCCGTCCACCGGCAACCTGGCCAATGCGGTGGCCGCCGCGGCGGCCCGGGCCGGCATCCGCTCGGTGGTGCTGATCCCGGCCAACCTGGAGCGGGAGAAGGTCGCCGCGACCGCCATCTACGGCGGGACGCTGGTTGCCGTGGACGGCACCTACGACGACGTGAACCGGCTCGCGTCCGAGCTGGCCGACGAGCGCGAGGACTGGGCGTTCGTCAACGTGAACGTGCGCCCCTACTACGCCGAGGGGTCCAAGACCATCGGTTACGAGATCGCCGAGCAGCTCGGCTGGCGCCTGCCCGCCCAGATCGTGGTCCCAGTAGCCTCCGGCGCGCAGCTGGTCAAGATCGACAAGGCCTTCCGTGAGCTGATCGCGCTCGGCCTGGTGGAGGACACCCCATACCGGGTGTTCGGGGCGCAGGCGAGCGGGTGCGCGCCGGTGGCGGCGGCGTTCCGGGCCGGCCATGACGTGGTGCAGCCGGTGCGGCCCACCACGATCGCCAAGTCGCTGGCGATCGGGAACCCCGCCGACGGCCCGTACGTGCTGGACGTGGTGCGCCGGACCGGCGGGACGGTCGCCGACGTGAGTGACCCCGAGCTGGTCAGCGCGATCCGGCTGCTGGCCGCCACCGAGGGCATCTTCGGGGAGACCGCGGCCGGGGTCACGCTCGGCGTGCTGCGCCGGCTGCTCGCCGAGGGCCTGCTCGACCCCGGCGCCGAGACCGTCATCATCAACTCCGGAGACGGGCTGAAGACGCTCGACGCGGTGGCGGAGGTGGCTGCGACGCCCGACCCGATCCGCCCGACCCTGGCGGCGTTCGAGGCGTTCGAGGAGTCGCTGGTGGCCCGGAATCCCGCTCCCGCGGCCTGACCAGGCCTCGGCGTGCCTCCGGGTAAACCCATGATCACGAGAATCCGCGTGCCGGCGAACCTGGCCCGACCCCCGGAAAGGCAGTAGTTAATGAGCGTTTCTGTCCGTATTCCGACCATTCTGCGTACCTACACCGGCGGGTCCGCGGAAGTGACAGCCGAGCCGGGAACCCTGCGCGAGGTGCTCGCCGGTCTTGACGCGGCCTATCCGGGCCTGGCGGGGCGGATTGTGGATGACACGGGCAATCTGCGCAGGTTCGTGAACGTGTACGTGGGCGAGGAGGATGTCCGGTTCGCCCAGGGCCTGGAAACCCCCGTCCCGTCGGGTGCCCACGTGTCGGTCATCCCGGCGGTGGCAGGCGGCTGATCGCAGGCGTAGCACCGGCAGCCGGGTTTCGCCCAGGGTGAACCAGAGTGTCCCTGTGCAAACGGTACTTCGGCCGGCTCGCTTGACTGCATTAGGCGAGTAAGTGGCCACGGGAGAGCGTGGCAGGGGGTATGGTCGTGTCCGGTCGCTGTCGGTCGGCGAGAACGTCGGCAAGCCGCTGCTTGCCAGCACGCCTACGCTTCGCGATCGACGGGTTCCGCGCAAAGCAAGGGTGGGACCCGAAAGCCCGAGCGTAGTTAGGGAGTTGTTGGGTAATGGCTCAGGGCACCGTCAAGTGGTTCAACGCGGACAAGGGCTACGGCTTCATCGCGGTCGACGGTGGTAGGGATGTGTTCGTGCACTTCTCCGCCATCCAGATGGATGGCTACCGCAGCCTCGAAGAGGGGCAGCGAGTCGAATTCGACATCGAGCAGAGCGACCGCGGGCCGCAGGCCTCCGCGGTCCGGGCTGTCTGAAGCGTCTGCTGCCAAGCCGACATCGACCCGGCACCCAGTGACTGGGTGCCGGGTCGTCTGGTCTCGCGTCGCAGGACCCGCTGTGGCCCGTGGTTCCGGTGGTTCAGGGCAGCGGTTCGATCTCCACTTCCGGGTGCATGGCCCGGATCGGCCCTGGGCGCGCGCTGAGGGCCGGCCAGCCACGGTCGGCGGCCAGGTAAGCGGCGTGCGCTGAGCTGGTCGAGGCCCGGGCCGGGCGGGCGCTGGCCCGCATCAGCCCGGGCCGGGCCTCGGTAGCTGCGAAGTGCTTAGCCTCCGGATCGGGACAGCGCTCGAAGATGCGGTCGAGGGTGGCCCTGGCATCGCGGTTATGCCGGTCCCGCAGGTGCCGCCTCAACTCGAACCGCGACCTTCCCCGCCCTTTCCCGGCTGGCTTGCACTCTCGGGGCGAGAGTGCTAAACAAGTCGTTGGCACTCTCCCTTCGAGAGTGACAACGCCAAGGCGGGATCGGGGCGATGAGGCCTCACGGCGGGCAGGAAGAGACTGCCCGGCGCGACGGCCGTCCGTCGCGGGCGTCGGCTCGATCCACCCGACAGCCACAAAGTCCCGGGAGGACTGGAGCCTATGGCAGCCAAGATGATCGCGTTCGACGAGGACGCACGGCGCGGCCTCGAACGCGGTATGAACCAACTGGCCGACGCCGTTAAGGTAACCCTCGGCCCCAAGGGCCGGAATGTGGTGCTCGAGAAGAAGTGGGGCGCGCCCACGATCACCAACGATGGCGTGTCCATCGCCAAGGAGATCGAGCTCGAGGACCCATGGGAGAAGATCGGCGCCGAGCTGGTCAAGGAAGTCGCCAAGAAGACCGATGACGTCGCTGGTGACGGCACCACCACGGCGACTGTGCTCGCACAGGCGCTGGTCCGCGAAGGTCTGCGGAACGTGGCCGCCGGCGCGAACCCGATGTCGCTCAAGCGCGGCATCGAGGCCGCGGTGGAGCGGGTGAGCGAGGAGCTGTCCAAGCTCGCCAAGGATGTGGAGACCAAGGAGCAGATCGCTTCCACGGCATCCATCTCCGCCGGGGACACCGCGATCGGCGAGATGATCGCCGAGGCGATGGACAAGGTCGGCAAGGAAGGCGTCATCACCGTTGAGGAGAGCAACACCTTCGGCCTGGAGCTCGAGCTCACCGAGGGCATGCGCTTCGACAAGGGTTACATCTCGCCGTACTTCGCCACCGACCCGGAGCGGATGGAAGCGGTCCTGGAGGACCCCTACATCCTGATCGTCAACTCCAAGATCTCGGCGAACAAGGACCTGCTGCCGCTGCTGGACAAGGTTGTGCAGTCCGGCAAGCCGCTGGTCATCATCGCCGAGGACGTGGACGGCGAGGCCCTCGCGACCCTGGTCGTGAACAAGATCCGCGGCCTGTTCAAGTCCGTCGCGGTGAAGGCGCCCGGGTTCGGTGACCGGCGCAAGGCCATGCTCGGCGACATCGCCATCCTCACCGGTGGCCAGCCCATCAGCGAGGAAGTCGGCCTCAAGCTGGAGACCGCCGACCTCGACCTGCTCGGCCGTGCCCGCAAGGTCGTCGTCACCAAGGACGAGACGACGATCGTGGACGGCGCGGGCGACGCGGAGCAGATCTCCGGCCGGGTCAACCAGATCCGGGCCGAGATCGAGAACACCGACTCCGACTACGACCGCGAGAAGCTGCAGGAGCGGCTGGCCAAGCTCGCGGGCGGCGTCGCGGTGATCAAGGCTGGCGCGGCGACCGAGGTCGAGCTGAAGGAGCGCAAGCACCGCATCGAGGACGCGGTGCGCAACGCCAAGGCCGCCGTGGAGGAGGGCGTCGTTCCCGGTGGGGGCGTGGCCCTGATCCAGGCCGGCGCCAACGCCTTCAAGAAGCTCGACCTGTCGGGCGACGAGGCGACCGGTGCCGCTATCGTCCGCAAGGCGGTCGAAGAGCCGCTCAAGCAGATCGCGATCAACGCCGGCCTCGAGGGCGGCGTGGTGTCCGAGAAGGTGAAGTCGCTCAGCTCAGGTCACGGGCTCGACGCCGCGACCGGCGAGTATGTCGACATGTTCAAGGCCGGGATCATCGACCCCGCCAAGGTCACCCGGTCCGCTCTGCAGAACGCTGCCTCCATCGCCGGTCTGTTCCTGACGACCGAGGCGGTCATCGCTGAGAAGCCGGAGAAGGAGAAGGCACCTGCCGCCCCAGGCGGCGGTGACATGGACTTCTAGTCCGGTAGCCGGCGGGCACGTTGGCCGTGCCCGCCGGAAGTGGCCGTGAGGGGCGGCCCCGCAGTAGCGGGGCCGCCCCTCACGCCGTCCCCGACACGCACCGCGATGACGGCATGGACTCCACAATGACCCGATTAGGAGGGATCATCTGGGCATGAAGGTCCCCGCGAACGTCTCGGCCGGCAGGCTCATCCAGGAGTACCTGTCACGTGTGGCCGAAGCGGGCCTGCGCTACCTGCCCAAGGGGGCCAGGGCTGCATTCGTCTCCCAGACCAGGGCCCGGATCGAGCGGGAGGTCGGGCCGGCGGAGGAGGCGGACCCGGGCCGCGTCCGGCAGCTGCTCGCCAGCCTGGGCGAGCCTGAAGAACTGGTCAAGCGGGAGCGTGCGCGGATCGACGCCGCGCGGCTCAAGCGCCGGCCAGGAGGCAGCCGGCCGGACGCCGGTGACATCGAGGTCACGGCGCCTTTGGTGTACCGGCCGATCAACTCCCGGTGGAAGCCAGCCACGCAGGCCCGGCCCCCGCAGCAGCCCCGGCCGGAGGGGCAGCCGGAAGCCGCCCCGGCCGGCCGGGAACCGCCCGGCCGGGAACCGCCCGGCAATGAACCCCCGCAGATCCAGCACCTGGGTCCCGCCCACGCCGGGCTCACCGGCCGGATCGTGCCGCATGCCGGAGGGGCCGTCGTCCCAGCCGCCCGCGCCAGCGAGCCCGCCAGCACCATCGAGCCCGCCAGCACCAGCGAGCCCGCCAGCACCAGCGAGCCCGCCAGCACCAGCGAGCCCGCCAGCGTCGTCCCGCCCGGCGGAGGCTCCGTGCCACCCCCCCGGGCGCCATCCGCCGGTCTTCCGCCCGCCAGCACATCGCGGCCGGGCGGGAGCGGCGTGCCGTCCGCCGGTGTCCCGGCCCAGCAGCGCGCCGTGCTCATGCTGCGCGCCGGCGCGGGCATGCTGGGCCGCCGCGCGGCGCAGCTGTCCCAGGGCGCGGCGGAACTGGGCCGGAGCCACCCGCTGGAAGCCGCCGCCATCGCGCTGCTCGGCATCGGCGGCCTCATCCTGCCGTTCCCGTTCTGGCTGTTCGGCGGGGTGCTGGCGATCTGGTCGCGGATCTGGGACAACCGCGACAAGTGGATCGCACTCCTGGGCCCGGCGGTCATCACCCTGGCGGGCACCGTAGTGACCGCCTTGATCATCCATCGCCAGGGGAACACCTTCGTGACCTACGGTCACGCGCTCCGCCTGGACGTGGGGCTGCTGCTCCGGGTCGGCAGCGTCGCATGCGCCTCATACCTGACGTGGCGGGTACGCCGCGGCCCACGGGAAGTGGTGCCCCCCTGGAAGCGGTAGGGCGGGCCAGGCGGCCGGGGACGGATCGGGCTATCTGGCGATTACCGCTGATAGAGGCCGGGTATACCCATCATGCGGTGGGTGCTCCGCTGGGGGCAGCGAGGGCACGGCCGAAGATTCCCCGGCCCGCACGCGATCCCGTCCCAGCACCATCCGAGCGTGCGGCCGTGGAAGACGTGGCCCCGGTTGTTCAGCCGGGGTCACGTCACTGTCGTGGTGACCGTTCGGGGTAGCTGCCGTCAGCCGCGCGGGACCGATAACCTGGGAGCGCACAGTCCCGTGCGCATGCCCGCTCCTATACCCGCATGAGGTCAGTCCGTGCCCACTGGCAAGGTCAAGTGGTATGACGCCGACAAGGGGTTCGGCTTCCTCACCCGTGACGACGGCGGCGAGGTGTTCGTCCATTCCTCCGCCCTTCCGGCTGGTGCGGTACTGCGGGCCGGGCAGCGGGTCGAGTTCGGGGTCGCGGAAGGGCGCCGTGGCGTCCAGGCGCTCCAGGTCCGCATGCTGGAGCCGCCGCCGACCGTGACCAAGACCAGCCGCAAGAACCCCGACGAGATGATCGTCCTCGTCGAGGACCTCATCAAGCTGCTGGATGACCTGTCGGGCTCCTACCGCCGGGGACGGCATCCCGAGGGCCGCGACGCCAAGAAGATCGCGGCCGTGCTCCGCGCGGTCGCGGACGACGTCGACGCCTGACCCGGCCGGCCCCGCGCGTCGTGGCCCGGCCCGGCGTGGCCCCGATAGCTGCCCGGTGCGTGCTCACCGGGCAGCGGCGGCTCCCGCTCCGGTGCCCCTGCCGGGCGACCGGGGCACGTGCAGCCTGGCCGCCATGATGCGCCGGCGACGGTGTATCAGCAGCAGCGCGAGGGACAGGGCGAGCCCGACGGCGGCCACCGTCAGGCCAGCCACGCCGCTGGACGACAGCGACATCAGCAGCCCGGCCAGCCCGCCGGCCACCCAGGACAGCTGGTGCAGGGTCTCGGACGCGGCAAAGGCGGAGGTGCGGATCTCCTCGCCGATCTCGTGCTGGACGGTGGAGTCCAGCGCCAGCTTCGCGAGCACCTGGCCGAACGCGGCGACCAGGGCGACCACCAGGGCAGCCCACAGCCCGAAGAAGACCGCACACAGCGCCGTGGTGACGGTGGCGACCGCCAGCATGCCGAACGTGATCAGGTGGGGCCGCCGGCTTCGCATCGCCGATCCCGCCAGGGTGCCGAGGAGCCCTCCCACTCCCGCCGCGGTGATCATCTCCGCAAGCGCCACCTTGTCGTTCACCCCGGGGAAGTGCTCGATCCGCAGCAGGAACGCGAGGAAGAACACCATGAAGCCGGAGAACGCGCGCAGGGTAGCGTTGGCGCGCATCGCTTCCCCGACGATCGGGCCGAGCTGGCGCAGCGTCCGCCACCTGGCCCGGCCCGCGCCGTTGCCCGGCAGCGGGATTGTCGGCTGGGGAGACGGGGACCGCGGCCCGGCCTCCCCGGGGGCCGGCCGGGGCTGGGGAACATCAACGCGGTCCGGTACCCGGAAGCACAGGCCCATCGCCGCCAGATAGATCACCGTGCCGGCCCGCAGCACCCAGGTGGCGCCGTTCGTCCCGCCGCCGGCGATGTAATCGATCCCGCCGGCCAGCAGGACCGCCAGTGTGGAGGCGATCAGGGCACCGAGCCCGGCCCGGGCGTTCGCGGTCACCAGGGTGATCTCCCGCGGCAGCAGCCGGGGTGTGATCGCGCTGCGGGTCACCCCGAAGGCCTTCTGCAGGACCAGCACGCCGAACGCGGCGGGCAGCAGGGTCACCGTGTCGTGATAGTAGACCGCGCCCGCCATCGCCCAGCACAGCAGCCCGCGTGCCAGCAGTGTGCCGGCCAGGATGTAGCGGCGGCCCTGCTGGACCCGGTCCAGCATCGGCCCGATGAGCGGGGCGAGCACGGCGAACGGCGCCATGGTGACGACCAGGGCCAGCGCCACCTGGCTGCGCGCCTGGCTGACCGAGGCGCTGAAGAACAGGGTGCCGGCCAGGGCGACAGCCACGAAGGCGTCCCCGGCGCTGCCGGCCGCCGTCAGCTCGATGAGGTTGGACAGCCCGGTCCGCCCGGCCCCGGAGGCCCGGGTCATCCGCTGGATCACCCGGCCGGTCCCCCGGGTGGCTGACGCGCCCGCCTTTGCCCCGGACTGGGCGGCCGCCGTCAGTGTTCGTGTCGCCTGCCGGGCCTTCAGCCGGGCGTCCGCCCATCCCATGGTTCCCAGTATTCTGCGCATTCCGGCCGGCTACGAGCCGGCAGGCCGGCCCGATAACGGCCGCATCATGGTGCAAGCATGCACGTGGATGGGGAAGAATTACTGAACGTGAGCACACTTCGGACGCGGACCCGGGAACCGGATGAGGTCTGCGCGCAGGCGGTGGACCTGGCGCGCAGCGCTGCCGACGAGATGGCAGGGGCGGGCAGCGTCGGTGAGTACCTGGGGGTGGAAGCGGAAGCCGACCGGGTGGTCACCCACCTGTTCCACTGCCTGGACCCCGCGTACCGGGGATGGCAGTGGGCGGTCACGCTGTCCCGGGCATCGCGGGCCAAGAACGTCACGGTGAGCGAGAGCCTGCTGCTGCCGGGCCCGGAGGCGATCCTCGCCCCGCAGTGGGTCCCGTGGCGGGAGCGGCTGCGCCCCGGCGATCTGGGCGTGGGCGACATCCTGCCCGCGCCGCCCGATGACGAGCGGCTGGTGCCCGCCGCCGCCCTGGAGGGCGACGACGGCGTGGAGGACGTCAGCGAGGTCGCCTCCGAGCTGGCCGGCCTGGTGGGCCCGATGGTCGGCGCCCCGGCCCCGGATGACCTCGCCCCCTGCCGGGCACGCGTGCTGTCGGCGATCGGCCGGGACGAGGCGGCGCTGCGCTGGTACGCGGGTGAGCACGGGCCGAAGAGCCCGCTGGCCCACGCCGCACCCGGGCTGTGCCGCGCCTGCGGCTTCTTCGTCCGCCTGGGCGGCCCACTCGGGCAGCTGTTCGGCGTGTGCGCCAACAGCTACGCACCCGACGACGGCCGGGTGGTCTCGGTCGATCATGGCTGCGGCGCGCACTCGGAGGCGATGCTGCCGGGGGGCGGGCAGCCCGTCATGCCGGTGATCGACGAGCTCGGTTACGACCTGGTGGACGTGCCGGGCGTCTCGGTGGACGAGACCGTCTTCGAGTCGCTCGAGCACGGCTGACCGGCCGCCGCGGCGCGGATCTGCGCTTGGCGCTGCGCCTTGCGGGCGCGTGCCCGCTTCATCCTGGGCACATACCAGAGCCCGAACAGCCCCATGCACACCCCGGCCACGCAGGTCCAGACCCACCAGCGCTCGCCGGGCGGCAGCGACGAGCGCAGCACGAGCACGACGACCAGGGCAACCGCCCAGGCGGCAGTGAGGACGGCGGCCACCCGCTGGTCGTTGGCCTCCAGGGGCGGCGGGGCCGGCCGCCGGTTACCGGTCACGCCTCCAGGCTAACCCGCCTGGCTACGCGCAGGTTGACGAAATGTTTCGCCTTCACGTACTGTTAGCAAAAGTAATGACTCAGGCTAATGACAATGACGCTATCGCAGCACAGGTCCGACGTCGGCCTCGCGACCACACTCCGGATCTCGGTGAGCCGGCTGGCGCGGCGGCTCCGGGTCGAGCGGCTCGTGCCCGAGCTGGCCGAGCCCGCGCTTTCCGACACCCAGCTGGCCGCCCTGGCAACCCTGGAACGCCACGGCGCGATGACTCCCGGGGAGCTGGCCGAGCACGAGAAGGTGCAGCCGCCCTCCATGACGCGCGTCATCGCGGCCCTGGTGGAGTGGCAGCTGGTGACCCGGGCGCCGCATCCCACGGACCGTCGCCAGGTGATCCTGACCGTGACCGCCGGCGGCCGGGACCTCGTCCAGAAGGTGCGCCGTCGCCGGGAGGCCTGGCTGGCGAAACGGCTGGCGGAGCTGAGCCCGGACGAACGGGCCATCCTGCGGGCGGCAGCGCCGATCCTGGAGAGACTCAGCCAGTCCTGAGCCGCCCGGGCGGGCGGCCCGTGCCCCGCATCCTGCGGTCGCTGCGCGCTCTGCGGCCGCTGCGGACCTTCCAGTCGCTCGGCACCCGGAACTACCGGCTCTTCATCACCGGCCAGGTCGTCTCCAACACCGGCACCTGGATGCAGCGCGTGGCCCAGGACTGGCTGGTGCTCCAGCTCACCGGCGGCAGCGGCATCGCCCTCGGTATCGCGACCGGCCTGCAGTTCCTGCCCCAGCTGCTGTTCAGCCTGTGGGGCGGGATGGTCGCCGACCGCTATCCCAAGCGGGCGATCCTGTTCGCCACCCAGGCGGCCATGGGGGCGCTCGCGCTCATCCTGGGCGTGCTCGCCCTGACCGGGGTGGTGACCGTCTGGCAGGTATACCTGCTGGCCTTCGCCCTGGGCATGGTCGCGGTGGTGGACAACCCGACCCGGCAGACGTTCGTCGCCGAGATGGTCGGCCGGGACGGGATGGCCAACGCCATCGCGCTCAACAGCGCCGCCTTCAACCTGGCCCGGATCACCGGCCCGGCCGTGGCCGGCCTGGTCATCGCCGCCGTGGGCACCCCCGCCGCGTTCATGGTGAACGCCGCCTCGTTCGGCGCCGTGCTGGTCGGCCTGAAACTGATGCGTCCCGCCGACCTGCATCCGCTGGAGCGGGCACCGCGGGCGCGCGGCCAGCTCCGGGAGGCACTGGCCTACGTCAGGGCCCGCCCGAGCCTGTGGCTGACTCTGGCGCTTGTCTTCTTCGTGGCCACGTTCGGCATGAACTTCCAGGTGACGACCGCCCTGATGAGCCGCGGCGTCTTCCACACCGGCGCCGGGGCGTTCGGGCTGGCATCGGCGGTGTTCGCGGTCGGCGCGCTCGGCGGCGCCCTGCTGGCGGCGCGGCGCGCCCGGCCCGGCATGCGGCTGCTGCTCACCACCGCGCTGGCGTTCGGCCTGCTGGAGGTGGCGGCCGGCCTGATGCCCAGCTACTGGTCGTTCCTGGCGCTGCTGGTGCCGACCGGGCTCGCCCTGCTGATGTTCACCACCACCGCCAACGCCGCCACCCAGCTCGGCACCACCCCGGCGGTCCGGGGCCGGGTGATGGGCCTGTACATGCTGGTCTTCCTCGGCGGCGCACCGCTCGGGTCGCCGCTGGTCGGCTGGGCCGCCGAGCAGTTCGGGGCGCGCATGAGCCTGATCGCCGGCGGGGTCATCTCGGCCGCGGCGGCAGTCGTGGCGGCGATGGTGCTTGCCCGGGCCCGCGGCGTGCCAGCCCGCAGCTACCTCCCCGGGCGGATGGGCAGCGGGGGCGCACGCGTGCGGCAAGATCCGGGCGCGGCCGGCCCCAGGGCTGCTACCAATGGCGTATGAGGCTGTTCGTGGCTATCGCGCTTCCCGCCAGCGCGGCGGGTGAGCTCGACAGCGCGGTAGCACCGCTGCGGCTGGCCTGGCCGGAGCTGCGCTGGACCGGGCAGGACGCCTGGCACCTCACGCTCGCCTTCCTCGGCGAGGTGGACGAGAAGGTGACCAGGAAGCTCACCGTCCGGCTGGGACGCGCCGCCGCCCGGCACCCACGGCTGCCGCTCTCGCTCGGCGGTGCCGGGGCATTTCCCGGGGCCGGCCGGGCCCGGGTGCTGTGGACGGGGGTACAGGGCGATGTGGCAGGGCTGTCAGCGCTGGCCGACTCGGTCGCGGCGGCCGCCAGCAGGGCCGGGGCGCCGCCAGCCTCCCGGGGCCGCCGGTACGAGCCGCACCTGACCCTGGCCCGCTGCCGGGCGCCCGCGGACGTGCGGACCCTGGTTGCCACGCTGGGCGGCTTCGCGGGCACCGGCTGGACGGCCACGGAGATCTACCTGATCCACAGCCGCCCGCAGGGGCGGCCCCGGTACGAGACCCTGGGCAGCTGGCCGCTGCTCGCCCGGGAAACCAGGCCGCCAGGGCCGGGCCGCCCCGGCCAGTCCCCGGTCAAGCGTGGTCAACCGGGACAAGCACGGCGGCCTGCGCACTAAGCTGCCTGCTGTGAACCGCACGACGCGCTGGCTGCTGCCCACGGTGCTCGCGCTGCTCGTGCTGGGCGCGCTGCTCGGGGCGGCGCTGCACTGATCCCGGCGGCCGGGCCCTACAGCCGCTCGATCACGTAGTCCACGCAGGCGGTCAGCGCCTCCACGTCAGCCGGGTCCACCGCCGGGAACATCCCGATCCGCAGCTGGTTGCGCCCGAGCTTGCGGTACGGCTCGGTGTCCACGATCCCGTTCGCCCGCAGCGCCGCCGCGACCGCCCCGGCATCCACCGGGTCCGCGAAGTCGATCGTGCCGACAACCTGGGAGCGCTGGGCCGGGTCGGCCACGAACGGGGCCGCGTACGGCAACTTGTCCGCCCAGGTGTACAGCCGCGACGACGAGTCGGCGGTGCGGGCCGTCGTCCACTCCATCCCGCCCTGGGCGAGCATCCACTCCACCTGCTCGGCGAGCAGCAGCAGGGTCGCCACCGCCGGGGTGTTGTAGGTCTGCTGCTTGGCCGAGTTGTCGATCGCGACCGGCAGCGAGAGGAACTCGGGGATGTAACGGCCGCTGCTGGCGATGCTGGCGACCCGCTCCAGCGCCGCTGGCGACATGAGGGCGATCCACAGGCCGCCGTCGGAGCCGAAACATTTCTGCGGCGCGAAGTAGTAGACGTCGGTCTCGCGCACGTCCACCGGCAGCCCGCCCGCGCCGCTGGTGGCGTCCACGATCACCAGCGCGCCGTCGTCGGCGCCGGGTACCCGGCGGATCGGCATGGCGACCCCGGTCGAGGTCTCGTTGTGGGTGAGCGCATAGGTGTCCACGCCCGCCTCGGGCCGCGGCTGCGGATGGCTGCCGGGTTCCGAGGCGATCACCGCGGGGTCGGCCAGCCAGGGCGCACCGGCGGTGACCTTCGCGAACTTCGAGGAGAATTCGCCGAACGATAGGTGCAGTGATCTCTGGCTGACCAGCCCGAATGCCGCCGCGTCCCAGAACGCCGTCGTGCCGCCGTTGCCCAGCACCACCTGGTAGCCGTCGGGCAGCCCGAACAGCTCGGCCAGACCCTCGCGGACCCGCCGCACCAGCGAGCGGACCGGAGCCTGACGGTGGGAGGTGCCCAGGTAGGCCGGGCCGGACGCGGCGAGAGCGGCCAGCTGCTCGGGGCGGACCTTGGAGGGGCCGCAGCCGAACCTGCCGTCGGCGGGCTTGAGCTCTGCGGGGATGGCGATATCGCTCACGCCATCCACCCTATCGGCGACGCTCCGCTGCCCCTCCTCGCCTCCCGGCCGTCAGCGGCGCGCCCAGGGGAGTCAGATCTCGCCGAGCACGGCGGTCGCGCCCTCGACATCCTTGACCGGGCGGGCCTGGGGGCCGACGTAGCGGGCGCTGGGCCGCACGAGCCGGCCGGTGCGCTTTTGCTCCAGGATGTGTGCGGCCCAGCCGGCGGTCCGGGCGCAGGTGAACATGGAGGTGAACATGTGCGCGGGGACCTGCGCGAAGTCCAGCACGATGGCCGCCCAGTACTCCACGTTGGTGGCCAGCACCCGGTCCGGCCTGCGGGCGTGCAGTTCGGCCAGGGCGGCTTCCTCCAGCGCCACGGCCACCTCGTAGCGGGGCGCGCTGAGTTCCTTGGCGGTCCGGCGCAGCACCCGGGCACGGGGATCCTCGGCCCGGTAGACGCGGTGCCCGAAGCCCATCAGCCGCTCGCCGCGGTCCAGCGCGCTGGTGACGTACCGGCCGGCGTCGCCGATCCGCTCGACCTCCTCGATCATGTGCAGCACCCGGGCGGGCGCGCCGCCGTGCAGCGGCCCGGACATGGCACCGACCGCACCCGACAGTGCCGCCGCGACATCGGCACCGGTGGACGCGATGACCCGGGCGGTGAACGTGGAGGCGTTCAGGCCGTGCTCGGCGGCCGAGGTCCAGTAGGCGTCGACGGCCCTGACGTGGCGGGGATCGGGATCACCGCGCCAGCGGATCATGAACCGCTCGACGATGTTCTCCGCCTCGTCCACCCGTTCCTGGGGGATGACCGGCAGGCCGGGCCCGCGCGCCGACTGGGCCACGAACGACAGCGCCATCACCGAGGCGCGCGCCAGGTCGTCGCGGGCCTGCTGGTCGCTGATGTCCAGCAGTGGCCGCATCCCCCAGGCCGGGGCGAGCATCGCCAGGGCGCTCTGCACGTCCACCCGGATGTCGCCGGAGTGCACCGGTATCGGGTAAGGCTCGGCTGGCGGCAGGCCGGGTGTGAACGCGTTGTCCACGAGCAGGCCCCACACGTGACCGTAGGAGACGTGCCCGACCAGATCCTCGATGTCGATGCCGCGGTATCGCAGGGATCCGCCTTTCCGGTCGGGTTCGGCGATCTCTGTCTCAAACGCGACAACGCCTTCGAGCCCCGGCCTGAAGTCGGACATGTGCGCCTCCCTGCGTCTCCTCGTGAGCGACGTGACCCGCGTGCGGGTCGCCCGGGCTGCGGCAGCGGGTAGCGCGTACCGCAGCCCGCTCAATTGAACCTCGCGGGAAGCGCCTACGGATAGCGGTGTGCCCGTGATTAGCGCCACCTGATGCTGCCCGCCTGCCCGCCGCAGCGGCCGCTGTGTGAGGATCAATACCCGTGGACGCCGACGACCACCCGCCCGCGGCCGGCCAGCCCGCCGGGCCGCCGGGCCCGGGGCTGGACGAGACCGTGCTGGCCGCCGACCCGGTGGCCCAGTTCACCGGCTGGCTGGCGCAGGCCAGCGCCGCCGGGCTGCCGGAGCCGAACGCCATGGTGCTGTCCACCGTGACCGGCGACGGGCGGCCGCGCGCCCGGTCGGTCCTGCTCAAAAGCCACGGACCGGACGGATTCACCTTCTACACCAACCGCACCTCCGGCAAGGCCCAGGATCTGGCCGGCAACCCGTGGGCCTGCTTGCTGTTCCCCTGGTACGCGCTGCACCGGCAGGTGATCATCCAGGGTGCGGTCTCGCCGCTGTCGGAGGCCGACAGCGAGCCGTACTTCCATTCCCGCCCGCGCGGGTCCCAGCTGGGCGCGTGGACCAGCAGGCAGTCGTCGGTTATCGGCTCCCGCGCGGTGCTCGACGAGCGGTACGCGGGGCTCGAGCAGCGCTGGCCGGAAGGCACGACGGTGCCGATGCCCAGCTTCTGGGGCGGCTACCGGGTCAGGCACGAGATCGTCGAGTTCTGGCAGGGCCAGGCGAACCGGCTGCACGATCGCCTGCGCTATCACCGGCACGGGTCGCACTGGGTGATCGAGCGCCTCGCGCCCTGACCGCCGCGGCGGCGGTCACCATCCGCATCATCGCCACTGGCCTTTCGCAACCGCATACCATCGGCTGCGAAGGGAGCAGCGGTGACCGCGCACGGGCTGATCGACACCACGGAGATGTATCTGCGGACCATCTTCGAGCTGGAGGAGGAGGGCATCGTCCCGCTCCGGGCCCGGATCGCCGAGAGGCTGGGCCAGAGCGGGCCGACCGTCAGCCAGACCGTGGCGAGGATGGAGCGCGACGAGCTGGTGCGGCTGGAAGGCGACCGCCAGCTGGTGCTCACCGAGACCGGCCGCACCCTGGCCACGGGGGTCATGCGCAAGCACCGGCTCGCCGAGTGCCTGCTGGTCGGGGTGATCGGGCTGCCCTGGGAAGAAGTGCACGTCGAGGCCTGCCGCTGGGAGCATGTGATTTCCGAGCAGGTGGAGCGCAGGCTGGTTGAGCTGCTCGGCTACCCGGTCCGCTGCCCGCACGGCAATCTCATCCCTGGGCTCGGCGAGCTGGGTGTGCCCGCCGACGCCGTGGACCGGGCGGACGCGGCGGCACGCGAGCCGGCCGTGCCGATGGACCAGGCAGCCGCCGGGCAGGCGAGCCCCGCGGTGGTGCAGCGGATCAGCGAACAAGTCCAAAGCGATACCGGCTTGATGCTTAGACTCAGGCGGAGCGGGATACAACCCGGACGCGAGGTCACGCTCGTGGCCACCGACGACGGTGTGCGGGTGACAAGTGAGGACGGTGCCGGCAGCATCACGGCGGACTTGCCCCGCCGGGTTGCCGCACACGTTTTCGTCGCCGCGCACTGACCCCCGCCCCGCGTCCCGGGTGCTGCCCGGCCAGGAGGCCGGCCGGTGAGCGAGTGGGACGAGAGCGGGCTCCCCGCCTACCTGCCGGCCGACACGGTGCTGGGGCAGATCGAGGCGGCGGTGCTGGTGACCGACCGGCTCGGCAGCCTGCTGTACGCCAACCCGTACGCGATCGCTCTGTTCGACTTCCCCGACGACGCCGAGCACCTGGCCGGGCGGCCCATCCTGTCGCTCGGCTTCGAAGACAGCGACCACGGCAAGGTGACCGACCTGGTCCGGCAGGTCCTGCGCGGCGGCGCCTGGGACGGCACGTTCGCCAGTGTGCGGCCCGACGGGCCGCGGGTGTTCATCCAGGTGCAGGCGGTTCCGCTGCGCCACGCGTCCGGGGCCATCGACGGGATCGTGATCATCGCCAGGCGGGCGACCAGGCGCACCAGCCCGCGGGAACGGGACCGGATCGGGCTGCTGGAGCGGATCGGGGAGCGGCTGGCGCGCTCGCTCGAGCTCGATCTCACGCTGCGGCACGTCGCCGAGACGCTGGTCCCCCAGTACGCCGACCACTGCTTCATCGACTTGTTCCACGGCGACAAGCTGATCCGGCGGGCACAGATCAACGCGCGCGGGTGGACGCCGCCGCCGGGCAGCTGGGCGAAGGTGGGCGAGCCGATCACCTACCCGGAGGGGCACTTCTGCCAGCAGGCCATGGCGCGGCTGGACGCGGTGGTGGTGGAGGACCTGCGGACCGAGCGGTTCCCGGCGCCGCACGCCAGCAGCATGCGGGCCAGCGAGGAGGCCGGGGTGGTCTCCATCATCGCGGCGCCGCTGTGCGCACGCGGCGAACTGCTCGGGGTGATGAGCCTGGCCCTGTCCCGGCTGACCGATCGCGAGGAGCGCCACTACGACGCGGACGACCGTGACCTCATGGCGGCGATCGCCGGCCGGATCGCCATCGCTATCGACAACGCCATGCTGTTCGAGGAGGAGCGGCGCACCGCGCTGGCGTTCCAGACCAGCCTGCTGCCGCAGCATCTGCCAACCCTCGACGGCCTCGAGGTCGCCTGGCGCTACGTCCCTGCCAAGCCGCTGGAGACCCACGGCCAGGGGATCCAGACCCAGGTGGGCGGCGACTGGTACGACCTGATCCCGCTGTCGGCCGGCCGGGTCGGCATCGTCATCGGCGACGTGGAAGGGCGCGGCGCCCGCGCGGCCGCGGTCATGGGCCAGCTGCGCGCCGCGCTGCGGGCGTTCGCCCAGGACGACAAGCCGCCCGCGGAGATCCTGCGCAAGCTCGACGACTGGTGCCGGACGCTGGGCACGAGCACGCCCGAGGCCCCGGACCAGCTCGACCCGCCCACGGTGAGCTGCACCTACCTGGTCTATGACGCCTGGTCCCGCACCCTGTCGTTCGCCAACGCCGGGCACGACGCGCCACTGCTCATCACCGCCGGCGAGGTGGGCGAGCTGGAGATCGAGCACAAGGGCGTGCTGCTCGGGGTGCGCGGCAAGGGCATGGCCGGGGTGCCCACCTACCGGGAGGAGACGCGCCAGCTCCCGCCGGGGTCCACGCTGGTCCTCTACACCGACGGGCTCACTGACCGGCGGCAGCGCATCGACGGCAGCGGGCACTACACCGAGGCCGAAGCGGTGGAGATGCTCCGGTCGGCCGTGTGGGCGGTGGCCGGCGCTGACGTGGAGGAGATCGCCCAGGCGGCGGAGGAGGCGGTGCCGGGGGACATCGACGATGACATGGCCATCGTCGTGGTGCGCACCTCGGGCACGGACCTGGCCTCGTGGGAGGCATCGTTCCCGGCCGAGGCGATCCGGGTGTCCGAGGCACGCCGCCAGGCGCAGGCGATCCTCGCCCGCTGGGGTGTGCCCACCGAGCAGGCCGAGCTCGCCTGCCTGCTCGTGTCGGAAGTTGTCACCAACGTCGTCCTGCACACGGCGCTGCCGGTCCGGCGCAGGCGCCGGTACGCGCTGGAGCCGGCCGGGGCGGCGTTCGGGCCCGCTGCCGTGGGGCCCGCAGCGCTCGGGCCGGCCACGCTCGGGCCGGCCACGCTGGGGCCGGCCGCCCTGGGTTCAGCCGCCCTGGGTTCAGCCGCCCTGGGTTCAGCCGCCCTGGGTTCAGCCGCCCTGGAGCCCGCTGGCCTGCCACCCGCCTGGGAGGCGGAGGCGCTGCGCGAGGAGCTGCCGCCACCGCCGAGCAAGCAGTTCACGCTGCGGCTGCGCCGTGGCGCGGCGGCGGTGTGGGTGGAGGTGTTCGACACCGACCTGCGGCTGCCGCGGATCCGCAGCGCGGAGGAAACCGACGAGGGCGGCCGGGGGCTCTACCTGGTGGACCAGATCGCCACCCGGTGGGGGTCACGGCCGACCAAGGACGGCAAGGCGGTCTGGTTCGAGATGCCCATCACGACCGCGGCGGGCGACAGCTGACCCGCCGCCGTGCTGACCCGGCGCCGGGATGATCCGGCGCCGTGCTGACCCTGCGCCGTGCTGATCCTGCACGGGCCCGGGGGCGTCATCCGTGGGTCGTGTACGCCCACATGGCCAGCACCACCAGGATGAAGACGGCGATGACGGTGAGCCATGACCGGCTCGTGGTTGGCATGCCCAGACGGCGGCGGAACCTGGCCCAGCCGAACGCGACCAGGATGGCCAGGAACGCCAGCAGGATCAGCCCCGTGTCCATCGCCCACCTCCCGGCCGGCCAGCCGGCCCCGCCTGCCGCGGGACGTCCCGGGTATGAGCATAAGCGCCGGCCAGGCACAGGGTCAGCCGCTGGTGTGCCAGGCTTCGGTGGCGCGCCGGGAGTTGCCCGGTTGTGTCGTTATGGGGCATGGGCTGGGAGATTAACCCGACGGTAACATCGGGATGAGTGACCAGACCGAGGGGCGGAGCCCGCCCCCAGGCACGCGGAGGGCGTCGTGGCTGAGGCATACATCGTCGGAGCGGTCCGTACCCCGGTGGGCAGGCGCAACGGCGGCCTGTCCGGCATCAACCCGGTGGACCTGGCGGCACACGCGCTCGCCGAACTGGTGACGCGCACCGGCGTGGACGCCGGCGCGGTGGAGGACGTGATCATGGGCTGCGTCTCCCAGATCGGCCCGCAGTCGCTGGACATCGCCCGGCAGGCGTGGCTGTCGGCAGGGCTGCCCGAGCATGTGCCCGGCGTCACCATCGACCGCCAGTGCGGCTCCTCGCAGCAGGCGCTCCACTTCGCGGCCCAGGCCGTGCTGTCGGGCACCCAGGACCTGGTGGTCGCGGCCGGGGTGGAGAGCATGAGCGTGGTCCCGATGGGGTCCTCCATCATGCTGCCGGCCGAGAAGGGGATGCCGCTGCCGTTCGGGACGGGCTGGAAGGAGCGGTACGGCGATCAGGAGATCTCCCAGTTCCGCGGCGCTCAGCTGGTCTGCGAGAAGTGGGGGATCAAGCGGGCGCAGCTGGAGGAGTTCGCGCTGGAGAGCCATCAGCGGGCGGCGCGGGCCATTGACGAGGGCCGGTTCGAGCGGGAGATCACCCCGGTGAACGGGGTGAGCGTGGACGAGGGACCGCGCCGGGACACCTCGCTGGAGAAGATGGCCGGGCTGGCGCCGCTGCGTGAGGGCTGGGAGATCACGGCGGCGACCGCGTCCCAGATCTCCGACGGCGCGGCGGCGGTCCTGGTCGCCTCCGAGGCGGCGCTGGAGCGGCACGGGCTCACCCCACGGGCCCGGTTCAGCGCCCTGGCGGTGACCGGCGGCGACCCGGTGTTCATGCTCACCGCGCCGATTCCGGCCACTGAGCAGGCGCTCGGCCGGGCGGGCCTGGGCATTGACGACATCGACGTCTTCGAGGTGAACGAGGCGTTCGCGCCGGTCCTCATCGCCTGGTCCGGCGACACCGGGGCGTCACTGGAGAAGACCAACCCGAACGGCGGTGCCATCGCACTGGGGCATCCGCTCGGCGCGACCGGTGCGGTGCTGATGACCAAGATGCTGCATGAGCTCGAGCGCACCGGCGGCCGGTACGGGCTGCAGACCATGTGCGAGGGCGGCGGGCAGGCGAACGCGACCATCATCGAGCGGGTCAGCTGAGGCAGGCATCCGCCGCTGCGCCGGTACCGGGAACGGGCGTCAGGTCATCTGGCCAGGGCTGCCTCCTGATCACGTCGACGGTGACCAGGTGAGAGTGGCTCTCGTCGGGGACGATCCGTACGTCCGCGGCCCAGCAGGCGGCCCGCAGCAGGGCGCGCGCGGACCGGAGATCCTCGGCCGATGTCCCGGCCGGGCACCATACCCGGACCCGCTCCCCGAACGGCTCCGATGTGGTCCGCAGGATGAGCGGCAGCCGGCCCCGCCGCGACTGGATGCGCGCCTGCGCGAACCCGGAGCGCAGCCGGTGCGGCGTGACGACCCGCCACAGGAAGGCCACCTGCGTGTCGGCCCACGGCGGCCCCAGCAGTCCCAGCAGCGCCGAGGTGGCGATGACGGTCCAGGTCACGCCGGCCGCCAGCAGCAATGTGGTCACCGTCACGGCGGCGCCCATCACCAGGGCGATCTCGTACCGCCACCGCCAGTCAGCCCCGGCCAGCCTGGCGCGGGGCACCGGGGTCAGCAGGTCGTTCAGCCCGGCCATGAGCTGCGCGTCACTGCGCCGGTGCGAGCGGGTCCTGATCACGGCCGTCACCTCCCCGCTCCCGGGCAGGTGACGGCTTTGGTCAGCCGGCCGGTGGCCTGGCAGGCGGGGCACGGCTGCTCGTCCGTGCCGCCGTTGCCCCGGCACCGGGGCAGCTGATGAGGGTGTCGAACCGGGGGTCCCGGTACTGGCGGCTCAGCCCATGGTGTCGGGGGATGATCTGCCAGCCGTGTTCCCGCGCAGTCGCATCGTCGGCGGCGAAGAGCCGGTTCCCGGTCTCCTCGAGCCGATTCAGCAGCCAGCGAACAAGGCGGTTCCGCACCTTGTTTTCGCTGGTAGGGCTGGTAGGTTTAATCAAAACACTGTTCTTTTCGCTCACCCACGAGCCGGGATAGTGTCCGGCTGGACCGATGTGACCGCATCGGTCCAGCTTCGTGTTGTGAGCACTGGCCGTCTGCCGCGCTCGTCTTGCTGTCACGCGAAAGCGTGTGCTGAAAATTTACCTCCCATAGCGCAGGGAATGCCATAGCAAGACCGGTTATTTTCGTGGCGGGAAACAAGTTGGTTGCTATTGCATTAGGCATTTATCAATTGCCATTGCCGAACGATTGTGTTCTTGGCAATGCCAATCCCACACGTACACTGGCACGTGCCGCTGGCAATCGCCGGCACCTACGGGAGGCCGACAGTCTGTGGGTCACGGTTCAGGTGGTGTGCATGAGGACGGAGCGCCTGAAGTGGCAGTTGTCAGTAACCCCACTGCCCGCCGCCGTGAACTAGGGGCACTGCTACGTGCTCTGCGCACCGAGGCAGGGTTGACCGTCGAGCAGGTGGCCGAGGCGCTTCTCTGCTCACCGTCGAAGGTGTCGCGGCTGGAAACCGGCCAGCGCAGCGTCAGCCCACGTGATGTCCGTGACCTGTGCCAGCTCTATGACATCACGGATCCCACTCGGTGCGAGCACATCGACACTCTCGCCCGCCAGGGTCGAGGCCAAGCGTGGTGGCAACCCTACGACCTGCCGTATGCAGACGTACGTCGGTTTGGAGGCGGAGGCTACGTCGATAAGCGACTACGAGCCCGGCGTAATCCCAGGGCTGCTCCAGACGGCCGACTACGCGCAGGCCGTCCACGAAGGAGCACTGCCCAGGCTTACCGCGGCTGTCATCGATCAACGGATCGAGGTTCGCAGGACCCGGCAGAAGATACTCACCAGAGATGACCCCCCGCAGCTCAGAGCAGTCATCGACGAAGCGGTACTTCACCGAGTGGTCGGGTCGCCCAAGGTCATGGCCGCCCAGCTGGCTCAAGTCATTGAGGGGTCTGACCTGCCGAACGTCACTATGCGGGTGCTCCCGTACTCGGCTGGTGCGCACCCAGCGTTGGACAGCACGTTCGTCTTGCTGGAGTTCGCCCATCCGATGCCAGGTGTGGTTTATGTTGAGGGGCTCGTGGGGCAGGTGTATCTTGAACGGCCTCAGGATGTGGAAAGGTACACTGAGATCTTCGAGAGCCTGTGTGCGCTCTCCCTGGGTGAACAAGCGTCCATTAATCTGATGGCAAAGCTGAGCGTGGCGTACACAGAGCAATGAAGCCGGGGTCCGGCTTGTCTCGAATCCATGAGACTGGCGGTGAACTTATGCCTACTACTGGCTTGGCTCGGCGGGCGTTGACCTCGCCTGGCGCAAGGCGTCTGAGCCCCGCGCCCGCTGGCGAGGCTGACCGTCCGCGGTCAGGACACCGAGGTGCCGATGAGGTGGCCTACGCCGAAGGTCACCGCGGCTGCGAGCGTGCCCACGATCACCTGCCTGAGACCGGAACGCAGCACCGGCCGGCCGTTGACGGCGCCGATGGTGGCGCCGACCGCGAACAGGGCGGCGACCGCTAGCCCGATCGCGGTCAGCAGGGCCGCGGTGCCGCCTCCGATCAGGTAGGGCAGCACGACCACGAACGCGCCGATCGCGAACGCCAGCAGGCTGGACACGGCGGCTCCCCATGGCGATCCGAGCGCATCCGGGTTCAGGCCCAGTTCCTCCCGGGCCAGGGTGTCGAGTGCGACCGAGCGGTCCGTCATGATGCGGTCGGCCATGTGCTCGGCGTCGGCGCGGTCCAGGCCTTTGGCACGGTAGATGAGGACGAGTTCGGCGCGCTCCTCGTCCGGCTTCTCGGCCAGTTCGGTCGCCTCCAGCGAGATCTCACGCTCGTACATCTCCCGCTGGCTCGACATGGAGATGTACTCGCCGGCCGCCATCGAGAACGACCCGGCCAGCAGCCCGGCGATCCCGGCCAGCAGGGTCACCGTCCGCGAGCTTCCCGACCCGGCGAAACCCATGACGAGCGCGGTGTTGGACACCAGGCCGTCGCTGACCCCGAACACGCCAGCCCGCAGCGCGCCTGACCGGTCGCCGCGATGCCATGGCTCCTGCCGCCCGATCTGCGTCCGCGGGTCAGGCCGGCCGCCCTCGATGAGGCGGCCGATTATCTTGGCGTGGCCCCGCTCGTCGGCGGCCATGCCCGGCGCCGCGTCGGGATCCTCGTCATAGACGCTGGCGTCGGCCCGCTCGGCCCGCTCGATGAGGGGCAGGACTGTCCCGGTAGACAGCTGTTTGGCGGCGACGCCGATCAGCCGGGTGCGCAGGCTGGCCCGGCCCTGTGGGGGCACCTCGGCGCCGGCCGCGCGGAGCTTGCCTTCCCAGTGCGCCGCGTGCTTGCGCTCGATGTCGGCGAGCTCGTGGAAGATCTCCCGCCGCTCGCCGGTCTCGGTTTCGGCGAGCCGGGAGTACAGCAGCGCCGCATCCCGCTCGCTGGCGAGCAGGGCCCGCCAGCGCCGGATGGATTCGGTGTCCTTGCTCGGGCTCATCGTCATCCCCAGGCTGTCGTGCGGGTTCCCAGGTCCATCATGGCTCCCGGGCCGGTGCCAGCGGCCAGGCAACCCGATCTATCTAACCCCCACCGTCCGGTACGATGTCGGGGCGAACCCT
>Ga0307374_10002960_pt1 | contig 29527 bp, 28 predicted proteins | sample OX3MG_FD_202532 | JGI IMG/M metagenome (GOLD analysis project Ga0307374, IMG submission 202532) | Soil microbial communities from Risofladan, Vaasa, Finland - OX-3 | ecosystem: Environmental > Terrestrial > Soil > Coastal area > Acid sulfate soil | place: Finland: Risofladan, Vaasa | collected... | reverse complement strand
CGAGACCAACTGGTGGTCCTTCAACATCCCCGAGCGCAAGATCGGTTCGTGGCTGCACGCCGGCTACCACGCAAACCGCAACCAGGTCACGTGGCGGGTCTTCGTCTGGGATCCGAGCGGTGCCGACCTGGGTCGGCTGGCCTACTACAAGAACGTGGCCGACGTGGCCATTCCGGCCGGCGCCGACCTCCGAGACCTCACCTTCCCGGGTGGGGGCTACAGCGTGAAGATGCTCACTCCCCTGATGGACTACTACATCGCGTACAGCGACGAGGACGCCGACTTCTCAATTGAGCTCGAGTTCAGGGCGGTGCACCCGCCCCACCGGTTCACACCCGGCGAGGCTCCGGCGATGCACAATCCGCACCTCGACCAGCTGTGCCGGATCACCGGTGAGCTGGTCCTGCACGGCGAGCGCATCCCGGTGGATTGTCATTCCGTGCGCGACCGAACCTGGGGCCCGAGGGGAGGGCATCATTCGCAGAGCCAGAAGCCGGAGTACGTGCGGGGCAACTACCGGGTTGCCGTCCCGGGTGGTCCCAGGTGGCGCGAGATCGAGCGCGAGCGGGGGAGGGGGCGTATCCAGTACATCTTCGGTCACACCGATGCCGAGACCGGCTTCCTGAGCTTCGTGCGCCCTCAGGACGGCGACGCTGCCGGCTGGTCGCCGATGAACGTGGGGTGGTTGTTGAAGGACGGGGTGTTCGAGCGGCTCGACAAGACGAAGAGCAGGTCCCGCAATTTCCGCGATCCGGACACCGGCTGGAGCGCCCACATGCAGGTCGACATGACCGATGTGACCGGCCGCACCATGGAGGCCGAGGGGTTTGCCGTCAGCCACATGTGTGAGCACGGATCCGGTTCGAACGCGCTGATGCGATGGGAGTACGAAGGCAGGATCGGCTGGGGCGAGGATCAGGACGGCTGGCGCCTCGACCATTTCGCCAAGATGCTGAACGCGCTTCGCGCCACGAGATGAGCGCCACGCGCCTTTGAGCGCAGGGCGGCACGCCCTCAATCGACGATGACGAGCGGTATGTCGCGGTCGGTCTTCTGCTGGTACTTCGCATAGCCCTTGTACCAGTCGGTGATGCGGGGCCACAGCGTCGCCTTCTCCTCGGCGGTGGCCACCCGGGCCGTCTTGGACTCCGTCTCCGCATGCCGCTGGATCGCGACCGCCGGGTCGGCCACGATGTTGAGGTACCACGCCGGGTGGCGGTCCTGCCCCCCGTTGGAGGCGATCAGCACGATGTGATCCCCGTCGGGGAAGTAATTGAGCGGCGTGGTCCTCGGCTCCCCCGACTTCCGGCCGGTGGTGGTGAGCAGGAGGATGTTGGCACTGCCCAGCTTCCCGCCGACAGCGCCCTTGGTCGCCCGGTAGATCCGGGCGTGCACGGCAGGGAGCAGCCGGTTCACGTGGTCACGAACAGTCGGCATGACCTGCAGGCTACCGTCCGGGCACGTGCGGGGGTGTCCCGCCGTGGGTGACGCGTTTGCGGTGGTACCGGAGAGCTGGTATTCCCTTTCGGAAGATCATTTGGAAAGCTGGCGATCGGACGGGAGCATCCATGCACGGAGGGCCAGGTACCTGGCTGCGAGGGCGGGCGGCGGTCGCCGGGTTCGGCCATACCCGCTACGGTCGCCGGGGAGAGCTGTCGGCCGCCGGGACCATCCCGCTCGTCGTGGAGGCGGTGCTCGGGGCGTGCGAGGACGCAGGCATCCCGCCGTCGGAGCTCGACGGCTTCTCCTCGTACTCGGGCGACTCGGCCGACGCGGCCCGGTTGGCGACGGCCCTCGGCATCGACGAGCTCCGGTTCACGGCGATGGGCTGGGGCGGCGGAGGGGGCGGCATGGGTGGCGCGTACCTGTACGCGGCCATGGCGGTGGCCACCGGCCAGGCGAACTACGTGGCGGTCACCAGGGGGGTCATCCAACCACCCGAGGCCCGCTTCGGGTCGTTCGCCGGGATGGCGGTCCAACGGTACCCCGCCATGACCTCACCGGGTCAGGCGTTCGCCCTCGCCGCCCGGCGCCACATGCACGAGTTCGGGACGAGCATCGACCACTTCGGGGAGGTGGCGATCAACGCCAGGCTCAACGCGGCCAGCAATCCCGACGCCCGCTTCCGTGACCCGATCACCATGGAGGACCACCACTCGTCGCGGCTCATCGCGGACCCGCTGCGCCTGTTCGACTTCTGCATGGAGTCCGATGTCGGAGCGTGCTGCATCGTCACCTCGGCCGAGCGGGCACGAGACCTTCGCCAGCCGCCCGCCTACATCGCCGGGGTGTCCATGGGTGCCCCGAGGCGATGGGGGGGTGGCCATTTCTGGTTCCCCCAGACCGGGGGAACGGGGTACCAGATGGCGCCGCAGGACTTCACGTCGGCCGGCCACCGAACGATCGCCGACAACCTTTACGCCAACGCCGGGATGGGGCCGGGCGACGTCGACGTGGCCCTGATTTACGACCACTTCACCCCAATGGTGCTGATGAAGCTCGAGGACTACGGGTTCGTCGAGCCCGGCGAGTCCGGCCCGTTCGTCGCGGACGGGAACATCCGGCGCGACGGCAGCCTCCCGGTCAACACCCACGGCGGCAATCTGGCGGAGGTGTACGCGCACGGGATGACCCACGTGTTCGAGGCGGTGCGGCAGATGCGGGGAACGTCGCCGAACCAGATCGAAGGCGCCGAGGTCGCCCTGGTGGTGGCCGGCGCGAGTCCCGCCCCGTCGGGGGGGCTGCTCATCACCAAGGACGGAGGGGCCCGACCGTGACCCGAGCAGCCGATACCGAGGCGACCGAGATACTCCGGAAGCAGCTCCCGCTGCCGGGCTGGAGCGATCTGACCGCGCCGTACTGGCAGCATGCGGCCGAGGGCCGGCTGGTGATCCAGCGCTGCCGGCAGTGCGGCGTCCACCGGTGGGAGCCGGTGGAGATCTGCTACGCCTGCCACTCGTGGGACTGGGACTGGGATCCGGTGGGCGGCGCCGGCACCGTCTATACGTACACGTGGGCCGACATGCCACGGGAGCCGGGCGCGGACCTCGTGAACCTCGCCGTGGTGGAGCTCGACGGAACCGAGGGCGATCCGGTCCGTCTGCTGACCTGGGTCGAAGGGGCGGACAGGGAGAGCCTCCGATGCGGTCTGCCCGTTCAGGTGGCCTTCGACCCGCTGGGCGACGGGCTGGGCGTCCCCTACTTCCGGCCACGGTCGATCACCGCCCCATGAGCAGGGCCGGCACCACGAGACCGACCGGTGACTGAAGCGCTGAGTGGCCTGAGGGTGGTGGAGCTCTCCACCACGATGACGGGAGCCCAGGTCGGGCAACTGCTGGGGGACTTCGGCGCGGAGGTCGTGATGGTCGAGCCGCGGGGAGGGAGCCGGCTCCGCTCCCAGCCGGCGTTCCCGTTCTGGGCGAGAGGGAAGAAGAGCATCGAGCTCGACCTGCACGACCCGGTCGATCTCGGCGTGGCCACCGGGCTCGCGGCCTCGGCCGACGTGGTGATCGAGACGTTCCGCCCCGGGGTGGCCGATCGCCTCGGCCTCGGGTACGACTCGCTCGGCAGCCAGAACCCGCGACTCGTTCACGTCTCCGTCACCGGTTTCGGCCGGACCGGTCCGTACGCCGGGACGAAGGGCTACGAACAGCTGGTCCTGGCCAAGGTCGGGGCGCTCAGCGCGTTCGCGGGAATGGTGACCCGCCCCGGGCCGGCCTACGTGTCGGTCCCGTTCTGCTCGTGGAGCGCCACCCAGGCCGCCCTGCAGGGAATCCTGGCCGCCCTGTTCGAGCGGGAGCGCAGCGGCCTCGGCCAGTGGGTCGAGGCCAGCCTGGCCCAGTCGGTCGGCGCGCTCGACCCGTGGGGTTGGATCGTCCACTGGATCTCCCGGCAATTTCCGGACGCATTCTCCGCGGCTCCACCGGTCTCCCCGGACGGCACCCCGAACAGCTCCTTCGTCTTCCGCCTCCTCGTCGCCCTGACCGCCGACGGACGGTGGTTACAGTTCTCGCAGGTCCAGCCGCGGCTCTTCCGTGCGCTGATGACGGCGCTCGGGTTCGACTGGATGTGGGACGACCCGAGATGGCGAACAGCACCCGAGTTCGAGGACCCGGCGATGCGGGTGGAGTTCTGGGGGTTGATGCTCGAGAGCGTGCGCCGGAAGACCCTGGCCGAATGGCAGGAGATCTTCGCGTCCGACCACAACGTGTGGGCCGAGGTCTTCCGCCACGGTTCCGAATTGCTCCACCACCCCCAGATGGTGCACAACGGGATGGTCGCCGAGGTCGCCGACCCCGACCTCGGGACCGTGCGCCAGCCCGGGCCCCTCGTCCGGGCGAGCGGTACCCCGGCCCGGATCGAGCGCTCCGCCCCCCGGCTCGATGCGGACGGGGCCGAGCTGCGGGCCGGGGACCGGGCCGGGCCCGGGTCCCCGGGACCGGCCGTCCCGTCCCGGCCGGCCCCAGTCCCTGCCGCCCAGGCCGGCCGGCCCCCGCTCGACGGGGTCACGGTGCTCGAGCTGGGAACCTTCTTCGCCGCCCCGTTCGGCGTCACCCTGCTGACCGACCTCGGGGCCAGGGTGATCAAGATCGAACCGCTCGGCGGGGACCCGATGCGGAGCATCCTCCCTTTCCCCGAGACCGGAGCGGCGCGGGTCCTGCAGGGCAAGGAGAGCGTCGCCCTCGACATGGGCAGCGACGAGGGGCGTGCGATCATCCACGAGATCGCCCGCCGGTCCGACCTCGTCCTTCAGTCGTTCCGGGCAGGGGTGGCCGAGCGGCTGGGGGTCGACGACGCCACCCTCCGGGCGATCAATCCCGATCTCGTCTACCTCAACGCACCGGGTTACGGCGTGGACGGCCCCAACGGGCACTGCCCGGCCTTCGCCCCGACCATCGGAGCAGGTGCCGGGTTCGCCTGGCGCAACATCGGGACCGGGGTCCGCGAGGAGCCGGGACTCGACCTCAGCGAGATCAAGGCCGGCTCCATCCGCTTGACGGCGGCCGCCGGCCCGAGTTTCGCCCAGGCCGACGGCGTCGCCGCCGTGGGTGTCGCCACGGCGCTGTTGCTCGGCCTGGTGGCCCGCCAACGGGGGGCGGGCGGCCAGAGCATGCTGACGACCATGCTGTCGACGGCGGCGCACGCGCTCTCCGAGGACATGGTCGAGTATGCGGATCGCGGCGCGATCGCCACCCCCGACGTCGACCTGCTCGGCCTGCACGCTCTCTACCGCCTGTACGAGACGTCGGACGGCTGGGTGTTCCTCGCCGCCCCCGAAGAAGATGACTGGGACGCCCTGTGCGCGTTCGCCGGGCCCGGCACGGGCCTCGGGGAGGACGGGCGCTTCCTGACCCCGGAGGACCGGGACCGCCACGACGACGCTTTGGCCGGGGAGCTCGCCGCCCTGTTCCTGACGAAGCCCGCAGCGGATTGGGAACGGGGTCTCTCGGCCGTCGACGTGGGATGTGTGGAGGTCGCCCCGGCCCCGGCGGAGGCCAATTACCTCGATGACGCGTTCGGTCGGGCTCACGGGTTCGTCGTCGACGCCCCGCATCCCACCTTCGGAGAGCATCCCCGGCTGGCTCCGCTGGCGCACTTCTCGCGGTCGCGGGTCACGGCGGGGGGAGGGTGCCTCCTCGGACAGCACACCGAATCGGTGTTGACCGAGCTCGGTCACACTCCGGCGAGGATCGCCGAGCTGCGAGCTGCCGGAGTCATCGGTACGTAGGGACGGGGACGGGGACGGTCCGGGTGCCCGCTCCCGCCCCCGTGTCCCGACGCGGCGTCCCTTGTGGTCCCGCACCCCGGTAGCTTGCGGGAACGGACCGCGGGGCGAAGGGCGCGCCGGCGGGCCACAGAGGAGGGACATGATCGATCTGCCCGGTTACGACGAGCTCCCGGCGGCACCGGAGGGGGGGAGGAGCGGTTGGGGGGTTTTCGGCCCCGACGACAACGTCGGCCTGTTCAACCTCCTCACCCCCGAGCGCCTGGTGGACGCGGCCCGGCTCATCCGGAAGGGAGCGATCTTCCCGCTCGACGCGCCGGTGGACGCGTTCTCCCCCCCGATCGCCGCCTCGCGTGGTATCCCGCGGCACCGGATCCTCCACGAGCCCGGCGGGATCGGCTTTGACGACGTGTACGACAACTTCTATCCCCAGGGGTCGAGCCAGTGGGACTCCCTCGGCCATGTCGGGTACGCCCCCGGCGTCTTCTACAACGGCGCCACCGAGGACGACATCGCGTCGGGACGGCGCAACACCATCGAGCACTGGGCCCGCCGGGGGTTGGCCGGCCGGGCCGTCGTCCTCGACATGGTCCGCACCATGGCCGAGGCCGGGCGCCCCTATGACCCCGGGACCAACACGGCCTTCAGTGTCGAGGACCTCGAGCTGGCCCGCCGGCGGGCGGGCGTCGACCTCGTCGCCGGCGACATCCTCCTGCTGCACACGGGTTTCGCCGCGTGGTTCCAACAGCAGGCACCGCGGGCCCGGGCCGCCCTGGCGCGCAACGTCTCGACTCCCGGGCTGGCGCACGGCGAGGACATGTGCCGCTACCTGTGGGACTGCCACGTCTCGGCCGTCGCCTCCGACACCTTTGCAGTGGAGGCCTTCCCCGCGGAGCGTGGCAGCGCCACCGGCTTCCTCCACCGCATGCTCATCGGACAGTTCGGGATGGCGCTCGGAGAGCTGTGGTGGACCGAGGACCTGGCCGCCGACTGTGCCGAGGACGGAGTGTACGAGGTGTTCCTCGCCAGCGCGCCGATGAACGCGCCCGGGGCCATCGGGTCCCCGGCCAACGCCCTCGCCATCAAGTGAGGCACGCGGCCGCTGACCACGGCGAGACGCACGGCGAGACGCGCAGCGGACCGCCCGGTGAGCCGACTGGGGGGTCGAGACGATGAGCAGCACGACCGGGTGCGACATGAAAGCGGAGACGATCGAGATCACCGGTCACGGGGGCGACCGGATCGAGGCCTATCTGGCGCAGCCGCTCCCCGAAGCGCCCCGCGGTGGCGTGGTGGTGCTCCACCACATGCCGGGGTATGACGAGGCGACCAAGGAGATAACCCGGAAATTCGCCTTTCACGGGTACCTCGCCATCCTCCCGAACCTCTATTCGAGGGAGGCGCCGGGAGCGAGGCCCGACGATGCCGCCGCCGCGGCCCGGGCCCAGGGCGGCGTCCCCGACGACCGCCTCGTCGGGGACGCCGGCGGAGCGGCCGCGTTCCTGCGTTCCCTGGGCTCCTCCAACGGCAAGGTGGGCACTATCGGCTACTGCTCGGGCGGCCGTCAGTCGTTCCTCGCCGCGTGCAGCCTCCCGCTCGACGCGGCGGTGGACTGCTACGGCGCCTTCGTCACCGGGACCCCGCCGGAGGGGGCGCCGCTGAGGATCGGGCCCGTCGTCCACCTGGCCGAGAGCCTGTCGTGCCCGTTGCTGGGCCTGTTCGGGGCCGAGGACAAGTACCCGTCGCCCGCCGCCACGGCCGAGCTCCGCCAGGCGTTGAACGAGCACGGGAAGGAGTTCGAGTTCCACACGTACGAGAACGCCGGTCACGGGTTCTTCGGGACCGACCGGCCGAGCTACCGCCCCGAGGCGGCCAACGCCGGCTGGCAGGAGATCTGGCGTTTCCTCGGCAAGCATCTCAACGACTGAGGGGAATCGCATGTGCACCTACCAGACCGAACGGCTGGCCGTCTCACCGGCCAGGGTCGATCGACCGTTCTGACGGGCCCGTCTCCGCGGGGTACAGTACGACGTAATCCGTGGCAAGCCGGAGGAAGAAGCGTGCCTGCAACCGTGGTCGTCGGCACTCAGTGGGGCGACGAGGGCAAAGGCAAGCTCACCGACCTGCTTGCCGGCGAGATGGACCTGGTCGTGCGCTACCAGGGCGGCCACAACGCCGGCCACCGAATCGTGGTCGACGGCGAGGTGTTCGCCCTGCAGCTGGTCCCGAGCGGGATCCTTTACGCTCACATCACCCCGGTCATCGGCAACGGCGTCGTCGTCGACCCGGCCGTGCTGCTCGACGAGCTCTCGGCATTGGAGGCCAAGGGCGTCGACACCAGCCGCCTGGTCGTCAGCGGCAACGCCCACCTGATCATGCCCTACCACCAGGAGCTCGACCGGGTCACCGAGCGGTACCTCGGGAAGAACGCCCTCGGGACCACCAAGCGGGGGATCGGCCCGGCCTACGCCGACAAGGCGATGCGGGTCGGGCTCCGGGTGCAGGACCTGCTCGACGCCAAGATCTTCCGGCAGAAGCTGGACGTGGCGCTGAAGGAGAAGAACGCCGTCCTGGCCAAGGTCTACAACCGCCTGCCGCTGTCGGCCGACGAGATCGCCGCCCGCTACCTCGACGAGTACGCGCCTCGCCTCGCCCCCATGGTGGGCGACGCCGTAGGCATCGTGCACGAAGCGCTCGACGCCGGTCGCCACGTCCTCATGGAGGGTGCGCAGGCCACCTTCCTCGATCTCGACCACGGGACCTACCCCTTCGTGACGTCCTCCAACCCGGTGGCCGGCGGCGCGTGCACGGGGACCGGGCTCGGGCCCCGGGCCATCGACCGGGTCATCGGGATCGCCAAGGCCTACGTCACCCGGGTCGGCGCGGGACCGTTCCCCACCGAGCTGACCGGCGAGATCGGGGATCTGCTGGTCGAGCGGGGGCGGGAATTCGGGACCAACACGGGCCGGCAGCGGCGCTGCGGCTGGTTCGATGCGGTGATGCTCCGTCAGGCGGTCCGTCTGAACTCCCTGAGCGAGGTGGCGCTGACCAAGCTCGACGTGCTCGACACCTTCGAGACGGTGAAGGTCTGCGTCGCCTACGAGGCCGAGGGGCGCCGGTACACCCACACCCCGTACCACCAGAGCACCCTGCACCAGGTCAGGCCCGTGTACGAGGAGCTCCCGGGCTGGCGCACCGACCTGACCGGCGCGACGACGTTGAGCGACCTCCCCGCCGCCGCCCGGCGGTACGTCGACTTCCTCTCCGAGCAGATCGGTGTCCCGGTGCGCCTGATCGGTGTGGGCCCGGGCCGCGAGCAGTTCGTTTCCCTCGCCACGGCGTGAGGGCCTCGTGACGGTGTGCGTGGTGGGCGGGGGCGGCCGTGAGCACGCGCTGGCGACCGTGCTGGCCCGGAGCGACGACGTCGTGGTGACGCCGGGCAACCCCGGGATGCCCGCGGTCAGCCCCGAGGGGCACCGGATCAGCGTGACCCCCGCCCCGGCCGCCGAGGTCGACGCCGAGCTCGTCGTCATCGGCCCCGAGGTTCCCCTGGTCGACGGCCTGGCCGACCGGCTGCGGGCCAGGGGCCGCCTGGTGGTCGGCCCGGGTGCCGACGGAGCCCGGCTCGAGGCGTCGAAGGCTTTCATGAAGGAGATGCTGGCGGGCGCAGGCGTTCCGAGCGCCCGCTTCGGGGCTTTCGACCGGGTGGACGAGGCGGTGGCGTACCTTCGCTCGCTGCCCGGGCCATGGGTGGTGAAGACCGACGGCCTCGCCGCGGGGAAGGGCGTGCTCGTCACCCCCGACCTCGCCGAGGCCGAGGCGGACGTGGTCGCAAAGCTCTCCGGCGCGGCGTTCGGCGACGCCGGGCGCCGGGTGGTGGTGGAGGAGGGGCTCGTCGGCGCCGAGTGCTCGCTCCTCGCCCTTTGCGACGGCCGGCGTGTCGTGCCGCTCGCCCCGGCACAGGACTTCAAACGGGTGGGCGACGGGGACACGGGCCCCAACACCGGCGGCATGGGGGCGTACTCGGGGGTCCCCGGGGTCGACGGGGCGATGGTCGACCGGCTGATGGACGAGGCGGTCGAGCCGTTGGTTCGCCGCCTGCGTGCCGCGGGCATCGACTACCGGGGCGTCCTGTACGCCGGGATCATGCTCACCCCCGACGGACCGAAGGTGCTGGAGTACAACGTCCGCTTCGGTGACCCCGAGACCCAGGTGGTCATGCCCAGGTTGGCCGACGACCCCGTCGAGCTGCTGCGTCGCGTGGCCGAGGGCCGCCTGCCGTCGTCGGCACCGCGCTTCGGCACCGAGCCGGCTGTCTGCGTCGTGCTGGCGTCGGAGGGCTACCCGGCCAATCCGAGGTCCGGCGATCCGATCAGCGGGTTGGGCGCCGACGGCCAGCTCGAGCAGCCGGTGCCCGGCACCACCGTGTTCCATGCCGGCACGGCGTCGAGCCCGCCGGCGGGGTTCACCACGGCCGGCGGCCGGGTACTCGGGGTGAGCGCCCTGGCTCCGACCCTGGCAGAGGCCCGCGAGCGCGCCTACCTGGCGGCCGGGCGCGTCGGTTGGCGCGGCATGCAGTTCCGCCATGACATCGCCGAGCGGGCCACCGCGGCCGCCGGCTCCGGGGCTGCACGGTGATCCCCCGTTACTCGCCGGCCGACATGGCCGCGCTCTTCAGCGACGAGGCCCGGATGGCCATGTGGTTGGAGGTGGAGCTGCTGGCCACCGAGGGTCAGGCCCGGTCGGGCGTCGTCCCACCCGGTGCGGCGGCGGCGTGCCGGCAGAGGGCGCCCCGGGTGGACGCCGAGATGGTGGCCGCGGTGAACGAGCGCGAGCGGGTCACCGACCATGACGTCGCCGCCTTCGTCGACGTCGTGCAGGACCGGATCGGGGCTCCCGAGGGCTCGTGGATCCACTTCGGCCTGACGTCCTCGGACGTGGTGGACACCGCCCTGTGCGCCACCCTCGTCCGCGCGGCGGACCTGCTGCTCGCGGCCGCCGACGATCTGGTGGAGGCCCTCCGGGACCGCGCGGTGGAGCTGGACGGGGCACCGGTGACCGGCCGGACGCACGGGATGCACGCCGAGGCGACGACCTTCGGCGCCAAGTTCGCCCTCTGGGCCCTTCAGGCCGACCGGGACCGCCAGCGCCTGCGCAACGCCCGCGAGCGCGTCGCCGTCGGCAAGCTCTCCGGGGCCGTCGGCACGTACTCCAACATCGATCCCGAGGTGGAGGCGTTCGTCTGCGGCTCGCTCGGCCTGGTGCCGGTGCCCGCCACCCAGGTCATCGCCCGGGACCGCCATGCCGAGTACCTCTGGGCCTGTGCCGCGGTCGGGGCGACGGTCGAACTGATCGCCACCGAGATCCGCCACCTGGCCCGGAGCGAGGTCGGCGAGGCCGAGGAGGCCTTCGGTGCCGGGCAGAAGGGCAGCTCGGCCATGCCCCACAAGCGCAACCCCATCGTCTCGGAGCGGCTCTGCGGGCTGGCCCGGGTGCTGCGGGGCTACGCCGGAGCCGGGCTGGAGGACGTCGCCCTCTGGCACGAGCGGGACATCTCGCACAGCTCGGTGGAGCGCGTGGTGCTCCCCGACGCCTCCCTGTTGGCCTGCTACGTGCTGCGCAAGGCCAGGGACCTCGTCACCGGGCTGGTCGTGCACCGCGAGCGGGCGGTGGCCAACCTGACCGAGGGGTCCCGCGGGCTGGTCTTCAGCCAGTCGGTGCTGCTCGCGCTGGTGTCCTCGGGGATGACGCGGGACGAGGCCTACCGGATCGTGCAGCGTGACGCCCGGCGGGCCTGGGCCGAGAGCCGCCCGTTCCGCGAGGTGTTGAGCGCCGACCGCGACGTGACGCTCGACGCCGCCCAGCTCGACGAGGCCTTCGATCTCGACCGGGCCCTGCGCCACGCCGGCCGGTTCATCGACGCGCTCCGCGACGTGCCGGGAAGGGCCGGAGGGGGAGCTCCTTGAGCGGCGCCCCTCCGCTGCTCCACCGGGGCAAGGTGCGCGAGCTGTACGACGCCGGCGACGGCCTGCTCCTGATGGTGGCCTCCGACCGGATATCGGCGTTCGACGTGGTGATGGCCGAGCCCATACCCGACAAGGGCCGGGTCCTCACCGCGATGACCGTGTTCTGGTGCGAGGAGCTGGCCGACCTGGCGCCGGGGAGCCTGGTGACCGCCGATCCGTCGGCGATCGCCCGGAGGGCACCGGGCGCCGAGGCCCTCGGGGACCTGGCCGGGCGCGCCATGCTGGTGCGCAGGGCCGAGATGCTCCCGCTCGAGTGCATCGTGCGCGGCTACCTCGCCGGGCAGGCCTACAGCGAGTACGCGGCGAGCGGGACGATCCACGGAGCGGCCATGCCCGCCGGGCTCAGGCTCGCCGACCGGTTGCCCGAGCCGATCTTCACGCCGTCCACCAAGGCCACCGAGGGCCATGACGAGAACATCGACTTCGCCGCGGCGCAGGACCTGGTCGGCCACGAGTCGGCGGCCGCGGCCCGGGACCTCTGCCTGGCGCTGTACGCGCGGGCGGCGGCGAGGGTGGAGGCGGCCGGCTTCGTGCTCGCCGACACCAAATTCGAGCTCGGGCTGGTGGACGGCCGGCTCACCCTGTGCGACGAGGTGGTGACGCCCGACTCGTCGCGGCTGTGGCCCCTCGGCGAGGTCGTCCCCGGGACCACCCCGCCGGCGTTCGACAAGCAGCCCCTGCGCGACTGGGTCGACGCCCAGCCCTGGGACAAGCGACCACCGCCGCCGGCGCTGCCTCCCGAGGTGGTGGCCGCTACGTCGGCCCGGTACGTGGCCGCGTACGAGCGGGTGACCGGCCGGTTGCTGCGGGACTGGTACGGTGCGCGCCAATGAGGTACTCGGCCCGTGTGGAAGTCCGGCTCCGTCCCGGCATCGCCGACCCCGAGGGCGCCACCATCGAGCGGGCGTTGCCCGCGCTGGGCTTCGACGACGTGCACCACGTCCGGGCCGGACGGTCCTTCGCCTTTGAGGTTGAGGCCCCCGACGAGGAGGCGGCCCGGGCCCGGGCCGTCGAGCTGGCCGACCGGCTGCTGGCCAACCCCGTCATCGAGCAGAGCGTGCTCGAGCTGACCGGCCCGAGCTGAGCGCGATGGCCACCCGGGTCGGGGTCGTGGTGTTCCCCGGGACCAACTGCGAGCACGACGTGGCGGTCGCCGTGGAGCGTCTGGGCGCGTCGGCCACCCTGGTCTGGCACGGGGGGCCGGCACCGGGTGATCTCGACGCCGTCGTCCTGCCGGGCGGGTTCGCCCACGGCGACTACCTCCGGCCCGGTGCGCTGGCCCGGTTCTCGCCTGTGATGGCGTCCGTTGCCCGCTTCGCCGCAGCCGGCGGGCCCGTTGTCGGGATCTGCAACGGGTTTCAGGTGCTGACCGAGGCCGGCCTGCTCCCGGGGGCGCTGCAGAGGAACCGGAACCTCCGCTTCCTGTGCATGCCGACCGCTCTCCGCGTGTCGTCGACCCGCTCGGTGCTGACCGGGCTCGCCGCGCCCGGCGCCGAGCTGATCGTGCCGATCAACCACTTCGCCGGCAGCTACGTGTGCGACGAGCGCACCCTCGACGAGCTGCGCGCCGAAGATCGCGTGGTGCTCCGCTATGTCCACAACCCGAACGGGTCGATCGACGACATCGCCGGCATCTGCAACGCGGCGGGCAACGTGGTGGGCCTCATGCCTCACCCCGAGAGAGCCTCCGACGAGCTCCTCGGGTCGACCGACGGGCTCGTGCTGTTGCGGTCGCTGCTGGCCGCCGCCGCCGCCGGGCGGGCCGCCGCTTGAGCGTCAGCCCCGGGTGCGGGCGATGCCGGCCCGCTGCAGAGCGGCGGCGCTGACGCCGGCCGCCCTCCACGTGCCGTAGGTGATCCCCTTGCGCTGCCCGTAGGACTTCGCGACCTTCACGAACTGCTTCTCGAGGTCGGTGAGGTCGTGCACGTCACCCACCCGGGCCCGCTCGTCCTGGAGGTCCTTCTTTTCCTGCAAGAGGTGGAGCCTAGAGAGCGGATCGGCACTGTTCAGCTCGGCATCAATGGAGGCCAACTTCCGATCGATGGATGCCGGGGTCCGCTTCCGTCCCCGCTTGGGGCGCGAGGACTCGAGCGCCTCGAGGTAGCGGCGGACCGCGAGCCCCTCCTCGCGACCCTTGGCCAGGGCTGCCTTGTGCTCCGCCGTCATCGACCGGCGAGATGGTCGTGTCTTCTCTCGTGCCATGGATCCACTCTCTCTCATCGGACGGAATTTCGCAAATGTCATCGCTCGATTTGCGATCACGGGGAACCCCCCAATACGTGTATGTGACTATCCTTACCTTTGCAGTCAGCCTCAAACAATTACTACCTGACTCCTCAAATGTCCGGCCCGGGTTCGTGTCCTGGGGCCGTGCCGGAGGCCGGTGCTCGACCGTCTCGCCGGTGCCCGGAGCCCGGAGCCGACGTGCCGTCGCGGCGCTCCCCGCTACCGTGTCCGTGATGCCCAACGCCGAGCAGGAGACCGGGGACCAGCCGATCCACCGGGCCCTGGGGCTCACCGACGCCGAGCTCGAGGACGTGCGGAGGGTCCTCGGGCGCGACCCCAACCATCTCGAGCTGGCGCTGTACGCCGTGATGTGGAGTGAGCACTGCTCGTACAAGTCCTCGCGCCTCCACCTGCGGCGCCTGCCGACGACCGGGCCGGGCGTGCTCGTCGGCCCGGGGGAGAACGCCGGGGTGATGGACGCGGGAGACGGCATCGCCGTCGCCATCCGCATCGAGAGCCACAACCACCCGTCGGCCATCGAGCCCCACCAGGGGGCGGCCACCGGCGTCGGGGGGATCCTCCGCGACATCTTCACCATGGGGGCGCGGCCGCTCGCGGTGATGGACCCGCTCTTCTTCGGGCCGCTCGACGAGCCCCGCCAACGGTGGCTGTTGGAGGGGGTCGTCTCGGGGATCTCGAGCTACGGCAATTCCGTCGGGGTCCCCACCGTCGGGGGGGAGCTGACCTTCGACCCGTGCTACGCGCAGAACCCGCTCGTCAACGTGCTCTGCCTCGGGGCGCTCCCGGTGGAGCGCCTCGTCCTCGGGCGGGCATCGGGGGAGGGAAACCTGGCGGTGCTGCTCGGCTCCACCACCGGGCGCGACGGCATCGGCGGGGTCAGCGTGCTGGCGTCGGCCGGGTTCGCCGGTGACGGGGAGGGCGGGCAGGCCGACGAGGCCAAGCGCCCGAGCGTGCAGGTGGGCGATCCCTTTGAGGAGAAGCGGCTGATCGAGGCCTGCCTGGCGCTGCTCGACGAGGGGCTGGTCGTCGGGATTCAGGACCTCGGCGGGGCCGGGCTGGTCTGCGCGACCAGCGAGACCGCGGCCCGGGGCGGGGTCGGCATGGACGTCGACGTGTCGGCGGTTCCCCGCCGCGAGGAGGGGATGGAGCCCTGGGAGGTGATGACCAGCGAGAGCCAGGAGCGGATGCTGGCCATCGTGACCCCCGAGGACCTGCCGGCGGTCACCGAGGTGTGCCGCCGCTGGGAGGTCCGGGCCACCGTCGTCGGTCGGGTCACCGACCCCCAGCCCGCCGCGGGACCCGTCCCGGAGGGGGCGCCACCGGTCGGCCGGCTGCGGGTCCGGCAGGGGTTCGACGGCCCGGTCCTCGCCGACGTGCCCGCCGGCTCCCTCGCCGACGACGCCCCGCTGTACGAGCGGCCGCTCGCCCCGCCGGCCGACCTGGCCGCCCGGGCCGCCGATGATCCCGGCCGGATCCCGGCTCCGGCCGGCTGCGCGGCCGACCTGCTGGCGCTGCTGCGCGACCCGAGCTGGGTCTACCGCCAGTACGACCACCAGCTCTTCCTGAACACGGTGGTCGGGCCCGGGGGAGACGCCGCCCTGCTGCGGTTGGCCGGGCCGGGCCTCCCCCCGAGCCGGCGCGGGATCGCCGTGTCGACCGACTCCAGCCCGCGCTGGTGTGCCATCGACCCGCGGGCCGGCACCGCGATGGTGGTGGCCGAGGGCGTCGCCAACCTGGCCTGCGTGGGCGCCCGGGCGGTTGCGGTGGTCAACTGCCTCAACTTCGGGAACCCCGAGCACCCCGAGGTGATGTGGCAGCTGTCGGAGTCGATCGACGGCCTGTCGGAATCGTGCCGGAGCCTGGGGCTCCCGGTGATCGGCGGCAACGTGAGCCTCTACAACGAGAGCGGCGGCGCCGACATCGACCCGACCCCGGTCATCGGGGTCCTCGGGCTGGTCGAGACCGTCCTGCGCCCGCCCCCCGGGGTCCGGTGGTCAGAGGGTGACTCGGTCGTCCTCCTCGGGGAGCGCACCGCCGCCGACGTCCCGCCGCGGGCGGGCTTCGGCCCCGGCGCCCCCCCTCCTCCCGCCCGCCACCCGCTGGGCGGCAGCCGCTGGGCGGTGGAGGTGCACGGTCACCGGGGGGGCTCGCTCCCGCCCCTCCACCTGGCCGCTCACGCCCGCCTGACCGAGTTGGTGGCCGACCTGGTTGCCGACACGGTGGCGGGGCGCGACGGGCTGCTCGGCGGGGTCCACGACGTGTCGGCCGGGGGCCTCGGGGTGGCGTTGGCCGAGATGGCCGTCGGGTCGGGGACCGGGTGCGACGTGGGCGGGGTGGAGGGGCATGCCGAGCTGTTCTGCGAGCTCCCCTCGCGGGTGCTGGTGGCGACGGCCCGGGTCGACGAGGTGCTCGAGGTCGCGGCCCGCCGGGGGGTGCCGGCGGTGGTGCTCGGCCGGGCCGGCGGCGACCGCCTGCGGGTGGACGGCCTGGTGGACGTCGCCGTGGCCACCGTGCTTGAGGGCTGGGCCGGAGCGGTGCCCCGTGCCCTCGGCGAGACCGGCTGAGCGCGACCACCGCCCTCACGGCCGGCGGGTGGCTGTGTCGACTACCGCCCTGTGTCGACTACCGCCCCGTGTCGACTACCGCCCTGTGTCGACTACCGCCCCGTGTCGACTACCGCCCCGGCGGGTGGCTGTGTCGACTACCGCCCTGTGTCGACTACCGCCCCGGCGGGCGGCGGGCGGCCAGGCGCTCGAGCACCTCGTCGGGGACCTTCAGGTCGCCGCGGCCGGTACCGACGGTGAGGTCGGGCTTGGTCGACCCGTGGTGGTCGGAGCCGCCGGTGGCCACCAGGTCGTGACGCCGGGCCAGCTCGGTCAGCGCGGCCCGCTCCTCACGGGTGTAGCGGCCGTATATCGCCTCAACGCCGGCGAACCCGGCCTCGGCGAGCTCGCCGACCGCCGACGAGAGCTCCGCGGGCGCCAGGCCCAGGGCGAGGGGGTGGGCCAGCACGGCCACCGCGCCCGATGCCCGGGCCAGCGAAGCCACCTCTGCCGGGGCGACCCTGGCCTTGGGGACGTGGGCGGGCCGGCCCGCGCCCAGCCACTTGTCGAACGCGTCGGCCACCGAGGTCGTGGCTCCGTTGCGGGTGAGGACGGCAGCGAAGTGGGGCCGGCCGACGCTGTCCTCGCCGGCCGCCTCCGCCAACACCTCGTCGTAGGTGACGGGGAGCCCCAGCTCGATCAGGCGGGCCGTCAGCTGCCGGTTGCGGGCGACCCGGTCCCGGCGCAGGCGGCCCAGCTCGTCCTGCAGCGGGCCCTCGTCACCGTTGACGAAGTAGACGAGCACGTGGGCGCTCGCGCCCCGGAACGCGCAGGACACCTCGCAGCCCCGGACGAGCTCCACCCCGAGCTCGTCGGCGCGCCGCTGGGCCCTCGCGAGCCCGCTGAGGGTGTCGTGGTCGGTGAGGGCCACGGCCGAGCACTGCACGGCCGTGGCCAGCTCGGCGATACGCTCGGGGGTATCGGTGCCGTCGGAGGCTGTCGAGTGGGTGTGCAGGTCGATCATGTCGATCCGAGGTTACCGGCGCCCCGTCGTGACCTCGGCCGGGGTGGCCGCTCCTGTTCATCGGGACGTCGTGGTGGGCCTGTCGGGGCCTGTGGGAGACTGGGGTCGCCAACGAAGGTGCCCAACGGGTCGACGCGTGCGGGGCGTCGAAGTGACGCGAGCAGGAGAGCTGTGGCGCAGAGGACCGGACGGTGAAGGAGGCCTGCGGGGTCTTCGGGGTGTACGCCCCCGGCCGCGGCGTGGCCCATCTCACCTTCGACGGGATATACGCCCTGCAGCACCGCGGGCAGGAGTCGGCCGGCATGGCCGTCAGCGACGGCGAGACCATCACGGTGATGCGGGACATGGGCCTCGTCACGACGGTCTTCGACGAGCGGACGCTCTCGGGGCTGCCGGGCCACCTGGCCATCGGCCACACCCGCTACTCCACCCACGGCTCGTCGGACTGGGCGGCGGCGCAGCCCGTGTACCGCGACAGCGGAGCGGCCGGTTTTGCCCTCGGCCACAACGGCAACCTGACCAACACCGCCGAGCTGGCCGGCATGGCCGGGATCCTGCCCGGCATGGTCGGCACCGACAGCGACGTGGTGGCCGAGCTCGTGGCCCAGGCCCTCGCCGCGCCCCCCGACGGACCGGGCGGGCTCGCCGGGGGTGATCCACCCGAGACGGACCTGGTGGAAGCGCTCCGGTCGGTGCTTCCCCGGGCGCAGGGTGCCTTCTCCTTCGTCCTGCTCGACGCGACCCACCTTTACGGGGTGCGCGACCCGCACGGGTTCCGGCCCCTGTGCCTCGGCCGGCTCGGTGCGGCCGAGGCCCCCGAGGGCTGGGTGCTCGCGTCGGAGTCCCCGGCGCTCGACGTGATCGGCGCGACCTTCGTCCGCGAGCTCGAGCCCGGAGAGCTGGTGGTGATCGACGAGCACGGTCCGCGGTCCGAGCAGCTGTACCCGCCGGACCAGATCCATCCCCGCCTCTGCATCTTCGAATTCGTGTACTTCGCCCGACCCGACACCCGGCTGTACGGGCGCGAGGTGCACGGTACCCGGCGGCGGATGGGCGAGCTGCTCGCCGTGCAGGCACCGGTCGACGCCGACCTGGTGATGGGCGTCCCCGACTCGGGCGTCCCCGCGGCCGAGGGTTACGCCCGCCGCAGCGGCATCCCCTACGGCCAGGGGCTCATCAAGAACCGCTACATCGGCCGGACCTTCATCAGCCCGGGCAGCCAGGCCCGCTCCGACGCCGTCCGCCGCAAGTTGAACCCGCTGCGGGACAACGTCGCCGGCAAGCGGCTGGTGGTGGTGGACGACTCCATCGTGCGGGGGACGACCACCCGGGCCATCGTCGGGATGCTGCGGGACGCGGGCGCCGCCGAGGTGCACCTGCGGATCTCCTCCCCGCCGTTCAGCTGGCCCTGTTACTACGGGATCGACACGCCGGACCGGGGGGAGCTGCTTGCGGCGCAGCTGAGCCTGGCCGAGATAGAGCGGTTCCTGAACGTCGACTCCATCGCCTACATCAGCCTGGCCAACCTGAAGAGCGCGATCGATGCCCCGGGGGCGGGGTTCTGTGACGCCTGCCTGACCGGGCGCTACCCGGTGCCGGTGCCGGTTTCGCTGGGTGGTGCCCGGTCGGCGGGGCCCGACGCGGTCCGCGCGGGCGCGGCCGACGGCGCCGCCGGAGCGGAAGGGGCGGGAGCCGACCCGGCCACCGCCCTGCAGGCGGCGCTCCCGGGCGTGTGAGCAGGAGATGACCACCGGTGCGGGGCCGGGAGGTCCCGGCGCGACCACCGGGGGCGCCACCTATGCGGGCGCCGGCGTCGACATCGCGGCCGGGGACGCCACGGTCGAGCGGCTGAGGGAGGCCGTCGGCTCGACGGCGCGACCCGAGGTGATCGGGGGGATCGGCGGGTTCGGCGGGCTCTTCGCCCTCGACACCGAGCGGTACCGCCGCCCCGTGCTGGTCTCCTCCGCCGACGGGGTGGGGACGAAGCTGCTGATCGCCCGGGCCACCGGCCGCTACGGCACCGTCGGGATCGACCTGGTGGCCATGTGCGTCGACGACCTGGTCTGCGCGGGCGCCGAGCCTCTCTTCCTTCTCGACTACGTGTCGGTGGGCCGGCTGGTCCCGGACCGGGTGGCCGAGGTGGTGGCCGGGATCGCCGACGGGTGCCGTCAGGCGGGTTGCGCGCTGCTCGGCGGGGAGACGGCGGAGCACCCCGGCGCCATGGCCGACGACGACCTCGACCTCGCCGGCTTCGCGGTCGGGGTGGTGGAGGACGACGCCCGGCTGGGTCCCGAGCGGGTCCGCCCGGGCGACGTGCTGGTCGGGCTGCCCTCCCCGGGCCTGCGGTCGAACGGGTACACGCTGGCCCGGCACGTGCTCCTCGAGCGGGCCGGGCTCGATCTCTCCGGGCCGGCCTGGCCCGGCTCGGCACACTCGCTGGCCGACGAGCTCCTCGTCCCGTCGGTGATCTACGCGCCCGCCGTCCTGGCGGCGACCCGGCAGCTGCCCGGGGGCGTGCACGCCTGCGCCCACGTCACCGGGGGCGGGGTGTCCGGCAACCTGGTCCGGGTCCTGCCACCGGGGTGCGACGCCCGGCTCGACCGCGGGTCGTGGAGAGTGCCGCGGATCTTCACCGAGATCGCCCGGCACGGGGAGGTTGCCGACGACGAGATGGACCGCGTGTTCAACCTCGGCCTCGGGATGGTGCTGGCGGTGGACCCCTCCGCCGCGGACGGGGTCCTGGGGGCGCTCGGGGCGTCCGGTCACGACCCGGTCGTGGTCGGTGAGGTGACCGCCGGCACGGGGCGGGTGGTGCTGCGGTGAGCGCCGAGCTCCCCGAGACGGTGTTCGGCGCGCTGCGGGCGCACCTCCTCGAGCACTCGGTCCGGCGCGGGGACTTCGTGCTCAAGTCGGGGCGCCGCAGCACCTGGTTCATCGACTCGAAGCAGACGGTCTGCCGGCCCGAGGCAATGCTGCTGGTGGCCGACGCGGTGCTGTCGATGGTCCCCGACGACGCCACGGCCATCGGGGGCCTGACCATGGGGGCGGACCCGGTGGCCTTCGTCACCGCGGGCGTCGCTGCGACCCGGGGGCGGCCGCTGAAGGCGTTCAGCGTGCGCAAGGAGGCGAAGGACCACGGCGCCGGCGGGCGGATCGCCGGAGCGCTCGACCCCGGTGACCGGGTGGTGGTGACCGAGGACACCGTGACCCGGGGCACGTCGCTGGTCGAAGCGGCGCTCGCCGTGCGCGAGGCCGGCGCCGAGCCCGTCCTCCTGGTGGCCGTCGTCGACCGGGGGGGCACCGTCGCCGAGATGGCCGCGGCCGAAGGGCTCGCGTTCCGGGCCGTGCTCACCGCCCCGGACCTCGGGTTCCCCTACGAGGGCGGGTAGGAGCGGACAGGACCCCTGCGGGTCCGGGACCCTGCGGGTATCGGGCGGGATCTACCCGGAGGCGAGCGACCGGGCGGCGATCAGGGGAGCTCTCGGGGGTGCGGAGCGAGCCCGGGCAGACCGTCGACGCTGACGGTGTTCTTGTCGGCCCGGTAGGTCACGAGCCCGTCGGGGCCCTTCGTCTCGGCCCAGTGGTCGAGGTTCTCGCGGTGGTGCTCGAACGTCATGACGGGGACGCCGTACCCGCACGAGTCCGAGATCCGCATCACGTCCACCACGACCACCGCCCGGACGCCCGCCTCGGGCGGGAAGAGCGCCGCCAGGTCCCCGTACCGGGGGTCACCCGGCTCGACGGCCTCACCTCTTCCGTGGAGCCGGACGATCCGCGGCGGCCCGGTGAAGGCGCAGAACATGACGACGATGCGGCCGTTCTCGCGCAGGTGGGCGATGGTCTCGACCCCGCTGCCGGTCAGGTCCTGGTAGGCCACCCGCCGGTCGTCGAGGACCACGAGATCGCCCCGGTTGCCCTTGGGCGAGCAGTTGACGTGCCCTTCCGGGCCGAGCGGGGCGGTGGCGACGAAGAACACCGGCTGGGAGAGGACGAACGCCGACAGCTTGTGGTCCAACGCGTCATAGGTCCGGCCCATCCGCCCAGTCTCGCGCCTCCTCCGGCGAGCCGGCCGCGCCGGCAGGGGTCGGGGCGATCAGGCCCAGGCCGCGTGCTCGACCGTGACCTTCGACACGAAGGCCTCGGCGATCCGGCGCGGGGTGCCGGCGAACACCGCGGCCCGCTCGGGTGAGGCGTTGTACACGCTCTCCGCCTCGTCGAAGTCGCCGCCGTGGGTGACTGCCCAGACGAACTGGTTCGTCGACTCGTCGACCAGGGCGAAGAGCACCCGGAACCCGTACTGCTCCCGGACCGGGACCAGGTTGTGCCACCACGTCACGAAGGCATCCATCTCACCTGGTTGGAGCTGGTAGCGACGCAGCTGAACGGTGCTCATGGCGCACCGTAGCATCGGGCCTCGGCCAGGCGTCGGGCCGTTGCGCGGTCCGGCGCCGCCGGGCGGCCTTCCCTGGGATCGAGCCGTGCCCACGGCCCCGCCGGGCGGCCTTCGTTAGGATCGCCCGGTGGAGTTCTCACTCGCCGGGGGGGTCGGTGGCCCGTTCGACACCCGTGATGACCTCGCCGCCTACCTCGAGGCGGTCGCCTCGGCGGGCTTCTCGGCCGTCTCCCTCGGGGCCCAGCAGCTCGCGGCAGCGGGTGAGGGAACCGAGGCGCTCCGGGCGGTGGCCGGGTTGCTGGCGCGTTCGGGACTGCGTTGCTCGGACGTGATGGCGCTGCGCGTGGTCCGCGACGACGATCGCACCCTGCAGGCGGCCGGCGAGATGGCCCGGTCGGTGGAGGCGCTGGGAGCGCGGTTCGTGCTCACGCTCGTCAACACCCGGCTGTCGGAGGAGTCGGTCGACCGCCTGGGTCGTTGCGCCGAGATCGTCGGTTCCGCCGGCGCCCGCTTGGCCATCGAGTTCGTCCCCGGCGGGCCGGTGGACCGGATCGAGTCGGCCGTCAGGCTGGTGGAGCAGCTCGGGGCCGACCGGGCGGGCATCCTGATCGACTCGTGGCACTTCTTCTTCGGGGCGAGCGGGTGGGACGAGCTGGAGGCCGTCCCGCTCGATCTGATCGCCATGGTGCAGTTTGACGATGCCCTCGCCCCGATAGGCGCCGACGTCATGACCGAGACGATGGACCGGCGGACCTGGCCCGGTGACGGGACGCTCGACCTCCCCCGCTTCGCCTCCTGCCTGACCAAGCGGGGTTGGGACGGGCTGGTGAGCGTGGAGGTGCTGTCGGCCGAGCACCGTGCGCTCGACGCCGCCACCTTCGCCATCCGGGCGATGGAGACGTCGCGGCCGTACTGGACCTGAGGGGGAGAGCCTCCCGGGGTGGACCCCTCCCTCAACCGGGTGGAGGATCGCCCGCGACCTTCAGGAACATCTCCTGGGTGAACGTCGCGAGGTGCCGCCCACGACGGTCGAACATGGTGCCGAGCACGAGCCCGCGCGAGTCGCGGGCGGTGAGCGGCCGCACCTCGCAGAAGAACCAGTCGTCGACCGCCGGGACGCGGTGGATCCAGATGGCGTGGTCGAGGCTGCCGAAGTTGCCCGCGGGCCGTCCGCCGGGGGACTCCGGCGGCCAGCCCGTGCCGTAGCCCATGGCCGCGATGGCCGCACCGCCGGCCCGCATGTCCGAGGCGTACACGAGGGCGCACACGTGCAGGGCCGGGTCGTCCGGAAAGGGTGAGGGGACCTTTCCCCACCACCGCACCACGGGGTCCGCCACCTCCACCGTGCGCATCTCGAACGTCGTCTCCCATCCGAAGTGATCGTCCGCCGCGGGGAGACCGTCGGGGTCGGGGATCTCCGGGGGCATGAGGTGCTCGTACTCGGGGCTCGGCTCCTCCACGTGGAACGAGGCCAGCATGGCGAAGATCGTCTTGGCCTCCTGCCGTACCTCGACCCGTCGGGCCGTGTACGTGCGCCCGGAGCGGAGCCGCTCCACGTGGATGTCGAGGGGCAGTGCCGACTGGCCCCGGCGGAGGAAGTAGCAGTGCACCGAGTTCGGCAGGCGGTCGGGAGGCACCGTGAGCGTGGCCGCCCGCAACGCCTGCCCGGCGACCTGGCCGCCGAAGATGTCGCTGCGTCCCGAGCCCGGTGGTGTGTAGCCGCGCCACGCGTCCTCGCCGACGTCCTCGAGGTTCAAGATGCTCGACAGGGTCACGGGCGGAGGAGTGTACCGGCTCCCGGCCACTCGGTCCCGGCCACTCGGCCGGCCGATGGCGTTCGGTCCGGGGCACTCGGCCCGGTCGACGGGGAGGTGGGGCGGGTCGGTCGACGCTGACGAGCTCCACGCGCAGCCCCATGAGCGCGCCGGGATCGATGGCGGCCCGCGGCCCGGCCCTTGGAGGTGCACGCCGATGCCGAGCCGGCGCAGCCGATGGCGAGCTCGGCGTTGCCGAACGCCCCGGCGCCGTTGCCCGATCCTTCGAGCATGCGCCCCGGGGAGAGCTGGAGCGTGCGCTCGATGAGCGGGATCCATTGCTGCCGGTCGGCTACCGCGACGATGATGTGATCGAGACGCCGGATCAGGGCCATCGGTCCTCCGAGGTGGCTAAAAGCGCTGCTTGGCCAACTCGTACACGTCGGCGGGAAGGGGTCCCTTGGAGGCGGCGGCCACGTTGGCCGCGAGGTGGTCCGGGTTCTTCGTGCCGACGATCGTGGTGTGCAGGTCCGGATGGCTGAGGGTGAAGCGGAGCATGAGCTCCATGGGCGACATGTCCCCGAGCAGGTCGTCGAGCTCGGTCTGCTCGAACCGCTCCTTGCGCTCCCGCATCATCTGCTGGTACCACTCGGGGTAGTCGGGCCGCGGCTCGGGCATGCCCCTGGCCACGCCGCCCCGGATGATGGTGCCTCCCCCGGCCAGCGCGGCCGAGGTGATGGCCTCCTCGTGCTCCCGCTCGACCGCGGAGTACGGGATCTGAAACGCGTCGAACACGCCCATGGCGATCTGCGCGGGCAGGTGCGGGAGCGTGCCCGAGATCCCGAGGAAGCGGATCTTGCCCTCGTCACGCAGTGACAGCAGCTCGGCCACCGCGTCGTGCTCGGCCAGTACCTCGGGGGAAGGGCTGATGTGGAACTGCACGAGGTCCACGTGGTCGGTCCGCAGGCGCCGGAGGCTCTGCTCCACCGCGGCCCGGATGTTCTCGCGGGTGAAGGTGTGCTCTCTCGGGCCGTTCGTCGGGGGCGTCTCGCCCACGCCGTCGCCGACCGGGCACCCGCACTTGGAGGCGAGGAAGTACTCGCCCCGCCGGTGCGAGATCGCCCGGCCGACGTGCTCCTCGGACGCGCCGTAGTCCGGCGAGGTGTCGATCAGGTTGATGCCGGCGTCGAGCACCGAGTTGAGGAGTGCGTCCACCGCGCCCGGGTCGAGCCGGCGGCTCCGGAGCTCCATGGCGCCGTACCCGAGCTTGGTGACCTGCTCGCCCGTGCGCCCGAGGGTGGTGGTGGGAAGCGACATGGCGGGATCTTGGCACGCCCGGGGTCGTGGTGCTCGTGTCCCGACGGCTCAGATCCGTTCGAGCGCCCCTCCGTCGAAGATGGGCCGGATGCCCAGCGCCGCGACGTCCGCCTCCATGTCGGCGACGGCCGGCCGTTCCGTGGAGCCCGGCCCGCCCGCCACCTCGAGGGTGGACCGCAGGAGCCGGGCGTCGCTCGAGGAGTTGAGGAAGACGCCGGGCCGGGAGAGCACCCAGCGGACGGCGCGGGCCAACGAGGCCCCGTCCTCGACCGGCTCGTACCAGCTGAAGTGCGGCGAGGTGTCGTCGGTCCAACGCCTGCGGGCGAGCGACTTGATGGTCTGCACGGCCACCCGCCGCTCCGTGCACCGATCGAAGAGCACCTCGGCATCGCGCCGGTACCCGTCGTCCTGCCAGAGGCTGAAGTTGTAGGGGAGGAGGACCGAGTCGAAGTCGAAGCGCTCGAGGCTCCGAAGATGCATGCCGGCGACGCGCAGGCCGTGGCCGGTCACCCCGATGAACCGGACCAGTCCCTCGTCGCGGGCCCTGGCGAGCGCCTCCACCGCACCACCGGGGGAGTGGGCCGTCTCCCACTCGTCCTCCTCCACCAGGTTGTGCAGCTGCACGAGGTCGACCTGGTCGACGCCGAGGCGCCCGAGGGACCGCTCGAGGCCGGCTCTGGCCCCGGCTCCGGTCCGTTCCCCGGTCTTCGTGGCGAGAAAGAACCGCGGGCGATGGCGAGCCATCCACGGAGCGATCCGGAGCTCGGAGTCCCCGTAGTCGGCGGCGGTGTCGATGTGGTTCACCCCGAACTCGAGCAGGATCTCGAGCAGTTGGTCCGCCCTGTCCTGGGACATGCGCCCGAGCGCCGCCGCACCGAACAGGACCCTCGAGCTCTGGTGGCCCGTCCGTCCGAACTCCAACTGGTCGAGCATGTCCGGGTTCCTCCTCGGCTCTCAAGCACCCACGTACGCCTGCCGGCCCCCGGGAGAGGAGCCGACCCACGCCACGGAGGAGCACCACCCGCTCGGCTCCGGACGGGACGACGAGGGTAGCGCTGCATCACCGGGTTCATCATCGCACCCGGCCGGACCCCATCGCACCCGTCGCACCCCGGGGGTGCGTGCCGCCGGCCGGGCGGCCGTGGCGCCCGGGAAGTCCCCGTGCCGTTCCCGAAGGCTCCGGTTAGCATGCCGTTCATGGCTCTCGTCGACCCGGGTCGCCTCCACCGCCTCGCCCTCGCGGTGCACGACTCCGGTGCTGCGGGCGACTGGTTCGACCGGGTCCTCGGAGCGAGACCGCTCCGGCACGACGAGGGTTCCGGCGAGCCGCGTCCACCCGACGAGCGCCGTGGCGGCGGGGAGGCCGACCTCGAAGGGACCGACACCCGCCTGTTCCGGCTGGGGGGATACCCGTTCATCCTCTTGTCGAAGGGAGTGTCGGGCGGCCCGGTGGCCAGGTTCCTCGGCCGCTACGGCCCGGCGGTGCATTCGCTGGCCTGGGAGGTGGGGGACATGTGGACGACCCAGAACCTCCTCGTCCAACGGGGAATCGGGATCGGCGCGGTGAACATCCCCGGCCGTCATTTCTTCATGCACCCGCGAGACACCCACGGCGTGCTCATGGAGTGGACGGACGACACATTCGGGCCCAACGGGGCGTCCGGGGACACGGCGTCCGGGGACACGGCGTCCGGGGACACGGCGTCCGGGGTCGTCGGCGTCGAGAGCCTGGCGTGGGTCACCGCCGCGGTGACCGATGCCGAGGCCACCGCGGCCTTCCTCGGCGATCTCGCCGGTGCCACGCCGGTTGACGGCAATGCCCGAGGTCCGGAGGACCGCGAGCTCACCGTCGACGTGAGGATCGGCGACGTGACCCTCCGCCTGGTCACGCCCTGTTCGGCGGAGAGCCCCTACGCCTCCGTCCTCGGCGGTGGCCCGCGCCTGTGCACCTTTGCCGTGCGGGTGAGCGACCTCGACGCGGCCGTCGGCACGTTGGCCGCAGCGGGGACCCCCACCATCCGGCGCGACGACGGCCTCGCGGCAACCGACCCCGCCTTCACGTTCGGCGTCGCGATGGAGTGGACCGCCTGAGCGCTCGATCAGGGTAGGGCTCGGATGACGAGGCCGTCGTCCGTCGCCCGTCGGGGCGGCAGCGTCCCGACGCCCCGTTGGGGGGGAGCCCTATGCTTGCGGGCAGGGGAACACAAGGGGGTGCCATGCCGCGTATCGAGCCGATTCCCTGGGAGGACCTGACTGCGGGCCGTCGCGCGGAGATCGAGACGGGGATGCAGTCGGGGGCGTACACGACGCAGGTGCCCCTTCAGATCTTCGCCTACGCCGACCACGACCACGTGCCCGACGACGGAGACCGCCACCCGCAGTTCCCCGGCTCCCTACTGCCGGGCCGGCTCCTCGAGATGCTGCGCATCCGCAGCGGCCAGGTCAACGGGTGCGAGCCGTGCATGTCGTCCCGAAAGGTCGATTCGATCACCGAAGCCGATGTCGCCTGCATGGTCGATCCGGCGTTGCGTGAGGACCTGAGCGAACGCGAGCGCCTGGCTCTGCTGCTGGTCGACCTCATGGCCACCGACCATCACGGGATCGGCGACGATTTGGTCCGTGATCTCGCCAGCGTCTTCACGACCGCGGAGATCGTGGAGCTCGGGCAGTTCTGCGGCCAGATGATCGGGGCCCACCGGTTCATGCACGTCCTTGACGTCTTCGGCGACGGCGAGCCGGTGATCCGCTACGACCCGGGCCAGGTGGGCGTGTCGTGGGCCGAAGCGCACGCCGCCGCCCCCTGACCGCGCCCCGGGCCGTGCGATGCTCGGGTCGTCACCTTCGTCAGCGGAGGGAACCTACGAGGACGGGACGGTGATGCGCTTTCCGCAGGTCGCCTTTCCCTTGTACGGCGTGAACTGGGTGCCCTTCAGCTGCATGAAGTAGTAGCAGAGCGTCTTGGGGACGATGGCCGAGGTGCCGAAGCCCGACATCGGCACGGCGGTCGGCAGGATGCCCCCGGCGTCGTACGACTTCAGCGTGCGCAGCTTGGAGATGAAGGCCGAGCGGGTCGGGTTCGACCCGGCCATCTGCAGTCCCTTGATCATGAGGTCGGCTGACAGGTAGGAGCCGTACAAGCCCAGGTCGGGGATCCCGCCGGTGTACGACTTGTCGTACTTCTTGAGGTTGTCCAGCATGGCCTTGGTGGCCGAGTTGGGTTGGGTGAAGTTGGTCGTTCCCTCCTCGTAGGTGCCGTTCAGGGCAGCGCGGGCGGTCGGGCTGTCGATCACCCCTTGGTCGTAGCCGGTGAAGTAGACCTGCTTGGCGTTGATGCCGGCGTTCTTCACGGCCTGGGCCAGGGCGACGTCGGAGCTGTCGACGAAAGAGCCGACCACGGCGTTGCACCCGGACGACTTGATCTGCAACGCGTCAGCGGTGAAGTCCACGCCACCGAAGGGCACCGAGAAATTCTGCAGGCAGTTGCTCACTCCCCCGACCGCCTTGCCCCCGGAATACACCACGCGGACCGACTGCTGCGAGGACTGCGAGATGCCGTAGGCGAACCCGGCCACCTTGGTGCCGCCGATGCCTTTGAGGAGCTGGGCGAACGCGGTGGACCCGTAGTAGACGGGAGGGCTGCCGACCGGGGCGTCGACCAGGGCCGAGTAGCTGAACATGTTGGTGTTCGGCTCCTGGGCCCACTCCGGGCCGTCGAAGGCGCCACCGGTCACCGGGATGCCCTGCTGCTGCAGGTACTTGTAGCCACCGAAGGTGAAGGCCGAGAAGTCGATGATGCCGAAAGCACCCTTGTTCTCCACCAGGTCCTGGCCGGCCGTGTTGTTGATCGTCGGGCTGGACTGGTCGTCTTCGGCCACCAGCTTCAGCTGGTGGCCGTTCACCCCACCGGCGGCGTTCTGGGCGTCGATGCGGGCCCGGGCCCCACCGACCCCGTCGGCGAAGGTGGAGGAGGCGAACCCGGTCAGGTCGCTGATGTACCCGATGACGATCGGGCTCTTGGCGGCGGACGCCACCCCGGTGCCCACGACTGTCAGTGTCGCAGATGCCACCAGGCTGCCCAGACCGATGCCGACGAAAAGCCGCCGTAGCCGTTTCACGAGATGCCCCCCAATGTTGAGACGAGTGCAGTCAGAACAGATTGCGTTCCGGAACCGATTATGACAGACCCGCGTCAGGAATCAAGCGGTGGGCTCTCTTCGGTGGACGCTCCACTCCCGGGCCGGGGGACCACCGACCCGCAACGGATCCTCGGCCCCCGAAACCGGGCCCTGCAACGAAGAGTGCTCGGCGATAAGCTTTCCCGTCGGAGCGAGGGGACCCGGACGAACCGGTCCGGTCTGCCAAACGGTCTCGCAAACGGTGCCCGTCGCGCTGGATCGGCCGTTCGCAAGGAGGGGGAGCAAGATGACCGCTGTTCAGGAGGCGTCCGGCGGGCACGTGCCTGCGCATGTGCCCGAGGATCTCGTGTACGAGTTCCTTC